>WNEW01001831.1_pt1 | contig 10377 bp, 9 predicted proteins | sample 5399891 | NCBI WGS metagenome assembly WNEW01 (sample SAMN13153336, study PRJNA577476) | soil metagenome | isolation source: 40 cm grassland meadow soil pre-rain plot 5 | place: USA:California | collected 2015-09-08 | reverse complement strand
ACCACCGGTTTCAGGTTAACCCCGGGGCGCCCCTCTCGGTCTTTTGATCGATTATGTCCGAGTTCAGCAGGATCCCACCAGGGCAGATTATACACCCGGGCAGGCCCCCCGCGAAATCCATGAGCAATCAGTTCGACGGGATCAATGGTGAAGATTCCAACATCTTCCTGGTAGTACGCGTGAAAATGCGGAACGCGGTGTTGTGAAGCCTCGATATCCTCTGGGCTAATTAAGGGCTAATTACCAAGAGTCTCCCTAAAAGTCGTCGACCCAGCCGAAGTTTTGGCATGGACGCATGTCAAACGGTCAGCGTTGCAAGCAACGCACCGATATCCTGAGTGTTCTCCAGCATCCAGAGCGATTCGAGAACCGCATCGGTTTTCCGGCGCGGCCAGCGCTTGCCGATATTGCCGCGGAATTTGCGGTCGATGTCCGGCCTTTGCATCGGCTTACCCGCGAAGCCGGGAATGTCGTTGACCTCGCGGCTGATGCGCTGCCCATCCGCCAAAATCGCGGTGATGCGGGTTGGTACGGCATCGCCGATCCGTCCGGTGAGCTCCGGGTCTTCCGCGACTGTAATCTTCTGCATGAAGGCGAGGATGCGCGGTTCCTTCAACTTCGCCGGAGCGTAGCTGTCATTGGTGATGTCGCCGTCGAACATGGCGCGCGCTGTGATGTAGGGCATGGAATGATCGGCGGTGTCGCGCGTCGCGGGTGCCCACTTTTCGCGCTCGCTGCCGGTCTGCTGCAGCCCGCGCCTTGACGTCGCGATTTCGATGGAGGTAATTCGCTCGAGCGCGGCGACCCTGTCGCGCGCACCCTTTGTTACCTCATCGGCGACCGCTGTGGCCGCGACGATCGCGGTCTGAGTGTAGACGACCGCGGGATAGGCCTTCAAGCCGCATCGGTTGATTCGGAAAGAATTCCCGCGGCCGCCGAATTCCCCGACATCGACGTTGGCCTCGCCCGAGACCTGCTTGAAGAGGCCCAGCCGGCCTTCGAAGATCGGCGCCGGACCCGTCAAGCCACCGCGTGCCAGCATCGCGGCGAACACCGCGTTGCGCGCGGCTTCGCCATCCGCGAGTCCCTTCCAGTCGGAGAGCACCTGCGCCCGCGTCTGCCCAAGCGCAATGTGGTCGTTGATCGCGAGATTGACCGCCTCGGTCAGCTTCGCCGCGTCAAGCTTCATGAGTTTGCCGGCCGCGAGCGCAACTGCCGGAAGACTGAACACAGGTGAGTCCCAGCCGCGCGCGGTCAGGTCAAGGGCGTCCACCAGGCGGCAATCGACCTCGTAGGCGAGCACGATCGCCGTGATGAGGTCATGGGCGCTCGCGCGTTCGGCTTCGGCGACCGCAATGCACGGAGCGATATGATCACTCGGATGGCTGGTCACTTTGCCGACATAGATGTCATTCAGATCGTAATAGCGGCCCGCCGCGCCATTGGCGAAAGCAGCAAGATCAGGGGAAGTCTTGCGTGTCGTACCGATGATGGTAGCGGGCCCCTGGACGGTCAGCGCGATTTCACGGCAGACGCGCACGGGTCGCTCGTCGAAAGCGGCGATGCCGCAACCGAGCGTGTCGATAACGTGCGATTTGACGCGTTCGATGGTCGCTCCATCGAGATCTTCATAACGCAGCGCGGCCGCATACGTGGCCAGTCTTTCCGCCAATGGTCGAGTTTCGGCTGCGCGCACCTCACGCGCAAAGCCGTGCACGCAGAGCGCTGCTAGTCCGGCGACAATGCTGCGGCGGGAAATCTTCTTGCTGTCGATCGCTTCCGATGCGGACGATGTTCCGGGTGCCATGGCCGCGATGTTAGCACGCTTTTTTGGAATGCGCGTTCGCAGCGTTGTTAAAATCGCACTAATGGCACGTCTCTCGTCGGAAAAGCTGCAGCGGCTCAAGAAAGCGTTCACCGAAAATGGCATGCTTCCCGGACAAGCAGCGACCCAAGTCGGCGTGACGTATGCGACGGCGAAGCGGTATTACGATCTTTGGGGCGATGAGATCCAGCGGACGCTCGAAAGCAGACTCATTCCTGCGTTGCAGGAATCCGTGAAGCGGCACGCGAAGAAACCTGACAAGGCGAAGCGCCAGACAGAATCGAAGCGATCGCCGAGCGGCATCAGATCCAAAACGGGAGGTGTCGGATGAGCGCGGACGCTTCAGCAGTTGTGCTGTCTTTCGTGATCGTGAAGCCGATTCCGTGCTTTCTCTGAAAGTTTCCGAGCTGCTGCGACTTTCCGCTGAATCAACTCGTATTCCGCATGCAAAACAGAGCCGACGGCACGCGACAAGTCGGCTACGGCTTCCGAATAAACTACAGCCGCTTTCTGATAGGCCGCCATCAGTGCCGCTTTTTCGTCGCAGCCCATGATACAAAGAATACACGGCCTGCCTATACGGCGTATCCGTCTTAGTCCTACGCAGGGTACTGCGATGGTTTGCTGAAACGACACGCCACGCATTAGTAGAAATGCAGACAAATCCCTGGAAATTTTCGGGTGCTATTGACAATCGTCTGTGCGTGTGAAGACTTGCGCTCCTTGAGGCGGTGAATTCTGAGTGTGACTCTAGGGCGGTAGCGCGTCTTGAAAAATCCTTACCTCATTCAGTCCGTCGGCAGCCGCCATCATGTAGTTTTCCGCAGAAATCCTGTTTTTGATCGCTTCTTAAATTAGCTCAGAACAATCCAGCGGCCCGGGTCAATCGAGGATGACATTAGCCATACATCAAGGAGGGTTGTGTACGTCGTATCCCTCCGCTTGGCGAGGGCCGAGTATCAAAGTTTTCGAATTGTCTCGAAAGAGTCGTCGCAGAGACGAACGAAGTACTCACGTAGGTTGTGTGCACGCAAGGACGCTCAGCGCTTTCCCCTCACGAGGCGACCTCAGGTTTGAGTCAGCCTCAAATCCTAAGCAAGACAAACGAGGAGTCTGCAGTGGCCAAAAAACTAAATGTGTGTTCGACAACATCACCGTCCGCTCAAGCCCGACTTCTGGGCATTCTGCGAGCATTCGCTCTCTTGTCAATTTTCGCCTTGGCAACCTCAACCGGATGGGCTCAGGGCTTGCAGCCCAAGACTTGCCCGCTGCCCGGCGGCGGGACGATCCAGGCCTACATGTGTCTGGACGACATCGTGGTGGTTGACGGTTCCGGTTATAACGGCGGTGGCGCTCCGCCTGTGGGCACCGGGATCAAAGTCGGCGGACTCTACTTTGTAGATCGCAATACAGGAAATCAAACACCAATCGCTACAGGGGGTTTGTTAAGCCAGGCGGCCAGCGTAGCCATTGAGCCCGTCACGGGGAAGCTTCTCACTGTCACGAGAACATATGGCGTTATTCGCGTCGATCCCAAAGACGGAAGCCAGGAAGTCCTCCTTAAGGGAGGAACCGGTTGGGGAAAACCTTTTCCCACGTTTGTCGATTCAGCGCATGGTAATGTTGTGGAAAGCTTCATCTATCCCGGGGCAATCTCAGTTGATCCGGTCGACAACAGTGTTCTGGTCACGGATACCGGCTTCAATCTTTTCAATACAACGCTCAGCGGAGATCCTAATTGCACCACCAACGATCTGCGGAGCTGTGAACATCTTCCAGGCAAGATCATCCGGTTAAAAAAGGGACCGGGAGCCGGTGTCTATTCGGGATTCGAAGTCGTTGCGAAGGGCGGCTTGTTATCCGCTCCGTTTGATTTAGTTGCCGACAACGGCAACAGTATCTACGCGACCGACATGATCGCAAAGCTCGGTGGCACAGCCGATCCCGGTGTGGGCGGCATCATCAACGTATATTTGGATCCTTTGGATCTTTTAGCCGGTTTCAAACAGAAGACGGTCTTCTCGGCCTACGCATCGAATACGAGCAGCACGACGGGATGCCCGATGGGTATCACGCTCAGCGGGAACCGTATCCTGGCCACCGTGTTTACTTACAATGGTTTCGGCTGTTCGCCTCAGGCCGTTTTCAGTGTGACCCCCGATCCATTTGGAGAAAACCCTGCGGCAATGACGCCCATCGTGAATGGATATCCATTCCAGTATCCGTTCGGTATGGATCCCGACAGGAACGGCGTAATCATCGTTGCGGATGAAGGCAGCGGATATAGTTGCGCCGGAACCATTTTTCGACTAGACCTCAGCATGCCGGTTCAGACAGATCCTCACCAGCCCAACCCTAACCCGTTCGCACTTTCGCCCTATTTCGGATTGGGATGCACGCCGCCGAACCAATCGTATCTGTCGACGCCGGCGGACGTCGCTGTGGTGAAAGTCCTTGTCAGTGTCAGAACCGCGAACACTCCGCCAAGCACGGTGAGCGTTAGCCCGAACCCGTCAACGATAAATGAAAACGACAGCACCTGGGTATCGGGAACATTCGCGGATTCCGACACCTCCGATACGCACACAGTCACCATTACATGGGGGGACGGCTTGCCTAATACTGTATTAAATCTTGCAGCGGGCGTACTGGCGATTCCTGCGACAACCCATCAATACCTCGACAACGGGGCCTACATCGTAAGGGTCGACGTCGCCGACGACAAAGCCAGTGCTACCGGTACGACCAATGTCACGGTAAACAACGTGGCTCCCGCCATATCGGGAGTCTCCGGCCCATCGGGCACAATTGCACTGGGCGGCGTTGCAGGTATCGGCGCAAACTTCGTTGATGTGGGCACGCTCGATTCCCACACTTGCGTATTTTTATGGGCAGATGGTCAACCGGACACCACTGTCACGCCATCAGGAACCGGGAATGGAACTTGCACAGCGAGCCATACCTACAATAGTCCAGGCGCCTTTAATGTTGGCGTTACAGTAAAGGACAAGGATGGCGGTTCCAGCAGTTCCAGCGCGAAGGTAACCGTGAATACGCCACCGGCTATTGCGAGCCTGGGAGTTTCACCCAGTGCCATATTTGAAAATGACAGCACAAGTTTGAGTGGGACGTTCACGGACCCTGATGCAAATGATACTCATGCAGTGACGATCAACTGGGGAGACGGTTCGGCTAATACAGTCATAAGTCTTGCGCCAGGAATCCTGACGTTCTCCCTGGGCCATCGGTACCTGGATAATTCTCCCTCCAATACCTATACGATTTCGGTTGGTATCCTGGACGGTTTTGGCGCGTCCACCGGTGGCAACACCAGCGTAACCGTGAACAACGCGAATCCGGTCATCACCAGCACGACGGGGCCGACTGCTCCGGCGGTTCTAGGCTCTACCACAACCATTACGGCCAACTTTACGGACGCCGGCACGCTCGATACGCATACGTGCAATATCAAATGGGGTGACAACACGACGAGCACCGCTTCCGTCACTGAAACCAATGGCAGTGGATCGTGTACAGCAGAGCATACCTACGTGAACGACGGCGTCTATTCTGTCGAGATTACGGTGACCGATAACAACGGCGGAATCGTTACCTCGAAGTTCAACTACGTTGTGATTTACGATCCCGGTAAAGCAACCGTCACTGGTTCGGGTTCATTCCTGTCGCCGGCAGGGGCTGACGCTTATGACACGTCACTGACAGGTCCCGCGACGTTCGGCTTTGCAGTGAAGTACGCGAACGGCGTCATTGATCCCACCAGCTACAAACAGTTCTCGTTTGACCGGGGAAATCTGCATTTCAACAGCTACAGCATTGACTGGTTCGGTACTGCCGGGCCAAATGCGCAATTCCATGGTACGGGAACGATGAACTCTGACGGTCGTACCTGGACGTTCCTGGCAACCGTGACGGATGGAAAACAACCCGGCGGAGGAGGTACCGACAAGTACCGCGTAAAGTTGATCGATGATGCGGGTGTAATTGTATACGACAACGTCAGGGGAGCTCCGGATGACATCAACTTTGCTAATCCGCAACCCATCTCGCGTGGTCAAATTATCATCAAGTCCAAGACACCCAAGACGCCGCCGGCCGTCTCCAGTTTGGTTCTTAACTCGACGGTGATTAACGAAGGTGGAGGAGTGACGTTAACCGGGACATTCACCGATCCTGACGCCGGACAAACGCACACTGTTGTGGTCGACTGGGGCGACCGCACGGCCGGTACCACGGTTACTGTCGGTGCTGGCTCGTCCAATTTCGCGGTATCTCATGTGTACCAGGACAACCCGAAAACCGCACCCGCCTTTAGCATTGGCGTGAAGGTGACGGATAGCACAGGTGCAGTCGGCACTGGCAGCACCAGCGTCGTGGTGAACAACGTACCTCCGGTATTGAGGGCTGTGATCGGCCCGCCACTCGATGCTTCGACTGGTACTGCTGCGACACTGATGGGAATATTCACCGATGTCGGCTTTCTCGACACCCATACATGTAAAGTCGAGTGGGGCGACGGGAAGACGAGTTGGGGAACCGTCTCGGAGACGAACGGCAGCGGGACCTGCACGGCGTCACATGTTTACTCGGTCGCAGGCGCTCCGACCGCAACCTTTACGGTTTACGACAAGGACGGTGCGTCCGCCTCGTTGACCTACAAGTTGACGGTGGCGGCAAGATAACCGGTAACGACTCAGGTTGAAAACCGGGAGTTTTGGTTTGCGAGGAACATTCCCCTCCTCGCAGAGGAGGGGTGGCTGCGCGGTCAATCAAGAAATTGCGAAGCGACCTTTTCCCGCGCAGACGGGCGCGAAGCGCGAGCGCGATAGCGCGAAGCCGTAATGGTGGTCAGTTCGGCGCAATATTTAGTTTCGCCGGTCTGACCACGCCGTCCGCTCCGTAAAGGATGCTGCGCAGCATTTTATCGATGTCGCGGCCACCCCTCCTCTGCGAGGAGGGGAATGTTCTCGCGCACGAATTGGCAAAATCCTCTTTACAAATCGCGTTTCTGACCCGCTGAGTCGCTGTTAGTCTCGGCTCGGCGGCGAATCTGAATAGTATCCCCATCAAAACGATGGGGATACTTCCTCCCCTTTTAGATCTCGCGCTTGACCCTGCCTTAGACACCCCGTTTCCAAACCATCTCCAATAGCACTGCGATTAATTTCGTCTCCGGTTGGTCTTCGGTTGGTCTTCGCTGTCGGTTGGTCTTCGCTTGACAGAAAACCGATCGGCGTCGAGAGTTACTATCGATGAAAGAGCCGTTTCGGGGAAAAATCCGGACCATCCAGAGAGTACTCGACAGAGCTGTATATTTTGCGTTGCGGGCGTTCTGGATAGTGCTCTGCACAGTGATGCTTCTTGGAGTCGTCAGTGTTGGGAGCGAGTGGATATGGAAACGGTACTTCCCAAAACACTACTACGAGCGGCACCACCACCAGCGAGTTGTACACATGGAACGGCAGCCCCACGACTGCGAGTTCTGGACTCCGTCGATCGGCAATAAAAACTGTCACTACGAACGGCACGATACTGTCATCAATAGTTCGGGCGACGTGGTGATTACATGGGAACGGGTGGACGACTGGAAGTAAGTCCAAACACAAAGAGAGGAAAACGTTCCGGCCTGCTGCTATGCGGCGCCATCGCTGACGTGAGCCTTTTCTCTACCAGGAAGCGGACCATCTCTCGGTTTCGCAACGCCTTTAGACCTTTTTCGACGACACCTCCTGTTAAAGCCCAGGACCGAAATTGGCGAAACAGAACTGATGCGATTCATAGATCGAGGGAAACCCGGCCAAAGGAAAGGAATTTGTGCGGCAAGTATTGTGCTGTTCCTAAATATTGTGTCCCTTGCCGGCCAGACAAATCCCTACGAGGCCGGCGCAAATGTACTACGTCCGGAACTGAAACTGGTGAGTTCGCTGAACCTTCCGGGATCGTTCGTCTCGTCTCAGTCGATTTACGCCGATGCCGAGCGCATATTCGCAGCATCCTTCCAGGGCGATCTCTTCGTTTTGGAGCGGGATCGCTAGGCGGGGTACCCCCTGCTGGAGACGATCCATTTGGGTGGCCGGCTGACCGCCGTACGGGGGGACGAAGACAACGTTTATATCGCAGGAACCGACGGCAATCTGTATCGATTTTCCAAGACCTGGCCGGTCAGGCTCCTGCAGGTGACGCCGCTCTCCAATTATGGTTTGAACGCTTTGCACGTCGCTGGACAGGACTTGTACGTTGCGAGGGGGCAGGCCGTCATGACGGCATCCGCCGAGCGTTTGTTTGTGTCGCAGTTGAACCCGGGTGACATCGGTCTGGACCTCACGAGAATGCGAACGTATGCCGAGGCGTTTGTACCCAGTTCGACAGTTGTGTTCGATCGGCGGACTCTGTGGCCGATCGGCGCCATTCCGAATTCCGGGGGAGCCTTTGTTAATCTCAACGCGGCTCAAGGATTCCTGTACGTGACGACCCCGGGATGCTGCGGCCGCGGGATCAACATTTACGACGCTTCGACCCTTAACCCGGTTCAGTTCTTGAACCATACCGCGAATACCGTCGCCCCAATCAAAAGAAGGGGGATGTCTCTGCTTGCCGCGGGAAGCGAGGCGGGCGCCGTGGACTTGTATGCGTTCAGTAAAAATCGATACGAACTGGTGAACTCCGCCGACCTTCCTACCCTGACAGGTTTTTCGCGTCCGGAAGATATCGAAATTCGGGCGATGTGGGCGGACGGGCTGGATAATCTCGTGTTTGCGGGTAGTTCCTGGGGTAATGACAGAAGCCGCGGATCCCAACTGCCATCGTTCTTCATCCTGGAGATTCACTGGAAGCCGGTCGAGACCGAATAACGGGATACCCAACGCGACGGCCACGCCTTAGCCGAGCCTAAGAGCTTTACCTGAATTGTAATTCCGCTGACACCCACCTATGATGCCGCCTCCTTCCGGTTCGAATCCAGTAGCATCGCTGCAATACGCGGCCGGTTCGAATCTAAGCTTCTGGATGAAGCCGACATTTTGAGGCATCCGCAAACTCGCACGGTCGCGTTGTGTCCAGGCCCGACATGCGCCGCATCGCGGAGCCTGGCATTTCCAAAATACGGCCTGGGTACTACAGCGGAGATTTTCGATGAAAGGATTGTTCACTCTTGCGATGACAGCGATTGTGGCGTCGTTTTTAGTGCTGATGACGGGCGCAACTGTTCAGAGTCAGGTGTTCCGCACGCCGGCGCCGACCGGGTTTGACGATCAAACGAACGGTTTCCTGAGCCAGACATTGTTTGATGAGTTCAAGGATGAATTTGCGGAGATAGAAGACGGCGAGGAAGGTCTCGGTCCTCTATATAACGCAACCTCCTGTGTCGATTGCCATCAGAATCCAGTGACCGGCGGTGCCAGCCAGGTGACCGAGCTGCGTGCCGGACGATACAATGGCGTAACTTTTACTCCTCACCCTGGCAGCTCTCTCATTCATGATCGGGCGACGAATCCATCGATTCAACAGCGCGTGCTGGGTAGCGACAACGTTCGTGCGCTGCGTTCTTCTTTGAGTATTCTCGGTGACGGATTCATTGAAGCGATTGCCGATAGTACCTTGATTGCGATATCCAACAATCAACCTCCGGGAATGCAGGGACAAGTCGTCATGGTTCCCGTTCTGGAAGCTAATGGAGATTTACGGGTCGGCCGATTCGGCTGGAAAGATCAGCATGCCAGTCTGCTGTCTTTTGCCGCAGACGCCTATCTCAACGAGATGGGAGTCACCAGTCCACTGCAACCTGACGAGGCCACATTTGATGGGAATTCTGTGGCGGACTTCGATGAGACCGCGGATCCTGAAGACGACGGCAGCAACATTAATGCTTTTGCTCAATTCATGCGCGCGACCAAAGCACCTCCACGCCAGCCATCGGCCAATTCGCTAAACGCCTTCGCGGGAGCCGATCTGTTCCGCAAGGCGGATTGCGATGTATGTCACGTTCCGACGATCGTCACCGCTCCGGTCGGCACGGTTATTAACGGCGGCGCCTTCATCGTCCCACCGGCGCTCGGCAACAAAATAATTCACCCCTTTAGCGATTTTCTGTTACACGATGTGGGCACCGGCGATGGAATTGTTCAAAACGGCGGGCCTGACACGCAGTTTAAATTGCGAACACCACCGCTTTGGGGCCTGCGCGCCCGGACCCGGTTCATGCATGACTTGCAGTCCCTCACGCTGATGCAGGCCATTCGTCGCCACAGCGGCGAAGCGTCCACGACCGTCGATTATTTCAACTCACTCTCTGTGTTCGAGCAACAGCAACTTATCGCATTCCTGAATTCACTATAGGCATCGGCCGGCGCCGGGTGGCGCCGGCTTTACCCAACGGAAACATCGTGGGGGCTCATAGAGCGCCCCTACAGTCGGGGACCAGAAGCTGTAGGGGGGTCGGCGAAGCGCAAGCGCGAGAGCGCGCAGCCTCAAGTGGCGAAGCGCAAGCGCGAGAGCGCGCAGCCTCAAGTGGCGAAGCGCAAGCGCGAGAGCGCGCA
>WNEW01001829.1_pt1 | contig 10379 bp, 8 predicted proteins | sample 5399891 | NCBI WGS metagenome assembly WNEW01 (sample SAMN13153336, study PRJNA577476) | soil metagenome | isolation source: 40 cm grassland meadow soil pre-rain plot 5 | place: USA:California | collected 2015-09-08 | reverse complement strand
GGCAAATCCAGATGGTGCGCTGTATTTTCGAGCGGAACGTTTTTACCTTTGGCAAAGATTTCATGACGTCCGCGGGTCCGATGCCACTCCGCTAGAGTCGCCGTCCGGCGCATCGATTCGATAACCTGACGCCAGCCGACACCGGTGTTGTAAGCGCAAAAGGAGATTTCGCCTTCCTGCGTTCCGTAAGGAATAACGCACATCTCGGTGCGCCGGAAATCGTAGGTCCACAGATCCTGGAACCACATTCCTTCGACGCAGAGGACGCGCCAGTCGTCGCTTTGGTTGCGTGTCTTCATTCGATCGTTGCGATCACTATCGGGGCGCTTCGACGCGGGCCGGAAGAGATTCACGATGTGTGAAATGGGAAAACCTTTCGGCGCCGACTCGGGATTGAAGTTTCGAAGGATCGCGAGGGCAAGCTGGGTTGTGGTCAGGACCTTACCGCGTGCCGTGTCACTGATGACCGCGACGTCGCGGATGAATTGTTCGTAATCGAAGAATTTAAAAAGCGGTGTCCACTCCTTCGTCCTGCGGTTGACCACAAGCAAAGTAAAGATGCCGCAATTGGGATGGCAGTTGCATGCGCTCCAGCCCCATGGCGCGTCGGCGCCTTGCAGCATATCCATGACGCTGGTGAAAGCGCTGTAGGAAGAAAGTGGGAACCAATCGCGCATCGGCTCCCAGTCCGCGCGCAACTGTTTTTTCAGGTCCTCGGTCATTTGCGACAAGGTGTACCGATGCCGCCGCCGCGTCTCCTCGTCGATGTCCTCATCGCGGCCGGTAAAGGAGACGGGCTGAAAGGCAATGGTTTGAATTTTGTCGATGTTGCGAACCGCAAAATCAACGGTCGCGCCGATATTGTCATTGTTTACGTTATTGACGATGGTGTTCACGAGTGTGACTTTCAATCCTGCCTTCGCCATGTTTTCGATCGCCTTCAACTTGACATCAAGCAGATTTCCTACGCCCCTGTGCCGGTTCTTTTCTTCCGTCGTGCCGTCGAATTGCAAATAAGCACCATGCAGGCCGGCTTCCTTCGACTGGCGCACGAAGTCCTCGTTTTGCGCGAAGCGGATGCCGTTGGTGGCGGCCAGTACTCGATAGAATCCGATTTGCTTTGCGTACCGGACGGCATCGAGGAAATGCGGCGAAAGCGTAGGCTCTCCTCCCGAAAACAGAATGATGATCTGACGGCGCGGCTTAAATGAGACCGCTCGGTCGAGGATTTCCTTGATGTCGGCAAAGCCGGGTTCGTGAACGTAGCCCACCTGATTGGCATCCATGAAACAGGGATTGCACATCATGTTGCACCGGTTTGTCAGGTCAACCGTCAACACGGCGCCGCGGCCATATTGGATTGTCGAGTTGCCGTGGCGGTGGACCTGAGCATCATCTGCACACCGGAAGTCTCGACCGAAGAAGAGATTTTCGATGCGGCGCGTGAAGGTGGGGTTGGTTGACAGAATGTCTTCAAAGGTGCCGTGCTTCTCACAATGTTTTTGCATGATGATGCGGCCGTTTTGTTCGACAATCTGAGCTTTGATTTCGCCGGAATGCCCCCACATGAAACTGGAAAAGTCCGCCTTCCCATTGATGATGGCGTTTCGCACTTCCGGAACACAGCGCGGACATAGCGAATCCGTCGTCCTCGGAAAACCCAACGGCGGAGCGGAGCGTTGGTAACTCTTGAGCAGTTTTCCCGAAGCCCATTTCGGAGCCGGAAGCTCGCCCTCGGGAATCCGCCGGTTGATCGTTTGAAACGCGTTCCAGACGACGTTCGCCGCGCGCGACACGAGTGATGAAGCGGTCCAGTTGTGCCACAACATCCGGCGGCTGGTTTCTCGCAGCATGTGTTCCGTGTACATCGACGGACCTCCTTATCAGGTGTTGAGATAAAACTACTGAGAGCGGTTAGGCGTGTCTGTCCGAAGCTTCACGGAGCGCATGAGAAATTTGTACTGGCGGAGTAGAATGCAGCCCGCATTATGAATGTATTTGCCCTCTTTGCATTTACCGGATGGATTGAACAGACGGCGCTCAGCGTGTGGCTACGCGAGTCACCGTCGTTATGGGCCTTTCCGTTCGTGCTGATTCTTCACACCGTGGGTATGGGATTTCTCGTAGGTAGCAACATCGCGCTCGATCTCCGAGTTCTGGGATTCGTACCGCGAATTCCGCTGTCTTTGTTTGAAAAGCTGTTCCTGATCATGAGGATCTCTTTTTTCCTCAACGCCGGCTCTGGTCTTCTGCTGCTTATTGCATACCCGACGAAGGCGCTGACGAACCCTCTCTTTTACTTGAAGTTGGCTCTCATCGCGTTTGGATTGGCCGGAGCTTTGATGCTTCGCAATCAGGTCATACGAAATCCGGTTGCAGACGCGGAAGGCGTTCCGTCCCGCAGTAAGACAGTGGCGGCCACCTCGCTGGTGGTTTGGGCCGGCGGCGTGACAGCCGGGCGGCTGCTGGCCTACACATATAAATTTCTGATGGCAGGAGAATGAATTTGAGCCCGCTTGAACTCTGGCTGAAGAGCACGTACCTGTCGCACATGATGCATACCTGGTGGGCGTGGCCGACCGCGGAAAGCCTCCACTTCTTCGGGCTATCGCTCTTATTGGGGACAGTCGGAATTTTCGACCTGCGGTTGTTAGGATTCGCCAGGCAAATTTCGCTTCCGGCACTTCACCGGCTCATTCCGTTTGGTATCTTCGGCTACTTTATTAATGTAGTGACGGGTATTTCTTTCTTCGTCGGGGAGCCGGATCAATATCTGTACAACCCGTCGTTCCAGATCAAAATGGTTTTCATGACGCTTGCCGGAATCAATGTCATGCTCTTTTATCTCACCATGTTCCGTCACGTTAAGACACGTGGCCCAGACGAAAACGCTCCATTGGCGGCTCGAATCATGGGCGGCGCTTCGCTGGTTTTTTGGATCGGTGTGTTGAGCTGCGGCCGTTTGCTGACGTTCTTCCGGCCTCCGACGCGCTGGTGTCCCTGGTGTTAGGTTAGAGAAATCAGTTCAGCAAAAACTTGCGCGCCACTTCCAGGTCGCATTTCTCGTTCGAGTGCGGCATGTTTGGTCTGTACATCCACTGCCCTGACCACTCCACCGGTTTAGCCAGGTACACGGGATCTTCGATGACGCCGGAATAAATCAGGCTCTTGTGATCCGGACTGAGCCGAAACCGTTCGGTCAGGCGCTTCTGCGTGCTTCCGGGCAACGAACCCGAAAGGCCCATCGGGTGTTCCTTGAAATTGGTAGTGTCCACTACAAGGGTATCTCCCTCCCATCGGCCTATCGAGTGCCCGTGCAGGAAAGTTTGTGGGGGCGCCGGATGTTTGCGGCCATCCAGATAGATTGTGCGCTCCGACTCCATCCAATCGACTTTCATGACCACTTTGTCCTTTTGAACCGTAATCGTGTCGGCAACGGGATAGAACATCACAGCGGGAGCGCCTATGGGGATACAGTCCTTCTGGGTCGTTGCTTTTGGATCATTGTTGGCGGCCATCGCGGCCTTGCCTTTTTCGGTAATGGGCCAGTTTCTGGTTCCGCCCAAAAAGGCATTGAACTCAGTACGGGGCGGGAACCAGGTGCCTGCGATGCTCGCGGCCGTTTCAGTAGTGTTGGAGGTATAGATACTGCGTGATGCGATATTCAGCGGAATATAACTGCCATCCTGCTTGTAAAGATCTTTGCCCAGCAGAAATCTATCGGCATTGTTTTTGCCGGGGTTGCCCACGACGGTGACCACATCGCCTACAGCAAGGGAGTCCTTCTTAAAGCCGAGTGGATTCAACACAGATGCAGCGCCCGCTTCTACTTCCAAAGGGTTGGTTGTTCCGTCGGGCTTTTTGACCTCGAGGATCATGTAAACATGCGGATTGCCGAATCGGTATTGCGTGATTGTTCCGCTCAGCCTGACTTCTTTCTGCGTGTCGTACGCGGCCGCGCTGTGGTGCGCCAGCGAAGGGGTGGCGAGCGCCACGAATACGAAGCATGCCAGAACGATTTTGGCGATGTTTGCCATGTGCGGTTTCTCCTCCGTCAATACAGTTTGTTTCTGTATCCGCTTTGAATCGACACTTCAATCTCTTCGGCCGTTTCGCTGGTGACGATTTGGTCCTTGAGTATTTCACCGTAGGCCGGTAATTCCGAACGTTGGATCTTGTAATCGTCTCGCCAGAGACGCGATCGGATCAATGCCTTACCGCAATGGAAAAATGCTTCACCAACGGTAACGACGAGTGCAGTCCTTGGCATTTTGCCATTCCGCTGCCAGCGCTCCAGCAATTCGCTGCTCGTGCTGATTTCGGCGGTGCCGCTGACGCGCAGCGTCTCGTCGACACCCGGAATTAAGAACAGAAGAGCAACCCGCGGGTTTAAAAGGATGTTGGATAATGAATCCAATCTGTTATTACCGGGCCAATCCGGAATCGCCAGCGTCGTGTCGTCCAGGACAAGAACGAATCCGGGTTGATCACCACGAGGCGTAACGTCCGCACCTTTCTCGCTGGAGCTTCCGAGACAGACGAAAGGAGAACGGGCGATGAAGTCCCTCGAATGTTTGTCCAATTTGAACTGGGTCTTCAACCGAGCCCGTTCGACGGTAGGCGGATACAGCTTCCGCAACTCGGATTCATCCATTGCGCCTCCTTACTGGTGTCAAGAATAACCCAGGTTTCAACTGCCCTCCTAAACGCTACGCAGTGCGGATTTCAATGTCAAATGTCGAGTGTCCGATGTACGACGTCAAATGTACTTGACCCAATCACCTGCTAACCAAACCGCGACCCGTCGAACCGCGAAGATTTGGTTAATAAGTCATTACGTAAGCAGGTCATTGGGTCAAGTACAGTTGACATTCGACACTCGACATCGGACATTTGACATTGAAATCCGCACTATATTGAAATCCGCACTATAAGGACCCCAGCTTGAACGACAGCGCGATAGGATCGTGATCAGAAACGCGGGATCCGCCGTCCTTCAAGCCGCTGATGACGGACGCCGGCTGGAGTGGTTGAATCCCGGATCCCGCAAACCAATCCAGTTTCATCGAGCAGCGCCCTCCTGTTTGCTTCAGCGCCCAGTTGATGAACCAGAAGCACCACGGGGGTACCCATTCACCCATATTCAGATTTGCCGCGATATCGGCGACGTTGTAGTGAAGCGTGCATTCCCCGGCAGCGTTGAATCTCTGATATTCGTAGCCGCGCCGTTCCAATTCGCGGAACAGCCCCCGCTCGAACCATCGATCCGGGTACGGATAGTGATTTGCGACAACGTGACGAACTCCCATGAGCACTCTACGGCAGTATCCAAGAATCGAGTAGAGGGCACGGCTGGCATCGTGCGTTGTCGTATTCCAATCTCCTCCGACGAGAGTCGGCAATTGCGGCCGTAATGTCGTCAGATGATCGAGCACTCGCCGCATCTGCAGATAACGGTGATACTGCGAGGAATGAGCATCGAGGTGAAGCGATACGGCGCGAAACATACCTGAGGGGTGTTGAACGTCGGCGATGACCGCCCGCTGGGAGCCAATGCGTTTCTCGGCGCCACTCATCTTGTCTTTGCCGTTCGGCAGCGCGAGCGAATGCACCCGATGCATGGGAAAGCCCGAAAGCAAAGCGTTGCCGTGCAGCGATTCCGCATTCTCGCCAACAGCATTTTTCTCCACCCCCGCGCCTTTTGTTAATGCCACGTAACACGGGGCAAAGGCGTAATTCATCCGAAGGGCCGCGGCCAGATCGCGCGCGATAAACCGGTTTTGCGTACGCGCCATGCCCCAGTCCAACTCCGATAAGAGAAGAATACCGGCACGGTTCAGTATGGGATCGTCGCGAAGTAACCGGATGATGGCGTCCGCACGCATTCCTCGTTCGATGTTCCACGCGAGGGCGCAGATCGAGTCCTCTGGTCCGCCGGCTTCCAGCGTTTGCGCGAATTCTCCCTGCCAGACGTGTCCAAGGACACGTTCAATTTCCGATTGCACCTTCCGGTACATCGGCGACTGCTCGAGGGCCTTGACGGTTTCGAAGCGAACGAATTCCTTTAAAAATCGATGAAACGCGCTGTCGTTTATTGCAAACGGGTCCACGAGACGGAGTATAACGTCACGCCGACGGATGGCGGCGGCTGAAGTATTCACATTGGATTTCCCCGTAAGGGACTATTCCCGGCTTCTGCAGCAGATGTGTGAGTTCATGCGCGATGGTGAAGTATGTCGTTCCGGACCTTGCACGTGTATTCAGGCGGATGACCATGTTCCGGGATTCGGCGTTCCCGTGGACATCGGAATGCATCACCAATCCCACCTTTACTGTGTAAGGACCCAGTTCCGGAAATTCTCTGAGTGCGCGCTCGATCCTCTGCATCAAGTCTGGAGTCGTTGCCTTTTTCATTGGCGGGCTAAGTTCAATTTTCATCCGTCGACCTACGGGCGCCGGGCAGCAGCGCGTGCCGCGGGTCTGGCTGCCGGCAGCCGCGTAAACCGAAGATCCTTTCCGCGTTTCAGCTTTGTCAGATAGATGATTTGGCCGGTGTGATACGCAAAGTGTTCGTATACGTGGGCGATCGCGACCAGTCCCGAAACACGATAGCCCTGAATACCGAACTCTCGTGAGAAGGCCTCGAGCGGGATTTGACCGATCGTCTTGCACGCTTCGTCCATGGTTTTTTTGAGTTGCCCAATCAGGAGGCGGCGTGAAATCGGACCTCGCTCGGAGAATTCTTTGTCGCGGTCGCGGCTATCGGGCGTCCCTCCCAGCCCCGAAATGATCCACTGGCGGACGTTGCCGCACAGATGCAGGACGACATTCCCAGCGGAATTCGATGCCTCGTTTGGCCGCCACCAAATTTCTTCTTCGCTCAGCAGCTGCAAGCAACGGACGATTCGCGGCAGATATTTTTCAAACCCAGACACGGCATCCTTTCGAAACGCTTCAGCGAGCATCAGTTCCTTGGCTGTCATCGGACCACTTCCCTCCTGGTGACGAACATAACATTGCCCAGTCATACTTCGGTGGATAAGAATTTCAAGCGCCTGGCCCACGGGTGGCTACCGTTGCCCGGCTGGGGACAATGATATAGACACGGCCGCCGGGGTTTTCTTCAGATGCGACTCGCGGCACTTGCATCACTTGTACAAAGATTGCTCGCGGCGGATATAGGGAAGCGAGTCTCTTTCGAGTGCCTTGGTTTAAAGCCCAGCGGCGTTCAACCATTCCCGGCCGTGGGGAACGAGAAGAAACGATTTCACCTTTCCTCGTGAGCAAAAGCGATTTCCTCGTTCGCTTTTGCCCGGTTATAATCGCGCATCATTAAGCATCGCTATATTTCAGGGAGACGAATTATGAAGAAGATATGGCTGTGTGCGACGCTACTCGCGTTCTGGGCCGCGCCCGTATTGACCCAAACGCTTCAGGAGCTCCTCAACGACGGCAAGAACACGGAAAACGTTCTTACCCAAAGCATGGGCTACGATCGGAAGAGCTATAGTCCGCTCAAGCAAATCAACAAGAGCAACGTCAAGAAGCTGGTGCCGATCTGGAACGCCAGTATGATGAACGACCAGGGCGAGCTTGCACAGCCGACCGTGTACAACGGCGTGATGTACGCGATCAACGGCAAATGGACGTTTGCCATCGACATCGAGACCGGCAGACAAATCTGGCGGACGCCGACAGAGATTGAATCCGGCATCACACGCGCTGCCTTTAACCGGGGCGCGGCCACGATTTATAACGGCAAGGTCTTTCGCGTGACGATCGACAACCATGTGCTCGCCATCGACATGAAGACCGGTAAACAGCTATGGAACCAAAAATTCGCCGATTCCAAAGACGGATTCTACGCCACAGGCGGGCCTATCGTGGCTAACGGCGTGTTGATATCCGGCGTGGCGGGCGGCGAATCCACCACACGCGGATTCCTCGATGGCTGGGATCCCGAAACCGGAAGGAAACTGTGGCGAACGTATACGATCCCGGCGCCGGGAGAGCCGGGCTCCGAGACCTGGCCTAAGAACAGCGATGCCTGGAAATACGGCGGAGGTCCGACATGGCGCTCCGGTTCGTACGATCCCGAGCTCGACCTTGTCTATTGGGGAACCGGCAACGCCGAACCATACGATCCGCGACCTCGAGAAGGTCTGGACAGTTTGTTCACCAATAGTGTGCTCGCGCTCCGGCCAAAAACAGGTGAGGTCGTTTGTTACTACCAATACACGCCCAACGATGTTTACGACGTGGATGCCACCGACGAACAGTTGCTCGCGGATATTAGAGTGGGAGGCCAGCTTCGAAAAGTGATGATTCAGGCCAATAAGAACGGTTTCCTGTATGTGGTGGACCGCACGAACTGCAAACTGGTCGCCGCGCATCCAATCACCAGAGTCAATTGGGCCACACATATCGACATGGCGACTGGGCGACCCGTACTGACAGACATCTATAAACGCTTTGCTGCCGGCGAAGAAGTGGAAATTTTGCCCTCACGTGGTACGAACGCCGTACCCATCGCGTTCAATCCGAACACAGGACTGGTCTATGCAAGCACATGGGACATTCCCCGCATACAGAAGCTCGCACCGCCGAAGCCGCAGGTGCTGGGTGCGCAGTCGACCGGCGTGGACGCACGGCAACCGGATACGAAGCCGGGCGACATCTTTGGCCACTTCGCTGCGATCAATCCATTGACCGGCGAGAAAAGATGGGATGTTCCATTGACGGATCTTCCCAGTTCGGCCGGCATGCTCGTTACCGGCGGCGGACTCGTGTTCAGCGGCCGATTAACTGGTGAGTTTATTGCGCTGGACGAAGACACCGGTAAACAGCTTTGGCAATTCAAGACTGGATCCAGCGTGAATTCGACCGCAATCACATATACACACAAAGGCCGTCAATACGTGACGGTGGCGTCGGGTCTCGGCGGTATTCTTGCCACCCGCTACGCGGCGGCTAAGGTGCCGACGGGTGGCTCGATCTGGACATTCGCTTTGATGCAGGAATGAGCGTTAGAATATCGGATCAACGTCGTTCTAAAAGGGGGGTTAGGAATGGGTAAGCTGATGGCAACTTTAGCGGCCGTATGTATATTCCTCGGTCTGAGCGTATTGGCTGGCGCGATACCAATGCCTGCACAGAGCAATGGAGTCACGGGCACGGCCACTCTGTCGGGAACTGTGGACTCCGCGACGCCGTTCAAGGCGGCGCAGGTGTTCATCCGCAACACCGACAAGCGGATTCTATACATGGTGTACACGACTGCCGGACAGTTTAGAGCTGTGGCTCTGTTTCCCGGCAACTATGAAGTGAAAGTCAGTACGAAGGGTCTGGAATCGGATGTTCAGAAGCTGACACTGAAGGCAGGAGAGAGCCCGAAGCTGAAGCTGTCGCTCCGCGCCATTGCAGCCTCGTCGCAGCGGACCGTCGTTAATGCTCTCGAGACCAACACGGAATCGAATTCAGTAGTCAACATCGAGCAAGCCTATGACGAGGTCTATCCGCCCGGCCCCGGCCGCGACGTAGCCGAGCGAACCTGCATCATCTGTCACGGTGAAAATTTCCTTCCCGGACGGCCCGGCAACCTGGCGGTGTGGACTGCACGTCTGGATCGCATGATGGGCAAGGCGAACTGGGATCGCCCGGCGGCCTCCTACGCCGAGGGACTTCTGAACTATCGCGCGTCGGCGCTGCGGTTCAATCGCCAAGACCGGGAAGACCTGCTTGCATATCTGGTGAAGAACTTCGGTCCGGATGCCAAGCCTCGCGCCGTGCGCATCGACCAGGAAATGCCTCTCGACGAAGCGAAGCTCGGCAAAGCGATGTACATGGAGTATTACCTGCCTCCGGATCCCCCGGGCAAAGGGAATCATGCTCCCGAGTACAAGGATCTGAAGGCCGGTTTCGTCGGCCGGCGTGCGGGTCAGGATGTGCGATTCGATCACGACGGCAATGTGTGGCTGACCGATCGTGGATATCCTCATCGTTTGGTCAAGCTCGACCCGCGCACAGGAGTTCAGAAGGATTTTGAGTTGCCCGATCCGAAGAACGGCATTCATGAAGTGAACATCGATCCGACCGGCATGATCTGGCTGCCGGAACATTCTGGAGTACAGCCAAGCAATGTGAAGCGCCTGCTGGCCTTCAATCCGGAGACCGAGAAGTTCGACCAGATGATTCCTCTCGATCCGGACAACGTCGTCAGGAATCAGATCAAGTGGGCGCAGTCGATCGCCTTCGACTCGAAGCTCAACATATACGTTGGCTGGATTATGGGAGGCGCGCTCAGCAAGTATGACCGCCAGACCAAGAAGGTGTCGGTCTTCCCGGTTCCGGAAGCGAATGCGATCGTTTACGGAGTGATC
>WNEW01005036.1_pt1 | contig 10380 bp, 9 predicted proteins | sample 5399891 | NCBI WGS metagenome assembly WNEW01 (sample SAMN13153336, study PRJNA577476) | soil metagenome | isolation source: 40 cm grassland meadow soil pre-rain plot 5 | place: USA:California | collected 2015-09-08 | reverse complement strand
AAAGAGAGGAGAACCACCATGGCAATCGTGCTTCCCGACACGGTCACGCGTTTACTCGACGCCCGCAACTTTGCTCACCTGGCCACCATCATGAGTGACGGCTCTCCGCACTGCGCGCCGGTGTGGGTGGGACGCGAAGGCGACCGCATCATCAACTGCACCGATGAGGATTCGGTCAAAGGCAGGAACACGCGGCGCGATCCGCGGGTGGCCGTCTCCATCGTTGATATGGACGATCCCTATAGCGAGGCGCAGCTTCGCGGGCGGGTAACGGAGCGGCGGCGCGACTCCGATTTCAAATACATTGACGCGGTCTCGCGCAAGTACGTCGGCCAAGCTTGGCCGTACCGTGAGGAGGTGCCGGTTGCCTTGGTGATCGAGATTGACAAGGCTCACTACTCGAAGCAGCCGTTCGAGCACACATCCGCTCCAGCGGTGAGGAAGCCAGCGTAGCCAGCGCCCGACGAATCTCTTCCCCACCCCATCACGCCAAAAACCGGTCGCCGAGGAGAGCCGCAGACATGGTGGTTCTCCTCTCGTTACCTCCGCGGGCAAGCTAACCCGGAACTGTGGGCGCACTGACACGGCGTCGTCGATCACCCACGAAATCGCGCCCTGCTAATCACTCTAAGTCGTCATTTATCAGCAACATAGGCTTTGGTTTGCCATCTGCCTCTCGGTATTCGCGTAAGGCAACGAGGCAGAGCGATGAAAGCACAAAGCCGAATCCGGACAATCTCCCTGCTATTGACCGCACTGTTCGCCTCAACCGCAGCGGCGCAGGACTTCAGTACGGCTCGGGCCGCCCGCCAAGTGCTGGTCAGCATTCCCGACCGCAAGCTGATGGTGCTCGAAGGCGGAAAAGTCGTCCGCACGTTCCCGGTAGCAGTCGGCGCAACGGTTAGCCCCAGTCCGAGCGGAGAATTCAAGATCGTTAATCGCGTCGCCGAGCCCACTTACTACCACCCCGGAGTAGTGATTCCCGCCGGCGCCGGCAACCCGATCGGGACGCGCTGGCTGGGACTGAATCGCAAGGGCTACGGAATTCATGGCACAAACGAACCGAGATCGATCGGCAAGGCCGCCTCACACGGATGCATTCGCTTGCGCAATCGCGACATGGAACAGCTCTTTCGCATGGTCAGCGTAGGCGACACAGTTCTAATTCACGCCGATCGCGATGAACAAGTCTCCGAAATTTTCGGTGGAGCACCAGTAACCCAGGAAGTTGCCCAAGCGCAACCAGCAGCCGCAGCGCTGGCAGGCGAAGGGCAGTAAAGAACAAAGACGTGGATCGGAGGACTTTATGGAACTCGCAATCACAGCTATCGCAATCATCGCAGGAATGGCCTTCTCTCTCACTGTTGCATTACTGGTTGAAGAATTGATCTTCGGAAAAGTCTTCCGCCTGATCTTTGCCCGTCAGGCGGTCGCGGTCAAATCCGGGCCCGTGCGCTGAGGCGCTAAAAAGGAGAACCTATGCTGTTCCTGAAATATTTGCTCACGTCGGGCGGCATTGCGATGATGGTGATCGCTGCCGGAATTCTCGTTTACGACTTCTACCTTGAGATTAGACATCGTCAGACGCAAGCGACGCCCGAAGCCGCACCAACTGCGGCTCCGCACATCCGTTGGCGCACCAGTCTGGCGCTGGCGCTTCTTGCCTGGGGACCGCTGTTGATCGCAGCCGGAATCGTGGTAGTCCCTAGCGGGATGGCAGGTGTGCGTGTGAGCCAGACAAAAGGCACTCTGCCGGGAACGCTGTATCCGGGTGCGCACTTTGTAACCCCATTAGCCGAAAATGTGGCGCTGTTTGACACGCGCGATCAATTGTTCACGACCGGAGAATCGGAGGATGCGAAGGCCGCTGCTCACAAAGCCGAGCCACTGAATGTTCAAGCCAAAGAAGGACTCACGCTTGGGCTGGCGATTACAGTGCGGTATCGCCTCGATCCCAAGCATCTCGATTACATCCAGGCGAATCTGCCTCAGCCGGTGGAGAAAGAAATCGTTCCTGCTGTTGTCGCCAGTGCATGGCGCGAGCTGGTTCCGAACTATACCGTTCGCGATGTCTTCGCGGCCAAGCGCGAAGAAGTCCGTAGGCGCGCCGCCGGAGCCATTACACAGAAACTCGCTGCCGATGGAATCATCGTAAAAGAAGTCATGCTGCGCGACATCCAGCTTCCACCTGAGTATGCAAAAGGGCTGGAGAACTTGCTGTTGAAAGAACAAGAAAACGACCAGATGGGTGTGCAAACCGAGATCCAGGAAAAGCAAGTGAGGCTCTCTGAGCTCGAAGCCGAAGCAGCAAAAGCTCAGCAGGTGAAGCAAGCGGAAGGCCAGGCGCAGGTCCGCGTTCTAGAAGCTAAGGGCGAAGCCGACGCGATGCAGTACACGCTACCGCTGAAGCAGAAACAAATTGAGCAGTCTAAGCTTGAAGCCGAAGCTCGCAAGGAAACGACGGTGAAGAATGCAGAAGCCATGGCGCAGGCGAAAGTGATTGACAGCAAAGCAGAGAACGAGCGCCGCAAGCTGCTGGCCGAAGCCGAAGCTGACCGCATTCGCGTAACCTCCGCGGCCGATGCCGAGCGGATGAGCAAAGAGGGTGCGATCCTGAAACAAAATCCGCTGCTGATCAACAAAATTGTCGCGGAAAAACTCTCCGATAAATTGCAGATCATGATGGTGCCGGCAGACGGCAAATTTTTCTTCGCCAATGACGTTCTTCGCAGCATGAACATGGCAAACCGCACCAGCCAGGCGGAGGAGGCGCAAGATCCGCCGGAGAAATGAGCTGCGATAGCCCGCCGACGCAAGCGGCTGGCATATGCATCAACAGCAGATTCCTCGTTTCACTCGGAATGACAAGTTCTGATGCAGCGTCGGAAGAGCGCGTCGGCATGACTCTAATGAGTACAGGGCGCTATGGCAAACGATAGGCACAGTGCGATTTATAATGCGCGCATCCCGCAGATGCCAAGTTCGAGATCACGCTTCGGGCGGGCTGGGTGTTTGTTGTTCATCATTCTCTTATTGGCCGCTCACGCTTCCGCGGCTGGAAACTGGGCTTCCGCTGACGAGCAACTGGCGGCAAAAATTGCCTCGGTAACCGGACCGGGAACAGCCTTCATTGATTTTGCCAATCGCTCGTCTCTTACTCGCGCACAAACTGATGAAGTTCGCCGTGGGCTTCTGACCGAACTCGCGAACCACGGTGTGCGCTTCGCGAATGCCGAGCAGGCTGCAGCAAGCGTGAAAGTCACGTTTTCTGAAGACCTGCAAAATTACGTCTGGGTCGCAGAAATTCACCAGAGCTCCAATGAATCCGCCGTGGTGATGGTTTCCCTGGCACGGCCGGAAACCCTGCCTGTGACACGCGAGACGCCAGCGGTCGTTATTCACAAGGCGCTGCTCTGGTCACAGCCTGATCGCATACTCGATGTCGCAGTCATCGACGGCAATCCGGCGCACATGGCCGTGCTCGACGCGAACGGTGTCAACATCTTTAAGCTGCAGGACACGCGCTGGCAGCCGGAGCAAGCCTTGCCCGTAACTCACTCGCGCCCGTGGCCGCGTGATCTGCGAGGCCGGCTGGTGCTTCGCAAGGATCATCTCTTCGATGTCTTTTTGTCCGGCCTATTCTGCCGCAGCACCGCCAAGCCGCCGCTTGCACTCACCTGCTACGAGAGTGACGATCCCTGGCCACTCGGAACGGATCAATTTGCGCTAAATGCTTTCTTCACGCCTGCGCGAAATTATTTCACCGGCGCTCTGGCTCCAGGCGTTGGAAAGCAAACGACAGCGCCTCCGTTTTATTCGGCAGCGCCCGTCCCGCGGGAAAAATACACGTTGTGGCTCTTCGCTACCGTCGATGGACAAGTTCATCTGCTCGACGGCATCACCGACCAGAGCGCGGGGAAGCTAGGTTGGGGCAGCGACATCGCTCCTCTGCGCAGCAATTGCGGATCAGGCTGGCAGATATTGGCAACTCGCAGCGGCACGGGTTCGAACGATTCCATTCGCGCTTATGAATTTCCCGATCGCGAGCCAATACCGGTCAGCGACCCAGCCGAACTGGATGGGGCTGTTAGCGCGCTCTGGACTGAATCCAACGGCGCCACCGCGATTGCAGTTTTGCAGAACTCAGCTAGATATGAAGCGTTCCGCCTCAGCATTGATTGCAGCCGCTAGCGTGCTGATCGCCGCAGGATCAATGGCGGCTACTCGCCCGCACTATGGCGGAACTCTGCGCATTGCCGTGCAGGCCGCGCCGACGTCGCTCAATCCCGCAGACTCAAGCCAGCCGGACTCATTCACTCGCCGCAATCTTTCCCGCTTGATTCTCGATACTCTCGTCGATCAGGATGATCGTGGAAGACTTCTACCGGCGATCGCAACATCCTGGGAGCCCGAGCCCGGCAATCAGCGCTGGCATTTCTATCTTCGTCCCGGAATATCCTTCCACAACGGAACCGCTGTGAACTCGGATAACGTGGCCGCGTCGCTGCGCACCGCAAATCCCAACTGGAAAGTCTTCGCCACCGGAGATTCGGTGGTGATCGAGTGCGACTCCCCAGACCCCTGGTTACCAGCAGAATTATCCCTGCCGAGAAATGGAATTGCCAAGCGCGAAGGCGGTAAGCTGGTGGGAAGCGGCCCATTCGCAATTAGCCATTGGGATCCCGGAAAGAAACTCGAGCTTTCTGCTCGTGACGACTACTGGCGCGGCCGCGCGTTTGTGGATTCGATTGAGATTGAGATGGGCAGGAATTTTCGCGAGCAGGTGATCGACCTGGATCTGGGCAAGGCAGACGTAGTCGAGGCCGCCCCAGAGCAGGCGCATCGTGCTGTCATGGAAGGACGCACCGTCCAGAGCTCCGCTTCATTCGAGTTGATGGCTTTGGTCTTTTCTCGCGATCCCCAGACGCCCGACGAGGCGCGTCAGCGGCAGGTGCTGGGTCTTAGCATCGATCGCGCTGCAATAAATAACGTGCTCTTGCAAGGCTCCGCCGAACCCACGGGCGCGCTTCTGCCGGGCTGGATGACGGGTTACGCATTTCTGTTTCCGAGCGAAGCTGACTTGTTGCGTGCTCGGCAACTACGAAGCGAGATCCGCTACGCGCCCTCCTGGAGCCTGGGCTACGATGCGACCGATCAGTTGGCTCGTGTCATTGCGGAGAGAATCACGTTGAATGCCCGCGATGCTGGGTTGTCCGTGCAACTTACGAACGGCGGGCCGGCAGATTTCCGGCTGGTCAGAATCCCGCTCGCGTCGTTGGATGCGGCCTTGGCATTAACCAAACTTGCAGAGAATTTGAGACTGCCGCAACCGAAACTCACGAGCGATGCCTCCTCCGATCTGTACGCGGCCGAGACTTCCCTACTCGAATCCAAACGCATCATTCCACTCTTACATTTGAAAATCACGACAGCAGCGGCTTCAACCGTGAAGAACTGGACCACAGGCCGCGACGGGAGCTGGCACGTACAAGATGCGTGGCTCGCGACGGAGAAGCCATGAGCTTCCGGCGCAAACTGCTGGCTGTTTTTGGACTGACAGTGTTTGTCTCTGTTGCAGCAGTGACGTGGATAGTGTCCGTCTCCACGCGTCGAACATTTGAACGAGCGAACGAAGAACGCACGGCTGCCCTGGTCGCACAGTTTCGCCATGAGTTTAATCGCCGCGGAGAAGAAGTAGCTCAGCGTGTTGAAGCTATTGCGCGTAGTGACAGTGCAACCCGCATTGCGCTGGGCATCAATCGCAGCGCTCCCGACTACGGCGCTTATCTGAATGAAGCGAAATCTCTGGCTCAAAGCCAGCGGCTGGATTTTCTAGAGTTCGTGGATTTTCAGGGCACGGTTATCTCTTCCGCGCAGTGGCCGGGAAAGTTCGGTTACAAAGAAAGCGCACTGCCAGCATCCGCTACGAAGGAGCCATTTCTCCGGCAGGAAGAACTGCCGGAAGGCGCAGCGCTGGGACTCTCGGCCATCCGCCAGGTCAAAGTTGGCGATCAGCCGCTATACGTCATTGGGGGCAGGCGCGTTGACAGAGATTTTCTCGCTAGCCTCGAGTTACCGGCAGGAATGCGCGCGATGTTCTATCAAAACCTTCCGGGCAGCTTTTCTCCTCAGCTTTTGATTAGCGCTTCCGCTGCTCCCCAACCCGAGCACGTTGCGCCACTGATCGAGCAGGTTCGGCGGCAGCATCAGGAAGCTTCTGAAATTGTTCATTGGTCTTCAGATCCTGGCGACGAAGAAGCTATCAACGCGATTCCACTTTTCGGCCTGGATAATCAATTGCTGGGCATTCTGGTGGTCGGCAACTCCCGCCGGCCCTACATTGAACTGCAGCAGCACATCCGCTCCGCCGCCATGCTTGCGTCCGCGGCTGGGATTTTGCTGGCAATTCTTTTTAGCGGATGGGCCGCCACCCGCGTCACCCGCCCGGTCGAGCAGCTTGCAGAAGCTGCGCGTGAAGTTGCTGCCGGCAACTGGAGCACACAGGTTCCGGTCAGTTCATCCGACGAACTTGGTGCGCTCGCCGAATCGTTCAATCGCATGACTCATGAACTGCTTTCCCAAAAGCAGCAACTAGTGCAGTCCGAACGTGTTGCCGCATGGCGCGAGCTCGCGCGGCGGCTGGCGCATGAACTCAAGAACCCGTTGTTTCCCTTGCAGCTCACGGTCGAGAATCTGCTGCGTGCCCGCCAGCAGAGCCAGCAACTTTTCGACGAAATGTTCCAGGAAGGCTCGGCCACCCTACTGGCAGAAATCGCAAATTTAAAAACCATCATTTCGCGCTTCAGCGAGTTCTCCAAAATGCCACAGCCGCAGTTTCAGGCTGTGGATGTGAATGAAATCGTGCAGAACGTTGTTCGGGTTTTCCGGGCGCAGCTTCGGTCGTCCGACCGCGCCACAATAGAACCGAGACTTGATTTAGCATCGGGCATCGAACCGATTGCCGCCGATCCCGAACTTCTGCATCGCGCCTTGTCCAACCTTGTTCTAAACGCGATGGATGCCATGCCTCAGGGTGGCACACTCACCTTGCGCACACACCAGAACGGAGATCGCGTTTTCGTTGAAGTCTCCGATACTGGCTCCGGACTGACCTCCGAAGAATGCGAGCGTCTGTTTACGCCTTACTACACGAGCAAGGCGCATGGCACGGGGCTCGGACTGGCCATCGTGCAATCCATCATCAGCGACCACGGCGGTAGAATCAGCGTTCGCAGCCAGCCAAGCCAAGGAGCTACATTTGTGATCGAGCTTCTGCGAAATCAGGAGAAACTAGACGCGGAAAACCCCGCACGCGACGCAATTAGCGCGTTAACCTGAGGAGAGCAACGGTGCCGCAAAAAGCACATCTGCTGATCGTCGATGATGAGGCCAACACGCTGGCTTCGCTCTCCCGCGCGTTTCGCTTGGCCGGTCACGAAGCCACGGTCTGCGATAACGCGGCCAAGGCTCTCGACCTCGCTCGCTCGCAGCATTTCGATTTGATTCTTTCTGATGTGGTCATGCCCGGCAAAGACGGGCTTTCACTGCTGGCCGATCTCAAGTCGCAGGAAGTTCCAACCCCCGTAGTTATGATGTCCGGACAAGCGCATATTGATATGGCTGTTCGCGCCACCAAACTCGGCGCTCTCGATTTCCTCGAAAAACCCATTTCCACCGACAAGCTGCTGCTCACCGTCGAGAATGCTCTGAAGCTGCAACGCCTGGAGTCAGAAAACCGCCAGCTTCGCCAGCGCCTAGGGAAACACGAAATCATCTGGACTGGCGAGACCATGAAGAAGATCATGGCCCAGGTAGAGCGCGTTGGCGCGAGTGAAACTCGCGTGTGCATTCTAGGCGAAACCGGCACCGGGAAAGAACTGGTAGCCCGGACCCTGCACGAGCGCAGCCCGCGAGTTTCAGGTCCATTCATCACTCTGAATTGCGCTGCGGTTCCTGCGGAGCTGATCGAATCTGAGCTCTTCGGTCATGAGAAAGGCTCATTCACCGGCGCCGCCGGGCGACACATCGGCAAGTTTGAGCAAGCCCAGGGGGGCACGATCTTCCTCGATGAAATTGGCGACATGCCCCTCCCTATGCAAGCCAAGCTGCTGCGCGTCTTGGAAGAAGGTGAAGTCGAGCGCATCGGCGGTGATAAGCCAATTCCAGTGGACGTTCGCGTCATCGTCGCCACGCACCGGAATCTCGAGGCGCTGGTCCGCGAGGGAAGGTTTCGTCAGGATCTCTTCCATCGCGTTTACGTTTTTCCGCTAGCATTGCCGCCATTACGCGAGCGTCGCGAAGATATCCCTTCGCTCATTGAACATTTCACTCGCCAAGTGTGCGATCAGAACAATTGGAAACCTATCCCTTTCGCACCTGAGGCCATCCGATCTCTGCAGGCGCACGGCTGGCCCGGAAACGTCCGCGAGCTACGCAATGTGGTTGAACGTTTACTCTTGTTGGCCGTCGACGGCGGGGTTACTCCAGAAAAGGTCGAATCCGCGCCGGAACTCAAGCGCAATCACTACCACATCACTAACGCCTCGAAGGCACTCGGTCTGGAGCGCAGCCATTTTTACAAGAAAGCCGAGCAGCTCGGGATCGACGTGCCCGCACTGCGCCAGGAGTCGGACGCTGCCGGCGAATGAGCTGTCCCCCGTGGACGACCTTCCGTACTTTCCCCTGCTAGTATTTCGTTTTCACCATGACCCAGGCCGATGCCGTACAGATTCGCCGTCTGACCGAGCAAGATGCAGACGCATTTTTCCGTCTCCGGCTCGAAGGCCTGGAGCTTGAGCCTAAAGCCTTTACTGAATCCGCGGCGGAGTTCCAGCGAAGCGGAATCGAGCAGGCGTTCCGGAATCTCGCGAAGTCTGACCACAACAATTTTGTCATGGGTGCCTTCGTCGGCAGCGAACTAGCCGCTCTCGCTGGCTTCTATCGCCACAAGCATGCCAAGACGGCACACAACGGGACCATCTGGGGAGTATATGTGAGCAAAGAACATCGCAAAAAAGGCTTGGGGCGAGCACTGCTTGCGAAATCCTCCACCAGGCGGAATCGTCCCCTGGAATTGAGCAAATTTTTCTTAGGGTTGGCAGCGCGAACTCTGCCGCCAAGCGCCTGTACCAGTCGTTAGGATTTCAGACCTGTGGGTCTGAGCCGCGCGTACTAAAGGTCAGAGGCAAGTATGTGGATGAAGAAACGATGGTGCTGAGATTTCAGCAGCACTAGAATTTGTGAGGCCACCGCTTATGCCCTCTAAGCCACAAAATACTTTGCTGCCGGATGGTGTACCACAATCGCTGAGGTCGATTGCTCAGGCTCCAGGAGAAAGGTACTTGTCAGCCGCACGCCGACGTTTTCTTCGGGATGGAGCAACGCAAACAGCTTGGTCTGATCTTCCAGGTTCGGGCACGCGGGATATCCGAATGAGTAGCGCGATCCGCGATACTTTTGGTGAAACAGATCGCGGATGTGCGGCGAGTCATCGCCTGCGATGCCCAGTTCTTCGCGCATGAGTTTGTGGTGATATTCGGCCAGTGCCTCCGCCGTTTCCACGCTCAATCCATGTAGGTAGAGGTATCGTGTGTACTCGCCGCCTTCGAACAGCCGCTGCGTTTCCTGAGACACCTTCGCTCCCATGGTTACGAGCGAAAACCCGATCACATCCATCTTGCCGGATGATTTCGGGGCAAAGAAATCTGAGATGCAAAGCTTCCGGCCTTCTCTCTGCCGAGGGAACGTAAATCTCACCAACTCCCTCTGTGGGCCTCTGTGCCCTCTGTGGTCAACCTTGTCTTGCTCAGGCTCATATACCACCACATCATTCCCGTCGCCCCGACACGGAAAATATCCCCAAACCACTTGCGGCTCGAAAATCCCGCTGCCAATTACTTCTTCTTCCAGCTGCTTTTTGATTGGCCGAAACTTCTGCTCCACCAGCCGCAGATAATCCTCCTGCGACGCTGTCTTCAACTGCCACTGATTCTTGAATAGCGCCGTGTCGTTTATGAAACGAAACAGTTCGCGCAAATCGTAATCTTTTTTCACCCGAACGCCCCAAAATGGAGGCTCGGGAATACTAGGCGCATCGCCGACCACCGGACTGCGCTCGGCGAACACCGGGCCGGACTCTTCATCGACGGCCACCGCCTTCGCGTATTCCTTTACCTTGCGGCCCTCTTGCAGGCGGGTTTCTTTCTTCCCGTCCTGCGAAGCCAGATCTTCCATGATATGCAGCCCGCCGAACGCATCGTCGGAATAGAACACAGCGTTCGAGTACTCCCGCCGCAGATCGTCTTCCACATATTTGCGTGTCAGCGCCGCCCCGCCGCAAAGCACGGGGAAATCGAGCTTCTGCCGCTCCAAGTCTTGAAT
>WNEW01001828.1_pt1 | contig 10384 bp, 8 predicted proteins | sample 5399891 | NCBI WGS metagenome assembly WNEW01 (sample SAMN13153336, study PRJNA577476) | soil metagenome | isolation source: 40 cm grassland meadow soil pre-rain plot 5 | place: USA:California | collected 2015-09-08 | reverse complement strand
TCAGCTCTCGCGAGGCTGTTCGAGCCGGCGGGACGCCGAAATCCCCTTGCGACCTAACTCAGGCAGCCAAACCTAACCTGGATGTCTCAGTAGACCCTTTCGGCAACAGGCCCCAAAGCAGGACCATGTTCTCCAGCTCGTCGCTGCCGCCGTTGATCCAGTAGACGAGGTGATGGCCGTCACACCAGGAGGCGGGCCGTTCGCAACCCGGCCACCGGCAGTGCTTATCCCTAGCGATCAGCGCGCGGCGCCTCGGACCCCTGATCGTCCGCTGCGAGCGACCGACGTCGATCGGCACCGAGTCCTGCATGAGGACCCGGGTGATGCTGCAGTCGCAGGCCCACCGCTCCACCGTCTTGGAGGAGACAGGAAGGGAGAACTCGGTCTCGGCGCCCGGCGCACCGAGAAGGCCAAGCAGCGTTTCGATCGAACTGGTGACCTGCATCTGGACGGCGACCTTGCCGCCGGCCGTTGCGAGCTCGACCAGGGCGTCCGCCAGCCGCTGCGGCCGTTCGCGGTAATCAAACTTTCCCATCGGCTTGGCCAGGGGCTCGAGCGCGGTCCGCAAAGCGGCACCGCCGACGGGGTCGAGAACGCCCTGAGGATCAAGCAGCCGTCTTCGGCTGTGCTCATGGAGAGGGCGCGGTTCTCGGCCAGGTCGGCTTGCTCGGAAGCGACCTCTTGCGGCCGGACCGAGTGCCGGTAGTGGAGGGACTCGTGATAGAACTTGCCCGGCGAGTGCTTCTTGGCCAGGGGTAGGAGCCTCTTTTCGTCGAACTCCTTGCCCACCGCTCGCGCCGTCTTGGCCATGGTCGCGAGGTGCTGGATCCCGATCTCGCCGTTGTAGAGCGCGTCTTCGCTCAGCGGCATCGCCGCCAGCTTCTCGCCGATGGCGACGCGATCCGAAGCCACGTTCTGGGTCAGGCGGCAGTTGAAGCGAAGCCAGTCGATGGTGGTCATCTCGGACTCGTTGTCCTCGGCCAGGTTCATCGCCGACAGCGCCGCGGCGAGGCGCGAGAAGTAGAGCTCGCGGATCTCGATCTCACCCCGAATGCGCAAGAGCTCGTGCTCGAGGTGATCACGGGTCGTGGGTACCTCAGCAGCAACGAGCTCCAGCACGTCTAAACCATACGAACTTTCGTTTGGACAATCAAGGCAAGAACAGTAAATTTATATTCACGCGGCGCATCTGTCATGTCGCCCAATCCCACCCTCGTCACCTCCCTTCACGGTCCTTCGTCCTTAACGCCAGTGGCGCTCGAGCTCGGAGGCGTACGACCTGCCGATCCCGTTGGCGTTGCTCAGCAACCAGTTGTCGAGCCGCCGCGTGCCCCGCGGTTTCTCCCGCGACACGAGCAGCTCCTGCATCAAGCCCTGTAGCTCGGGTTCGCTCAGCGTCACGTCCCTAACCAAGCGCCCGATGATCCCGGCAGCCCGCACGGCGTTGCGCGGCGAGATGTACACGAACCGCGGGTGGCGGCCGACGGCGATGGCGATCGACTCCACCATCTCGCTGTAATAGATGATGTCCGGCCCCGCCGCATCGACCGTGACGTTCCCGCCCTGCGCCGCCGCCCACGTCGCGATCTCCGCCACATCCTCGCCCGCGACCGGCTGCAGGCGATAGTCACCCCGGCCAGGAATCCCAAACACAGGCAGTCGTCGCAAGAGCCACGCGATGTTGTTGATCAAGATGTCCCCCGCGCCGAAGATCAAGGTGGGGCGCACGATCGCCCACTGGAGCCCTGACTCCCGGACCGCGTTCTCGGCGCGCGCCTTGCCGGCGTAGTAATCGAGAGGCGAGTCCACCGAAGGGTTGCTCACGGAGATGTGCACGACCTTGCGCACCCCGGCATCGCGGGCCGCGCCAACCAGGATTCGCGTGTTGGCGACGGCGTCGCCGAAACGGACGCGGCCGTGGCGAAAGCGGACCCAGTACGTGTTGTAGAGGACGTCTGCGCCGCGCAGGCTCTCGACCAGCGCCGCGCGGTCGGCGAACTGGAGCGGCGCGACCTCAGCGGTGATGTCCTCGGCGCCGGCGCGTTGGGGATGATTCGTCAGAGTCTTGACCCTTCGCTCCTCAGCGAGCAGCCGCCGGGCAATGAACCGGCCTGTGAAGCTGAACGCCCCGGTGACGACGTCGAAGCCCCGCTGCTCCATCAGCCCGTCAAAAGGGAAAGCGAGTCAGGTCATAGGCCGCCGAACCCGGCCGGACGTGCCCGGTGATGACGACGCGCGGGCGGTGGCGCACGGCTTCAGCGGGATGGATCTCGGGACGCAGACCGTTGAAGATCGGAAATCGCAACGTCCCGTCCGGCGACCACTCCGAATAACGGATGCTCACCACCAGGTCCGGCCTGACCCAGTTGACCGGCCGCATCATGATCGGGGGCGGGTCGAGGGGCGAATCGTCCGTCGCGAGCTCGACCAACCTGTCTCGAAGCACGGCGGTCGTTTCGTCGTCGTAGCCGCCGCCGACGGTGCCGCATGGCAGGAGACGGCCGTCCTCGTGGTAACCCACCACGAGCGCGTCGAACGGCTTGTCGCCCGTCTTGTCACCCAGCCAGCCGATGACGACGAAGTCGTCGGACTTGACGGCCTTGACCTTCAGCCAGAAGGGGCTCCGCTGCCCCGGAACGTAAGGGCTCTGCCTGTGCTTGGCGACCACGCCTTCGAGGCCCCGCTCGAGGCACGCCTCGAAGAGTTCGACCCCGTCCTCTTCTATGTGGTCGGGGACAAAGAGATGCCCGCCCGCTTCGACTGACTTCGCCAGTCTCGCGCGGCGCCTCAAAACCGGTTGTCGCAACAGGGGCCGGCCTTCCAGATAGAGCGCGTCAAAGGCCAGGTACGCGGTCGGAATCTCGTCGCGCAGCCGTGCGCCTCCTGCGAGGCGCTGTCGCAGACGGGGATAGTCCGGCCGGCCGTCGGTGTCAGTGGCGACGACCTCGCCGTCGATGACGCTCCCTGGCGGGACGCGCTTTGCCGCCGCGGCGACCTCGGGCAGCTCGACAGTGAGGTCGTTCAGGCCACGGTCTTTTAGCCTGACGTCACCGTTCGAGTCGCGAAAGAGGATGCAGCGCAAGCCGTCCCACTTGACCTCGAAGAGGTATTCCGCCGAGCTGAACGGCGCTTCGGCCGACGCGGCCTGCATCGGCCGCAGCTCATCGGGAAAGCTCTCCAGCTCGATCTGGAGCTGATCACTATCCGGCTGCATCTGCCTCACATTAGGGGCAGTAGAGCTACGAAGCTTTACGACGTCTCCTGGTCTCGGCGGCCGGCTTCTCACGCCCCGCGCGCTGCTTCTTGGCCTGCTCCACCGACTGGCGCAAGGCTTCCATAAGATCCATGACCTTGGCCGGCTGCGGCGCCTCGGGCGCCTCGATCACCTCGCCCTCCGCCTTGGCATGGACAACCTTCATGACCGCCTCGCGGTAGTTGTCCTTGTAGCGGCTGGGATCGAAGCTGTCGGCCAGGCTCTCGATCAGCGCCTTCGCCATCTCGAGCTCCTTGGGGTTGATCTTCACCTCATCCTCGAGGCCTTTGAGGCCCTCGGTCGTGCGGATCTCGTCGGGCCAGTGGAGAGTGTTCATGATCAGACCCTTGCCATTGGGGTGCATCGCGGCGAGATGTTCTTTGTCGCGTAGCGCGATCTTTGCGATGGCCATTCGTCCCGTTGCCTCGAGGGCGCGACGGAGCAGGTGATAAGGCTTTCTGCCCAGCTCTTCGGGCTCGACGTAGTACGCGCTGTCGAAGTACAGCCCAGGCTCGACCTCCTCGACCGGCACGAACTCCTCGATGTCGATGGCGTGCGCAGTCGGTAGGGGCAGGTTGTCCAGGTCCTTGTCTTCGATGATCACGTAACGGTCCTTGCCGATCTCATAGCCGCGCTGGATCTCGCTGTAGGCCACCTCGTGGTCGCCCTCCGCGCACCAGCGCTTGTATGAGATGGGGGAGTGGTGGTCCGGACACAACTGCCGGAACGACACCTTGGCGCTCGACTCGGTTGCGTTGTACAGGCGGATCGGGATCGAGACCATCCCGAAAGAGACCACGCCTTTCCACATCGATCTCGGCATGGCGACGCAGTTTACCTCCTAAGTGCGTGGTTGGCTACTTATCGTAGGTTGAGCCCGGGCTCGGCCCTCACCGGAGCAACGCTCAAGCGCCGACGTCCCGCCTCTGCATAGCAAGTATCGAGCTTGCGAGCCCGACAAGCGAGAGGAGGAGAAGCAAGGCGAGGTTGCGCCCGTCGACGCCGGTCAGGAGCGGCGTGCCGAATAGCTTGAATGCCGAGAGATCCTGCACCCACAGGGGGAGCTTGTAGATCGACCCCAGCTCGGTATCGAGGTAGCTCGCGAAGGCAAACGCGCCCAGCAAGCCCACCGCCGCCCTTGGATTCCACGCCGCGAGCAACGATCCCGCGGAGGCGAAGACAAGCGCGAAGGGAATGAGCATCAGCGACGCGGCCACGACACGCCCCGCGTTCAAGTCGATCCCCTGAACGTGTGACGCGTAGTAAAGCGTCGCCCCGCTAGCCGCGACGATCACCAGCGCGCAAGCGACGAGGGTCGCCATGCGCTCAACCACGACCGCGGCGCGTGATATGGGCTGACTCAGCGCCAGCTCCAGGCGCCCATCGGCGTCCTCGGCCGACCAGCGCGCGACGTACGTGATGGCCATCGCGGCGAAAAGCAGCTGCGCGACGTTGAACCACGTGAAGCCGAGCACGCCGGGATACACCTGCTGCCGTACGAAGATCGAGAGGTACGGGAGAAGAGAAGGAATTGACAACAGGACCTGGACGATGGTCCTGGTCAGCGAGACGAAGACGATCGCAAGCGCCGCCATGCCGACCGCCCAGACCGCGGTCGCGATCCGGCGCTCGAAGACTCCGCGCCAAACAGGCCATCGCCACCACGCCGCGCCGGACACGGTATTGCTCACCCGACTCGCCCGCGCAGGAATTCGAACCAGAGCCGACCCGAGGTCGCGAAACTCGAACGCCGCTGCGGCGGCCGCCGCTGCCACGACGGAGACGCCGATCAGCACCACGACAGCGCGGGCTTCGAACTGGCCACCCGGCGGGAGCGGTTGGCTCAGGTCGTAGTAGCGAAACGGTGAAAGCCACCGCCACGTAGAAAGCGAGTCGAAGACCCGGCTGAGACTGTTGAGGAGAAACAGGGCGAGCAGCAACACGCCGGCTGCCGCGGTCGCGACCCGCACCGCGGCGAGCTGTGCGACCAGGAGCGAGAGCGCGTAGCAAGAAAGTCCCACCGCGACCAGCAATCCAGAGGCCTCGATGACGCCGAGCGGTGAGACGGACTCGTGGCCCGACGCCACTCCGACGAGAAAGCCCGCGGCCGCGGCGGCTGCGGCGATGACGACGCCGATGGCGAAGGCTATGGTCCGTGCGGCGATCAGCCCGAGGCGAGAGATTCCCGTCCCTAGCGCGGCCTCGACGATACCGCGCTCTTCGTCGCCGCGGGCCGCGCCCGTGGCGCTTGCGAGCGCCCACACCGCGAACAGGATCGCCAGAGGATGGAAGCCGCGGAACTCGACGTACCCGCCGACTGTGTCGGGTCGGATGGGGGGAGGGAACAGGGCGCTGAACTGCGACGCGAGGGCGAGGATGGAGTTGCCGAACGCGATGCGCTCGCCAGGCGTGTGGCCCGCGATCTGATAGAAGCCGACGGTCTGGATGAGCGTCGACACGAACGCCGCCAGCGAAAAGCCCACGACACCCCAGCGGCCCAGGCGCAGCCCGAACACGATCGCGATCATGGCGGGAGCGCTTTGGGCTTTCTTTCGCTGAAATAGCTGAGGAAGATCTCTTCGAGGCTTGGCTCGGTGCTGATGAAGTCGACGACCTGCGCATCTCTGATCGCGCGCATCAACGCCTCGAAACCTCCTCGCACAGTGCACGTCACCCGCTGGCCGCTGATGGTCACCTCCTCGACTCCTTCCGCGTCTCGGATCGGAGTCTCCGGCACGGCCGTGTCTGGCGCGAACTCGATCTCCACGCGATGGACGCGAATTCGCCGCAGCTCGTCTAGCTGCGCGACGCGGACAAGTCGACCGTCGCGTATGATCCCGACCCTGTCGCAGACGTGCTCGACCTCGGACAGAACGTGCGAGGAGAGAAAGACGGTGGCGCCTCCGTCCCTCGTTTCTCGCAGCAGCGCGTAGAACTCCTGCTGGTTCAGCGGATCTAGGCTGCTGGTCGGCTCGTCAAGAATCAACAGATCCGGCTCGTGCATGAAAGCGAGGACGATCGCCAGCTTTTGCTTGTTGCCGCTCGAGTATTCGCGAAAGCGCCGGCCCAGGTCCAGGTCGAAGCGCTCGGCCAGGGCGCGCACCCTTCGGCGATCGACGCCGCCGCGCATCCCACCGAGGTAGGCCACGACCTCGCTCCCGCGAAGGCTGCCAAATTGCGGGACGTCGCCCGGCAGGTAGCCGACCTTCCGCTTGACCTCAACCGTCTCTCGAAAACAGTCCAGGCCGAAGATGTGCGCGGTGCCCTGACTGGGCCTGATCATCCCCATCAGCAGGCGGATGGTGGTCGTCTTGCCGGATCCGTTCGGCCCCAGGTAGCCGAAAACCTCCTGCGCCGACACCTGCAGGTCGAGGTCGAAGAGGCCGCGTCCAACGCCGTAGTCCTTGGTCAGCCTGGAGGTCCTGATCGCCGGGGCCGCCATTTCGGGGAGCATATAGGCACCGTGCAGCTGGGCGACCTCGAGCTTCACCTGTTGGTGACCGACCACTGGAAAGCAGACGGGGGCTTGATGTTCGGCGTCGTGCCGAAGGTCCTGTGGGAGAAGCACAAGCCGCCCGACGCGAACAACATGATCGACTGCGCGTGCGTCTGCCTCATCGCGCGCATCAACGGTCGGGTGATCGTCTGCGAGACCGGGATTGGCAACAAGCTCAGCGAAAAACGGGCACGCCAGGTGGCACTGCGCGAGCCAGAGGACATCCTTCATCACCTGCAGCGCCTGGGCATTCGCGCCGATGAGGTCGACGCCGTGGTCACCACCCACCTGCACTGGGATCACGCCGGCGGCCTGACGCGGCGCAACGAGATGGGCAAGCTCGAGCTCACTTTCCCGAACGCCCGCCATTTCGTCCAGCGCACGGAGTGGGACTTCGCGCTGCACCCCGACGTGCGGAGCGCGACCGGTTATGTGATCGACGACTTCACTCCGCTCGCCGATGGGCACCAGGCGGTGGAGTTTCTGGACGGCGACGCCGAGGTTCTACCTGGCGTGCACATCAGGCACGTCGGCGGCCACACGCCCGGAAGCCAGATCCTGATCCTCCAGTCCGGCGAGTTCGGCTGCGCTGTCACCGGTGACCTCGTCTGCCAGACGCCGCACCTGCGCGTGCCGTGGAATATGGCCGCGGACATCGAGCCGTTGCGCGTGTTCGAGCATAAGGCCCGGCTGTTCGAGGAGGCAGAGAAGCACCGCTGGCTCCTCGTCCTCAGCCACGAGACCGACCAGCCCGCGGGCTATCTCGAGGAGGGAGGACGCTGGCGCCCGGAGCCGCGGTTGATGTGAGCGTCACCACAAGCGAAGGCCGCAAGCTCACTTCTTAACGACCAAGGCTGACTCCTATTCGAGGCCGAACTAGGTTGGGCGCATGTTCGGCTGCGTGGACTCGTGCGTGCTCGCAGGCCTGGACGTCCGTCGCGTGCGCGTCGAGGCAGATATCAGCCGCGGAAGCCAAGTCGAGTTCTCGCTGGTGGGGCTCGCCTCGACGACTGTCAAAGAAGCAAGGGCGCGCGTCCGGTCCGCGGTGCGCAACAGCGGCCTGGAGTTTCCGACGACGCGGCTGACAGTCAATCTCGCGCCCGCCGAGCTGCGCAAGGAAGGCACCGCCTTAGACCTCCCGATCGCGATCGCGATCGTGCTGGCGCGCGCAAAACGGCCGGCGCCCGCCCGCAGCGCGTTCCTTGGCGAGCTGGCCCTCGACGGATCGGTGCGCCACGTTGACGGTGTGTTGGTGGCCGCCCGAGGTTTGCGGGAGCTCGGCTACGAGACGATCTTCGTCCCCGCCGACGATGCAATCGAGGCCACGCTGGCCGGCGATCTCGAGGTGATCCCGTGCGAGTCGCTGATCGCGGTCGTCAAACACCTACTGGAGAGCGAGCCGATCCCCGTCGCGGCGCCGCACTGCGGGGGCGGGGCGTCTGAGTGTCCGATCGACCACGACCTGGTCGAGGTGCATGGCCAAGAGGAGGCCAAGAGGGCGCTCGAGGTGGCGGCCGCGGGCGGACATCATCTCCTGCTCAGCGGCCCGCCCGGCGCCGGCAAGACGATGCTCGCGCGCTGCCTCCCGGGGATCCTGCCGCCGCTCGAGCTTGGTGAGGCTCTCGACGTGGCCCAGGTCCGCAGCCTCCTCGGCGAGCTGCCGCGCGACCGGCCGCTGGACTGGGCGCGCCCGTTTCGTGCCCCGCATCACGGCGTGTCCACCGCCGGCCTCATCGGCGGTGGGAGTCGGCTGGCGGTACCGGGCGAGATCAGCCGGGCCAACCATGGAGTCCTTTTCCTGGACGAGCTGGCAGAGTTCCAGACTCCGGTCCTCCAGGCACTCCGCCAACCCATCGAGTCCGGCTGGATCACGATCACCCGCTCCGGCGGCTCGGTCACTTACCCCGCGCGCTTCACCCTCGTCGCGGCGACCAATCCATGTCCGTGCGGTTGGTCGGGTGACAGCGTGCGGGCGTGCCGGTGCACACCCGGCGCGGTCGACACCTATCACCGCAGACTGTCGGGGCCGCTTCTCGACCGGATCGACATCCAGGTTTCCGTGCGCCGGGTGCCGCTCGACACCCTCGCTTCGGAACCTCGAGGCGAGTCGTCGGCGGCGGTGCGAGACCGGGTCGTCGCCGCCCGCGAGCGCCAGCTCGCGCGGCAGGGCTGCCTGAACGCTCAGCTGAAACCCGCGCGCCTGCGCCACCTGGCGGCGCTTGGACCGGCTTCCCGACGGACGCTCGAACGATGGTCGGCGCAGCGGGGCATGTCGGCGCGCGCCTTCCACCGGGCCTGGCGTGTGGCGCGCACCGCGGCCGACCTCGACGGCGCGGAGGGTATCGACGAGCACCACGTCCTGGAAGCGCTCGGCTTCCGCCTGCAAGATGTCGCAGCCTAACCTGCCTGAGCTGCGTGTGCGGGGCCGGTGGCCACCGCCCGAAGGACCACGGGCAGCGATCGTCGGCTCGCGGCGCCCGTCACCTTACGGCGAGGCGGTGGCCGAGCAGCTCGCCCTGGACCTGGCCAGGGCGGGCGTGGTGGTCGTCAGCGGGCTCGCGCTCGGCGTCGACGCCGCCGCGCACCGCGGCGCTCTCAACGCCGGCGGGGTGACGGTCGCCGTCATGGGCACCGGGGTCGATGTGATCTACCCCTCGGCCCACAGCGTCTTGGCCGAGGCGATCGTCTCCGGCGGAGGTGCGCTCGTCAGCCAGTTCGCCGATGGAACCGCTCCCCGCCGGCACAACTTCCCGGCGCGCAACTACACGATGGCGGCTCTGGCGGACGTCGTGGTCGTGGTCGAGGCGGGCGAAGGCTCGGGAGCGCTGATCACGGCCGAAGCCGCGCTCGACCTACATAAAGAGGTAATGGCGGTGCCGGGAAGCGTCTTCTCGCCGCTCTCGGTGGGCACCCACGGCCTGATTCGGGACGGGGCCGGGCTGGTCCAGAACGCCCGCGACGTGCTGGCCGCGCTGCACGTCGGGGGGGAGGTCCTGGACGACCCGCTGGCCACCCCCGCCAGCATCGGGATCACGCTCCGTGCCGAGCGCGACGGCATCCTTTCCCACCTCTCGGATGTTCTCGCTTTGAACGCCGCCGAGATCGCCCGGAAGCTTCAGCTTCCAATCGCGGAGGTGCTCGGCCGGCTGACCGCCCTGGAGCTCGACGGAGCCGTCAAACGCCAGCAAGGTGGGTTTGTAAGGGCGTTGCGCCGGGGCAAAGATCGGGCGTAGGATGCCCGCCACTCGGCTGTAGTGCGCCCGCGCCGGAAGCTGCGGCGGGAACAAAGACCCGGGATTGGGAATAAAGAGGAAGCTGTGCCAGAAGGTCTGATCATCGTCGAGTCGCCTGCCAAGGCCAAGACGCTCAAGCGGTTCCTGGGGGACCGTTTCGACGTCCGGGCTTCGATGGGCCACGTCCGCGACCTACCTGAAAAGGAGATGGGCGTGGAGGTCGACGACGGCTTCAAACCGCACTACGAGGTCGTGGAGAGCCGGCGCAAGACGATCAATGAGCTGAAAGCGGCGGCCAAGGGCGAGCGCGAGGTCATCCTCGCCTCCGACCCCGACCGCGAAGGGGAGGCTATCGCGTGGCACCTGGCCGAGGTCCTGAAGCTGCGCGACCCAAAGAGGATC
>WNEW01002165.1_pt1 | contig 10402 bp, 10 predicted proteins | sample 5399891 | NCBI WGS metagenome assembly WNEW01 (sample SAMN13153336, study PRJNA577476) | soil metagenome | isolation source: 40 cm grassland meadow soil pre-rain plot 5 | place: USA:California | collected 2015-09-08 | reverse complement strand
AAACTGGCGGTGATCACCCGCCGCGCATACGGCGGGGCCTACGATGTTATGTCCAGCAAGCACGTCCGCGGCGATCTCAACCTGGCCTGGCCGACAGCGGAGATCGCGGTGATGGGACCGGAGGGCGCCATCGAAGTCGCGTTCCGCAAGGAACTGGCTGCAGCGCCCGATCCGGACGCGTTACGCGCACAGCTGGTGCGCGACTACCGGGCGCAGTTTGCGAATCCATACGTGGCTGCCTCGCGCGGATATGTCGACGATGTGATCGAGCCGCGGCACACGCGCCCTCGCCTGATCGCGGCGCTCACCGCCTTCTCCACCAAGCGTGATCACAACCCGCCGAAAAAACACGGAAACATTCCGCTGTAGGACCCGGGGTCCCCGCACATTGCGCAGTCTGCAATGTGTGGGGTGGCAAACACGGGAACATTCCGCTGTAAAGTTGGAAAATGGAAGAAGGAAGATGGAAGAGGGGAGGATGGGTTTGTCTCCTCTCTTGCGGGAGAGGAAGCGCCGCAGCGGCGAGGAATGTCTAGGGTGGTTTCCCACCGTGAGTGAGACCGCTGATATTCGAAGCAAGGTGCCCTCCGCGCCGGCGGGGCCGCAGCGCGATGCGTCCACGTTGCCGGCGACGCTGGAGTACGTGTCCGCGGACGACAAGAAATTCCGGGACTGGCTGCGCCGCTATCGCGAAGAGATCGCCGGCGAAGCGCCCCCCGATGGCTGGCTGGATGGGTACCTGAAGCACATCTTCTCGGAGCAAGGGAAGAACCGGCACATCTGGTGGGGCGTGTGTGAAGGCCGCAAGATCGGGTTCGCCGTGGGGCTGCTCACCCCCAGGCCAAGGGATGCAATGATATTCACGCGTCCGTGCCGGCCGGCAACGTGCGGGGATTGCGCTTCTGGGAGACCTGCAGCTTCCAGATCGCCCGCTACGTCCTGATGTACCGGCCCGGCATGAAGAACGAGGAAGAAGAGGAAGAGGAGGAACTGTAAGCCCCGCAGTCCACCCCCATGGACTCCGAGCCCCGGGAGAAGATCGAGACGCCCGACGGCGTTGAGATCCGCCCAACGTACGGTCCGGCCGACGGTGCTGTGGACTACCAGCACGACCTGGGATTTCCCGGCGCGTATCCATTCACCCGCGGCATCTATCCCACGATGTACCGGGGCCGGCTGTGGACGATGCGGCAGTACGCGGGCTTCGGCACGGCCGAAGAGTCGAACCGCCGGTTCCGATACCTGCTTGGCCAGGGGCAGACCGGGCTGTCGATCGCCTTCGACCTGCCGACGCAGATGGGGTACGACTCTGATCACCCGATGGCGGAACCGGAGGTCGGGAAGGTCGGGGTGGCGATCGACTCACTCCTGGACATGGAGGTGCTGCTGGAGGGCATCCCCCTCGACCGGGTGACCACGTCCATGACCATCAACGCCACGGCGGCGATCCTGCTGGCGATGTACATCGCCGTCGCCGACCACCACGGTGTGCCTGCGGCGGTGCTCGACGGCACCACCCAGAACGACATTCTCAAGGAGTACATCGCCCGGGGGACGTACATCTTCCCGCCGCGGCCCTCGCTGCGCCTCATCACGGACATGTGTGCCTACTGCGCCGACCACCTGCCGAAGTGGAATCCCATCTCGGTGAGCGGGTACCACATCCGTGAGGCCGGGGCGACCGCCGTGCAAGAAGTGGCATTCACGCTAGCCGACGGGATCGCATACCTGCAGGCGGCGGTTGAGGCAGGTCTGAGCGTCGACCGCATTGCCCCCCGGCTGTCGTTTTTCTTCGCGGCGCAGATGAACCTGCTGGAGGAGGTGGCGAAGTTCCGCGCGGCCAGACGGCTGTGGGCCCGGATCGTGCGGGAGCGCTTCGGCGCCGCGGACCCGCGGTCGTGGTTGCTGCGGTTTCATACCCAGACGGCGGGCGCCGCACTTACCGCGCAGCAGCCGGCCAACAACGTCGTGCGGGTCGCGCTACAGGCCCTGGCGGCCGTCCTGGGGGGGACGCAATCGCTGCACACCAATGCGCGAGACGAGGCCCTGGCGCTGCCGACCGACGAGGCCGCGCTGCTGGCGCTGCGCACGCAGCAGATCATCGCATCCGAGAGCGGCGTGGCGGACACGGTCGATCCGCTGGCGGGCGCGTACTACATTGAGGCGCTGACCACCGAGATCGAACGGCGCGCCGAGACGCTGATCCGGCAGGTCGAGGATTCGGGGGGTGTGCTGCTGGCGCTGGAGGCCGGCCTGATGCAGCGGCTGATCGCGGAGTCGGCGTACCGTGAGGCCAGACGCGTCGAGACCGGCGAGCAAGTGGTCGTGGGTGTGAACCGGTTCCAGTCGGATGAGACTGGGCACCCGTCGATCCTGCGCGTCCCGCCGGAAGTCCTGTCGCGGCAGAAGGCGCGCCTGGCGCAGGCGCGCCGCGCACGCAACCACGACGAGGCGCAGCGCGCGCTGATGCGACTGCGCCGGGCCGCGGGAGGCACCGAGAACCTGATGCCCCACATCCTGGCGGCGGTGCAGGCGTATGCGACCATCGGCGAAATTTGCGACACTTTGCGCGCAGTGTTTGGGGTGTACAAGCCGACCGCGGTCATCTAACGACGAGTCTGCCCAGTCTTCCCTGTCTGCCCAGTCTTCCCGGTCTCCTGCGCTTGTATTCGCAGGCGTCCGCGTTCTTTCGTAAGAATCTCCGAGAATATGGGGGGATTGAGACTGGGGAGACTGGGGAGACCGAGTAGACTTATGAACATTAACGTTCTCCTGAAGGACGCGTTGGCGGGATCCGCGCAAGCGCTGGCCCGGCTCATCTCGTTGGTCGAAGACGGTGACCCGGAGGGCCAGGCGGTGCTCCGCGCGCTGCATCCACGCGCCGGCCGCGCGTACCTGATCGGAGTCACCGGCCCGCCGGGGGTCGGCAAGAGCACGCTCGTGGATGTCTGGACGGCGTCGCTGCGGCGGGGTGGCAAGACCGTCGGCGTCGTGGCTGTAGATCCCAGCAGCCCGTTCACCGGGGGCGCGCTCTTGGGCGACCGCGTGCGGATGCAGGACCACTCCAATGATCCCGGCGTGTTCATTCGCAGCATGGCCACGCGCGGCCACCTGGGCGGGCTCGCGCCCGCAACCGCCGATGTAGCAAAAGTCCTCGATGCCGTCGGCTACGACATGATCTTTATTGAGACCGTGGGAACCGGGCAGGCCGAGGTGGACGTGGTTGGCGCCGGCGACACCGTGGTGATCGTGCTGGTTCCGGGCCTGGGCGACGCCGTGCAGGCGATGAAGGCCGGCATCATGGAGATCGGCGAGGCCTTTGTCGTCAACAAGGCCGACCACGGAGATGCCGACCGCACCGTGGCAGAGATCACGATGTTGCTGCAGCTCAATCCGGACCGGGGCGGCTGGCGCCCGCCGGTGGTGAAGACGGTGGCCACCTCCGCGCAGGGTACCGACGACGCGCTCGCGGCGATCGAGGGCCACCGCCGCTTTCTTGTCGCCAACGGGCTGCTCGAACGCCGGCGCCGGGACCGGCGACGGGCGGAGATCCTGCGCGTGGTGGAGTCCAAAGCCCGCGACCGCGCGCTGGACCTGATCCGCCGTGGCGGGCGCCTGGACGAACTGCTCGAGCGCGTCTACCGCGGCGAGCTGGATCCGTCCACCGCGGCGGACGAACTGCTCGCCGAGTCTTCCCGGTCTCCCCAGTCCGCCCAGTCTCCCCAGTCCAAAGCCGACAGACAGTCGTAAATGTTGTGTGGTGGACCGGGAAGACTGGGAAGACAGGGGAGACTCCTGGGATGGCCCTCGACCACGTGGGGATCGCAGTGCGCCACCTGGGCGACGCGGCCCAGGTCTACGAGACCCGCTTCGGACTGACGATTACGGAGCGGTACGAGCTGCCGGCGGAGGGCGTGCGGATCGCGTTCGTGCGGTCCGGCGCAGTCGATCTCGAGTTCCTCGAGCCGGTCGGCGAGGGCGGCCCCCTCGCCACATTTCTGGCCACCCGCGGCCCGGGGCTGCACCACATCGCGTTTCGCGTGCCCGATATCAAGGCCGCGCTGGCAGCCGCGGTGGCGGGAGGAGCCACCCCCGTTGAGCCCGCCCCGCGGCGAGGAGCGCGAGGATCCCTGATCGCCTTTCTCCATCCATCGACTGCCGGCGGGGTGCTCGTCGAACTCGTGGAGAGATAGACGCTGACTGCGTCTTTTCCTGTAGGATAGTCTCGATGTCTTCAGACGACCTGTCCACGCCTGCCGGCGCCGCCCGTGTGTTGCGCGCCTTCGGCATCCGTCCCCGCAAACGATGGGGGCAACATTTCCTGGTCAGCCGGCGCGCGCTGGACCAGATTCTCGCCGCGGCTGACCTGACCGATCAGGACACGGTGCTGGAGATCGGCGCAGGCTTGGGGACCCTCACCGCGGCCCTCGCCGAGCGTGCCGGCCGTGTCATCGCCGTGGAGATCGACCGCGCGCTGCTCCCCGCCCTCCAGGCGGCCGTCGGGTCGTGCCCCAATGTGCAGACCATCATCGGCGATGCGATGACCATCGATCTGGCCTCGGTGTTCGGTGCCAGTCCGGGGCCGCGGAAGCTCGTGGCCAATCTTCCCTACAACGTGGCGTCGGCGCTGATCGTGGCATTGCTGGAGCCTCCGCTCGGCGTGCAGCGGATGGTCGTGACCGTGCAGCGTGAGGTGGCCGGGCGGCTGTCCGCGCGTCCGGGCACAAAAGACTATGGCATCCTGTCGGTGGCGGCGCAATTCCGCGCGGAGGTCGCTGTGGTGGACACCCTTCCGGCCTCCGCCTTCATGCCTCCGCCGGAGGTGGAATCGGCGGTCGTCCGTCTCGAGACGCGCGAGCGGCCGGTATGCCCCGTGCTCGACGAGGGCATGTTCTTCCGGGTCGTGCGCGCGGCGTTCAGCCAGCGGCGCAAGATCGTGCGGAACGCGCTGGCCGGCGGCTTTCCGATGCCCGCATCCGACGCCGAGGCCGCCTGCCTCCAGGCCGGCGTCGCGCCGGGCCGGCGCGGGGAGACGATGCACCTCGTGGAATTTGCCGCACTCGCTGATGCCGTGACGAAGATGGTCGGGCAGAGGAACGCCGGTGCGGCGCAGGAAGGAGTGTCCTGACCGGCGATGGCAGAAGTGGAAGAGAACTGGCAAGATTTCTACTCGGCCAGCGCGCGGGTGATGACCCGTTCCCTCATCCGGGAGCTGCTCAAGCTCACTCGGCGGGGGAACATCATCTCCTTTGCCGGCGGCTTGCCCGATCCCGCCACGTTTCCCGTCGAAGAAATCAAAGCCATCACGGCAGGGCTGCTGGAGCGCGAGGCCAACCTGGTCTTGCAGTACGGTCCCACGGAGGGCGATGCGCGCCTGCGCGATGAGCTGGTGAAATGGATGGCCAAGGATGGGATCCACGTCTCGCGGGACCAGGTGCTGGTCACGCTGGGATCCCAGCAGGGCCTGGACCTGGTCGGGCGCGTGTTCCTCGATCCTGGAGATCTGGTCATCGTCGAGCTCCCCTCATATATGGCTGCGCTGCAGGTCTTCCGCAGTTACCGGGCGGAGATGCGCGGTGTCCCCCAAGACGACGCTGGGATGCGGGCCGACGTGCTGGAAGAGACGCTGGCGCGCCTGGCCCGCGACGGACGCCGCCCCAAACTGATCTATGTGGTGCCGGACTTCCAGAACCCGTCGGGCGTGACGATGTCGAATGACCGCCGCCTGCGGCTGCTCCAGCTGGCCCGGCAGTACCGGACGCTGGTGGTCGAGGACAATCCGTATCGCGAGTTGTCTTTCGAGGGCGCACCACCACCCCCGCTGGCGGCGCTGGACCGGGAGGGCCGCGTCATCTACCTGTCCACCTTCAGCAAGACCCTGTGTCCTGGGCTGCGCATCGCGTGGATCGCGGCGTCTGTGGAGTTCATCGGGCGGTTTGTCACCGCCAAGCAGGGCATGGACCTGTGCTGTCCGGCGTTGACGCAGGCCATTGCGGCGGAGTTCTGTGCCGCCGGTCATCTGTCCAGCAGGGTCGGCGCGATTGTGGAACGATATCGTCGCAAGCGCGACACGATGCTGACCGCGCTGGCGAGGGAGATGCCCCCCGGCGTGACCTGGACCCATCCCCAGGGCGGCCTGTTTCTCTGGGTGCGGCTGCCGGACGGCATGGACACGGAACGATTGTTGCCGCTGGCAGTCGAAGAAGGCGTCGCCTATGTGGTGGGGGCGGGGTTTCACGCCGACGGCGGCGGACGCAACGCCATGCGGCTGAACTTCTCATTTCCCTCGGAGCCGGAGATCGAGGAAGGCGTCCGACGCCTGGCGCGGCTCGTACAGAGAAACCTTCCGTCGGCAGTTCGTGCAAAATAGCGGGAACGCGGGATAGCGGGAACACGGGAACGCGAGACTGCCGGGCTGCTGGTCGGTCGTTGTTCCCGCGTTCCCCCGTTCCCGTGTTCCCGTCAGTTTCTTTTCTGCGCGACCTGCGCCGGAGTCAGGGCGAAGAGATCCTGGGCCACCACCACCGTGATGTCCGCGCCGGCGCCGGGCTCGTATGTCACGGGCTTCCGGCCAAGCAAATCTGCCAGGGCGCGGGCCACCTCGGGCCGGCCTGTCCGGTCGATCACGGTGGTGGTTTGTGCCAGCCGCAGGGCTGCTTCCACCCGCACAATCCGGAATCCCAATCGCTCCAACCGCTGCGCGGTCTGGCGCGCCAGTCCGGGCACGCCGCTCGCGTTCAGCACCTCGACGGCGATGGACGCCAGCGTCTGTGGGTTCACTCCCACGAACATCTCCGCAACCACCTGTCGCATCTGGGCCTCGTCAACATAGACGTAGATCGGCCCGGCTTCACCCGGCAGCGTGGCGGTCTTGATATCTGTCGTATGCAGCCCCCTGGCGAACAGTCCGAGGGAGATCAGTTCGCTGACGCTGAGGTTGGTCTGCGTGTGGTGCACGAACGCCTGCAGGAGCTTCGGTGACGAGAGCAGCGCTGCCGGCGACTTGAGCTTGCCGACCAAGGCCAGGAAGACTTGCTGCTGGCGTCGCACCCGGCCAATGTCGCCTTCATCATCGTGGCGGAAGCGCATGTACTGCATGGCCTGGTCGCCAGACAACACCTGGCGGCCCTTGGTTAAGTCGATATGCAGGTCCGCCCATCGATCGGTGTACTTCATGTCCTTCTCGACGTCGACCTCGATGCCACCGATCGCGTCGATAATCTGCCCAAACGACGCCGGCCCGAGCTTCACATAGTAATGCACCGGCACGCCCAGCAGGTCTTCCACCGTGCGGATGGTGAGCCGCGGGCCGCCGGCGGCATAGGCGGCGTTGATCCGGTCGGGGCCGAGGCGGGGGATGACCGTGAAAGTGTCCCGCGGAATGGACAGCACATTGACCCGTGCACGTTGTGGGTCGAAGCTCACCAGCATCAACGTGTCCGAACGAGACACCGGCAGGACCTGATGCCGTTCGTTGATGGTGACATCCACGCCGATCAGGAGGATATTGGCCCGCCCGGTGAGGCGGAACGGCCAGGCGAATGGCCGTGCGCTGCCCAATGGTCTGCTGACGATGGCGCCGCCCGTGAACGTGCCGGCGTGGGTCACCGTGTACAGGTACAATCCCACTCCGGTCCCCAGCACCATGACCGGCAGCGCCACGAGGAGCCAGCGCCAGGAAACCCGCCAGCGACCCCGCAGTGCCCACAGGTGCTGGAGTGGTGCGGGAAGACGCCAGGCAAGCTTGCGCAACACGTTGGTGTTCCTGGGGCGATGATTCATGGTCCCGATGTCACGCGGGCGGGAGAACTCCCGCCCGCAAGGCGCTACCTATGATACGCCATCCACACCTGCCGCGCAAAGGAGTTTCGGTGAGGCACACCTAACCAAAGATACAACATCCGACCTGAACCCGTTTCTCCTGCAGCGACGATGTGCTTGCGAGCCGTACCGAGACCTGCTCGACGCCCAACGGAGGTGCGTCCCATATGCCTGTAGAGGTTGGGAAGCCGGTGGAGGGAGGGAAGCCCGTGAAGGAGCTTCATCTCAACGCCTACGCCAAAGTGAACCTCACCCTCAACGTGGTGGGAGCGCGCAGTGATGGGTATCATGAGATCGAGTCGGTCATGCATACCATTGCCCTGCATGATTCGATCACGCTGCGGGAGGCGGGCACAGGCGTTGAGGTACTCGTCACGAACAGCGAGGTCCCCAACGATCACCGCAACCTGGTGGTCCGGGCGGCCCAGTTGCTGCGGGACGCGTTCGCCGTGGAGCGCAATGTGCAGATTGAGCTCGTGAAACGCATTCCGGCGGCCGCGGGTTTGGGCGGCGGCAGCTCGGATGCGGCGGTGACGCTGCTGGGATTGGCGCAACTGTGGAAACTCCGGCTCGATGGCCGCGAGTTGATGGCGCTGGCGACGAAACTGGGGTCGGACGTGCCCTTCTTCCTTGAAGGTGGAGCGGCAGTAGCGCGCGGGCGGGGCGAACGCCTGACATTCCTGCCCCCGCTGCCGACCACCTGGGTCGTCCTGGCTCGGCCTCAGGTGGCAGTGACGACGGAGTGGGCCTACCGGCAGCTGAATCCGGCGGCCATCGCGGCGCGGCCGGATACGACCGCGATGGCAGACGCCGTGAAGCGCGAGGATGTGCGTGATGTCGGACGGTTGTTGCGGAACGTCTTCGAGGACCTGATCACGGCCGCCCATCCCCTCGTCGGTGACGTCAAGAAGCGGATCCTCAGAGGGGAAGCTTACGGCGCGGCCCTCAGCGGAACCGGTCCTACGGTCTTCGGGCTGATGGCCAACGAGGCGGCGGCGCGCAAGGTCGCCGAGGAGCTGCAGGCGCTGCCGGAGGTGGACGTGCAGGTGACCCGCACATTCGCGGAAGAACGCTAACAGCCGAGTTGGAGAGTTGAAGAGTTGGACCGTTGAAGAGTTGGAACCATCCAACTTTCCAACGCTCCAACTTTCCAACTGTAGTTGAATCCAGAGGGGGTGACATCCAGTGAATTGGGTTGCCATTGTGATCGCGGCTATCGCGCAGTTTATCATCGGCTGTATCTGGTATGGTCCGCTCTTCGGCAAGACATGGATGTCAATGATGGGCATGAGCCAACAGAGCATGAGCCGTGAGGGCATGAGGAAGACCATGACCTTAACCTTTATCGGCTCGCTCGTGACCGCGGCCGTGCTGAGCATGCTGGTCGGCTGGATGGGTGCGAAGACGCTTAGCGCCGGCATCGCGGCCGGGTTCTGGGCGTGGCTTGGTTTCGTGGCCACGGTGACCCTGGGCGGCGTGCTCTTTGCCAAGATGTCGTGGAATCTGTACATCCTCAACAACGCCTACCAGCTGGTTTCCCTCGCCGTGATGGGTGCGATCCTAGCGAAGTGGAGCTAACGGCAGTTGAAAGAGTTGAAGAGTTGGAGAGTTGAAGGGGAACCGAGCCCTCCTCTCCAACTTTTCGACTTTCCAACCCTCCAACTGTAGTTCGGAAATGACTGACGCGATCGTCCTGGCCGGGGGCGCGAGCGAGCCGGGTCTGAGCTCCGACCTTCCCAACAAGGGATTCCTCCAGATCTCGGGCCGGTCACTGGTCGGATATGTGGTGCAGGCGGTGCGGGAGGCCCGGGGCGTCGGGCGCGTCGCCGTCGTGGGACCACCCGGTCCGCTCCGGGCCGTGTTGCCCCGCGACCTGACCGTTGTGCCCGACAACGGCAGCATCATGGAGAACGTCACCCGGGCCGTGCAGGAGCTCGGCGCGAGCGCGCTGACCCTGGTGGCGGCGTCGGACATTCCGCTGCTGACCGGCGCCGTGGTGGACGAGTTCCTCACCGCCTGCGCCCGGACACCGGCCGACTTCTACTACGCGGTCGTGCCCAAGGACGCGATGGACCGTCAGTTCCCCACCGCGCAGAAGACCTACGTGACGCTGACCGACGGCACGTTCTGCGGCGGCAGCCTGATGTTGTTCAACCCAAAGGTGATCGACCGCGTGCGGCCGTTCGTCGAGCGCGTCCTCGCCGCACGCAAAAAACCCTGGCTCCTGGCCCAGCTCTTCGGGTGGGCGATCGTGCTGCGGTTTGCCTCGGGGCGCCTGAGCATCGCCGAAATGGTGGCCCGGGCCACGGAGGTGGTGGGGATCGACGTCATGCCGGTGATCCTGCCGCGGCCGGAGCTGGCCCTCGATGTGGACGTAGGGAAGCCGGAGAACCTTGCGCTGATTCGCGCCGCGTTGCAGGGAGCGCGCCCACATGCCTGAGCGTCGGACGCGCCCCGGCAGGCTGCGCCGGGGCGAGCGGATGGTGGTGATGGCCTACCACCTTCTGGGGGCGCCGCACCGGTTGTTTTCCCTGGGGACGTTTGTGGAGATGCTCAGCGCGGCGAAATCCACGATCAGCGA
>WNEW01002331.1_pt1 | contig 10415 bp, 8 predicted proteins | sample 5399891 | NCBI WGS metagenome assembly WNEW01 (sample SAMN13153336, study PRJNA577476) | soil metagenome | isolation source: 40 cm grassland meadow soil pre-rain plot 5 | place: USA:California | collected 2015-09-08 | reverse complement strand
TAGCGCGGGTCTTCAGAAAAGGCTAGGTCGGTGCTCGCCCTTCTGTTGAAAAGTTTGGAGCATACCCCCTTCGAAACCCCCGGTCGCGGGTTCAAAGTGACCTTCACCTTCGAGTGAGAAAAGTACGGTTGGAGCGGGAGACGGGATTTGAACCCGCGACCGACGGCTTGGGAAGCCGCTGCGCTACCACTGCGCTACTCCCGCCCCTGTTAGCCTGGATTCTCCAGGAATCCCTACTGCGTCGGCCGATCCTCTCGCCCGGCGCGGCTTTTCTCGCTCGGCCTCCTCAACGTACCGCTGCGGGTACGCCTGCGTCGCCCTCACTTGCGATAAGCCACGGCGGGCTTCGGTCTCGACCGCCTCGCTACGGCATTCCTGAATAATCCGGGCCTGGCGTCATCTTCGCCACCTTCTGGCTCACCTTCGCTTACGGCGTTTTTCGCTGGATCAAGCGCGGCGAGTCGCCCGAGGCGCCCCCGCGCAAAGGCTGACGCCTTCGAAGAGCTGACCGTCGCCGTTTTTACCTTTTCGCCTTGCGCGGTGTCTCATTGATAGCAAGGGTGCCACGACCGCTGCGGGAATCGTGGATGCCTTTGACTGGACACGCAGCGGCGTGCTAGAAAACCATATGGCCAAAGAAGCCCTTCGGTATTTGCAGAACGCCAGGGAGATCCTGAGAAACGCTCCGATCGAGGATGACATCTACGTGGATGTCAAGCCTGTCCGGGAAGCCTTGGGAGCCGCTTACTTGGCGGTTTTGGAAGCTATAAACGAGAGCCTTCTCAAGAGAGGGGTGTCCAAGAAGGACCTTCCTAAATCTGTGGAAGGGTATCGGAAGGCACTCCAAAAGTATTTGGCGGCGCGCAACGGGAAACTGCTGCGAGAGTTTGAGAGTCTGTACGACGCCCTGCACATTGCCGGCTACTATCGGGGGCTCCTCTACGACGCAAACATGGTCAAGGATGCCCTAAGAGCCGCGCGCGTCTTCATCGAGAAAGTCTGACTCCTCTACAGTAAGCTCTGCGGGTCCACATCCACGTCGTAGCGGAGCCCCCCTACTCTCCCGCCCTTCTCCATTTCCGCGAGCGTCGCCTGCACGGCCTGCCGCAACGCCGCCCCGTCCAGACCCTTCACCGCGAGCTGCCAACGCACGCGACCGCGCGCGCGGGGCGGGGTGGCAGGGATCGGACCCCAGTATTTCGAAGTGTGGAGGATGCGTGCGCGAGCTTTCAGCTCGTAAGAGGGTCGCCCACTTGGTCGCGGCGGTCTCGACTCGTTCCTCTTTGGTGCCACTGACGCGCAACCCGATCAGTCGGCCAAACGGGGGATAGCCCAGTGCCTTCCTAGCTGCCAATTCGTTGTCATAGAAGAACCGGGGATCCCGCTCGGCCAGGGCACGGATCACGTGATGTTGCGGGACGTAGGTCTGCATCACGATGTGGGCGGTCGAATCCTTAGAGTCAGCCAGGGACATCACCTCACGCAGCGTGTGGTAGGCCCGTTCGGCCGCCCGGAAGTCCGGCAGGTTCAACGCGGCATCGGGATGGACCAGGCCCACCAGGGAGACGACCGGCCGGGGAGACCGCGTGACGACCAGTTGGGTGCCGATCAGGATGTTGAGCTCTCCGGCCTGCAACAGAGTGAGGATGGCCGAGTTGGCGCGATCCCCGCCGGGCCGATCCCGCTCCAGGCGGGCGACACGAGCCTCGGGGAATTGGACTCTCACCGCCTCTTCCAAGGCCTCGGTCCCGAACCCGGAGGGGAGCAGACGCGCTCCCAGGCAGGACGGGCAGTTTTCCGGTACCTGCCCAGCGCTGCCGCAATGGCCGCATCGGAGCAGGCCGTCGTGTTTATGGAACACCCATCCCACCGCACAGACCGGGCACTTCACGGCCTGGCCGCAGTCGCGACAGAGGAGCACCGGGGCGTACCCCTTGCGGTTGAGAAACAGGAGAGCCTTCTTGCCGGCAGCCAGGCAGGCTGCGATCGCTTCAGCGAGCCGCGGACTCAGTATAGTGCCGAAGGGCGCGTCACGGAGGTCCACCACCGTCACTTGTGGCACCCCGTCGGAGGTCGCGCGGGGCGCCAGGACCTCCGAGCCGACTGCGTGCACGGTGTCCAGGGAAGGATGAGCGGAGGCCAGCACGAGCACGGCCCCGGCGCGCCTGGCGCGTTCATCGGCCACGGCCCGCGCATCGTACCGAGGTATGTTTTCCGCCTTGTAGGCGGGATGGTCTTCCTGGTCGACGACGATGAGGCCCAGATGGGCGAGGGGGGCAAAGACGGCTGACCGCGTGCCCACCACGATGGACGCGTCACCCTGCTGGATGCGGACCCACGCCTTCCGACGCGCTCCGGGAGGAAGGCCGCCGTGATACACCTGGCATCGGCTTCCCCAACGAGACAGGAACACGCCTTGGCTCGCCTCCACTCGTGCGACTTCAGGGAGCAGCACGAGTGCGGTCCGTCCCTGCTCCAGCGTCGTCTCGACGGCGTTGCCGTAGAGGTCCCCCAGTTCGTAGGTGGCCGCGGGCAGGAAGATGCGTTCCTGGCGATGGTGGGCAAGGGCGTCCAGGACTTTCGCGCGGAGCGGAGCCAGTTCCTCGCTGAACGATGAACGCTGAATGCGGAACGCTGAAGGATCGGAAGCGGGAACAGGAGTGACCGGCGGAATATCGTCCGCGCGTTTCGTCCGCGCGGTGGAGCGTGTACTTTCCGGTGAGCCGTGGAACGCGAGACGCAGGCACTGTCCCAACGGCGCCAGGTACCGCTCCGAAACCCATTCGGCCAGTGCAAGGAGGTCGGTCGGGACGATGGGTTTCTCGTCCACCCGTGCGAGGACTTCTCGGATCCGCGCAGGCTTCCCGCCGATGTCGGCGTGGGGCGTGACCGCCACGATGTAGCCGGTCAGCGTGCTCCGGCCGAACGGGACTCGGACGCGCATGCCGGGTGTCCATGGACCAGGATCGCCGGACGGGATGGCGTACGTGAAGACGCGATAGAGACGGCGGGGGACGGCTACCTGAAGGTACAGCGGGGCGTCGGCGGCCAAGGCATGCGTGTTACTGAGCGGTCACCTTTAAAGCGGTGTACTGGCCGCCGCCGGTCTCAAACTCGACGGTCACCTGGTCTCCCTTGGCCAGGTCGCTCAGGGACTTGCGGCTTCCCGCGAAGGCCGTCTTGGCGTTCACGACGAAGGTGAACCGGTTCCCGTCCGGCTTCTTGACGGTCAGCTTGTTCGCCGCCGTGTCCACTTTCAGGACCTCGCCGGCGAATTGTTCTCCGGCCAGCGTGCCCGTCACTGTGAGGGAGAGGGCACAGATGATGGCGATTGCCGTTCGCAGGAACATGCGACGCCCCATCCTAAAGCGAGGGGTGAGCAAAATGCAAATCAGCTGCCGGCGATCACGAGATGGACGCGGCGGTTCTTCGCGTAGCACGCCTCATCCGCCTCGGTGCAGATCGGCTTGGTCTTTCCATAGCTCATGACCGTGACGGGATTGCTGACCCCCAATTCCGTGAGGAAACGGCGGACTTCCAGGGCCCGCTTTTCCCCTAAGACCCGGTTATATTCCAGGCTTCCTCGCTCGTCGGCGTATCCCTCGATGGTAATCGCGGCCTGTGCGTTCTGCTTGAGAAATTCGGCGTGCGCCGTGAGAGTCTTCTTGGTCTGATCCGATAGCGCCCACTTGTCGAAGTCGAAGTAGACGTTCTCGAGTTCCTGCGGTAGGGGCTGGGCCGGTGCCGGCGCTTCAGGCGGCGTCACCTTGGCGATGGCCTCAGGCGGTGTAGGCTGGGCGCCAACCATGGGTGCGCCCGCCGCTTTCGCCGCCTCCTCGGCTTTCGCCTCCTCCTTGGATGGCGGCGGCGCCATGCGGCTCACGATGTCTCCCCGATGGATGGCGTCTGTGCTCTTCAACACGTAGGCGGTCGCGGTCCGCGGCTGCAGCCCGATGACTTTGATCTCGGCGAGCACCACGTCCGGGTTCCTGGTTGTGAAGGAGAGCCGGCGGCCTGGACGGATTACGCTGAAGCGGTCTCCCAGCGCGACGCCGTCCGTCTCACCCCGATCGATGTAAATGATTTCCGACTGCGCGGTGACCTGGCGCGCCTGCTTGAAGTCCACGATCACTCCGGTGACGGGTCCGCTGGTCGTCTGGTGGGCCGGCACCTCTGGGGGAGGCTGGAACGGCATCACAAAATCGCCGGGTGAGATCGAGTCGAAGGCCCGTTCGATGCGAGTCGAGACGACGTTGTCCTTGGTTTCGGTCGTGACCTGGAGAATGCCCAGGATGACCATGAGATGTCCCAACCGAGCCTGCGTGAACGGGTGGTAGACTTGCCTCGAGGGGCGATAGAGAGTGAGCCGGTCGCCGACCCTCACGTTCGCGGCCGGCAGCACCCGGATGTAGAGGACATCGCCCAACCCGAAGAGCTGTTTGAAGTAGCGCGCGCCAACCACCACGCCGGAGACCGGCTCGGAGGACTTGATGTACCCACCCTGAAAGGCGATGGATGGCTCGCCTGCCAAGTTCAGAGTTGGCGGTGCAGGAGCGTCTTCAGCAATGGCTGGAGTCACGGCTCCTGCCGGAAGACTCAGCCCCCATACGACGACCAAGACCTGAACCCATATCCGCTTCTGTCGTGGTTTTCCCATGCCAGCCTCCAAGTTCACACTAAGGGGAGCATAGCAGATATCGACCAGAAGTCAAGATAAAACTCTTGATTGACGAGGGGTTATGATGGTGCTACCGTATGGGCATGCAGCGCGTGTTCGCCATGATTGGCGTGACGATCTTCCTCTGTGTCATCCCTGCGATGCTCGAGTCAACAGAGCCGCGAGGGGCCGGTGTAACGCCTGCGGTGCACGCCTTGCCCGTGGAGCCCGATGAATTCGACCGCCGTGAAGTGGACGCCTACTACGACTGGCGGAACAACATGTTCTTCCGCGTCTTCAAGCTGGCGAGCCAGGAGAGCAGGCCGGATTTCATGACGGCGCGCCGTACCTACAAGGTGTTGGTCAATCAATATGGGTATGAGGTGGCGATCACATTTGCCCATCCGCTCTTTTACTGGGTGGACCTTGACGGCAACGGGGAGTTCGAACCGGGCAAGGGCGAGATGTGGATTGACGTGGAAGAAGATGGCGTCAACGGGAACGAACGGCTCTACGACCCGATGGCGCCGGGTGAGGGACCCCGCGGGCCGGTGCCCATGCCTCCGGCTCCAGGAGACAGATCGGGAAAGCCTTTATGAATTTTGTAGGGGCACGGCGCGCCGTGCCCCTACAGACCCTGTAAGGGCAGAATCGACAATGGCCAAGCTTGATCAAAGGACATTGACCAACCAGCCGGACCCGCCTGACTGCGGCAAGACCATCCCCAAGCGGGTTCGCACGCAGATCCATCGAAGGACAAAGACGACTGAACCACTGGCGGAGCAATGGGATGCGGGTTCAGGCCAGCCGCCTGGGGATCTTCGTACCCCGCCGGAGAAAATGGCCCGCCGGGCAGTGTCTGAAAAGCCGTAAGGCCCATCCTGAGCGCAATCCATAGGCCTTTTGGTTGCTTGCTTTGTTTGAAAACGCGATGTTAGACTGTTTTTTCCATGGTAAGTCTTTGTGTTAGGGAGGCCAAAGAGTGGACGGTCCAGCGCATCTTTTGTCCTATCTTTCGAATTATTTTCCGATCCTGCTGTTCATCGGAGTAGCGTTTGCGTTCGGGGCAGGCACGCTGATCCTCAGTCACTTCGTCCAGCCGAAACTGCCTGACCCAGAAAAGCTCAGCCCGTACGAGTGCGGGAGCGAACCCTTTTCCGATGCGCGGATGCCGTTTCCGGTCCGCTACTACATCATCGCGATGCTGTTCGTGATCTTCGACATTGAAATCGTGTTTCTGTACCCGTGGGCCATCGCGTTGGACCGGATCGGCGTGATCGGCATGGTGGAGATGTTGATCTTCATCGCGCTGTTCGTCGTCGGCTATGTCTATGCCTGGAAGAAGGGGGCGCTGGAATGGGACTGACGGAGAAGAACGAACCGGCGCTGAATCTCATCCAGGTGGCGCGCGGCCACCAGAAGGACGGGGATCCGGGGATCATCCTGACCACGCTGGAGAAGGCCGTCAACTGGGCCCGCAAAGGATCGCTCTGGCCGATGACCTTCGGCCTGGCCTGCTGCGCCATCGAGATGATCGCCGCAGTCTCCTCGCGCTACGACATTGACCGGTACGGCGCCGGCGTCTTTCGCGCGTCGCCGCGGCAGTCCGACCTCATGATCGTGGCCGGCACGGTGTGCGTGCGGATGGCGCCGGTGATCCGGAAGATCTACGATCAGATGCCGGAGCCGCGCTACGTGATCGCGATGGGGTCGTGCGCGACCTCCGGCAACATCTACGACAGCTACAGCGTCGTGCAGGGGGTCGATCGGTTCATCCCCGTCGATATGTATGTGCCGGGCTGCCCGCCCACGCCCGAGGCCCTGTTCGACGGCATCCTCAAGCTGCAGGAGCAGATCATGCAGCGGGGCGTGTTCTCCAAGAAGCCGCCGGAAGCGGTGAAGGCCTGACCGATGCACCCCGACGCTCAGAAGATCCAACAGGCCTTCCCCGAAGCCGTCCAGAACGCCGTCGAGTGGCGGGGCGACCTGACCATCCATGTAAAGCGGGAGCGCCTGCACGCGGTCTGCCGGTATCTGCACGACGACCCCGGACTGGACTACGACTACATCGTGCACGTGAGCTCCGTGGACTGGCCAGACCACCCCGAGCGGTTCGAGGTCGTCTACGAGTTCTACTCGATCCGGGGCAAGCGGCGGATCCGAGTGAAGACACGGGTGCCGGAAGACGATTGCGTGGTGGACTCGATGACTGACATCTGGAAGGGGGCTGATTTCATGGAGCGCGAAGTGTACGACATGATGGGGATCCGGTTCCGGAACCATCCGAACCTCGTGCGGGTCCTGCTCCCGGATGATTTCCCGGAAGGCTATCCCTTGCGGAAGGATTTCCCCGTGCGCGGCAAGGGGTGGCGCGACACGTTCACCTTCATCGGAGAGAAGACCGGATAAGGACTCATGCCACAGCCATTGGAAGACCAGCGCACCACCGTCTATAAGGTGGACCGGGAGCATCCGGCGAATCCCACGCTGCCGACGCTTCGCACCGAGGAGATGATGCTCAACATGGGGCCTCAGCACCCCAGCACGCACGGCGTGCTGAAGATTGTGCTGTCCCTGGAGGGCGAGCGGATCGTCAAGGCGACGCCGGTCATGGGGTTCCTGCACCGGGGCGTGGAGAAGCTGGCGGAGGACGGCACCTACCACCAGTTCATCCCCCACACGGACCGCCTGGACTACGTCTGCGCGATGTACAACAACTTCGCTTACTGCCGGGCCGTCGAGAAGCTGCTGGATTTAAAAGTGCCGCCGCGCGCGGAGTACCTGCGCACGATCGTGGCCGAGGTGCAGCGGATCATCGGGCACCTGTTCTGGCTTGGCACGCAGGCGCTGGACATCGGCGCGATGACGGTGTTCTTCTACACCTTCCGCGACCGGGAGATCCTCCTGGACTTCTTCGACGAGCTCTGCGGGGCGCGGCTGACCACGAGCTGGTACCGGATCGGCGGTGTCGAGCGGGACTTCACGCCGGACCTGGTCGAAAAGCTGCGCCAGTTCTGCGACTACTTCCCGCCGAAGCTGGATGAGTACATCACCTTCTTGGACACCAACCGGATCTGGCTCTCCCGCACCAAGGGCGTGGCGGTGATCTCGGCCGAGGATGCCATCAACTTCGGATTGAGCGGGCCGACGCTGCGCGGGTCCAGCGTGGACTATGACCTGCGCAAGTTCGAGCCCTACGCCGCGTACGGCGAGTGCCAGTGGAGCGTGCCGGTCGGCAAGAACGGCGACACATACGACCGGTACTGGGTCCGCGTCGAGGAGATGCGGCAGAGCCGGAACATGGTCAAGCAGCTCCTGGAGAAGATTCCCGACGGGCCGGTCATGGCCGACATGCCGAGCGTGACGTTGCCCCCCAAGGACAAGGTCTTCAATGACCTGGCCAGCATGATCCAGCAGTTCAAGCTGTTCTCCCAGGGTTTTGAGGCCCCGAAGGGGGAGATCTACTGCGGGACCGAGGCCGCCAAGGGCGAGCTGGGGTTCTACATCGTCAGCGACGGAGGAGGGAAGCCCTACCGCCTGAAGATTCGCGCCCCGTCCTTCATTCATATGGGCGCGTTCGACTATATGGCCCGCGGTTACATGATCGCCGACATCGTGACGATCTTCGGCACGTACGACATTGTCATGGGCGAGTGCGATAGGTAATGGCATGGCGTTGAAACCAGTGACATCACCGGACGTCGAGGCCCCGGCCATCCAGCTGACCGTCGACGGCCAGCAGGTCGAGGCGAAGCAGGGGGTCTCGCTCTACGACGTGATCTCCCAGACCGGCAAGATCATCCCGGCGATGTGCTATCACTACACCTTCGACCCCTTCGGCTCCTGCGGGATGTGCCTCGTGATGGTGGAGGGCAAGAAGGCCCCGGTGCGGTCCTGCACGGCCAAGGCCGAGGCGGGCATGGTGGTGCGGTGCGAGGGAGAGGATCTCTTTCTGGCCCGCAAGAAGGCAGTGGAGAAGCACCTCACGATCCACCCCCTGGACTGCCCGGTCTGCGACGCAGACGGCCACTGCGAGTTGCAGGACATGGCCTTCCAGCACGGCGTCACGAACCTCGTCAACGCCAAGCCCAAGGGCCTGCCGGAGGACCGGCGCAGCCTCGTGCTCGACTTCAACATGAACCGCTGCATTCTGTGCGGGGAATGCATCAACATCTGCAAGGACGTGCAGATGGTGGACGCCCTGCAGTTCTTCAAGAAAGAAGGCACCACCCACGTGGTGGCGAAGGGGGACGAGGGCCTCGTCTGCGAGTTCTGCGGGGACTGCCTGGCGGTCTGCCCTGTGGGCGCCATCACGAACAAGTATTCCAAGTACGTCTACAAGCCGTGGCAGTTGAAGAAGACGACGAGCACGTGCGCCTACTGCGCCGACGGCTGCCAGATGTTCATCGAGACCAGCGGGAAGGGCGTCCAGCGGGTGACGTCGCCGCTCTCCTGGAAGAACAAGTGGGGCGATCGCGCGGAGACCGCCGAGGGCCACGGGGGCCTGTGCGTGCGCGGGCGGTTCGGGTTCCAGTATATCGACAGCAAGGAACGGCTGGGCGCCCCGTTGGTCCGCACGGAAGAGGGGTTCGCGCCGCGCTCGTGGTTTGAAGTCATGGACACGGTGGTCGGGCGGCTGAAGGCCCTCAAGGCCCAGCACGGCCCCAACGCGATCGCGGGACTCATCACCGCCCGCTGCACGAACGAGGAACTCTACCTGTTCCAGAAGCTGATGCGCGCGGCGATCGGCACCAATCAGGTGGACAGCAGCGCCCGCTACGGCCATCTGAACTTCACGCGGGCCCTCCAGCACGCCGCCGGCGTCGGCCGGATGATGAACGGCTATGAACAGATCACGAAGGCCAACGTGCTCCTGCTCATCGGGACCGACATCACCGAGACGAATCCGATCGCCAGCCTGCGGGTGAAAGAGGCGATCCGCGTGTATGGCGCACAGGTGATCGTCGCCACCTCGCGGCTGACCAACATCGCGAAGCTGGCCTCCCACCCGTTGCCGATCGCGGCGGGGAGCGAGCGGTGGTTCATCCAGGCGCTGGTCAAGGCCGCGGTCGAGGAGGATCTGGTGGACGAGGCCGCCACGACCGCCGCCCCGGAGGCTTTTGCCGCGTTGAAAGCCGCGGTGGCCGGCTTGTCGTGGGAGGTCCTCACGGCCAGGACCGGGACGTCCCGGGAGGTGGTGATCGAGGCGGTCCGACTCTACGCCGAGGCGCCGAAGGCCGTGATCCTGTGCGCCGAAGGCGTGACGCGGCAGGTCGAGGGTTATGCGAGCGTCCTAAACCTCGTGGACCTCGCCTGGGTCACCGGCAAGCTCACGCGGCCTGGCTGCGGCGTGAATGCGCTCCCGGAAGAGGCCAACGAGCAGGGGGCGGTGGACATGGGGGTGGCGTCGGAGCTCTTGCCGGGGCAGGCGCTCTATGGCGACGAGGACGGCCGTGCCAAGTTCGCGACCGCGTGGTGCTGCTCGCTGCCGCCGCCTGATCCGAGCGCAACGTTGATGGAGATTTTGAAGCGCTGCCGCGAGGGAGGGATCAAGGCGCTGTACCTGGTGGGCGAGAATCCGCTTGCGACCTTGCCGGCTTCGACCGGCGTCCGGGAGGCGTTGGAGAAGGTCGAGCTGCTGGTCTGCCAGGACCCCTTCCTGACCGAGACCGGGCGGCTCGCGCACGTCGTGCTGCCGGCGACCACTTTCGCCGAGAAGGACGGCACCTTCACGAACCTGGAAGGGAAGGTGAACCGG
>WNEW01001816.1_pt1 | contig 10418 bp, 8 predicted proteins | sample 5399891 | NCBI WGS metagenome assembly WNEW01 (sample SAMN13153336, study PRJNA577476) | soil metagenome | isolation source: 40 cm grassland meadow soil pre-rain plot 5 | place: USA:California | collected 2015-09-08 | reverse complement strand
CCGTGTGGTTCCACCGGGAGCTGTGGTTCTACATGTTGTTTTGCGCTGTTGCTCTCGTCGCACTCGAATGGTTTACGTATCACCGGGGCATCACATTATGAGCCTCGGTCTGACCTTCGCCGCGTACTCGCCCCTCGTTCTCCTGCTGTTGATTCCTTACCTCTGGTGGATTCAGCGCAAAACGACAGTCTTGACAATCGTCCGTTCGGCAATCATCACGACTCTCGCGGTTGGGTTGATGGAGCCAGCAATTCATCGCTCCGGCGCACCGGTTTCTGTAGCCTACCTGCTGGATGTATCTCACAGCGTTTCGCCCACGGACATCCAATCCGCAATCCAATGGATTCGACGGACGAACGATTCAGTTAAGCCCGACCATGCGCGCTATATTCCGTTCGGAGCAAACGCCCGCGTTTTTGATAGCCTGGATCAGCTCGAAGCCGTTGGCGTGGCCGAAAATCCCATTCAGGATGCGATCGGCCAAAACGCGACCAACATCGAAGTAGCGCTCGACAGCGCGCTCCAGAATTTTGCTCCTCACCATCTCAAGCGGCTGGTCCTGATCACGGATGGAAACGAAAACCGCGGTCAGGTGACGAACGCCCTTCGGCGTCTGCAATCGGAAAATGTGCGCGTTTACACAATGTTGCTCGGTACACGCTCAGATCGCGACGTGTCGATCGAGTCCATCACAGTCCCGCCTCAGGTGGCGGCTCAAGAACCATTTTCGGTCGAAGTTGGCGTTTACAGCCGGATCGAAACTGCCGCGCGCGTTGAGCTTCGGCATGCAGAACAGATGCTTGGCAGCCGGGAAGTTCAGCTGGTTCGCGGCGGCAATCGGATCCCGTTTGAAACAAGTCTTAAAAATGAATCCGGTCCCGTCACGCTTGAAGCAGAAGTCCGGCCTGAAGGCGATTCCTTCGCTGTGAACAATCGATTCCGTGAATCCATCGTTGTGAACGGCAGGCCGAAAATCCTGTACATCGAAGGTCGTGCCCAAAGCGCGCGATACTTCGAAGCAGCTCTTCAAATCGAGGGCTTCGCCGTCACGACCATCGGTCCGGCCTCGGTTCCAGCATCTGCCGCAGGATTGGATTCCTACGGTGCTGTGGTTTTGAGCGACGTGGCGAGATCCAGCCTCAACGAACAGCAAATGGCCGCTCTGGCCAATTACGTCCGAGAGCTTGGCGGCGGCTTCATCCTCGCAGCGGGAGAAACAAGCCATGGCGGTGACGGGGGCTATTCGCAGACGCAGATCGAAAAAATCCTGCCGGTCACATTCGATGCCAGGAGGCCTCACCAATCCGTTGCAATGATTGTCGTGCTCGACAAGTCGGGAAGCATGGGCGGTCCGGATTTTGCATTCACGAAAGAAGCCGCTCGAGCGCCATTGCAGTTGCTGGAGGATAGAGACCGCTTCGGCCTGGTCGCATTTGACTCGGAATTTTTCTGGGCCGTGCCGTTTCAGAACGCGGAAAACAGGAATCAGATGAGTCAGGCCATCAGCGCGATCGTGCCCGGCGGCGAGACCGACATATATCCGGCGCTGGAAGCGGCCTACGTTCAACTGGCGAACGATTCGAGCGAAATCAAGCATGTGATTCTCCTGTCAGACGGCCACACCGGACGCGACCCTTTCCAGTCACTTGTCGAAAAGATGGCACAGGCGAAAATCACAGTCTCAACCATCGCTCTGGGTGCGGCCGCCGATCGAGATCTTCTGGCGAAGATTGCGGGTTGGGGCAGGGGACGGACCTATTACGTAACCGACGCGTCGCATGTGCCGCAGGTCTTCACTTACGAAGCTGAACTGACGACCGGAAGCACGCTGCGCGAATCGCCTTTCGCACTAACCGTGAAGAAGAACGCACTGGCTCTGAAGGGAGTCGATTTCAAGAACGCTCCTGAATTGCTTGGCTATGTCGTGACCAAGCCCAAACAAAAATCAGAAGTGCTGCTGGAATCGCCCCGTCAGGATCCCATCCTGGCGCGCTGGCAATACGGTCTGGGGAGAACGGCCGCCTTTACTTCCGATCTCAAGGACCGCTGGGCGGTGAACTGGCTCTGCAGGCCCGGCTACGCGAAATTCTGGTCGCAACTGGTGCGGGAAACCATGCGGCCGCACGACAGCGAACTCGATCTGCACGTCGTCCGAGACAGAGATCAGGCCAGGATCACTCTGGAAGCGGTTCAAAAAGACGGACAATTCCGAAACAACGGTGAATTTCAGTTGAGCGTCGTGCGACCGGATCAATCGATTTCCAATGTCCCTCTGCATCAGATCGCATCCGGATCGTATCAAGTCCAATTTCCTCTTAAGCAGGAAGGTTCTTACATGTTTCGCGTGATTGGTGAAAAGGAATCAGCGTCGAGAACGCTCGCATACTCTTATCCTGATGAATATCACCTGCTCGAACCGAACACCAGCCTCTTGCGGGCGATTAGCGACGCAACAAAAGGCGGGTTCCAACCCGTCGCACAGGAGATATTTGCCGCGCACGGAGATACCGTGGTTTTCCCGGTTCCTCTCTGGCCCTATCTGGCGGTAGCGGCCTTGCTCCTTTATATCGCGGATGTGTTCCTGCGCCGAATCAGGTTTGAATAGATCGAGTTGACGAATCATCCTGGCCTTCGGCTGATCAATCAAGTTGAATAACACCGATAGCCGTGTGCCCGCGGATGTCATTCACAGCTAAAGGTTTAAGATCCTGGACGCTGACGTGCAAAGAACTGCGTTGAGAAGTAGAAAGGAGAGGGTTGCATGAAGCAAACACTCACGTTAGCCATCGGAACGGCGGTCATCATCTTTATGACATATGGAGCGCTGAGCCTGAGTGCCGATCACCTGGGAAAAGTTTGGGTATGCCACAAGGTAAGCATCGGAAACAAAAAGGGTCACGTCATTGAAATCTCCGAGAATGCCTTGAAAGCGCATCTCGCTCATGGTGACAGCATGCAAGCTGCAGGAGGGCTGAAACCTGGAGACCCTTGCCAGCCTGGGGTCCTAAAATAGTTTGTGCGAGATCCTTCTTCCAACGGGCGGGCTGGATCCTGAATCCAGCCCTGCTTCATCCGCTTTATTCCTTCTCGTCTGCTAACCATTTCGCCACGATTCGAAGAGACAAGCTGTTGGAACCCGCAGAACCATTGACGACAGCCACCTTCACGGTTCGATCGCCATAAACACCATTGTTCTGCCCGGGGCCGGGCGCATTGAAACGGTTGGGCAAGGCTCTGGAAACTAACTCCGCGGGAATCCTGGCGCGCAAGGTCTGAGCATCGACGAATGTGGTCGCTAGCGTCGTATCGCCGGCACGCACCAGCGAGGACGGAACAAAACCCGCTCCGGTGATGGTCATATCGAATTCCGGATTGCCTTCAACTACTCTGTACGGTCGAATGGCGCTGATTTCTGGCACACTGGTCGAACTTTCATTCCCGTTCTTGAGGAAGATGATGTTTGAAAGCCCGCCATCGGGAGGAGCGTTGAATACGGACAATTTCAAAGTTTGAGCACGATTCGGGGCGGGAATCTTTGCACGCAAAGTCCGGATGTTTACGAAAGTCGTGGGCAGCGGAGTGTCGCCGGCCCGAACAACGGAATTTCCGACGAATCCGACTCCGTGCACGGTCACTTCGAATTCCCGATTGCCTTCGATCACCGATGGCGTCACGGCGCTGATCTCAGGCTCGGGAATACGAGGTATGATCGCGACGGCGTTTCTGGGTTTTCCATAGTTGGGCGTATAGCCGAGCTTCACGAACTGCCCGCCTTTCATCACCCGCTCGATCTTTTTGGTATTCGAAATATTTTCCAGCGGATTCGCACTGAGGACGACCAGGTCCGCGTACGCGCCTTCGGCAAGAACACCTACTGGAGGCTTTGCCGCAGGTTTTCGCCTGCTCGTCAGCAGTGCGCTCGAACCCCAGCCGGTGGCAGATTGAAGCGCTTGCATGGGAGTGAGACCGGACTCCACGAGCATCTCCATCTCCATATGCAGAGTCAGGCCCGCAAAGCCGGAAGAAGGATCATCCGTGCCGGCCATGACCCGTCCGCCGGCCGCAACCCACTTCTTCAACAACTGCCCGCAGAGTTTGTAGGCTTCATCGAACTGTTTCCTGTCCGCCGGCGGCAGAAGCGAAAAGGCAACCAGATTTTCGTACCGCCGCGAAAAGTTTCTGGCAGCCTGCAGTTTGAAGACAGCGCCATCGGGGAGGTTCTTTGGAAAATAAGTCATCAGGGTCTCGTCTCGGAAAAGTGTCTGAAGCTCGTTCTGGAATTTGCGAGCCAGAGCGCTCTGCGATCCCATTTCGTACATGAACGTGGGATTCAAATACACGCCCTTCGCCACTGCATCTTTGATCATCGGATCGAGCCGGCGTTGATCCTTCAGGAACAAACCCCAGTGTAGATATTCTCCTCTTTGAAAACCCTCCAGCTCCTTTGGGGACATGAGCGCTTCGGCGAATCCCCAAAGATGTTCGACCACATCCTGTCCATCTTTGATGGACTGCGGAGCATTTTCGGTGTGGCCGAACCAGACCAGTCCCGCGTCGTGCAAGTCTTCGGCAGCCCATCGATAGACCTGTGCGTTTCCATCGTTATAGACGCTCGGGTTGGCGTATTCCGGCTTCTTATTCCTCAACCACTCTTGAACGGCCGCACGAACCTGCTCACGCGTCATGTTGGGCTGAAGCGCGGGCCGTCCGCCGGTGGCAAAGATGCGGGGCATTCGTGCGGTGCTTTGGTACGATGCTTCGCGATCTGCAGTGGAGTAGTCGCCGCCCGGAATCATGACCGACGTCACCCCGTAATTCAGGAACATCTCTCCAAGCCACGGCTGATAGTGAACGTGAGAGTCTACGAGTCCCGGAATAATGAACTTCCCTGAAACGTCGATGACGTTCGCGCCGGATGGATACGCCGACCCTTTGCGTGCGACGGCCTTAATCCGGTCCCGCTCGACGACGATCACTGCTTCCGGTACAGGTGAACTTCCCAAGCCGTCGATAACTGTCGCTCCTTTCAGCACCAGCGGCCGGTCTTCGCCTCGTTCCTGAGATTGGACGCGTTCACCTGCGATAGCCAGCAGCACAACGCAGAGGAAAGACAAAGAAACCTTGGGAGACATGCAAAACTCCGATCTTTATTCCACCGAAAACGCCAACAAAAGATTCCCGGGTGTAATTCCGCCGTGATGCGAGTAGCCGGAATTCGTGAAGACCATTCCACCAACAACTGTGGCGCCGGCATTACTCATCGAACCTCCGTTGGCTTTCACGCCATTCACGGTTTGGAATTCTCTGGAGGTGTCGTAGTCCCAGATGACCTTGCCGTCGCGCGTCGAAATGGCCTGCAGGCGGCCGTCCCAGGTTCCGGCAAAGAGAGCACCGGGAATGGCTGTTATGGCTGCGGCGTGCGAAGGCCTGCAGGAGTTCCGGTTTTCACACGGCGGAGGCGGTATGGACCAAATTGTCTTGCCACTTGCGACATCGAACGCGGCGACACCTCCACTGCCATCGGGGCTTTTCGCATCGAAACTCTGGTTCGCCGCAAAGAGGGTCTCGCCATCCAGCGCAGCTCCCCACATGATGCCGCCGTTGCGGTTTTTCCCGATCTGCGCCTGCCACAGCGTTTTCCCTTCGTGATCGGGATCCAATCCGTAAATGGCCGATTTGTTGGAAGCGACGATGATCTGGCGTCCGTCTTTCAAGTTCGCCAGGATTGGCGAGGATGCGAAATCCACATCCGGTGCATCTTCATCCGGACACGTGAAGGAATTGCGAATATTCGGCCGCCCACAGCTGCGATTCCAAATGTCGTTCGCTGTGACTTGATTCACCCATCGGATTTTTCCCGAGTCCATGTCGAAGGCGACGACCGCGTCGGAAGTAGTGGTTGCCGGAACCGAGTAATTGTTGCCGGTGCCGGAGTACAGCAGGCGCCGCTTGACGTCAATCGTTGGTGTGTTCCAAATGGCAGCGCCGGATGGTCCCCAGAACTGCGTGCCAATGCTGTTCCTTCCGACCTGGTCCGCCTCTCCTTCAATCGTGTAGGTCTTCCACAGGACCTTTCCAGTTGAGGCATCTATCGCGACCATGCTTCCCCGGAATGTGCAACACGGATACTTCAGATCGTCCACCTGGGATTCTTCGCGCGAAGAGACCGGGACGTAAATCCGGGTGCCCTCGAGCGCCGCTGCTGCAGTAATTGCGGCGCGCGAATTCCGATCGATTTTGGTTTTCCAGAGCAACGTCCCGTTCTGCGCGTCGACGGCATACATGTTTGCCGATTGATCTCCAAAATAGGCAACGGGCTTTGCGTCGCCGGTTTTCCCGATCACCATCGCACTACGCACACCTGCGTCCGCCTGAAAATTCCAGTGGATGCATCCCGTCCTGGCGTCGAGTGCAAAGACGTCCCCTTCCGCGTCGCCGACATACAGGCGGCCGCCAACCACAACGGGCTGCGTTCCACCTGTCGTGGCGCCAGGGAATCCGAAAGCCCATTTCAGCTTCAGGCGCGGCACGTCAGCCGCACTCAAACCCGCGGCGCTTGCCGCTTGGAACCGGGTATTGGTGATCGTTACGCCCCAGCCGTTCCATTCCGCCGTGCTGTTCGTGTTGGCGGAAGCCGCAACGCCGTTTGCACAAAAAGCAGAACGGGGAATGATGTCCGGAGGGACGCTTCCGAATTTCTTTTCCGACAGGTATTCGGCCAGTATTCGGCGCTGGGCGCGGCTCCGCTCTGCGGCTTGCGTTTTCATGACACCCGATTCCAGAACCTGCAAGATGTGCTCCGGCGTCATCTGCCTTAGAACAGCTCGTCCCGGCGCTCGCGCCTCGTTATCAGCGGCTTCGTGACAGATCGCGCAATAGATCTTGTATAGATAGGCTCCGTCTTCTTGAGCCAGTAGTGGCTTCGCCGTCAGACCTATGGATGCGGTGAAGGTCCATAACATCAATTTTGGGAGTCTCATGGTCCTCCTGGAACTCGTCGCTTATTTCGTAGAGTTAATTGATCGCTCCATATTAGATCACATGGTTAAGTAAACTGTAGCGGCAACCCCCCTCCTAAGTTAGGCGGGGAGGAGGCGACATGAAACAGGTTCACGCAGGTCCGGGAAGCTCTATTTACACACATCGGGCAACGTGTACGCGATATCCGGCAAGGACCGGATGGTCTGCTTTACTTCGTCGGTTATGACGACAAGGCGGGAAGAGTGCTGCGCATCGAACCAGCCAACTGAAATCGCAGGATTACTTTTCGCTGACTCCGCCCGCCGGGTTTCTGATCCTTTTATTGAATTGGTCGACTTCGTCGATCGGCGCGCAGAGCTCTTCGATGAGTCCTCCCCAGTCGGGAGCGGAATACTCGCTGGGATCTTTCAGAAGCTGCCAGGTCTTCGTTTGCGAGACCCAGGGCTTCGCGTAGTACTTGGGGTCGGTAACAGTAACGACCATCTCAATGTGATCATGATCCGTGCGGCGGTACCGTTCCTGGAGCCGCATCTGATCGCTGTAGGGATAGCCGAGGTTGTCGAGCCATTGCCGGTCGTCGAATCCGTAGGAGTCCACGACCAGAATGTCTCCTTCCCAGTGACCGACCGAGTAGCCGTACCATCTGGGCGTGTCGGGATTGTCGGGAAGTTTGCGGCCGTCCATCCACACTTCACGCAGCACCCGGTGATATTGAAAGAACTGTATCAACCGCCTCGGCTGCTGAATGAATTCGACGGGTCTGTTAAACATGAGGATGCGCGGCAATCCATCGGGATTGCAGTCACCAAGGGGATCATTGCCAAGTGCCGGCGGCACGGCTCTGGGTCCGTAACCGGGCTTATTCGCGTCGAATCGCTTCTTCCCTTCAGCGGTCAACTGAGGCTCGCCGCCTTTTTGCGTATTAAACTCGCGCGTACCGCCTGTGCGCCACCAGATACCATTGAAGTCGTGCGCATCAAAAGGCTCCGTAGACGGCGCAGCGGACGGTCTACCGCGGCCGCCAAATCCCGCCCCGCCGCGTTGCGCCAGTGCAAGTGAGGGGAGGAGGATCAGCGACAACAAAACCAAATTGAAACTTGGATGGCGATTGCGCATTTCCGGATTCCTACTGCTGGCCGTCGGGTCCTGTAGCTAGTAATTCCTGGCCCTTTTCGTTGACGACCTTGATGAGAAGTGCCGCGTTCGTACCGGCCCTGGAAGGAGCGACCGTGATCGTGACCACGGTCCCTGCCTTCAGTTCGTTTGTTGAGCGTTGCTTGGTCCAGCCACTCAATATCAGTTGATAAGGATTTGCAGCAATCTCACAGCCCCAGTTCGTGACGTTGCCCGAGCTGTCCTTCACGTCCACGAAAAGTTGTGGATGAGGATTCGCAAATCTGAATTCCGTGACGGTCCCCTGCATGGTTACAGGCTTGGATCGGTCGTAGGAAATATTCGTGCCGTGGTGAGCGACCAGGGGAACGCAGATGGTCAGAAGTCCAAACGTTACCAGCAAAACAACCCACGCTGTGTTCATATGCGGGCAGGTTAACAACATCCCTCTTTGCCTGTCAACGAAAGGGAAGGCCACAAAAAGGCACAAAATTTACAAAAAGCAAAAACAAAGGGGGGTCATTTTGTACCTTTTTGTGGCCTTCCCTTTCGTTGACAAAGAGACACCGAGTCTGAAAACATGGCTCCACCTATGAATCAGAAGCTTCGCTTAACTGCCTTACTCGTGACCATACTCGCAGTGACCGTTCCCGTGCTCGCGCATCACGGAACGGGTGTTGCCTACGATTCTACGAAGCCCACGGTCGTGAAGGGAGTCGTTACCGACTTTGCTTGGAGGAATCCGCACGCTCAATTGTTTCTCGACGTAAAGGACGAGAGCGGAAACGTTCAGCAATATGCCGTTGAGATGAATAGCCCAGGTGTGATGACCCGGCAGGGCTGGACGAAGCGGCAATTCAAAGCCGGCGACGAAGTGAGTATTACAGTATATCCGGCCAAATCGGGCGCACGCGTCGGTTCATGTATTGGGACTTGCAAAGTGACCATTAACGGAACCGACGCCACACCAAAAGTAACCGTCGAAGATCGGTAGAGCGGATCTCCTTACGACGTAATTCGAAGTAGTTTGATCAGATTCCCGCCGAGGACCGCCTCCTTGTCCGCATTGCTCAAAAAAGGAGCGTTGAGAATGAAATCGATGCCGATCGGCCAATCAAAAGGATAGTCTGTTCCATAGACCATGTGCGCGACACCGACTTCCGCCACCAAATGCCGCAAGCCCTCCTCGCGAAAGATCATCGAATCGACGTAGAGCTGGTCCCTGAAATACTCGCTTGGTTTCTTCTTGAGCGCCTTGCAGTCCGCACCGCTACCCCGCCCGCACAACGCGTCGGAGCGGCCGCTGTAGGAAGGCAGATAGCCGCCTGCATGAGCGGAACAGATCTTGAGGCCCGGAAAGCGATCGAGTGTTCCTTCAAAGATCAGATGAGATAGGAATACGGTGGTTTCCAGAGGATTTCCAATCGTGTTACCCAGGCCGCCTCGCCCTTGAAGCCGCGGATTCTGCGTAGTGCCCGGCGCCCCCTGCGGGTGCATGAAGAGCAGAACGCCGAGTTCCTGAGCCTTTGCCCAGAACGGATCGAACTTGCGATCCGAGAGTTCCTGGCCTTCAACGCTTCCTCCGATGGCGGCTCCGCGCAGGCCCAGCTTTTTGATCGCTTCGTCCAACTGATCGGCCGCTAAATCCGGGTGCTGCAAGGCGACCGTTGCCATTCCGACAAAGCGATCCGGATGCCTGGCGCACCATTGCGATATTTTTTCGTTTTGAAGCCGGATGAGATCGCGAGCCAATGCACGATCCGCGGAATAGCCCCAGGCGTTGACGTTGATGGCCTGGTAGTCGATACCCTGCGCATCCATGTCGATCAGGCGCTGCGGATTCCCTAAGGCGATGTTACCCGTCAGGTTGTTCTTCGCCTGCGCGGCCAGAGGTGTGTCTTTGACCAAATCCCAGACCTCCGGCACGAAACAGTGAGCATGCGCGTCCACGGTCTTGACGCGGCGGCCCGCGATGGACAACTCGCGGCGCTTGCCGGGCGCTACGCCGATCTGAGGCGAAGCAAAGCCAGCGGCCGCAGCTGTGGCTCCCGCCATGGTTTTCAAGAAGTCTCTGCGATTTGGCATAGTTCCTCCCTAGAGTGTTCCCCTCCTAAGTTAGGAGGGGTGTTGCGCTCATCCTTTTCTATCAGGTTCCGGACGAAGTCAACGAATAAAGTTATTTGGATTAGTTCACCCGAGGAGGTTTAAAATCCCCGGTAAAACGGGGGTCAGCATGAAACTGAGAATACTCGACCTTTTGGCAGTGCTTCTATTCCCGATTGGCGCGCTTGTCTTGCTTTCGTCTGTTTCGGCCACACAGGCGC
>WNEW01001813.1_pt1 | contig 10428 bp, 9 predicted proteins | sample 5399891 | NCBI WGS metagenome assembly WNEW01 (sample SAMN13153336, study PRJNA577476) | soil metagenome | isolation source: 40 cm grassland meadow soil pre-rain plot 5 | place: USA:California | collected 2015-09-08 | reverse complement strand
CGGCGCGGCTTTCGATCCCGAAAGTGGATTTCTGTTCGTGCGGGCGGCCAATCAGATGGGGGTGAATCGGCTGGCGAAGAATGATGGATCGGATCCGCTGGTTACCGTCGATTACTCGAATGTCTTTGCGCGGGGCGGCGACGCAGCGGCTTTGCCAGGAGGTGTGCCGTTGGTATCGCCGCCGTGGGCGGTGCTGACGGCGATTGATCTAAACAAGGGTGAAATCGCCTGGAAAGTTCCGCTCGGCGAAGGAAATGCCACAATACGGAATAATCCTCTGTTGAAAGGCGTCGCCCTGCCTGACCGTCTCGGCTCGCCGAACAGTCGCGGCGGTGCCATGGTAACCAGGGGCGGGCTTGTTTTTGTCGGCGGTGGCGACAAGTATCTGTATGCATTCGATAAGAAAACGGGTAAAGAGGTTTGGCGGGGCCGCATCCCTTATGAGAACACGGCGGTACCCATGACGTACCGCACACGTTCCGGGAAGCAATTCGTCGTTGTCGCTACAGGTGCGGGTGCGGACAATGCGCTGGTTGCGTTCGCGCTGAAGTAAGAAGTTGTTTGAGTGTGTGCACTCCCTTCCTCGCAGAGGGGGAGAATAGATCGATTGAGGAGCAGCTATGAGAACTCGATATGTCTTTTCGATCTCCCTGATAATACTCGTGGGAATTCTTTGCCTCTTCGGGCAGGTCAAAGACTTTCGTCCGGTCACCGAGGCCATGCTGCGGAATCCGACGCCGGGGGATTGGCTGAACTGGAGGCGCACGGATAATGCGTGGGGATATAGCCCGCTCGATCAGATCAACCGGCAGAACGTCGGCCAGCTTCAACTCGCCTGGTCCTGGGCTATGGACGACACCGGTGCGAACGAAATGACGCCCCTCGTCTATGACGGCATCATGTATCTGCCGAATCCACGCGGCGTCATTCAAGCTCTCGATGCCGCGACGGGAGATCTGATCTGGCAGTATCGTCCCGCAGCGGCAAAGGCCGCTGAAGGAAGCGATGCCAGCAGAGGTATTCAAAGAAACATCGCAATCTTTGGCGACAAGATCTTTGGCACAACGGGCGACGCCCACATCATTGCAGTCGATGCGCGGAGCGGGAAACTTGTCTGGGACACAAGGGTCGCTGACCCGGCATTGGGATACGGATACACCTCCGGTCCAATCGTGGTTCGCGGCAAAGTCATCGCGGGCATGTCCGGTTGCACTCGGTACAAGGAAGATGTCTGCTTCATCAGCGCGCATGACGCGAACACCGGGAAAGAAGTCTGGCGGACGTCCACCATCGCCCGGCCCGGCGAGCCGGGCGGCGATTCATGGGGCGACCTCCCGCTGACCTTCCGCGCCGGCGGCGACGCATGGATTCCAGGTAGCTACGATCCAGAAACCAATCTCGTTTATTGGGCCACGGCACAGGCCAAGCCGTGGGCTCGGGTGGCGCGCGGCACCGATGGCGATGCGCTTTACACGAACTCGACGCTGGCACTGGATCCGGACACGGGAAGGATGAAGTGGTATTACCAACACCTTCCCGGAGAGACCCAGGATATGGATGAGGTATTCGAGAGCATCCTCGTTGATACCGGTGGACGAAAGTCGCTTTTCAAAATGGGTAAGCTCGGAATCCTCTGGCAGCTCGATCGAACGAACGGGCAATTCATCCGGGCAACCGACCTCGGGTATCAGACAATCGTTCAGGTGAATTCGCAGACCGGGAAGGTGACGTACCTTCCAGGAAAAATCCCGCAATTGGGGGTCGAGCTGGAAATGTGTCCCAGCACGGCAGGATTCAAGAGCTGGCGCGCAATGTCATACAACCCGCAAACTCGTGCGTTTTATATCCCGATGAATCTGAACTGTGAGAAGGGAACATTCGGCCCGGTTGAAAAGGTTGTGGGTAAGGGCGGCACAGGTCCAGTGAAGCGGGCGGATTATAAGCATCCCGAGTCGGGCGGAAATCTCGGCGAGTTTCTTGCGATGGACAGCCAGACCGGAAAAGTGCTGTGGCGCCAGCGTACACCGTCGCCGTCGAACACGGCTGCGCTTTCAACCGCAGGTGGCGTCGTCTTCGGCGGCGATTGGGACCGCCGCATTTACGGCTACGATGCCGCGACTGGAAAGATCTTGTGGCAGTCGCGTCTTCCCACCTCGGCGCAGGGTTTCCCGATTACCTATCTCGCCAAGGGTAAACAGTACGTCGCCATGCCGACAGGGTTGGGCGGGGGCAGCTGGTCCACGCTGATTCCGTTCGAACTGGCTCCGGAAATCAAGCGTCCGAATTCCGGTAACGGCATATTCGTTTTTGCGCTGAATACTCCGGAGCAAAAAAGATGAAACTGGGAGTTTGCCTTACGCTTTTGATGGCTATTTTGCAGAGTTCGCAGCCTCCCCGGGGCGCGGACCGTTTTGTTAACGTGAATGGTTTGCGCATGCACTATCTCGATTGGGGAACCGAAGGGAAGCCGCCGCTGATCATGCTGCACGGCATCGGACGCGTGGCTCACACCTTCGATCACGTCGCGCCGCACTTCGCCGGCAAGTATCACGTCATGGCCGTTGACATGCGCGGCCACGGCGATTCCGGTTGGGATCCGAAAGGCGCTTACCTGGTAGAGGATTATACGAAGGACATTGAAGCACTCGCCGAACAGCTTCGTCTGCGCAACATTGTGATTTGGGGAAATTCGACGGGCGGCCGGGTTGCGCAGGTCTTCGCCGGACTGCATCCGGACCTGGTGACCGCCGTCATCTCGGAAGATGTCGGTCCGGAACGGCCGCGGGAAATCGCGGATGGTTTCACATCACGCGTCAAACGGGAGGATGAAACTGGCTGGGCCTCGGAAGAAGAATTGTTGGCGAGCTTGAAAACTGGCAATTCCCGCACCCCCGATCAGATCCTTAGTGCCTATGCGCATTATGGCTCGAAGCCGCGCGCTGACGGCCGAATCATCTGGAAACGCGATCCCGCAATCGGCAACGGCTTCATCCCGACGGAACTATGGCGCTTCGTGCGGCAAATCAAAGCTCCAATCATTTATATATTGGGCGGCCGAAGCACGATCGTTCCGCTTGAAACGCAGCAGGAGTTGAAACGCACTTTGCCACAAGTCCAGATCGTAACGATCCCCGGAGCGGGACACTATCCCAACGAAGAAAGCACAAAAGAGTTTCTCGCCATTGTTGACAAATTCCTGGCGGGGAAATAGCGAGACCAATATGAGGCCAATCTGTCGAATTGCGTTCATCAGCGTTATGGCCGCCATATTTGCTGCGAGCGTCTTTCCGCAGGAGCGTCCTATCACGATTCGTGCAGGAACGATGCTGGATGGAAAAGGCGGCGTGCAACAGAACACGAATATTGTCGTGCAGGGATCAAAGATCGCGAAGCTCGATCCCAACCTGGAGAAGCCAACCTACGACTTGCGCGCGTTAACTGTCATGCCAGGCATGATCGACGTGCATGTTCACATCAATTCGCATTTCGGCAAAGACGGGCGATTGCAAGTCGGGAGTCAGTCCCCGGCCGCTGACGCTCTATACACGGCGGAAAACCTGTACCTCGTTTTGATGGCTGGCTTCACGACCATTCAGAGTGTCGGCGACCAATCGGATGTGAATGTCCGCGAAGCCGTAGAGCGCGGCATCATCCCCGGTCCTCGTTTACTGACAGCAATAAGGGCACTCAACGAGAAGAGTGGCACTCCCGAGCAGATTCGCCAGCTCGTTCGCGGGCTGAAGGCGCAACGTGCAGATCTCGTTAAAATCTTCGCGTCCGCCAGCATTCGCGATGGCGGGAAGCAAACGATGAGCCAGGAACAACTGGATGCTGCTTGCGGCGAGGCGAAAGCCCAGGGATTGCGGACCATGGTTCACGCCCATTCGACGGATTCCATCAAAGCTTCGATTCGTGCCGGCTGCGGCGAGATCGAGCATGGCATTTTCGCCGATGATGAAGTACTGAAGTTGATGGCCGATCGCGGCGTTTACTTTGATCCAAACGTTGGAGTCGTCCTTCAAAATTACATGCGGAACAAGTCCAGGTATCTCGGTATCGGGAACTACACGGAAGAAGGATTTGCGTCTATGGAGAAAGGCATCGCGTTGAATGAGAAAATGATCAAGAACGCTGTCGCGACGCCCGGGTTAAAGCTGGTCATGGGTACGGACGCGAACGCCGGCGCGCACGGACGTAACGCCGACGAGTTGATCGCGCGAGTAAAGCAAGGCGGTCAAAAGCCCATGGACGCGATCATCTCGACGACATCCGTTGCCGCCAAGTCCCTCAACATGGACTCGATCATCGGTTCCATCGCACCTGGAATGGAAGCGGATCTGGTCGGCATCGAAGGCGATCCAACAACCGACATCACGTCGCTCAGCCGCGTTGCATTCGTGATGAAAGGCGGCAAGGTTTACAAGAATGTGAAATGAGCGACCGCCTCTCCCTCTGGGAGAGGCCGACGCGCCGCGGAGCGCGAGCGCGATAGCGCGAAGCCTCAAAGAAAAGCGAGTCGGGTGAGGGTCTAAATTGCGGCAAATACTGAGACCCTCACCCGCCCGCCTTCTCTTCCGGCTTCCCTCTATCGAGCTCGCGCTTTGCGGGCAGGCGCCCTCTCCCAGAGGGAGAGGGCATTACCTGCCGATCTTGACCCCCGCTTTAAGAAGCTGTTCATAGGCTGCAGGATCGATATTGTTCTCAGCGCAGATGTATTCCTCCAGGCGCGTACCCTCCCGCAGCATGATTGTCGACCGCAACGTCCACGGCTTCGTGAACACTTTGGGATCGACCATGGTCACTTCATAGTTGATCTGGTCCTTGTCCACGCGTGTGTAGCGTTCCGTGATGTGCAGCTGGTCGGAGTGGAACGTCCCGGTACCCGCGAGCCAGGTCTTGTCGTTGAATCCGATGACGTCGACAACGAGCGTATCGCCCTCCCAGTGTCCCACCGAATCGCCCATGTAGCTTGGAAGCAGATCGTCCCCATGTTTCGCATTCAGCGGAATGGTCCGGAAGGCATTCATGTACTCGTAAAGGATGACGATCTCTTTCGGAGTCTGGACGATCTTTTGCGGGAACAGCCCCAGCATCACCGATCGCGGAACGCCGGCCGGAAGGCACAGAGAAGTAGGGTCATCGATACCTCTCTTATTGAAGGATTCCAGAACTTTCTTCGCTGCCCATTCCTGGTAAGGCGCCCCTTCGCGACCTGCCGGCCGGTCATTCGAAGAGAGAACGGTCGGCGCGTTGGGATTTTTTCCTGAACCGCCGACACCCAGGCCGGCATTGGCCTCATCCCAGCTTCCCCGGATCGTGCTGCCGCCTTGCCATACTCCGGTCAAGTCCGGCTTGCCGTCAGGACCCCGCGGCACGACGCTTTTGGTCTGTGCACACAAATCTCCCGGAGAACAAAGCAACGCAAAGACAATGATAAAAGAAAGGGCGCGCATCATCGGACTTCCACCGCAGGAGTATTTCCGCCGTCGCCGGTACCGGCTGGGGGTCCAAACATCATCTTTTTACCGTCAGCGAGAGTGATTTCGCGGGAATGGGCCCAATTCGTGCCATCTCTCGCGCGCCAGCCGAAGATCGTGATGTGATCGCCGGGCTTGATCGTGAGATCCTTCTTCCAGCCATTCCGGTAGAGCACACCAGGCCCATAGCCCTCAAATTTCCAATTCGCCACTTTTCCGTTTTTATCGGTCACGTCCATGAAAATGAAGCTGTGCGGGTTGGTCCACTCGATCTTCGTGATGATGCCGGAGACGGTAATCGGTTGGTTTGCGTCGTATTCCGCTCCAAATGAATGATGCGCAGCGACCGGTATCGCCGACAATATAAGAGTGCAGGCGACTGCGCACGTCCAGAATATGTTTTTTGCCATAGCTCGTACCTCGTCCTATTACGGACCTCAGTTTACGTTGAAATAGTCCTGACAGCAATTCCCCTCCTAACCTAGGAGGGGAGTGGCGGACGCAGTTGCGCCGGAGAGTTCCTGAACCAGCTTCTTTCGATCCAGTTCCTTTTCCCAATGTGAGACGACGATTGCAGCGACGCCGTTGCCGATGAAGTTTGTCAGGGAGCGAGCCTCCGACATGAACCGATCGATGCCGAGAATCAAGGCCAATCCGGCTACAGGAATCGACGGCACCACAGCCAGCGTCGCCGCCAGCGTGATGAATCCGGCACCGGTGACGCCGGAAGCGCCTTTAGATGTCAGCATCGCGACCAGAAGTATGGTGATCTGCTGCCGCAGCGTTAATTCGATATTGAGCGCCTGCGCAACGAACAGGGCAGCCATCGTCAGGTAGATATTGGTTCCATCGAGGTTAAACGAATATCCGGACGGCACCACAAGACCGACGACGGATTTCGAACAGCCTAATCTCTCCAGCTTTTGCATGAGAGGTACCAATGCCGATTCCGATGACGAGGTGCCGAGCACCGTCAGGAGTTCCGTGCTGATGTAGCCAATGAAGCGCAGAATATTAAACCCCGTCCAGGCGGCGATCGATCCCAGCACAATAAAAATAAAAAGGACGCACGTGAGATAGAAACTGCCCATCACCAAAGCCAGCGGACGAAGCGCCGCAATTCCATACCTGCCGATCGTGAATGCCATTGCGCCGCCTGCTCCAAGCGGGGCGAGCTTCATGAGCGTGTTCATCATTGCGAAGAAAATATGTGAGCACGTTTCAATGAATTCACGAACCGGCTGGGCGGCGGGACCCATGCGCGTCATCGCATATCCAAAGAGGATGGCCACGAACAACACCTGCAATAGATCTCCCGATCCGGTAAATGCGTCGAGAAACGTTGCAGGGATGACGTGCAGGAGGAAATCGGGGGTCGTTTGGCTCGCTGCTCGCTTTGCGTAATCGGCTACGGCATTCGCATCCAGTGTCCGCGGATCGGCGTTAAAGCCGGCGCCGGGTTCCACGATATTTACGACCAACAATCCAATGATCAATGCAAACGTCGAGACGACCTCGAAATAGATGAGCGCCTTCCCGCCAACGCGTCCAACCTTCTTCATGTTTCCAGCGCCGGCGATGCCCAAGACGACGGTGCAGAAAATCACGGGGCTGATCAACATCTTCACCAGCGCGATGAATCCGTCACCCAGCGGTTTCAGTTTCACAGCCGCGGGCGGATTCACATAACCGAAGATTCCGCCGCCGACGATGGCAAGCAACACCCAGAAATAGATGTGGCCAGTCAGGCGTTTCATGCGAGCTTGGGCGCTCATAGAAGGTGTGAACGAATCGATGGGATGCGGCTGTAGGCGCGCTCTATGAGCGCGCGTCTTTCATGGAATCAAGAAAATGCGCGCGGTCATAGACCGCGCCTACAGTGCAGAGTCCAATCGTTCACACCTCCATAGAGGCCCCTACAGTGTACACATGATGTAAAATCCACGTGGATTTAAACGGTGACGCTGCTTCTGAACAACGAGGAAGTCGAGAAAGTACTGACGCCGGAAATCAGCATCCAGGCCACCGAAGCGATCTATCGGGAGCTCGCCGAAGGCACAGCCTACAATCGCCCCCGAAGCCAGGTTTACCTGCCGTCCGAATCGAAAAATCATCCGGGATTCCACTACCGTTTCAAATCGCAGGAAGGTGGCAGCCCCGGGACCGGTGTGTGGGCGCTGAGAATCACGTCGGACATGTCCGGGCACTCCTTCACGGGAGGCTTGAAGCGGCGCCAGATTTTGCCTGCTGCGACGGGAAATCGGTAGTGCGGATTTGTGATTCTGTTCGATATTGAACGCATCGAGCCGATCGCCATTATGCCCGACGGCATCATGCAAAAGATGCGCGTCGCCGCCCTGAGTTCGCTTGGGGCGAAGTATCTGGCGCCGGCCAAGCCTAAAGTGCTGGGCCTGTTCGGCAGTGGATGGCAGGCCGGCGCGCACATGGAATATCTCTCCAGGCTTTTCGATTTCGAGCGCATAAAGGTATACAGTCCGAATGAAGAACATCGCCGGCAGTTCGCCCAGGAGATGAGCCGGAAACTGGACAGGCCGGTTGTCGCTGTTGAATCGCCGCGAGAGATCGTAGTAGGCAGCGACTTTGTCCAGGCCGCGACGGCAGCGTGGGATCCCGTCTTCGACGGACATTGGGTCGAGAAGGGGATGTACATCGCCTCGATCGGAGGCGCCGACCGGACGAGCAAGCGCCGCGAGATCGACGATGAAACGATCCGGCGCGCCGATATTTATGTTGTCCATTCGAAGGAAGTCGCGCGACTGGATCAATCTCCCGATATCTGGGAAGCCGCGGAGAAGGGAATCAAGAAATGGGATTCCATCCACGAGATCCAGGATCTGCTTACCGGGAAAGTTGCCCGCCGCACGCGAGCCGATCAAATTACTGTCTTTAATAACAATACCGGTGCCGGAGTCCAGTTCGCTGCTCTGGGCTCGGCTGTGTTGAAACGCGCCCGCGACCTTGGACTGGGGCGCGAGTTGCCCACGGAATGGTTTCTGGAAGACGAGATTCCGTAACACGGAGCATCATAAAGGGGGTTCATGCGAGTGGTTACGTTCGCATTACTTTTGATAATGACGTTAATAACGGTCGAGGTTGACGCCCAGCAACCGCCTGCGGGAATACAGCCGTTGCCGGTGGACCTGCTCACCACGAAAAATTTCTATTTCGATCGAAAGTACTGGGCGGATAAGCGGTACACGCGATGCAACACGCCGCGCCAGTTGACGGACATGTGGACCAACAACAGGTTTGGGCAATGGGGAGACTGCACGCTCGATCTGGAGGTATCGAAGATTGTAAGCCCCTATTCCTACAAGACCGCCGCAGAACACTACAATGCTTTATTAGCCCTGGCCAAAGCAAAGCGCGGTCCGACGATCCACACGCCTCAGACGCTGCCGAAGTGGGACGGCTGGTACGCCCGCGGAGCGCGAGAGGAGCAGTGGACCTACGGCCGTAATTTGCAAACCTCGACGATGCTCTCCCTTCTGACTCCCGAATATCAGCAGCGCATGACCCAGATGGCGTACCACGAAGCGGTGAGTAATGCGCCGCAGTGGATGGCGGCGTTCTGCTATCCGGAGGGCTTCATGCGCTGGTGGGCGGAGTTTTCAATAAATGACATCGAGGTGCTGGTGACTCCGCATCAGGTTCAATTATTGACTGGCGTTGCCGATAATTTTCTTCGCAAGGTCCTCGTCGGGCGGCAGCATGTGCAGAAGGTTCCGCAATGGTACGGTGAGACTATCGGGTTCTGGGATGGAAATACCCTCGTCGCCTGGACCGCGAATGTCATTCCATGGACAATGTCGCACTCGATGTTTGAATACAGCGATAAGCTGCAGGCGATCGAGGTTTTTACCCCCAGTGCCGATGGGAAGGGAATTACTGTCGAAGCAACATTCTATGATCCGGAGGCGTTCATTCGGCCGCTGCACGTCGTCACGCCGTGGATTCGACAAAACGGTCCCGACGATCCCGAAGCCCGATATACATTTATCGAGTGCCGCGTACAGAGTACGATCGTCAATGGGCCCGATGGCCGGCCGACACAACTCATTCCGACTGACGAAGGATTCATTGATTATTTTGGAAGGCCGTGGGCCGAGAATTGGGAGAAGCACTTCGAGAAAGGCTGGAAACGCCCTGAGAATTAGGAGATGAAATTGAAAAAATTAATAGCTTCACTTATTTTGTTATGCGCCATCAGCACCCTGGCTCAGGCTCATCACTCATTTGCCATGTATGATCAAACCAAGACCCTGACGCTGACGGGAAGGCTTACGCGATTCGTTTTGGGCGCCAATCACGCCCAACTTCTGTTTGAGCTTCTCGGTGCCGACGGGAAGCCCCAGCTCGATGCGAACGGCAAGCCCATCGTCTGGGGTGTGGAAACGGGATCCGCAAAGCAACTCGCCGGCGCGGGTATCACGGTTGAAACATTTCCCTACGGAACAATCTTCACCGTGAGTCTTTGGCAATTGCGCGACGGGCGAAACTTCGGAGCCATGACCCTCACCGGCGGAAGGCTCATCGGTTGCGGCACAACGTTTCCCGAAGGCGGCTGCAACGAGAAAACCGGAAAGGTGTATTTGCACGGCGGCGACACCCAAGTCAATGACGCCCGCCGCCTCGGGCGATAAGATTTTTTAGCCACAAAAGGCACAGCGCGTCTACGCCGCAACCAAATGCCGACGCTGTTGCCGTTTGGACGGAACTTGAATGCGTCATATTCCCCTCCTCGCAGAGGAGGGCGCGGAGCGTGAGCCCGATAGGGCGAAGCCTCAAAAGTGGCTGCGCCATCTAGAAAATGCCGCGAAGCCACAACAGCGGCGAGACGGGCGCGAAGCGCGAGCGGGATAGCGCGAAGCTGTAGTTAGTGGTCAGTTCGGCTGACCTTCGAAGGCGTGCCGAACTGACCACTCCGTCC
>WNEW01001807.1_pt1 | contig 10436 bp, 11 predicted proteins | sample 5399891 | NCBI WGS metagenome assembly WNEW01 (sample SAMN13153336, study PRJNA577476) | soil metagenome | isolation source: 40 cm grassland meadow soil pre-rain plot 5 | place: USA:California | collected 2015-09-08 | reverse complement strand
TGCCGGAGCTGTCCGCCCAGGCCTTCTGGTCCGGGACCGAGACCGTCTATGCCACGAGCCCCCTGTTTGCCTCGGCGGGGCCGACGAGCCTCCCCCCGGCGCTGAGTCCGCCCGTCTCGTCGCTCCCCGCCCCCGTGCCCAGCGCGGCGGGGCCCGCCCCCACGCTGGCCTTCCGTCCGCCGGACCTGGCCACCGCCTTAGGGCAGGAGTTCCGCCTGGACCTCACCAGCACGCAACTGGAGGGCCTGAGCGAGTCCCTCGTGACAATCGCCTTTGACCCGCAGGCCCTGGAGTTTCGCCAGGCCGCCCCCGCCGCCGCCACGCTGACCGCCAGTACTATCCCTGGCCCCGGCCAAGTGGCGCTGACCTTGCGCCCCCAGGCCCCGACGGCCACCGGCAGCGGGGTGCTGGCCACGCTGGTGTTTCAGGCCAAGACGCCCGGGGATTTTCCGATCACCCTCCAGCAGGCCTCCGTGTCCGGCGCCGCCGGCAAGACCATCGCGGTCACCACCGAGCGCACGCTCGTGCATGTGCGATGACGAAGAAGGTTGAGGTTAAGGTTGAGCAGCAAGACGGCTCTGAGATCCGACCCTGAGCCTCAGCCTCAACCTGAGCCTGTGAGGTCCACCGTGACCGAACGAGGCGTGACGCTGCTGGAGCTGATGGTCACGGTAGCAATTATCCTGGTCCTGGCCTCGGTGGCCATGCCGCTGTCGAAGTACACCAGCAAGCGCACCCAGGAGCTGGAGCTGCGCCACAAGCTCCGGGAGATGCGCACCGCCGTCGATCTTTTCAGCCAGGACTGGGCCCGGGATGGCGAGATCCTCATGGGCCCGCTGTGCGTGAAGAACAAGCTGACGTGCAAGGAAGTCACCGGCGTGACCGGCTACCCCAAGACGTTAGAGACCCTGCTCGGGGTTAAGCTGAGCGGCGGCGAGGCCTCGACGCGGGAGGTCACAGCCGTCCGGCGCTATCTACGACGAATTCCGCTTGATCCGACGACCGGATCGGCCGAATGGGGGCTTCGCTGTTATCAAGACCCGCCGGACGTCAAGGACTGGTGCAGGGAGGACGTGTTCGACGTCTTTTCGCAGAGCCAGGACGTGGCCTTGGACAAGTCGAACTATCGGGACTGGTGAGGCCTGGGGAAGTGCTGAGTGTTGAGTCCTGAGTACTGAGCGTCAGGGGAACGAATCGAAGTGCCGAACTTATTGTTCAAAACTCAAAGATCGCAATCATTCAGCGGCCCCCTATCGCCTCGCGCCTCGCACCTAGCGCCTGGCGAGCAGGGGTTCACGCTCGTCGAGCTGATGATCGTGGTGACGATCGCGGGCATCCTCATCACTCTCGCCGAGCCGTCATTTCGCAACAGCGTGGTGAATGCGCGGGAGGCCGTGCTCAAACAGGATCTCTTCACGATGCGGGATGCCATTGACCAATTCCGAGCCGACCGCGGGAAATATCCAACCACCCTACTCGAGCTGAAGGAAGTGGGCTACCTCAAGCGGATCCCGGTGGATCCGTTCACGCGATCGGACGGGACATGGCAGGAGATCCCGGATCAGGTCGAGAGTGGGGTCTTCGACGTTCACAGCGGCAGCGATCTGGTGGCGAGAGATGGAACACCCTACAACAATTGGTGACACGAAATCGCCCCGCCGGGCGCTGAGTCTCCTGGGGTTGAGCCTGCTTTTGTGGGGCTGCGCCGCCGAACCGACAATTCGGATGGAGAGCGACGCAGCGCGGCGGCGAGTGGACCTGGTCGTGCGAGACGCGCAGGCCGAGGTCTCCACACTCCGGCAGGAGGTGGCTGCCGCGCGCATCGCTGCGGCGAAAAAGGAAGCCGAATTACCGGAGTTGCATCGCCAGGTCGCAGAACTGCAGCGGACGGCCGAAGCCAAGCAAGGGGAGTTGGCCGCCCTCCGAGCCGACCGCGATCGTCTGCTCCAGACCAAAAGCGGCCTGGAGCAACAGGTCGCTGAGCTACAGCGGACGGCCGAGGCCAAGCAAGGGGAGTTGGCCGCCCTCCGAGCCGACCGCGATCGCCTGCTTCAGACCAAAACCGACGTGGAGCAGCAGGTCACTGAGTCGCCGGCCCCGTATCAGAGCCTGGCTGAGGTCGCGGAGACGAAGACCAAGCTCAAGGAGCTGGAAGCATCACAGGCTGTATTGACGGCGGAGCTGGCCCAGATCAAAGGGGACCTGGCGCGAGCCAGGGGCAAGGCGGGAGGTCGAGCCGGCAAGCCTGCTGCGGCGAGGCCTATGCCGGAGGCCTCCACCAAGCCCGCTGCCGCAGCGGAGGCCCTGACGCCGTCTGACAGACGTCCGGTGCGCATCGCGGTCGAGCGGGGAGACTCGCTCGACTTAATCGCCCGGCTTTACGGGGTGAGCGTTGCGGATCTAAAAGCTATCAACGGGTTGCGAAACGATTTGATCCTGGTTGGCCAGGAGTTGGTCATTCCCCGTCCCCCGAGCATGGGGCCGCAGCCTGGGCCCAACGGGCGATAGCCTCTAGCCCATAGCCTGGAGAATCCATGCCGCAGTTCCGGTACAGAGGTGCGCAACCAGACGGGACCGTCGTGAGCGACCGCATCGAGGGCGACAGCGAGCCCGCCGTGCGCGCACAGCTCGAAGGACAAGGCCTGCTGATCTTCAAGCTGGAAGGGGCAGGCGCGGGGCTGAAACTGTCTCTGAGCCGGTGGAGGATCGCGCGCCTCTCCCTGCGAGAGTTCCTGGTGTTCAACCAGGAGTTTTTGGCGCTGGTCAAGGCTGGGCTGCCGGTCCTCAAGATTTTCGACCTGCTGGCCGAGCGCGCTGTGTCGCCTGACTTGCAGGCAGCGTTCCGCGGCGTACGTGCAGACATTCGTGGGGGCTCGTCAATCTCAGACGCGCTCAGTCGCTATCCGAACTACTTCTCCGATCTCTATCGGGCCTCGGTCCGGTCCGGCGAGCGAACAGGCGCCTTGGCTGAAGTGCTCAAGCGGTACATCGTCTATCTCAAATTGGTCATCGCGGTCCGGGAGAAGGTGGTCAAAGCGCTGGCCTACCCGGCGTTCTTGATCGTGGTGGGAGCGGCCGTCGTCTCGTTCCTGCTGCTCTACGTGGTGCCGACCTTTTCTGAAATCTATGGGCAGAACAAGGCGGCGCTGCCGGGGCCGACCAGGATGCTGCTGACGGCGGTGCAGACAGGGACACGCTGGCTGCCTTGGCTGGTCGGGGGCGCGCTGGCGCTGACGATTTTACTGGCGCAATGGCTGCGGACGCCGTGGTTTCGCGCGCAGCTCGATCGCCTGGGCCTGCACCTTCCATTGATCGGGGACGTGCTCCTGAAAAACCAGATCGTCCGGTTCACACGCACGCTGTCTACCATCCTGGCCGGAGGTATTCCACTGTTGACCGCGCTCAAGCTCTCGAGCGGGACGCTGACCAACAGCGTGATCGCCCAGGCTGTGCTCCGGGCAACCGACCGCGTCAGGGAAGGAACGAGGCTGGCCGCGGCGCTCAGGGAGGAGCAGTTCCTCCCGCCGATGACGCTGGAGATGATCGAAGTTGGCGAAACCACGGGGGCACTGGAGGGTATGCTCCAGGACGTGGCGGAGTTTCATGAAGGCGAGCTTGATCTCCGGCTGAGTCAGCTGACCACCTGGATCGAGCCGCTGCTGCTCCTGATTATGGGTCTCATCGTGGGCGGCATCGTGATCGTCATGTATTTACCGGTCTTTCAAATCGCGGGAACGGTGTGAGCGGTGCGGGGTAACGGGGTACAGGGGTAACGGGATAGGGGTAGAGACCAGCGTACCCCCATACCCCTTATCCCCTTACACCCCTCAAGGAGGAGCAGATGGCGACGCCGGTGAAGCGGGCAACGCTGGAGGAGCTCCTGGTCAGACGCGGGCTCATCTCACGCGATCAAGCCGAAGCGCTCCGCCAGACCAAGGGGGCCGACCGCTCCCTGCGAGCCCGGCTGGTCGAGCAAGGGGTGGTCCCGGAGGACACCTTGGCTGAAATCCTGGCCGAGCAGTATGGCTTGCGGTACGACTCGCTGACCGAATTCCGGCTGGACCAGGAGCTGTTCAAGACGATCTCTCTGGAATTGATGCACCGGTACGTGTTCCTGCCGCTGAAGGAGCACGAAGGGGTGTTGAGCATCGCCGTGGCCGATCCCCAGGACCTGCGGGCCCTCGACCAACTTGAATTGTTGCTGGGGCGCGAGCTGTGCCTGGTGGTGGCTCCCCGCACCGCGATCCTGGACCTGCTCAAGCAGACCCAGGGCAACAGCCAGGTCCTGACACGCATCCAGGAGGAATTCCGGCCGGTGCTCATCCGGGAAGACGAGCGCGGGGATGAGGTGCTCTCGGTCGAGAAGATCGCGAAGGACCAGAGCCCGGTGGTCAAACTGGTGGACACCATTATCCTGGGCGCCATGCAGAAGCGAGCGAGCGACATTCACATCGAGCCGACGGAACGATCGGTGAAGGTGAAATACCGGATTGACGGGGTACTCTACTACGCCATGGACCCGCTCGACATCAAGTTTCACGCCCCGCTGGTGTCGCGCCTGAAAGTCATGTCCGAGTTGGACATCGCCGAGCCTCGTATCCCGCAGGACGGCCGGTTCAAGATGCGGGTGGACCAAAAAACAGTGGACTTCCGGGTCTCGGTCCTCCCGAGCGCGTTCGGCGAGTCGTTGGGGATCCGGATACTGGAGAAGGAGCATATCTCCCTGGGTCTCGGCGGGCTCCGTCTCGACCAGTTGGGGTTTGATGAGGAAGACCTCCGCCGATTCCGCCGGGCCATCCGGGAGCCCTACGGGATGGTGCTGGTGACTGGGCCGACCGGGAGCGGCAAGACCACGACGCTCTATGCCGCGATCAACGAGATCAACAACGAGGAGGACAAGATCATCACGATCGAGGACCCGGTCGAGTACCAACTCGAGGGGGTCGTGCAGATCCCCGTCAACGAGAAGAAAGGCCTGACCTTCGCCCGCGGGCTCCGTTCTATCCTACGTCACGATCCGGACAAGATCATGGTCGGCGAGATCCGTGACCTGGAAACCGCCCAAATCGCGATCCAATCCGCCCTCACCGGCCACCTCGTGTTCTCGACCGTGCACGCCAATAACGCCTTCGATGTCATCAGCCGGTTCGTGAACATGGGCATTGAGCCCTACAATTTCGTGGCCTCGATGAACTGCATCCTGGCACAGCGACTGGTCCGCGCCATCTGCCCGGCCTGCAAGACGTCCGTGGCCATCGAGCGCGCGCAGTGCGAAGAGTCCGGGCTGAACTACGACGAAGTAAAGGACCGCCCGGTCTATCAAGGAAAGGGGTGCACGGAGTGCAACGGGCTGGGCTACCGCGGGCGCCGCGCCATCACCGAGTTTCTCTCGCTCACGGACGAGCTGAAGGAGTTGATTATGAATCGTAAGCTCGCCTCTGAAATTCGCCACGCGGCTGTCGCGCAGGGCTTGACCAGCCTGCGGGAGGCCGCCCTCGAGAAGGTCTTCCGCGGGGAAACCACACTCAAGGAAATCAATCGGGTGACAGTCAGCTACACATGACGCTGTTCCCTTTGACACGCCCGCGACTCGGCCTGAGCATCGGCGCTCATGCCCTCAGCCTGGTGGAGATCACCCGGGACTGGCGCCGAGCGTGGCAGGGATCGGGCATCCGAAGTTGCCGCGTGCGCGAGTTGCCCGATGGCCTCGTGCGACCCTCCGCCTCAGACCCCAATGTCTCGGATGTCGGAGCGCTGGTTGAGCAGGTGCTCGCCTTGCTGGGCGGGCAGCGGCGCCCTTGGGAAGTATGGCCGGTCGCTCTCAGCCTGCCGGATCTCTGCGCGCGAGTCGCCCTCTTTGAGTTCGAGGCCTGGCCGCAGAAGGCGGCCGAAGGCGAGGCCTTGCTGAGGTGGCGGTTTCAGAAGGAGCTGAATGTGCCCCCCGACGCGCGGCTGGCTTACCGGCTGTTTCCATCGGGAGCGGGATCCCGCCCGAACGGCGCGGCCGCCGGCATCCAGGTTCTGGCAGGGGCCGTGTCGGGGAAGGTCCTGGAGCAGTATGAGCGGGTCTGCGAAGAGGCCGGGCTTCTCCCGCTCAACGTCAACCTCAGCTCCCTCGCCCTCTTTGATTTCTGCCGGCCCGCGATGCTTCGCTCAACGGGCGGGAAGGGACCCCTGGTTGCCCATGAAGTATTTTTTCTCAGCGTCATGGACGGCGGGTACTCCTTCTTCGCGCTCCGGGACGGCTTTCCCGTTTTCCTCCGCATGAAGGCGCACCGTGATGGGATGACCAGCGATGAGGTCGTCTCCACGATCCAGTTCTATGATGAATCTCAGCCGGAGGCCGCCATCTCGTCCGATGCGAAGCCTCGTCCATTCTACGTCGTCGGCAGTGAGGGCCTCCTCCTGGATGTCACTCACAGTAGTGCCCTTCGGCTTGCGGCCATCCCCCTCAACTGGGAGCCTCTCCTGTCGGCCAGGTTCGGCTCAGCCCGTCCGGACGTCCGCACCCTGCCGATTGCTGCGTTGCCGGCGCTGGCCGGGGTCATGGAGGCATGAGGACGCCATGGTAGCATCTCTCCCTCGCCTGAACCTGTCGCTGGCCCCTCAGTGGTTCCGGCTGTTCCGCGCCGCTCAATGGATCATGGCGCTGCTGATCGCCTGCTCGCTGAGCCTGTCAGCCTGGTCCTGGTGGCACAGCCGTTCTCTCGAGGCGGACGCGGCGCAGTACCAACTCGCCGCCGGGCGGGTCGAGGAGATGAACCGGCACTTCATCGAGGAAGCGGCGCGGGCGGGTGTGGACCTGGCGGACGAGCGCCTCAAGACGCTGCCGCGCGAAGTTGCGTTCACCAACCAACTGCTCGAGCAGCGCGCGTTCTCCTGGACTCGGTTCTTGAACGATCTGGAAGAGGCCGTGCCCCCCTCGGTCTCCATCGGATCGGTCACGGTCAACTTCAAGGACTCCCTGATCGCCCTGAATGGGACGGCGCGCTCGCTCAAGGACCTGACCGGCCTGGTCAACGGGTTGGAAGGTCATCCGGCGTTCCGGAACGTGGTGTTGTCTCAGCATACTTTTCGTGCGACCGAGGGTGCCGGTGACGGCAGAGGCATGCTCGAGTTCACGCTGACCGTCACCTACCGTCCGGCGTCTTGAGGGTGCACATGAAATTGTTTCGCCAGACCCTGCCACCCCTCGCGATGCGTACCGGTCGCGCCTTGCAGCCTCTCGGCCTGGCAACCGTGGTGGCCCTGTCTGTCGCCGTGGGGGTCAACATGTTGCTCCTGGCCCCCGAGCAGGAACGACTGACGACGGCAAAGGAGCGGCACGAAGCGGCGCGGCAGGCCCAGATTCGACAGAGGGCGGCGAAGAAGACGCTGGTGGAGCTGGCCGAGATCTGGAAGACGCTCCCGCCCAGAAAAGAATTCGCCACGCTGGCCGCCGCGATCTCTGAGCTGGCCCGCGCCGATCGGGTCTCGATCCAGGGTATGACCTACTCCCTCCAGAAAGCGGAGGAGGGCATGCCCATCAAAGCCTCGCTGACCTTCAGGCCGCAAGGGGAGTATGCCGCCATCCGGCGGTTCATCCACCGGCTGGAGACCAGCGGCTCCTACCTCTACATTGAAAGCTTGGATGCCAACCGTGCGACAGGGTCGCGGCAGGCGGCGCCCCTCGTCGTGTTCAATGTCCGTCTGGTCACGTTTCTCAGGCCGGACCCGCCGCGGGCGCAGGGTGCAACATGACCAAACGCGCCAAATGGAGACTGCTGGGCGCACTGGTCCTGGTGTGGCTGATCGTGATCGTGGTGCGCGTCGTGCACGAGCCGGAGCCCCAACGGGCGCCCCTCAAATTCAGGTCCGGGGAAACGGCGGCGGCGGACTCGACGCGGAGCGACGGAGGTGTGCCCGGTCTCGTGAGACCCAAACTGGCCAGGGGGTCTGAGGCGCCGTTCAAGACACCCAAGAACATTTTTTCCCCGGCCGACCTTTCCAGCGAAGCACGGCAGGCTCAGGCGGCGAGACCTCCAAAGAAGCCACAGGCCGAGGCGCCGGTTCCGCCCTCAGCCCCACCTCCAGCGCCGCCTCCGGCTGTCGCGTTCACGGCTCCACCGTCTCCCTCCCCGGAGCAACTGGCCGCCCAGCAGGCCCGCCAGTGGCTGGGACAGTACCGCTTTTTCGGGTACCTGGGCCAAGGCGGGGACCAGCGGGCGTTTCTGAGCAAGGGGAACGACATCTTTATCGTCCGGGTCGGTGATTCCATTGAAGGGCGCATCACAGTGGCGGCTATTGACGCATCGTCCGTCAGATTGCGGGAGACTAAAACCAGCCTGGAGACGACTCTTTCGCTCACGAAGGACAGCGACAGCGCGTTTTGAAGGGATGAGCGTCCCATGTGCAGCGTTCGGCAGTGGCTGAGCCTCATCGTAGCGGTGGGCTTCGGGAGTTTCCTGAGCCCCCAGCTTGCCTGGCCCCTCTTGTACCAGTGCAGGGAGGCGAATGGGGGCACCGTCTTCACCGACAGCACGGCCCAACTCCAACACTGTCTGGCGGTCAACATGGGAACGGCCGCGCGTCTCTCTTACCCGGTGGGAACGGCAGCGGGGTCGTCCGCTTCCCCCGTCGCGTCTGAGGGTCCGGAGCCACCGAGCGTTCCGGTCTCGTCTGACTTGTTGAAGGAGCCGGCGCCTGTTCCCTCCGCGGAAGACGATGCCCTCCCTGGCAGGCGGAGCCACCCGCCCTGCTTTGCAGGAATCAACCCGTTGAACCCCTTCGCGGGGCGTGGCTGCGCACCGACCGAAAACACTGTTACGGTCCAGCCTGACCTCCACCCGGAACCTGGGAATGACGGGAGCCCCCCGTGAAGGAGCTTCAGGGTCGGTTCCTCCGGGATCAGCGCGGCGTGACCTACCTGATGGTCATGTTCGCGATCGTGCTCATGGGGATTTCCTTAAGCGTCGTCGGCAAGCAGTGGGTGATGACCGTAAAGCGGGACCACGAAGCGGAACTCTTGTTCCGCGGGACCCGGATTCAGAATGCCATCGCTCGCTATGCCGCCGACTATGAGATCAGGAAGGCGACCCGCCCCAACCGCTACCCGCTCAGCCTGGAGGAACTCACGCAGCGACCCAAACGGTACTTGCAAGTGGTGTACAAGGACCCGATCACGGGACAGGACTTCGAGCTCATCAAAATCGGAGCCGAAGTGCGAGGAGTCAGGAGCCGGAGCAAAGAACGCCCCCTCGACCGGGTGCGGTTCACGGACGCCGAGACGTATGACCAGATCACCTTCCAAGCGATCGAGCGAAGAGGCCAGCCGTGCAGGCCCGTGCCCAACCCGATCAACCCGCTGAACCCGTTTGGAGCCGGCCCTTGCTGAACGGGTGGCGAGGCTTCATCAGGGGAGGAGACGCGCTTGAGTAATGCGGTCATTCGACGAGCTCAGAAGACAAAGCCGACGCCAGGCATGAGTCGAGAGCATGGAGGGGACACCTGCATCCTGGTCTCCCGCCTGACGAAGATTTTCCGTCCGCTGGAGGTTCATCCCTTGTCCTGGCCCCCAATCCGCCGCCAATCACCGGTTTGTGTACTCCGCGACGTCGACCTCTCCGTTGGGAGAGGCGAAATTCTCGGCCTGTTGGGAACCAACGGGGCCGGCAAGACGACGCTGCTCAAGATCCTTGCCACACTCATCCTGCCGACCGCTGGGCGGATCACCATCGAGGGCGTGGATGTGATACACGAACCTCACCGTGCGATCCAACTGGTGAGCCTCGTGACCGCGGACGAGCGCAGCTTCTATTGGCCCCTGACGGGCCGGCAGAACCTGGAATTCTTCGCCGCTTTCCAGGGTCTCGGCCGCGACGCTGCCCGCCGCCGCATCGAAGAGTTGCAGGAGCAGCTTGGATTGGAAGCCCTCGACCGACAATTCGGGATCTATTCCGCCGGGATGCGGCATCGTCTTGCCATCGCGAGGGGACTCCTGCGACGCCCGCACGTTCTACTGCTGGACGAACCCACGCGCAGTCTGGATCCCGTGGCCGCGAACGGCCTCCGTCGTCTGATCCGGGACACGCTGGTCGCGCAACTGGGCTGCACTGTGGTGCTCGTGACCCACAACCTGCAGGAAGCCGAGGAGCTCTGTGATCGCGAGGTCTTCTTGCACAAGGGCCGGCTCCTGAGCTCCGGGATCGTTCAGGCGCTTTCCCCGCACACCGACGCTCACGGGACGGCACTGGAGGATATGTTCAGCCGCTTGACGACGATGAGCCATCTCTGATGCCACGCCAGGAAACCGTCATCCGAGCCGTGCCGTCCGAGCTTTCTGCTGAGCTTCGGAAGGTCTGGGCCTACGTGAAGAAAGAGTTCCTGATCGAGAAGAGCTACACGTTTGCCTACCTGTTTTCCATCTTGAGCGTCTGTACCACTATCACAACCTATTT
>WNEW01001805.1_pt1 | contig 10437 bp, 3 predicted proteins | sample 5399891 | NCBI WGS metagenome assembly WNEW01 (sample SAMN13153336, study PRJNA577476) | soil metagenome | isolation source: 40 cm grassland meadow soil pre-rain plot 5 | place: USA:California | collected 2015-09-08 | reverse complement strand
GCGTGAATCTCCGTGGCGCCGGTCATGTCCGCGGCGTGCGCGGGCAGAACCATTGCGAAGACCGGTTGCAGAGACATCGGGGATGTGTCGAATACTGCATCCGTTTCGTAGAGCCCGCTCAGTCTTACCGTTCCCCTGCCGCGCACAAAGGTATTCATTGCCTGGGAATCGAGCGTTACGTTCGCCACGTGGCTGGAAACATTGGCCTGCAGCATCACACCATTGACTGTTTGGTTGCGGAGTTGTAACTGAGGTATTTGCGCCGTCAGTTGCAACCGAGGATCGTCAAAAGTGCCGCTGCCGGTTGCATTCACATTAAGCGTGCCGTTCACGTGCACGTTTCTCGCGCGAAGCGCTTGAAATCGCTCCAGGCGAAAACCTACGGCTTGCAATTGAGCTTCGTACGCCCTGTTTTTCGGGAAATAAGTAAAGGTGCTTTGCGCGTTGCCGGCAGCCATTTGTAATGCAAGCCGGCCATGGAGTTCATCGCCTGTGCCTTGGAAGGTCAGATTGGCCGTCCGGACTGGTTCATCCGCGATTGTGGCATTGGCCAGCGTTACCGTGCCCTGGCCTGCCGGATTCAATTGCGACCCGCGAAGCGATACCCTGGCAGAAATTGTCCCCGTCATTGGAGTCTGTACCCCCGCCAGATTCTTCAAGCCGGCAACATCGATCTGCGATGCGTTGAGATCTATCTGGATGGGATTGCTTTCCTCGTAGGACCAATGATCAAGGCTGGCGCTTGCACTCAGCGTAATGTGTCCGCCGTTGTTTGCGAGAACGGCATCGGCATTTTGCACCGCTAAACGAGAGGGACTCGCCTGGATATCCGTTCGCAAGGTTTGCCACTCGCTCCCTTTTACCTTTACAGAAGCGGCGGACAAATGACCATTGATTTGCGGCTCCGCAGTAGATCCGCGCACCGTGCCTGCGAATGAAGCCGTCCCGCCAAGACCTAGAGGTTTCACCGTCATGCCGAACGCATGTGCGACGGTTTCTACTTCGCCGAGATCGTTGGACCGGAATTGGACCTGCAAGCCTGTGGAACGCCGGCTGATGGCTCCATCCAAATCAATGAATGTGCGCGGCATTCGAAGGAAGCTTCGAGTCAGAGAAACTTCTTGTGCCAATGCTGAATACTGCGCATGGATTTCCCCATCAATCGGGAAAGAAGAAGGATTACTTCTTGGAGAAATCGAGCCTTTCAGCGTTGCGTTGGTGTTGGCAACCAGTGTGTCAAAGGTTTTCCGCCATTTTGCGTCGACCGTCGCATTGGCCACGCCGCCGACGGTGAAGTTCCGGGCCGCTCTTTCATTCACTAGATTCTGGACCGAAGGCAGGGCGATATTGTTCAGCACCGCTTGCAACTCGGATTGTTGTGTTCCGGTGATGTCATGCATTTTGAATTTCCCGTTAACTCCGCCGCCAAGAATGCCTGCTTTCAGGTCGTGGACTTCCGCATCGCCGTGCCTGAGCGTATAACGGGCACTGATATCGCGAATAAATGTGTTCAACGTCGTCGTGTGGATTAACAGGCCTGTGCTCGACATATTGCCCTCGAGCGAGAGCGTTTCAATGACAGGCTTCTTCGGATCGCTTTCAAACCGTCCTGAGCCGGCCAGCTTCACCACGCCGACAGGCAAAGTAGCGTCTCGCAAGATCTGTCGCAATTCGCCGGTATCCAGTGATGACTGGTAGGTAGCGGCAACTCGAGGGTGAGCGTAATCGTTCAAAGTCGCGGAGAGGGAAAACTGGGATGCGCCGCTGGTTAGTGTCGAGCGCTTTAATGTGAACGTATCCGGAGAGGCATCGAATTCGGCCTCAAATTTGTGCACCATTGGATTGAGATTCTGGAAATGAATCTTTCCATTGCTGTAACTCAACCCTCCGGAATAGCGCTTTAGTCCGGCGTCGAAGCGCGCTTGAAACTGCAGGTGGTGAAGATCGGCGTCCATCGCGCTCTTTTGATCGTTGTAGTAAATTTCGCCCTGGCCGAGCATGACGTGCCGGATACCTAAGTCAAACACGCTGGTCTGGCTTTGACCGCTGCTTTTCGTTTTCGGCAGGTTCGTGTCGCCGTTGCCGGCGACGACTACATGGACCACCGGGTGATCAAGAACGATATCTTTGAGGTACCACTTTCGGGAGACGAGCGAAACGATCTGCACACCAACACCCAGGTGATCGACACGGAGCAATGGCGGGTTGGGATACGGTGCTGCGCCGTCAACGACCACATCATACATATCCACGGCCGGACTAATACCGGACCAGCGCACAGAGAAATCCCGAATCCGCAGCTCGATTCCCACGGCCTCGCTGAGCCTGGAATGTGCGATGCGTAACAGGTATTGCCGGAAAGCTTCGTTGTGGAGCAGTCCAATAATGACGATCGCCAGCAACAGTATCAGCCCTGCCAAACCACCCACCGCCCAGGCCGCGATTCGCGTCCAATTGCGCCGCCGGGGAGGCGGTGGGGTCGGTCTTTCGTAATAATCGGGAGGTAAACGTACGGTGCTCAAAACGCCTGTCCTAACGTGATGAAAATCTGCGTTGCCTTGATGCCCGAGATCGGGCTCAGGTTATGGCCGAGATCGATTCGGATCGGTCCGACGGGTGTTGCGTAACGCAAGCCCACCCCGACAGAGTTCGTATAATTCGGCGCGAAGTTTCTAAAGCCGACGCCGTCGAAGACGTTGCCTCCATCGTAGAATGTCGCGAAACTGAGCCCCTTCTTGAGTGGTATCGGGATTCGCAATTCCGAATTGAGGATCGCCAGCTCGGTTCCGCCCGTCGGAACCCGGATGAATGCGCAAGTCGAGGGATCCGCGGGCGTTCCGCAAGCGGGAATCGTCCTCTGTGGACCCGCTCCGTTCAATGGAAACCCACGCAGTGTACTGCCACCGCCGGTGAAGAATCTTTGGCTGAATGGAACATGACTGCCGGATGACGCGACTTCAAATCCGAGTCTCAGGCTGTTGGCCCAAACAATGCCGCCGAGACTCTTGTAATAGGCTGCCTGTCCCAAAAGCTTTCCAAAGTTGGCGCTCGAACCGAGAACGGCGGGATTGAAGTCGAGCTCCAGACTGTCGTAATGGCCTTTGTGCGCGTCGATCGGATTATCGCGAGTATCGCGGATATAAACAGCGGCAAGAGTCGAGAGCCTTGTGTGGAGATCCTGCCGCGGAACGAGGTCCGGAATCAGCAGGTTTGCCAGTCCGAGCTGGGTGACGGTGTATCGCAGAAAAAGATTTTGTGTCCTTCTCCGGTCCAGCGCCCGTTGCAGTTGAAATCCGAATTGCCCTTGACGCGACGTGAAGATGGGATTCTCTTTGTTGTACTCACCGGTTGTGGTCAAGCTCGCAGTCCAGTCCGTCCACCGGAAATTCGGATCCGTAAACACCAACGATGCACGCCTGTCGAGCGGTCCCGCAAGCCCGCCGAGGGTGATCGTCTCGGCCTTTCCGCGAACGTTGTTGAGCGTGTATTCAAAATTGACGCGCGGTCCCTGGAAGCTCTGTTGGCTGGTCTTGAAAGTCGACGGCAATCCGATGGGAGGCAAGCCGGGCAGCGCCACCGTCCCCGATGGTACGCTGCCGCCGCGGTTGACGAACTCGTATCCAAAACCGTAGGTGATGGTATTGCGATTCGATTCGTGCACTTTGATTATGAGGTCTTCTCTCTCCTGGGAGGTTATTTGGCGCCGAGGATTGACATCGGCCCAGTCGAAAACGCCTGTCGTGTAGAGCCGGCTTTCGGAGAGCCGAATCTGCAGTTCCGTCAGAGGCTGGCCGGGCTGTAAGGTTCGTGTTTGTTTATCGATCAGCGCCTGCTGCGAGACCTTCGGTCCGACAGTGACAATGTTGTTAGCCCTCACCTGCGGTCCTTCGCTGATTTCGTACACCACTTGAAACTTGTGTGGATCGTTTGGCAAGGGCTGCGCCGAGGAATGGAAAGTCGCGGACAGGTAGCCCTGTTCGAGGTAATGAGACATGATCTTGTTTCGATCATCGGTGATCGATTTTTGCGCGTACGGCTGCCCCGGCCCGATCCGGAGCCCATCGGGGGCGATCCGGTCCAGCGGCATCGAGTTGTTTCCTGCAACGCGCAGCGACTCGACCGTGTCTTGCGGCGCCTCCGAGACCGCGAATGTCACGATCATGCTCCGGTCTTTTGTGTTGAACTGCGGCGTGACCTTCATGTGATTGAAACCTTTTGATTGATAGAAGGCCTGGAGGGTTTTGATGCTTGTTTCGTCGTAAGAGCCTTTGAAAAGGAAACGGGAGGTCTTCACGTTCACGTGTTGCGCCAGCTCGTGTTTGTCAAAATGCTCGTTCCCGGTGAATGCGACATCTTGGATCTTCTTGCGGTCACCTTTCATGATCCGGTAGAAGACGGTTACGCCGTCAGGCCGGACTTTTGTTTCGGTTGCCACCTGAACGTCGAAGAAACCCTTTTGGCGAAACTCCTTCAGAAGATTCTGTCGGCCTTCTTGAATCATCTCGGGCGCGAGGCCGTTCTGCTGATAAATGGGCAACAGCTTGTGCTTTGTCCAGGGCCAGAGATGCGCGCCCTCGACCCGCGCGTGAACGATGGGGCCGGTTTGAACTTCGAACGTGATATCCGCCCGATTGGTTTGGGAATTGTAGTTCGCTCCCAGCAGTTTCACCTGGGCTGCGAGGTGGTCCTCGCCTTGTAAACGTCCTTGAAGGTAATCGACGGCACGCTGAAGCGTTTTGAGCGAATATGTTTTGCCCGGCCGAACGGCCGCCATTCGCATGCGTGCGCGGAGCGACTGCAAGATGCCCTTGAGATGTTCGGTCTCATCCGGTGTCGTGCCGGTGATAACGATGTCGCCAAAGCGTGCGTGCCGGTTCAGCGTGACTTTAAAATCGACATTCACCAGGCCGTTGGTTTTATCCGTTTGAAGCTGTGGTTGCACCTGGACTTCGAAGAATCCGTTGCGCTGAAAAAACGTCGTCAGTGCGTCTCGTGCCTTTTGGATATCGATTGCAGAATACGGTTCCTCCGATACGTAATTCGAAGCCTGAAGCAGACGCGCATATGGAAATCGTTCCGCTCCGGGAAACTGATAAATTCCGAAATACACGGCCGGCTGCACGATAAACAGGACGCGTACGCCTTCCAGTTCCGGCCGCAAGTCCACTTGAACGTCCTGGAACTGTCCCGCACGCTGGAGCGCGAGGACGCTTTGTTCGATTTTTGCGGCAGAGAATGGCTCATCGGCATGCTGGGCGAGTATTTTTGTGAATTCCTCGATATTGATTTCCGGACGGCCCGCCACTTCCACGTAAGAGACCGTCTGACCCTCGTAAGAGAGAAGTTCGGTTCTCTTGACAGCCGATGAGTCCGTCGGATCGGGGTTTTGGAGGGTGCTCGCGCCAGACAACAAAGTTGTGCACAGGATCACCCCGAGGAGTGCTAGATTAAAACCATGCAGCAGGCATGTCTTTTTTGCAGAATCATTAAACGCGAAACACCTGCGGACTTTATGCATGAGGACGACCTCGTCGTTGCATTTAGGGATCTTCGGCCGCAAGCTCCCGTTCATTTCTTGGTCGTGTCCAAGAAGCACGTTGCGACATTGAATGATTTGCAGCCGGAGGACAGCCCGCTCATCGGCCAAATGTTCCAGGTTGCCAGGAAACTTGCGGTGCAATCGAATATCCACGAAAAGGGCTATCGTACGGTGTTCAACGTGAACGCAGGAGCGGGCCAGTCGGTCTACCACATCCATCTGCACGTCCTCGGCGGACGGATGTTCAGTTGGCCGCCCGGGTAAAGCCAGCACGGCAGTCTCGCGTCGAGCAAAACAAGCGGTCTTCCGATAATTCGGAACCGCAACTGCAGGGTTCATCCCTTCGAACGTGACGTCCCTTCGAAGGAATGAGCCATGCCATATCTGAAAAACATCTCCGTCTTTACAATTTCGAATTTTCTGCTGATCATGTTGTTCACGTCTTCCACAGCGGCAGCAGAATCCAACTGGGTCCAGCGATTCCTGGATCGATACCACGCGCCGCAGGCACCAGCCGCCATCGGTGCGAGCGGGCCGGGTTCTCTCGCTGCAATGGTCCAGAGTGGAGCGGTATCGCTGACAACCGAAGATATTGTTCGTTTGCTGCTGGAAAACAATCGCGAGGTGATTGTGAACAGGCTCGCACCCATATCCAGCGTTTATGCGATCACCTCATTGATTCGCCCATTCGAGCCCAATTTTCATATCACCGGTAGCGTGAACCGCACGAAGACTCCGAGCCGAAGTCAGCTGACCGGGGCGCCCGCGCTGAATCAACTGACGCATGACTACAAAGTAGGTTTCGACCAAACGCTCGAAACGGGCACGATCTACAGCGTGGACTTCGATCTGAATCGAAGTTCGTCGAACAGCGCGTTCAATCTGTTCAACCCTTCATATAACGGGCTGATCACGTACGCGTTTACTCAGCACCTGCTACGCGACTTTGGGAGAGGCGTGAACTCGCATCAGATTCGCATCGCCAGGAACAACGAGAAGATATCCGAGCTTCAGTTTGAGCTGCAAGTTATCGATCTGATCACCCAGGCACAGGAGGCTTATTGGGATCTGGCTTTCGCAGATGAGGATGTGAAAGTAAAGCAACGTTCGGTCGATTTGGCATCCAAGACTCTTCACGATAACGAAATCCAGGTACAAATCGGCACGCTTGCTCCAATCGATCTGGTTCAGGCTGAAACCGAGGTGGCGACCCGGAAAGAGCAGCTCATTACGGCTCAATACACGGTCGACCAGTTACAAGACCAGTTGAAGAAGATGATTACGCACGAGACCGACCCGGGTCTGGTTCCCGTACGTTTAAATTTAGTTGAACCGTTGAGGCCACCCGGCAGCGAGAACGAGCTGCCGTTGGAAAAAGCCATCCAGTTCGCTCTCGAGAATCGTCCGGAGATGAAGCAGGCCGACTACGACGTCGCAAACCAGGATATCAATATCCAATACACGAAGAATCAGAAGCTGCCGATCCTCGAGATAACCGGCAGTTATACGCAGAGCGGCCTGGGCGGAACTCAAACCGTCCGTTCCGGTTTTGGACAAGGAACCGCGATCATACAGGTTGTTCCCGGTGGTGTTACTGATGTCTTTGGTCAGCTCTTCGGCTTCAGCTATACCGGATATACTGCGGCGTTCAATCTCCAGATTCCTCTAACTAACCGTGCGGCGCGTGCTGATTACGAGCGTGCCATCAACGAACGCCAGTTATCTGCAATGCGAAAGGCCGCAACCGCGCAGAGGATAGCGCTCGAGGTTCGCAACGCTAATACCACAGTAGAAATGCAGCGCGCCCATGTTGAAACGGCGCGAATTACGCATGATCTCGCGACCCGGCGTCTCGATGCGGAACAGAAAAAATTTGAACTGGGCACCTCCACTGTTCGGTTTGTTCTGGAAGAGCAGCGCAACCTCGCGCAGGCGGAAATCGACGAAATTCAGGCGCTCGTCAATTACACCAAAGCGTTGGTCGAGTATGATCGAGCGATTGGCAACACCATGGCGCGGAATAATGTCCAGCTCGAAAAACAGTTGCCGGCGCAGGTCACTTCTGCGAATTAGGCAACTGCGAAATATTCCAGCCGCCACCAAGCGCTTTAATCAAAAGGACGCTCGCCGTCATCCTTCGAGTGCGGATGCCAATCGCAACTCTTTCATTCGCGAGTAGCGCATTTTGTGCGGTGATCACTTCGGTGTAGATGGCGATTCCCCCGCGGTAGCGCTCTAGACTGAGATCGACAGAACGCTGGGCAGATTCAATCGCAATATTTTGTTGAGCCGCCTCATCAGACAGAATACGCAAGGCTGCGAGGTTGTCCTCAACATCGCGAAATGCGCTCAGTACGTTGTCTCGATAAGTCGCGACAGTGGAATCGTACGTGGCTTCAGCTTCTGCAACAAGCGCGCGCCGCCGGCCGGCGTCGAACAGGACTTCCGAGAAAGCTGGCCCAATGGACCAGAAGCGGTTGGGCCACGACAAGAGGCTCGAAATTTTCGAGCTGGCCAGACCTGCCGTCGCATTGAGCGAGATCGTCGGAAAATACGCGGCCTTTGCAACGCCGATCTGGGAATTCGCGGATGCGACACGCCGCTCGGCAGCCGCGACATCGGGACGGCGTTCGAGAAGTTCGGATGGAAGCGCTACAGGAATAGCAGGCGGTTCGCCGCTGATTGCACCTCGAGCGAGAGTCAATTCGGCGGGTGGCTGCCCGGTGAGGATAGCAATCGCGTGTTCGAATTGTGCTCGTTGGACGTCAAGATCTAACTCCTCAGCGCGTGCGGTCTCCAGCTGCGTCCGGGCTTGTTCGACATCCACGGCGGAAACGACTCCTTGTTGGAAGCGGTTCATAGTGAGCTCGAGCGCCTGCTCGAACCCCGTGACCGTTTGTTCGAACAGACGATGCTGCTCGTCCAGACCCCGCAGTTCGAAATAATCCAACGCAAGCTCTGCGTGAACGCTCAATCGAATCGTTTCCAGGTCGGCTGCGGTGGCTTGAGCGGTTGCTGCTGCTGCTTCGATTGTCCTTCGAACTCTTCCCCAGACGTCGGCTTCGTATGTCAGGTCGAATGGCAGCGTATAAAAGGTGCCACCTCCCGGCCGCACGACATTGCCGGTGCCTAATACGGTGCGGTTGCCCGCCGCTCCCGATCCGGTCGTTGTCCCGCTGCCCGTGACCATAAGCGTGGGAAACAGTCCGGAACGCGCCGCGCGAACAGTGGCACGAGCAGCCCGGAACTGCGCTTCGGCAGCCGCAATTGTTTGATTGGAGACGTTAACCTGAGCTTCGAGATCATTTAATTGCAGATCGCCAAATATCTCCCACCAATCGCCGCGGATGCTGTCGTCTTGCGGCGCTGCCTGTTTCCATTCACCATTCTCTTTAAAATTTGCCGGCGGTGGTTCTTTGAAAGCTGGCGGGACGGGTGCTGCAGGCGTCTTGTACTTCGGGCCAACGGAGCAGCTGAAAAGCAGAAAAACGCATGACAACAGCAAAAGAAGAAATTGTTTCATGCTTCACCTCGGGCAGCTGCTGGGAATTGCTGTCCGCGCAAGCGGAGTGCCAGGCGGTCCAGATACAAATACACAACGGGTGTCGTGTATAGCGTGAGAGCCTGGCTGAACAGGAGACCGCCGATAATGGCGATTCCCAGCGGGCGGCGCAATTCCGAACCGCTTCCCGTACCGAGCGCGAGGGGCAGAGCGCCCAACAGCGCGGCCATCGTTGTCATCATGATCGGCCGAAACCGAAGGATGCACGCCTGCACGATCGCGTCACGCGGGCTCTTGCTTTCGTTTCGTTCGGCTGCAAGAGCAAAATCGATCATCAGAATGGCGTTCTTCTTTACGATTCCGATCAGCAGAATGATTCCGATTAGTCCCATGATGTTCAGTTCGATCCGAAGGAGAAGAAGAGCAAGCAGGGCGCCGACACCAGCCGATGGGAGGGTAGACAGTATCGTCAGAGGATGTATCAGACTCTCATAAAGTACTCCCAGCACGATGTATACCGCCAGGAGTGCGGCCGCAATCAGAAACGGTTCGTCGGCTACAGACTCCTGATACGCCTGAGCCGTGCCCGTAAACGTGCCGTGGACAGTGACGGGCAGACGAATGTCTCTTTCCGCTTCTCGAATGCGGGTCACCGCGTCGCCGAGCGAATTGCCGGGCGCGAGATTGAACGAGATCGTGGTCGATGGAAACTGGCCATGATGATTGACCGATAATGGAGTTGTCGCCCGGTCAAATGTAGCGAAGGCACTCAGCGGTGCGGGCTTTCCACTCGCCACCGGCAGGTGAATGAGGCTCAAAGCGTCCGGGTGTTGCAGAAGCGCGGGGTCAGCCTCCATGATGACGTGGTACTGATTCAACCGGGTATACATGGTGGAGACCTGACGCTGGCCAAAGGCGTCGTACAGCGTGTTATCGATGGCCTGTGTCGTCACGCCCAATCGAGCGGCAGTCTGGCGATCGATCTGAATCGAGATCTCGAGTCCTTGATTCTGCTGGTCACTGTTTACATCCATGAGGCCGGGTAGAGTCCGCAGTTTGCTATAGACTTTCGGCGTCCACTCCAGGAGCGACGCCAGATCGTCGCTCTGAAGCGTGTACTGGTATTGCGCGTTGGTTGCGCGTCCGCCCACGCGCACATCTTGCACAGCTTGTAAAAACAACGTAGCACCTGGAATACGCGAGAGGCTTCCGCGCAGCCTTCCGATAATCCCATCCGCGCTGAGCTTGCGGTCTTTGATCGGCTTTACGGTGCTGTCGATCAGCCTTTCGCTTGTGGCGGTTTTTATTCCGATTCTGCTGATGGGCGGCATCGTTGGCCGGTTGTTGCGCGAATTTGCGGTCACGCTTTCGGTGGCAATCGGCGTATCGCTTCTGG
>WNEW01001798.1_pt1 | contig 10449 bp, 8 predicted proteins | sample 5399891 | NCBI WGS metagenome assembly WNEW01 (sample SAMN13153336, study PRJNA577476) | soil metagenome | isolation source: 40 cm grassland meadow soil pre-rain plot 5 | place: USA:California | collected 2015-09-08 | reverse complement strand
AATAGCCCCGGAGGGAATCGAACCCCCGACCAACGGTTTAGGAAACCGCTGCTCTATCCTTCTGAGCTACGGGGCCAAGGCTTGATTGTAACAGCTCAGGCAGACGCGGGCAGGGAAACGAATTCCCTTCGGCGCGAGTCTTTTGACGGCTCTTCTGAGAACCCGGGTTCCCTTCCGCGCCCGTGGAGGAAGTAACTTCTGGATGGCACATGAAGTGCCACATTCCTTCACAGTGCGCATTTCTACGCCCAGTTTGATGTGGGTGGCGGCGGTGTTGGCAGGAGTCCTGGCGTATGGAGGCCTGCCGTCGATACGAATCCTTTGGCTTGATTTCGACATGAAGAACATTCCCGAGCCGAAGGAACGTGCGAATGGCTTTTACGACCATTTTTTCAAGGACGAGATCGTCGAGCACGCCAAGGAAAACCTCGACGTCGCGCGCTGGGCGCGACGCGTGGCCGGACGGCCGAAGCCGGCGGCCAATGCCAATGCCCTGGGTGAAGTTCCCGACTCGAGCTGGTACACGAACCGGCACTATTTGCATGGCATGACGATCGAGGAGTTGGTTCGCGGACCGAATCGGGGTGCTCCACCGGACTTCACCGGCGCGACGATAACAAAGGCAAAAGCGAATGGCGTCACTCCAGGATTCAGTCTAAGAGATACGACAGGCCAGACCTACCTGATTAAATTCGACAGCGCTCAAACTCCCGGCAACCGGTCAGCCGGTGAGGTCATATCGACCAAGATTCTGTACGCCGCCGGCTACAACGTTCCGGAAAACTATATTGCGTACATCGACGCGAGTCAGCTTCACATCAGTGAAGACGCCGGAACGCGGGATGAGACGGGACGCAAACACGCTTTCACACCGGACGATTTGAATAAGATGCTCGAACGTATAGCGAGAATGCCGGATGGACGATATCGCGCGATGGCCAGCAAGATCATTCCGGGAAAACCGAAAGGCCCGTTTTCCCATGTCGGCTTCCGCAAAGACGACCCCAACGATCTGATTCCGCACGAACATCGGCGTGAGCTGCGCGCACTTCGGGTCATCTCGTCCTGGATCAACAACTGGGATCTGAAGGAGGGGCAGAGCGTCGATATGTATGTCGAAGAAAACGGACGCCACTTTCTTCGCCACTATCTTCTCGACTTCAATTCCGCCCTGGGCGGCGACACGTATCCATTTCAGCATTACCACGGTCATGAGTACGGCTTCGATCCGGTCAGCATATTCAAAGAAATCGTGTCTCTTGGCGCTTATCAGTCCGCGGATGAAAAACCCGGCATGGTCATCTCTCCAGCGGTCGGAATGTTTACAGCTCGCGATTTTGATCCCGCAGGATGGAGGCCGACGTATCCCTCTGTGATGTTCGACAATCTCACCGATCAGGACGCGTTTTGGGCGACGCGTATCATCCTTTCCTTTAAGACGTCCGAGATCCGGTGCATGGTCGAGACGGGTGAGTATGCAGATCCCAAGGACACAGACTATATCGTTGAGACTTTGCTGGAGCGGCGGAATATCCTCGCAAAATACTGGTTGAGTAAGGTCGATGCGTTATCGGAATTCTCGATCGAACCGGCACAGAACGGCGTCGTTCTTGCGTTTCGCGATCTGATGGTGGATTGCAAGCTGGCCGATGCGGACTCTAAGTACATCTACGAGATCAAAGGACCACACTATTCATCCGCAAAAAAGACGACTCCCGAAAGCCGGATCTTCCTGGACCGGCCCGAACTAGCCGCAGCAATCGAACACACGGGGGATAGCGTTCCGATTCAGATCACCATCTGGACGGATCGACCCGCGAGAACCTCGCCGCCCGTCACAATCGAGTTTGTGTGGAATCCCACTCGAGGCGCTTCGCCCATCCAACGAATCTTTCGCGGATGACTGCCTTACGTTATCTTCGCGGTAATGGAAACCGCACTCCCCGCTGTCGATTCTCATTTTGGGTGGCGTCGAGATCCAGATCGGCAATGGGGATTTTAGTGGCAGCATTCTCGTCGACCACCCAAAGTATTTGCCCGACGATGGCGTAGTTCTGAATCTCCATGCGATGGCCGTCGCGAAACACAAGAATTGTTGGAATCGGCGGGCGTTCCGGCGATGACTGAGCCTGAGGCGGAAGTGCTGAGGGTTGCGAGTTCAGACTCTGCTGCAGCCGCAATTGCTCAATCTCCTGCGCCAATCTCCCGACCTGATACGCGAGATCAACCTCGCTCTGACTCACAGCCGGTGCCGGAGGGGGCGGCGAAACATACGCCGGCTCGGAATACACCGGTCCAACGTATGGAGAATAAATGGGGGACCCAAACAATGTCGGACCAGGCCAAACATAAGGCGAATATCCAACAACCGGTGGAACAATGATCGTGCGGGGATATCGCGCAAAGCCGAACGGCGCTGCGTGAACTCGAGGCGCGAAAGCGGGCGCTGCAGGACGGCCAATGAATGCCGGGCCTGGCACCGGCGCCCCAGGAGGTGCTGCTCGAAAAGTCGCGGCGCCACGATGATATCCGCGGCCCTGAGCGGCAACAGTCGTCGTCATGGCAAGTGCTACGACTGTAACGGCAAGAGCAACGACAAGTGAGCGGTACATAATATCCACTCCTTCTGAATCTCATCATACGCCTATTGGCGGATCTACGCGATACGATCGCAACCCTATTGGGAAGCTGTTCTCTCACCGGAAGTTACCCAAAATGACTATACTGACCGGGCGAAGGAGGAGATCATGCCTGCACGATTTCGAGCCGAACAGGTCGGCAGTTTGCTCCGTCCCGCAGAGCTGCTCCAGGCGCGCGCCGCGTATAGCGAATCGAAAATCCGGTTGGATGAGTTGAGGGCCAAAGAAGATCACGCGATCAGGCAGGCGTTGGAAAAACAGCGGCGGGTCGGGATCGATATTTTTTCTGACGGAGAGATGCGCCGCGGATCGTGGGCCACGGACATGGCAGAAGCCGTCGAAGGATTCGTCCCGCAGCGGGTCGAACTCGACTGGAAAGGACCAGGCGGCGCCCGCGAGGGAAGCACCTTGCTGGCAGCGGGAGCAAGACTGAAGAAGGCTCGCAAGCTCACCGCTCACGAGCTGCCTTTCCTGAAGAAACACGCGTCCGGGCCCTTCAAAGTGACTGTTCCGGCTCCGTCGAATTTCGTGATCGCGAGCTACAAAGCCGGCGTCACCGACCGGTCCTATCGGACGCACGATGACTTTCTGCGCGATCTTATCGAGATCGTTCGTGACGAGATCCAGTGGCTCGTTTCGGAGGGCGTCAGCTACATTCAGCTCGACGCGCCCTACTATTCCCACTATCTCGATCCTACTCAGCGCGAGCGTATGCGCCAGACGGGACGCGATCCCGACGCCGAGTTTGAAAAGGGAATCGAAGGCGACAACTCGTGTTTAAGAGGGATTCCTCGATCAAATCTCACGCTGGCCCTTCATGTCTGCCGAGGAAACAACCGCAGCCGCTGGTACACCGAGGGAGCGTATGACGTTATCGCAGAGAAACTGTTTGGGCGGCTCGACGTGGACACACTCCTGCTGGAATACGACACTGGACGTGCCGGTGGTTTTGAACCGCTGCGTTTGGTCCCGCGCGGCAAGAGTGTAGTCCTTGGACTGATCACAACAAAGGAAGCGAAGCTGGAATCCGAGGACGAACTGCGCCGGCGAATCGATGAGGCGGCGCGCTTCATCCCCTTAGAAAACCTGGCGCTCAGTCCTCAATGCGGATTTGCTTCAGTAGCAGCCGGCAATCTTCTTTCGGAAGATGACCAGTGGCGGAAACTGGAACTGGTGGTTAGCACGGCCAGAAAGATCTGGGATTAGCCACAAAAAGGCACAAAAGGGTCAAAAGAGACTTCTTGAGCCTTTTTGTGGCTAATCTTTCTTCGTCAGTTTGGCGATCAGGTCCGCGGTTCGCTTCGGTGCGAGTTCTGCCGGAGTTTTGCCCTGCTTATTTCTCAGGTCGGGCCTGGCGCCGCGGCTCATCAGATACTGAACAACTTTGTCGTTGCCTCGCAATGCAGCCAAATGTAGCGCCGTATTCTGTTGATCATTGACCGCATCGATATCGGCTCCTGCGTCGAGGATCATCTTGACCACCTCGAGGGGATCAGCACGCCCAGCCTTATCGACGACTTCGTCTTCCTGGGAACGCGGCGGACCGCCGCCGGCAGCTAACATCAAGGGCGTACCCCCGTTCTTGATGGCAAGACTCGCATTCGCTCCTTTATCGAGCAACATGCGCATCACGGTCAGATCCGAAGCTTTGACTGCCCGATAAAACGGAGTGCCCCCGGGAGGCACAACCACGGTCCCCTGCGTTTGGATCTGGGGCGGCTTCTTATCAAAAACCTGATTCGGGTCCGCGCCTCGGGCAAGAAGCATTTTGATGACATCCGTTGCCGTTAAAGTCCGGTCTGTCTCCGGGGGATTCGGCCGGTTGCTGTAGGTGTCCATGTTCCGGAGCTCGATCGCAAGATAAAGCGAACCGTCGTTCACCTTGGCGCCGCGCTCGATCAACAGGGAGGCGAAATCGTATTTGCCGTTGTAGATCGCAATCAGCAGCGGCGTGAAATTGTGTTGAGGTTCCGGCGTATTCAAATCGGCCCCGGCAGAAATCAAGACCTGACCGGTTTCAACATTTCCTTCGCGGGCGGCATACTGCAGCGGAGTCATTCCGCCTTCGGCACGCTCCATGAGAGCACCGCCGGCAGCTTCCTTAAGCGATCCGAATTCAAATCTTCGCGAACGGGCGTTGACATCTGCGCCATGGTCGATCAGGACCTTCGCCACCTCAGATTGATTTTCTGTCGCCGCAAACATCAGAGGGGTGTATCCCTTGAACTCGTCAGCGCCGTTCACATTGGCTCCCCGGTCCAGCAGCAATTTCACCGCATTGGGATTCCCTGTCCGAGCAGCCAGCATGAGAGGTGTTTCTCCAGCGCCGTAAGTGGCATTCGGATCCGCTCCCGCCTTCAACAAGGCTTCCATCATTGCGACATCGCCCAGGGTTGCCGCTTCATGAAGGGCGTTGATGCCGTAGCGGTTCGTCACCTTCACATTGGCGCCGGCCGCAATCAGGAGCTTTCCGGTTTCGGAGTCGCCGTGGTGCGCGGCCCAGATCAGCGGTGTTGTCCCATCGACGTCCGCGGCGTTCGGATCCGCATGCTGCTTGAGCAATGCCCGGACCGCGGCGATATCGCGATTCTTCGCGGCATTGAGGAGACGAGCATTGTCGGGGGCGGCGGATGCCAACAGGATCCCCCCGAATGAGAATGCCATTATGAATGACGCCGGCACGAATCTGAATTTCATTTAAATCTCGAGGCGCCCGGTGCTTTCTCCGTACTTATCGATATTGACCCCCGCCGTATTGATCACCGATAGCCACAGATTCGATGCAGGCGTCGAACCCTCTTTGACCTTAATGTGTTTGTTTCCCTTGAGAGCTCCGGCAGCGCCACCGACCAACAGCAGCGGCAGGTTCGTGTGGATGTGCTGGTTGCCGTTACTCATGCCGCTCCCGTACGCATACAACACGTGATCGAACACAGTGCCGTCACCTTCCTGAATAGACTGCAATTTGCGCAAGTAATCCGCAAACAAGCTGAGGTGGAATGTATCCACCTTGGCCTTCTTCGCGACCTGCTCAGGAATGTTGTTGTTGTGGGATATGGGATGGTGCCCGTCCTGCACACCAAGGAACGGATAACTGAGTGTGCTGAGTTCGCGCGACAGCATGAATGTCTGGACGCGGGTCATGTTGCCCTGGAAAGCGAGCGCTTGCAGGTCGAACATTAATTTAACGTGCTTTACCCAATCTTCCGGAATGCCGCTAGGCGTTTCGGGCGCTTCCAGACTGTGTTCGGCGCGCTGCTTCTCGGCTTGAACGATCTGCCGCTCGATTTCACGCACGTTCTCGAGGTACTCATTCAGCTTCGCCACATCCCTTTGCCCCAGACCCTTGGAGAGGCTCTTGATGCTTTCCGAAACGCCATCGAGAATGCTCGTGTTCTGATCCAACTGGAGCTTCCGCTCTTCCTTGGTTGCAGCATCACTGCCGAACATGCGTTCGAAAACGACGCGAGGATTCAACTCCATCGGCAGCGGTTGAGTCGGTGTTCGCCAGGTGAAGGTGCTCATGTAGGAGCAGAGAAAATCGCCCGCGCAACTTCCCAGATGGCTGGAGTGGTCTTCAGTTGCAAACTCCATCGACGGGAACGTCGTGTCGCGGCCGATCTTCTGCGCGATGACTTGATCGACGGTTGTATTCAGCTTCAGCACATTGCCTTTGTGCGGAATGGCGCCGCTGAGAAAGGTCGCGCTGCTGACCGAGTGGCCGGGCTCACCGCTGTTGTGCAGTCCGGTTACGACAATCACGTTGTTCCGGAATGGCTCGAGAGGTTTGAGAATCGGGGAAAACTCGAAGCCGACGCCCTCCTGTTCCGGCGTCCACTGCTTCATGATCGATCCCATCGGGACATAGATAAATCCGAATTTTGCGTTGGGATTCGCCGCTGTACGAGCCAGCGGGGTTTGAGCTGGGACCATCGCCTCCAGGAACGGCAGAGTTAAAGTGACACCGGCGCCACGTAGAAAAGTGCGGCGGGACAGGTGCTTTTTAGTAATGAACATTGCGACTGCCTCCTTACTTCTCGCTCTTGTCATTAGCGGACGTTTGCACTTCCTCGACCTTCTTCGTCCTCATTTGAAAAGGTGCGCTCTTCACAATACCCAGCACCAATGATGAAAACTTGTAATTCTTGCCGGCCGCATCTCGGACGATAGAACGCACAACCGGCATGTCATAATCTTCCAGCCCCCGGCCCAGCCCATACGTCAACAGCATCTCCGTCATGGTCCGAACAAACTGGTCAGGATGGCTCAGAATAACATTACGGAGCGACACCGGACCATCAACTTTTGCGCCGTTATACAACGAATCGCGCGCATCGATTGGAGCGCCGCCGTCGCTTGTTCGATACCGGCCGATGGCATCAAAATTCTCCAGCGACAGCCCGATGGGATCCATCAGTCTGTGGCAATTGGCGCAAACGGTATTCGCGCGGTGTTCCAACATGCGCTCACGCATTGTGAGTACCTTCCCTGAAAGCTCGTTCAGGGGCGGCACGTTGGGCGGAGGAGGAGGCGGCGGCGTGCCCAGAATATTGGTCAGAACGTATTTGCCGCGGGTGACTGGGCTGGTCCGATCGTCATTCGAAGTCAAAGTCAAGATGCTGGCCTGCCCCAGCAGGCCTTTACGGTATTCATCTTTGACCGGTACACGGCGCATCTGATCACCGTATATGCCCGCCACACCGTAGTGTTTGGCGAGACGTTCGTTCATGAACGTGTACTCCGCGTTTAGAAGCGTTAGCGCACTCCGGTCTTCGAGCACCACGCTTTCGAAGAGCATTTCCGTTTCGCGTTGCATTGAGCGGCGCAGATTGTCATCAAAGTCGGGGAAGATGTCGTCGATCGGATACTTGGCTTTGAGGTTTCTCAGGTACAGCCACTGCCCCGCGAAATTCGCTCCCAGGGCGCGTGCGCGTTCATCGGCGAGCATCCGCCGGACCTGCGCCTCCAACACGGCCGGATCTTTCAATCGTCCCTTCAGAGCGAGATCCAGTAATGGATCATCCGGAATGCTGCTCCAGATGAAGAATGAAAGGCGGGAGGCCAACTCCAGGTCGCTAACGCGATAGTTAGCGGCAGTGGCAACAGTGTCGGGATCCTTCTCAAACCGGAACAGAAATTGCGGGCTGACCAGAAGGAATGCCAGCGCGGTTTCGATGCCCGAATCGAACGAGCCGCCCTTCTGACGCCCGCTCTCGAAGAATCCCATCACCTGTTTGATTTCCGCCTCGGTTGGGGAACGCCGATAAGCCCGGCGCGCCACGGTTGTCAGGATCTTATTGGCACATGAGGACGCTTCGGCGTCGATTACGGGGCGACAAATCAAGATCCGACGCCGGCTGGGCGAATCTCCAGACGGCAAGGCATTGAACGGGCCCTCGATCACGATCTTGTCGAGTTGAGCGATGCCATTGGTCGAAACGGGATCAATGCGGTCGCGCAGGAAAGGTCTCAAAACATCGACCGGAGGAGCCGACGATTTTTTCAGAAAGGCGACGCCGATCGTGTGCGGTCCGGCTTTCACTGGAATACGGGCGATGAAACGCGCTTCGATCTGCGCCCGGGCCGCCGCGGACACACCCGCGGCCAGAACTTCATCCTCGTGACCGCCGAAGTTCACGAGGTTGATTCTTTGGCCATCGAATGTGACTTCCAGCGTGTCAGGGTGTTCCAACCCACCGATCTGCTCGACCGTGTTGGCCCACAGCTTCGGTCTGATCTCGTATTCCGCATCGACGGGAAAATGATGCTCGACGACCATGCCCCCGCGCGTCCCCAGCGGCAAACCTTCTATGTGGTCTCGCTGCGTGAGATCCATTCGAGCGCGAAAGGTTTCTGTTGTCGCCGGGATTTTCGGATCGGCCATAGCCATCCGGGCGACCTTCCAGGCAACCGAAAGATACCGCTCCATCAACGCCGGCGAAGTGCCGAGGGAATCCGCGATGTTGTCAAACCCATATGCCTCGGGATCGGGCGGCAGATACTGTTCGACATCGACGGCGTCCAGTTCGAACAAGTCACGCACCGCGTTGCCGTACTCGGCCCGATTCAGACGATGAAGCGTCGGCCGCCCCGGATTAGGATGCGCAGCCGCCCACTTATCTAATGAAGTCTCGAGAAAGATTGCCAACCGATCGAGCTGAGCTTTATCGGGGTGCGGCGCTCCAACCGGCGGCATCATTTCCGCTCGCAACTTGCGGATGACTTTTTCCCATATCCCGCTCTGAGAAGGAATATTCGCGAGGTCCGCCGTATCTAAAGCTAATCCCGCTGTCTTCGTGCGCTGGTTGTGACATGTCACACAGTATTTATCGATCAACGCGCGGTGCGTTGTTGGTGGATCTTGGGTGGCTGCCTGCAAGCACACTGCAATAGAGGATATGAAAAGGATTAAGTATTTTATTTTCATGGCACTGCACCGCATTTGACTACATATTCTTAAGGCTGGTCAAGTTTTGAAAAAAGGGAATAGCCACAAAAAGACACAAAGATTTTTCGTGAATTTTGTGTAACAAGGCTGCAACTTTTAGTTTTTTGGACAAAGTTTTCGGGGCAGCACAGTCCCCTCCTTGCAGAGGAGGGGTGTCCGCGACATCAAAAACAATGGATCCGTTCCGATTTGTCGCGGACGGGGTGGTCAGTTCGGCACGCCTTCGAAGGCCGGCCGAACTGACCACTAACTACGGCTTCGCGCCCATCTGCGCCAGTTTTGTGGCTTCGCGGCATTTTCTTGATGGCGCAGCCACTTTTGAGGCTTCGCCCTATCGGGCTCACGCTCCGCACCCTCCTCTGCGAGGAGGGGAATATGACGCATTCAAGTTCCGTCCAAACGGCAACATCATCGGCATTTGGTTGCGGCGTAGCCGCGCTGTGCCTTTTGTGGCTGTTCGCCTTCGTCTAGTATTTGAGCAACGACACCACGTTGTACCCGGCCAGCCGATGTCGTCCTTTTAAGGCCTCGAGTTCGATAACGAAGCTTACGGCAGCCACTTTAGCCCCAAGTTTTTCAGCGAGATGTACGGCCGCCAGACTTGTTCCACCGGTTGCCAGCAGGTCGTCGGCAATGACAACCCGCAGGTCGGGTCCGACGGCGTCCTTGTGTACTTCGAGGGTGTCCATTCCGTACTCGAGCTCGTAGCTGATACGCTCGGATGCTGCGGGAAGTTTGTTTGGCTTTCGAACAGGAACAAAACCGGCGCCGAGGTTATACGCCAATGCCGGCGCGAAAATGAATCCCCGGGCCTCGATACCCAGGACAACATCCGGCCGAAGCGGCCGGATTTGTTCGGTCAGAGCATCGATGACCTTGCGAAAACCGACCTTGTCCTTCAACAACGTCGTGATGTCATAAAAGAGGATGCCCTTCTTTGGGAAGTCGGGAACCTCGCGGATCATTTTCTTCAAATCATCCATGCTCAACCTCGAATCAGAAATGAGGAATAGGAGCCCGAAACCGGCAAATCGCTTTCGACGACTTCATGAACCCGCGCCATCCTGGGGCCCTGTTCCAGCTCCCGCTTGAAGGCTTCGAGCGCTGCCTCGTCGGCTTCGGCATGCACTTCGACGTCGCCGCTTACCAGGTTGCGTACGTAGCCCTTCACTCGCAGCCGTTCGGCGGCTTCCAGCGCGAAGTAACGGTATCCGACGCCCTGCACGCGGCCGCGAACAAGATAGTGTTTCGCACGCAGCATACAGTCTACGATGCGAGTGCAAGTTTCGCGTTATTCCAAGCGGTCATGCCGCCGGCGACATTTGAAATGTTTGGAAAACCCAGTTGTTCGAGGAGGCTGGT
>WNEW01001796.1_pt1 | contig 10449 bp, 9 predicted proteins | sample 5399891 | NCBI WGS metagenome assembly WNEW01 (sample SAMN13153336, study PRJNA577476) | soil metagenome | isolation source: 40 cm grassland meadow soil pre-rain plot 5 | place: USA:California | collected 2015-09-08 | reverse complement strand
GCTTGCGTTCTAGTTGTTTGTCCGATTGGAGTCTCTCCCCGCATCTCGGACAAGTCACACTGGAACCTCTGGTCTCACGCCTAGACAAACGGATTATCGGTAGTCCAGCCCATCGGGCCTTGTACTCTATCTGTCGCTGAGCCTCTCCGAAACTCCAGCCGTTCATTCTGCCCCGATACTTTCTACCCTGACCGTTACCCTTACGGTAGAGGCTTCGTATGCCCTCGATGTTCTCGAGAACTATCGCTGTTCTACGCTGTAATGCGACAGCGACTATCGCTTTTGTAGCGTTGTGGAGCAGATGACCAGTTCTAGCGGTTCTTCGCTGTCCATATCTGGATGCTAACCCTGTTCTTATTCTCGCATCGTCCCTTGCAAAAGAGGCGACGACACGCACCGTAGTGTTGGATATTCTCACACACTTCGAAAGATCATAGTGACTTGTCTCCTGGTCGTTTCCAACTGTGAGATTTCGAAGATTGCGGTCCACACCTACCGTGGAGGCGCATTCTATCATGAGAGTGTCGCGGGCGATGCAGAGGCTCAATCTGTTCCGTGTGAGGGTGAAAGAGCGAACCTTGACTCCCGGTTGAGATATGATCTCTAACACGTGCTTGGTCAAGGGTATGCTGAAACGTTTCCCTCTCGATACCGGAAAATCTAAGGCTCCGTTCCTGATTTTGAAGCCGTAACAGGAAACAAGTTGTTGCCTGAACGTATATGGGATCCCTGTTATGAACCCTCTTCGGATAGATTTCTTCCTAGCCGCGAGTATTCCTGCGGCCCGAGATATTGCGCAGAGTTTGTAGTAGCTGGGAGAATCGTACTGGGCAAGCTGGTTGTAGGAGAGGAGTGAAAGCCTTCTCAGAGACGATGCATCGTTGGCTATACCTATCCGTAATGACTCGTTAACCATCTTCCTGAACAACCCTAATAGCCCTAGAACATCGCCAGATGAAACGTAGTTTTGCCAGACCGACTTAACAGCCAACACGATAGACAACGAGACCCAAAATCCTAGGTATAAGCCAGAGAGGCGTCCGACGACAAGTTTACAGAACCTTCAACCACAAGAATATTAACGTCAAAAGCGAGAGCCATCTCCCTCGTAATTACTAAGGTCCATGGAAGACGGTGCTAGCTAAAAGTGGAGGTTAAACCAGAAGGCTTCCTAGGTGAGATCCGAGCGGGCCTGACACGTGAAAGTTTCGCCTCTCGCTTCAGAGCGATAAGGAAAAACCTTGGTCTGGTCTCTCGGGCATCGTTTCTTCACTACTCCATTCTCTCTCTGACCCTAGTTTTGGCGTCGCTTGTCCGTCTGCTCCCCCTTCGCTGGGGAGCGTACATTTCAGAGTTCGATCCCTACTTCAACTTCAACGACATGCGACAGATTACTGCTAACGGCTGGCAGTCTTGGTTTTCTTATGTCAATGTTGCTGAGTGGTTCCCGTTCGGGCGCGCCCCGGTCACCACAAGCTACCCTGGGACCAGTTTCACTGGCGTACTGATCTATCAGTTCTTCCAGTCTATTGGCGTTAACATCAGCCTCTACGACGCTGCTGTCTACAGCCCAATCTTGCTTGGCGCCTTCGCTGTCCTGGCTACGTACTTCTTTGCGAAAGATCTGTGGGGAAAGAGTGCTGGACTTTTCGCTGCTCTTTTCGCAGCCTTCAGCTCAAGTCTAATCAGCCGCACCGAGCTAGGGTTCTTCCGAAACGAGGGCGTTGGAATCCCGACGATGATTCTTACCTTCCTCTTCTTCATACGGGCAGTTAATCCGGGAAAAAGTCTGAAGAGCACGATCATCTACAGTATGATGTCGAGCATTAGCCTCATCTACATGTCGTTCTCTTGGGGAAGTTTCCGCTACGCAGCCGAAGTGCTAGGCTTGTTCGCCTTAGCAATGGTGGTGCTGAGACGGTATACTCCTCGCCTGTTCCTCACCTACGGCATAACCTTGGGCTTCATGCTTTTCATAGGGACCGAGATTCCGCTCTTGGGACACGCGTTTCTAATCGAGAGTACGACCCTCGCGTTGCTGGGAGTCATGGGCCTGTTAATCGTGATGGAACTTGCAAGGCTAGCCCCTTCAACTAGAGGAAGGCTTAGCATCCTAGGGGTCACAGTTGCTTCGTCAGCCCTAATCGTGTTTGGCCTCGTAAGCACCAAGATACTCACTGGGTCACTCCTCCAGGGAAAGTTTCTCGCCACGGTCAACCCGTTCGTACGGAGCAATATTCCAATTGTTGCATCAGTAGCTGAGAACCGGCCTTCCACTTGGGCGAGTCTGTACCTCGAACTGGGCAGCCTGACAATTCTGGCAGTCTTCGGCTTCTTCATCGCCTTCCAACGACTGCGCGAGGGCGATGTTCTATTGATAATCTTCGGCGTTACAGGTTTCTATTTCGCCGCGAGCCTGGTCCGGCTAACCCTGCTACTAGCGCCGGTGATGGCAACCCTAGCCGCAATTACAGTAGTTGAACTGGGCAAGCCTGCAATGGATATTATTCAGCAGGCAGTCATCTTTCCTCGGCGGAAGCTCCGCTTCACGAGCAAAGTAAGCCGAGAGTTCAGTCTTGGCATCCTCCTAATCATCGTAGTCTTGGTCGTTCCCACGTTCATCAACGCTGTCCAATCAGCTTACACTCCGACGACAATTGCTTCGGCCAGCCTTCCTGTCCGGGCAGCGGTCCCTGACTGGCTTGAAGCTCTCTCTTGGATGAACAGCAATCTGCCACATTCAAGTGTCGTCTTTGCCTGGTGGGACTACGGTTACTGGATCACTGTAAACACCGGACTCAGTACAATCTCGGATAACGGAACCGGGAACACGACGGCAATACAGGTCATAGCTACCGGATTCCTGCTGAACGAGTCGCTTGCGGTCCAGGTAATGCGTCATGAACGAGTCACTCATGTAGCGATTTTCATCAGCTACAACCGCGGGCTCTGCGGCTCGTCCGGACCGCCCTTCTGCGGCTACGGGGATGACAGCAAATGGTACTGGATGGTCCGGATTGGCAACGGCACTAAGATCAATACCCCATTGGGCGTTGCCACAGTCAGTTACAGGCAGGTGGTCACGAACCCCTCCAACGGAGCATCAGAGTATCACAGGCTCGTGACGATTGCGAACAAAACTTCTGATGAGAGAATTATGAGCAACTACCAGAATGTGCAGATCCCAACCAGCAATACCGTTCTTGGCCTCTTGATGCGAAGCAGTTATCCGGGAGGACGGCCGAGCGATGCGAACGATACTGGGCCTGCTGCCCCCTCCTATTTCGTTCAGGACTTTGCCTCTTCCTCGTTTTATGTTCTGGTCTATTCTGTTAGATATCCAGACCAGCCACTGATGACGGCCCAGCTTACCCCGGCGATTGTCAAGCCCACCGGCGGAACCACCACCATCTCAGGAACGTTGACTACCTCGACGGCTAGACCAATTGATACGACGAGTGACAGGATCCCGGTCATTTTAGAGGACTCGGTTGACGGTGGAGCTAAATGGAACTTCATCGCAAACGTCAACTCAACGGCAGGTCACTTCAGCTACAGCTGGACGAATCTGCCTACGAACCAGCAATACGTTCTGGTCCGGGCTAGGTGGCCGGGCGACCCTGCTCGGCTCTTGGACATCGCGGTCACGATGCCCCAGCCACTGACCTTCATGTAGAAGGATTCTCTAGGGCTCTGAGGGCGCGCTGGACCCTTCCATTCTCTGCCGAGCGTACTTGTCGTCTGGCGAGAACTTTGGCGGGTGAGGACTCTTAGTTGGGGTCCCGCAGGCAGGGCATGTCTCCTTGAGGGTGTATCTTGAACAATTCGGGCATCGTCTCATCAGCCATTTCATCCAAGCTTCCTTCCCTCGCCGCCAGCCTTCTTGATAGTCCCTAGAGCCTCTTCTACTGCCAGGCTGAGGGTTTTCTCGGCTGCTTCGAAGCTTGAAGCCTCCACCTCGATCCTGTATTTGGGGGAGCCTATCGCGTAGATTTTTACCTCGCTTCCGCGGGGCTTGCGAATCTTCTTAGCGCTCATCAGGGCTTGCTTGATTATCTCAACGCCGCCTGGTTTGTGACATGTTATTGCGACGGTTCCTCGCACCTTCGACCGCTCTAGTCGAATTTTGGTCTTCGTGACCTCGGCTATCGCCTGGGCCCATTCCTCGGTGAGGCCGCCCTTAACCAGTACTTCAGGACCCTCGTCAAGGGCCTCTTCCAGGGGAGAGTAGAGTCCTCCGAACTTGTCTAGAAGAATCTTCTTTACGTCCTCAGCATCATCAGTCGACTTCTTCAGCTTGTCAGCAGCGCTCGTCAGGATCGCCTCGGCTTTTCGCTCTTTCTTCCATTCCAGCATCTTCTCAGACTTCTCTCTCCCTGTTACCCTTCTGAGGGAGAGGTCAATCTGGTTCCGCTGCGAGCTTACTCGCAGGACCTTCAGAACTAGCTTCTGGCCTTGTCGCGCGTGTTCCCTGATATTCCGGACCCACGTGGTGGATATCTCGGAAATGTGAACAAGACCCTCGATCCCGCTGAACTCGTCGAGCTTCACGTATGCGCCGTAGTCTTCGACTCTGGTAACTGTTGCAACGACAAGGTCGCCGACTTCCGGCATTACCGCTTGTGAAGCCTGGCTACTCAACTCGATTCTTCCCCAGCTCCCTCTAAGGGAGAGGTTGTAGTATTTCTCCTCTGATCTCTGCCTTTCCACCTGTCGGCTGAGCGAGAAGCTCATCGCAGACTGTGCATTTTACGTAGTTGCTGGTTCTCTCGAAGATTACTTGTTCATTCGCGCATTTTGGGCACTTGACCTTTAGGAATATGCTTCGAGGCTTTGGAATCAGTTCCCATCGCAAGGGGTTAGGCTCCGACCTCCAGTTTTCTCAGCCTGATACCCAGCCTCTCAATTGTATAGTTGCAGGTTCGACATTTCAGTTTGACAAGGGCCTTCTTGGTTGTCTTGGCGGTGCGTTTTAGTTCGGGGAATTTTTGTCCGCCGTAGCCGTGTTTTCGTCTTTCTTGTCGTCTGGCTCCCCACGATAGGGTCCGCTGCTTGCCCGCCTTGTAGACTGCAACGGCGTGTGCTGTGTGGTGTTTGCACTTTGGGCAGTAGGTGTTGATCTCTTTTGGATACTTCGTTTTTTCTTTCACCGTGGGGAAGGCTGGTTGAGGGCGGAGGCGTCCTTTTATCCATTATCCCCGTGGCTTCTTATCTCGACAGCTGTGCCTTGTCGTATTAGGCTCTCAGCGTTCTCGTAGGGAAGAACGGCGATGTCTTCTTTCGTGAATGGTCCGTGCGTCTTCAGGTCTACGCCTATGATAGAGGGCATGTCTTTGACGAATCGAAGCAGTAGGTTGTCTTTCTTTTTCTCCGGAGAGTTAGAGGGTTCTATTCCCTGAATGGTGTCTTCCTTGAACTTTCTATAGTGGCGGGCAAGAGTAGAGAGTTCTTCCTGGGCCCATTTCTCCGAGGCGTGTGCCGTGACATGGGTGTTAGCTTGGGATGTGCGCCAGATTTTCGAGAGTCTCCGGTCGATGAGTTCGATCGCTAGTCGTTCTATTCTCTTTGTTTCTTCGTCTAGAAGGATGGCTTTGAGGGATCGTTGGTCTAGGTTTCTCTGGGCTTCTTTCAATCTTCTGACGTAAGCGGCTACGTCTCGAAAGAACTCTGGCCTGAGTTCTTGTAGTTCGGGGCTGTGGAACTCTCGTCGCCATGCTTCAATTGTCTCATCGTAGATAGTAGCCGTGGAACAGCATCTCTCTGGAAGATCAGGCTAGGTCATTGATGGGGCTAATAATATCTTGACAGTGGTTTAGGCTATGGGTTCTGCTCGGTGCTTGCAGAGAAGGAGCATGGCAGCTGCCGACGGCAGCGACACGGTCTCGTCGTGATAGGGTCCGAACCGTTCTTCCGCGAGTCTAAAGCTTGGGGACTCTTTGACCTTGACCTTCATCTCGCCCTGGAACGCCAGAGGTTCTGTGAACGGGTCGAACTCGTCAAGTCTCTCTTCCGGAACCTTCATCGCAAGGAGTCCGGTATGGCCGTTGAGTGTTCCGGGCATTCTTATGAGTCTGTGAATGTCCGTTGTTACGACGGTGTCTATTTTCGCGGACTTTTTCTCAACGGCCTTCGATACTAAGGTTTTCCAGGTGGACATTCCAACGCCCTTCACGGAGCTCCAGAATGGTTTCCTGAGAAGGTCTTCCCTATCCCAAGACTTCAGGGCGGTAACCTGATTCGAGGTGAGACCTATCTGGTCGATCTCGCTTCCGAGAATATCGTAGATTCCAGCAACTATTCGTCCTCTCCAACCCGGCTGGCCCATTAGTGGGCCCTCAGCCACCCTTGTCCCACCAACACTGGTCTCCTCTAGTTCGTGGAGTTGCGGGTCTAGTCCCTGGGCTAGTAGATAGTCCGCTATTTCCCTGCGCTCTTCTTCTCCGAGCTGCGATGCATGTTTCGAGTACACGTGCACATGGTATCCTCGGTGTCCTGAGAAGAATATTCTAGTATCTTCATGGTCTATTCCGAGATCCGTATAGAGCATCTCGAGGAGCTTTGCGGTCTCCTCCTTCGCTTCTTGGAGGCATCTATCGCAGAGCCATGTTTGCTGTTCCATTCTGTCATTCTTGCATTTTGGGCAGAGCTTGGGGGCTCCTCCATTTCCTGTCGTACCGCACGCCTTGCATTTCCAGTTGTCATGGTCCGGTTTGCATGGGGTGTCGAGATGGTCCGCGTCAATGTCGAAAACTAGATCGGCGCCTGTCCATCCTTTGTCCTCCATCGGTGCTGTGGGTTCGCGATAGTAGGCCGTGGAGAAGTAAACATGCGCCGGGACCAGGTCTCTAACAGCTGTCAGGAGCGAAATGGGATCTTTGAACGAGCGATGTCTAACCATGAACTTGCCATTGAAGAGCAGGAACCCGTATTCTCTCTCCGCCGGGCTCGGGGGCGAGTCTAGTTGTCTTTTCGGGTCGAGGTAGTATTGTTGGAATTTCTGTCGGACGGCTTGTTCAGCTGGGTTCACGTTTCGGCCCCTTTCCGGTCAGGACTCTCGCCTTTCTCTTGTAGTAGCTCAGAGGATTTCGGATCTCGCTGCAGATTTCATCCGGCTTGTAACAGACTCCATGTGTCTTGAGCGTGGTGCACATTGGGCAGGTATACTTTGTCCTTCCTCCCCGTTTGCCGGCGATGTGTTCAACCTGGTACCTGGTCATTTTCTCTGAAAAGTCGCTGGCAGGCTTGAACGTCTTGACAATATCTTCCTCTCCTGCTCCAATGTTGACGAGAAATGAGGCAAGGGCGAATCGGCCCATATGTTGGACATTCTTCCCTTCTGCAAGATTGTCAATAAGATGCCGAACACATGGAGGCATTGCCTCGGGCGTGGGTACTTTCGGAAGCTCATAGTGGGATGGAGTGCCTAGCCATTTGGTGATTAGTCCTCTCGTCTGTTCGACTTTAGGTTGCAGGAGCTTCGGCACCTCACCAGGGAGCCTGCCGCTCCTATCCACTATCCTCGTTCTGACCTCTTCCTCAAGGAGACGGGCAAGCTCCTCTCGTGTTGCATAGACGAGGCCGTGGTCCAGAATCCTGTTCGGAAGCTTCCATTTCGGCTCTTTGAGATGAATCGAATTCCTGAGGTAGTCGGCTAAAGAGATCGCAAAATCATAGAACTTCTTCCCGGGTTGGGCATCGATTTTCTTCAGCTTCCAACTGAAGGTTGTGCGGGCGATGTATTCTAGCTTCTCCGGGCTTTCTTGCCGGAGCAGCTCGTAGGCCCTCTTAGCTTCCGCGAGCGCGAATCGTCTCTGCGCTCTCTCCTCCCCTGTAAGACTAAGGATCAGATTGGAAACCGGGAATGAGAGTATCTCAGCGTTTTCGTTGCTGAACTCGTTCGACACTCGTCCCTTTGAGAGGGCTTCTTCCAGTCTTTTTTCCGCTCTCTCTAGGACTGGGCTGAAGTCTGGGGATGCTATGTCGTCGATGGAGATGCCTAGTTCTTTGATGTAGTCGGAGGCTTCGTTGAGGAAGGGGTATTTGGCTAGGTCAGCCCTTGTTAACATCAGGTTCTTATTCGGCTTCTATTCTTGGGGCGAGATAATAAAGAAGCCTTCCTTGCTGGGGCATTTCGAACTCGACTTTGATCGGCATGTTCGTGGAGAACTCGAGAGACGTGACCTCTGAGGCTCCTGAACCTGCTCGTATTATCTCTCCTAGATAGTTGAGGTTGTAGGTCGCCTTCGCCGGTTCCTTCACGTCTAGTTCGAGGATGGCGTCGCTTCCCTTGTCCAGTTCTATCAGGGCACTAGTCAGCTCGCCTGCCGCCCTAACGATGAATTTTTCCTGGTTTACTTCGAACTTGACGTTGTCGCTTATCGATTGGGCGTCATCGATAATGTCTCGTAAGCTTGCCGCCGTAATCTTGACTCTTGCATTGAACGGGACCTTTGGCGTTGGAACTTCTTCAGTGGAGGGTTCGAGGGTCGGAGTTATGAATTTCCTGACAATGCTACCTTTGAGAGTGATGTTGAGCTTCTTGTTCGCATCATCATAGACGACCTCAATAGACTCATCACTTTTTGTCCTCTTCAGTAGTTTGAGGAGGTTTGAGACGCTCAGGCGCAGTTTGGTTGGAGCCGTGCACTCGTACGTGTCGAAGGCTGTTTTGGGCCACTCGAAGTCGACCATGGCAATGTGGGACGGGTCCATGGATCGTAGTTTGATTCCGTCTGGTGATGCGTTGAAGTCGGCTTCTTCGATCAGGCTTGAGATTGCTCCGATTAGGTTGCGGAATAGACGAGCGTCGTTCATGGTGGCTTTGAACATGGGGTTTGCCGGCTTTTCCTTCTTGCCCGACGTTTCCGCTATTGAGCTTTCTAGCAATTCTAGCTGTTCTCCCGCCATGTGGCTCCGCAGTTGGTACATCTAAAGAATTGGGTTGAAGACTCGTCTCCGCCTCTCGTCTGGACGAGCCAGTAGAACGCCTCGTGATTGTTACACTTCGGGCATTCAGCTTTGGTCTTCGGAAGGGTCCGTATTTTCTGTTCTTCGCGTCCTATGACGACGATTTTCTCTCTCTCGTGGGCCAGTCTGCTGACTTGCTTATCGCCGCGGTTGCTTGTGTAGCCGCACTTTCCGCAGGCCATGAACACTTTCTTCTCTCTCTTGGCGGGTAGAAGCGTGGACCCGCATTTCGGACAGAACTGCAAAACACGTTCGCCTCTTATAGCCCTCGGCGACGAATTTATTTGTTGGCTTGGAAGCGTGTGTTTTTCCCGAAAAATCGAGATCTTGCGAGTAAGTGGGCTATGCGTAAGGGCTCAGGAAGTATTCCAGTTGTCCAGGTTGTGGAGAGTATTTCCTGAAGGGTCCGGGACTGAAGGGAACTCTTTACCCGCAGCTCTTTCCCTGCAACATGGTATGATTTGAAGCCGTCAGGGTTTCTTCTTCTCGATGAGCCGATCTGGATTACTGGCAGCTTGGTCCACTTCTCGATGACCTTAGGGTCGATCCGTGCCTTGGGATCGTGCATCATGATCAACCTGAGTTCGGGAAAAAACCTCGTAACAAGAATGGCAGACGCAATTGATCTGCTCTTTGGAATGGGGTTGGACGGAAAGACCACGACTCCGTCTAGGTAAGCGCCACCTCTCACGATCGCACCCACCAAACGTCTAGGGTTGCATAGGTCGAGTCCTAGTGTCCTGATTTCTCTCTTGATGGTAAGCTTACGCATCATGATTGTTTCTAAAGCTTGGATAGGGCTACACCCGCTAAGACTGCGAAGTTCTTGGTGGGGTCAAGACTTTCTAACTTGAGACATGACACTATCTCCTCAAGTGTGATCATTTTCTGCAGCCATACGTGTCCCAACAGAGCCTCTAAACTGTTAGCGACATCTCCTCTGCCTATTCGTTTGGGGAGACGCTTTCTCAATCCAGCTTTTGCCGCGGCATCTGCAAGGATCTTATCTTGGACCTTTATTCCTCGTGGTCGACCCGTGGTTTCTGTAATGGCTATTGAGTAGGCGAAGTTCAGAAGGGAGTCTCCGAACTGAGCGAGTACGGTGTTAGTTAGAATCTTTCCAATATCCTCATCGTTCAATCAGGAATACCTTGAGACAAAGAGCGATTGTTGCCTTTTGAATGTGTCAATTGAGGAGGATACCGGGTAGCGCGTTGAGAGAGGTTATTATCGAGTCAGCTCCTGCCTCGACTAATTCCTCTCGTGAATAGAATCCCTGGGGTAGCCCGATCGTTCTGGTACCGGCCCGCTTTCCGCCCAGCATGTCCACAGGCTCGTCTCCGACCACAACGCATTCTTTCGGCGCGAGGTGAAAGTCCGCGATGGCTTTGAGGTATGGCTGAGGCGATGGTTTGAACTCTGCAACTTGCTCTGGGGTAATCGCAGAGCGGAAATAATCTCCAAGTCTCCACTTGTCCAAGC
>WNEW01001793.1_pt1 | contig 10464 bp, 9 predicted proteins | sample 5399891 | NCBI WGS metagenome assembly WNEW01 (sample SAMN13153336, study PRJNA577476) | soil metagenome | isolation source: 40 cm grassland meadow soil pre-rain plot 5 | place: USA:California | collected 2015-09-08 | reverse complement strand
AGTTCGGCAGCCGATGCGTGTTGATGACAAAGGATTGCACCCCTGCCGCAATCAAGTGATCGAGCGCGAAAGTGATGAGCGGCTTTTGAAAAATCGGTATGAGCGGCTTTGGCAAGTCGTCTGTTAACGGCCGCAGTCGGTTGCCGCGTCCGGCGGCTAAAACGAATGCCTGTATGATTTTATCCACCAGCAGAAAAATACGAGATTCCTCGACTCCGTGCGGAATGACTAAGCCCGGCAGGCGGTGCTCGTTATTTCAAATAGAGCGTGCGCGTACCGAAGTCGATAATGCCATGGTGGCGCCTCAGCGTTTCTGCGCCGAGCAGACCGGCGACGGGTGGAGAACCTCCCAATAACCCGTCATGAATCAATCCTTCCAGGTCAATGACGCCCACTTCCTTACCGAAGATATCGACCGAGCCTACCGATAGTTTGCGAATAAGCGCCACGCGCACGCCACGCTCTTTCAGATTCACAGCCGACGAACTAAACTGCGTCTCCCGAGTCGCAATTCGCATTCGCCGGACGAAGGAGCGGTGCAACAGCGTGGCGAACGAACCGGTATCGACCATCAGCTTGGCGGGTTTTCCGTTAACGGAACCATTAACATACAAATTATAATCATCGCTGACTTGAATCGGCACAGCCCGCAATCCGCGCCGGTCGAACCCGGGAAAGCTGCCCATGACTTCCGGATCGGTCTTTAAAATGAGTAACTGCCGTTCGCAATCCAGCACTGCATGCGTTGGGAAAAGAATATCCGCTCCAATGATCCCGTCGATTTCCTGTTCGTGAACGCGTCGCGCCGCGCGTGCAGAGTAACCAAAATCCACGGTAACCACCGGTTCATCGATCAGAGTCAGCGCTCCGATCCGCAGCTCACGTGCGATCGCTACGCTATTGAACGCTCCGTTAATCTGAACGCGTGCGGGCAACTTCGATTCGGCCGTAGTTGGTTTCAGCCGAAAATACTCGCGACGATTCAAAGCGATTGCGCTCACCGGCGCGCCGCTATCGACCGTAAGCCACGCCGGCTTACCATTGATGAAGGCGCGCACCAGTAAATGATTTTGCCCCGAGCGCACCAGCGGCAGCGCTTCAAACTGCGCGGTTGCCCGCGCGTAAGCGCCCCGCGGTGCGGCAGCCAATTCGACAATCAGTGCCAACGCAGCGCAGAAAATCGCTAGAAACTTCCGCACGAAGGACAGGTGATTTGAGATCGGCACGGGGCGGGAGATTAGCACAGTTCTTTTTTACACGTAAACACTTTTGCGTTTTGAATAGCCGTTTTTTTGCATTGCATGATGCGCACCAGTGGTGATTAACTCTGCGCCAAATCCAATCGGCCCAAATGACAACTGCGATAAGTGAAACACCTGAAGCCGGGCAGAAATTCGTTAGGGGACTCGGCTTGCTCGACTCAACCATGCTCGTTGCCGGTTCGATGATCGGCTCGGGAATCTTCATCGTTTCGTCGATTATCGCTCGACAGGTCGGTTCGCCGGGTTGGTTGCTCGTCGTTTGGATCGTCACTGGCTTGCTCACGCTGACAGCCGCGCTGTCGTACGGGGAATTGGCGGCGATGATGCCAAAAGCAGGCGGACAGTACGTCTATCTTCGCGAAGCTTTCTCGCCGCTTTGGGGATTTCTTTACGGCTGGACGCTGTTCCTTGTTATTCAGACGGGGACGATCGCTGCGGTCGCGGTCGGATTCGCTCGTTACACAGGCGTGCTCCTTCCCTGGGTTTCAGAAAGTAACTATCTGATCGCGCCGATCCGTTTTGGCGGGTACGCGGTGTCGCTTTCCACTGCGCAGTTGGTTGGACTGGCGCTGATCGGTTTTCTGACATTCACGAATACGCGCGGGCTGGAAGTTGGCAAACTTATCCAAAATGTCTTCACCACAGCGAAAACTGGCGCGCTGATCGCGCTCATCGTGCTCGGGATTATCGTCGGATTGAGATCTGGCGCAGGCGCGGAGAACTTCAGCGACCTCTGGACCGTACGCGGTACTTTGCAGGATGTCGGCGCGGGTCTAACTGCTGCCACCGCGTTCGGGCTCTTCGTCGGAATTTGCGTGGCCCAAACAAATTCACTTTTTTCGGCCGACGCGTGGAACAACATCACATTCACGGCGGGCGAGGTAATCAACCCGCGCCGAAACGTGCCGCTCTCACTCGCGTTCGGCACGTTCCTCGTGATTGGCCTTTATTTGCTTGCAAACGTTGCTTACCTCGCCACGCTGCCTTTCATCGCGATCCAAAATGCGCCGAGTGATCGCGTGGCGTCTGAAACTGCGAACGTAATTTTTCCCGGCGCCGGCGCGACCATCATGGCTGTGGCGATCATGATCTCAACCTTCGGATGCAATAACGGGCTTATTCTTGCGGGCGCACGCGCGTATTATGCGATGGCGCGCGACGGCTTGTTCTTCCGATCGGTCAGCGAGCTGAACAGGTTCCACGTGCCGGCCTGGGGTTTGGTCATTCAAGGCGTCTGGGCCGGCGCGCTTGTCCTGCCGCGCACCGTTAAAACCGACGCCACCGGCGCCGTGACCGGCTACGGTAACCTTTACGGCAATCTGCTCGACTATGTTATTTCGGCCGCGCTGATCTTTTACATCCTGACGATCATCGGCATCTTCTTGCTGCGTCGAAAACAGCCAGACGTGGAACGCCCCTATCGGGCATTCGGCTATCCGATCGTGCCCGCTCTGTACGTCGTCGGCGCGACAGTGATTCTCCTGGTGCTGTTCATGTATCAGACGACCACTACCTGGCCGGGTCTGATCATCGTGCTGACCGGCGTGCCTATTTATTTTGTTTGGAAATTTCTGGGGAGAAAATCACCACCAGCTTGACTTGCTCGGCCCATCCCGATTAGCACATCCAGAAACCAACTTCGCCCATGAACTTACTTCGACGAAAAAGTGTTACGCAACTTCAAGCCGATGCGCTGACGGATCAGCGGTTGAAACGCGCGCTCGGAGCGACAAACCTGACAATGCTCGGCATCGGCGCGATCATCGGCACCGGCATTTTCGTACTGACGGGCACGGTCGCGGCGCAGAACGCCGGGCCTGCAGTGGTTTTATCATTCGTGCTGGCGGGCGTAGCCTCGATTTTCGCCGCACTCTGCTACAGCGAGTTCGCGTCGCTGGTACCGATGGCCGGCAGCGCGTACACCTATGGCTACGCCACGCTCGGGGAACTTTTCGCGTGGATCATCGGATGGGATTTGATTTTGGAATATGCCCTCGGCGCGGTCACCGTATCTATTGGCTGGTCGGGCTATGTCGTGTCGTTTCTGCGTGACATCGGCATTCACATCCCGCCACAGCTGTCGGCGGCACGCGGCACACTGGTCACGCTGGCGGATGGAACACAGGCGGCAGCCGTCTTCAATCTGCCGGCGGTCATCATCATCGCGATCGTCACGCTGCTGCTGGTGATTGGCATTCGCGAATCGGCAACGGTCAACAATGTTATTGTGTTTGTAAAAGTTGCGGTCGTGCTGCTGTTCATCGTTGGCGCGGCTCACGCTGTCAATCCCGCCAACTGGCATCCGTTCATCCCGCCGAGCACCGGTGCGCGTGGGCATTTCGGCTGGAGCGGCGTCATGCAGGGTGCTGGAATTGTGTTTTTTGCCTACATCGGCTTCGACGCCGTCAGCACGGCGGCGCAAGAAGCAAAGAATCCTCAGCGTGACATGCCGATTAGCATTATCGGCTCGTTGTTGATCTGTACCGTCCTGTACATCGCGGTTTCGGCAGTGGCGACCGGCATCGTCCCGTACCTGCAATTAGATGTACCGGATCCGATTGCCGTGGCTGCCGACCACGCAGGCGTGGGCTGGATGGCCTCGTTAATCAAATTGGGTGCCATCGCGGGCCTTAGCTCAGTGATTTTGGTGATGCTGCTCGGCCAGTCGCGGATTTTCTGGACAATGGCTGACGACGGTCTGCTACCGAAGTTTGTAAGCAGGGTTCATCCAAAATTCCGCACTCCGTGGATCACGACGATCGTCACAGGATTTTTTGTCGCCTGCTTTGCGGCGGTCTTCACGGTTCGTGAAGCTGGTAGTCTCGTTTCCATCGGCACGCTCCTGGCGTTCGTAATCGTCTCAATTGGCGTCCTTGTGCTGCGGCTGCGCGAGCCGGAACTGCCGCGCACATTCAAAACGCCAGCTGTGTGGTTCGTCGCGCCGATGGGTGTCCTGTCGGCGCTTGCTCTTATGATCTCGCTGCCGTGGCTGACTTGGGAGCGGTTGATTTACTGGTTCGCACTCGGCATCGTGATTTACTTCGGCTATAGCATTTACAACTCCAAACTCGGTCCGCGCAAGATCGCCGGGGAGACTGGCTGGTCGCGCGCGCTGAAAATCGCCGGCGTGATCTGGATTGTATTCGGCTCACTCGGCTCCATTCTGTGGCTGGCGCGTTATCGCATGGAATACATCCCAGGCGCGCTCGGCATCGTCATCGGCGCGGCAGGGTTCGTGCTCGCGTGGAGTTTGGGCGCGCTGTTGAACTTGGTTGCCCAGGTTTCCGATCACACGCATGCACAGCACTTGATGATGGAAACATCGGCTACCCCACAGAAATAGGCGGCAGTCGCGGACAAAGTGATGGGCCGATTCAAAGGGAACAACAGACTTACGACTCGGCTGAGGCCCAGTCCTCTTCGAATCCGCACGACGGGCTGGTCGGACCGAACGCAGTGAGCACGCCGGTGCGCCTAGCGAGGTTTTCGCTATCGGTCTCATCAAAGGCTCGCCGCGCAGTTGCAATTTCGGGCAGCGAAACGTTTAGCTTCAGTAGAATTTTTCTCTCCTCTGCGTCCCGTCCGTCGTGTCCCTCGCGTAATGCGTGCCTTTGAAATCGCGAAATGACAGCCGCCAACTCAGCCCCATTGGTTGCTCCAAACAAATCGAAAAGCTGTTGGAAACTGACGTGAAACGGAATCGTAGCAAGATCCACATCTACAGTTCCGGCGATGCCATCGGGCGGCATCGCAACCTCGTTCGACATTGCGACTGAATGCCAGATATCGGCAGGTTGATAATATCCGATCTCAACATGGTAAAATCCATGCGGTTCCGATGTTTTGACATAATGGATCCCCGCCATCGGCTCGACAGCCGCACTTTTTTCTTCGAGACCGTCTGCGCGATACACCCGAAGATGAACTTGTCGATCCACCGGCATCGCTTTTTCAAACACCGATAACCAATCGATATTCCAGCTAACGAAGATGGTGCGCGAATCGCGTGCGATGGCGAACACGATTGGTGGACCATAGACTCGCGGCAGTCCTGCGCTATCGACGACATTTTGCAGTCGATCGTCTGCGGCAAGACGCACAATCGGTTTCCTGGAAATCTGGAAGCCCTTGCGCGCCCTCAATGATCGCGTGTTGCGCTTTGTTTTTCTTTCCGCCATTCTTCACAACGTCGCGCAAATCGGTCAAAGGCCAACTGCAAAATTGCCGCGCAATACGGTAATGAGCCAACTTTTTTCACTAGGAAAACATGAGCCCAAAAATCGTCGATCTTGAGGAACTTTCTGATCGCTGCGAGAAGCTGCGTGCTGCTGGGAAAAAGCTGGTGGCCACAAACGGCTGTTTCGACCTACTGCATGTGGGGCATGTGCGGTATTTGCAAGCTGCACGCGCGCTTGGCGATTTCCTGGCAGTCGGTTTGAATGGCGACCGTTCGGTCCGCGAGCTGAAAGGAAGCGGACGTCCGATCACAACCGAGCGCGACCGGGCGGAGGTGCTTGCCGCTTTGCAGTGTGTGGATTTGGTCTCAATTTTTCCACAAATTCGCGCGACGCGGTTTCTTGCTGCGGTAAGACCTGCGATCTATGTAAAGGGCGGCGATTACAGCTCCGAAACGCTGGACGAAGAGGAGCGCGCAGTTTTGAAGGAAATCGGCGCGGAAATTCGCCTCATTCGGTTTGAGACAGGCTATTCGACATCGGGCTTAATCGACCAAGTATGCAAGACTAGGAGATGAAAGTTGTGGCTCTGCGTGATTCGTGTGCCATTCAAAGAGTAAAATGCAGAATGAATAAATGAAACGGCTGCCAATTGGAATCCTAGGGTCAGGAAAGGGAAGCAACTGCCGAGCGATCCTCGAGCGCATCCACTCAGGCGAGCTGGCGGCGGAAGCCCGTGTGGTAATTTCGGATGTGCTGGATGCGCCGATCCTTGACATCGCGCGAGAATTTTCTGTTGCGAATGCGTATTTGCCGCGCGGCCAATTTCGCACGCGCCTCGAGCCGGAAGCAGAAGAGGAGCTTGTGAAAATGTTGCGCGGGGCCGGTGTCGATCTTGTGGTTCTTGCCGGTTTCATGCGCGTCCTGCACGCGCCGATGCTCAGGGCTTTCCCGCAGCGTATCATCAATATCCATCCCTCACTTCTGCCAAAATTCACCGGCCTTGAAGCGTGGAAACAAGCTCTCGCGGCGGGCGAAAAAGTGACTGGCTGCACCGTGCATTACGTCGATGAAAGACTCGATCACGGGCAGATTATCGCGCAACGAGAGGTAGCGATCTTGCCCGACGATACACCAGAGAGCCTGCATGCGCGGATTCAAATTCTCGAGCACGAATTGTATCCGGCGGTCATCGCACAATTCTGTCAAAAATATCGTGGAAGAAGTCTGTAGGTTGCTAGTTGCCTAGCACTCGAGAGTCGCGACGGCACTTCACTAAGGTTGCTCAGGTTTTGGCTCGCGTCGGAGCAGTTCTTCCAGCGCGACAGTCGGTTTTTTCTGCTCGTAAAGGACGGCGTATACTTGATCAATAATGGGCGTGACGATTTTCAGCCGCCGTGCGCATCCCCACGCACTTCGCGCCGTTGGAATCCCTTCGGCAACCATTTTCATCGAGGCGATAATCTCAGCGAGCGGTTCGCCTTGCCCCAACCTTTTGCCAACAGTGTGATTGCGGCTGTGCTCACTATAACAGGTCACAATCAAATCGCCGGCGCCGCTCAGACCATAAAACGCGTTCGCGTCACCGCCCATCGCAACTCCCAGCCGCACGAGCTCGGCTAACGACCGCGTGATCAGGGCCGCTTTGGAATTGTCGCCCAGCCCGAGCCCATCGCTGATTCCGGCCGCAAGAGCGAAAACGTTCTTCAACGCGCCACCGAGTTCGATCGAAACCACGTCCTCGCTTGTGTAAATGCGAAAGCGCGGACTCCCAAGCATGCCTTGCAGCCTGGCGGCGCAATTAACGTCATCGCACCCAATCACAGTCGCAGTAGGTAGGTTTTGCGCGACTTCTGCTGCCAGGTTTGGACCGGATAAGACGGCAATTGTATGTTCCGGGAAAATTTCGCGGAGGATTTCGCTCATGCGCATGCCAGTGCGGTGCTCTATCCCTTTTGTGCAACTCAGGAATACGGCGCGCGCATTGCTGATCTCTTTTCGCAGGCAGCTCGCGATCTCGCGCAACACGGTTGACGGCGTAACAAAAACGATCAGATCCGCTCCGGCGCAATCGCCAAACTCGGACGTAACGTGCACTGACTCTGGCAATTTAACTCCGGGGAGATAGTCGCTGTTTTCCCGCGTCTTTTGCATGCGCACGACCCGATCGGCGTTATGACCCCAAAGCCAAACTCGGCGCTTGTCCTTGGCCCACAACCAAGCTAATGCCGTGCCCCAACCGCCAGCGCCTATGATTGTTGTTCCAGTCATTTTCACTTTCTGGTAAAGTGGGGCTCCCTGCCGCGGATTAGCCGGGAAAGATTTGAACGATGCCGCCAAATCACAACTGCCGCGATGCAGAGGGAAGCGTAAAATACCGGCCGAGTTTCGGTTTCGCCGCGCCAGTTAATGATAAAGATCACCAGCGGCAGCGCGACCGCAGTTAAGACGGAGGCCAGCGAAACGTAGCGGGTCAGCCAGAAGACCAACAGCCAAATGGCGAGACCAATCACGGTTGCTTGCGGCACCAACCCGAAAAGTGCCCCCGCAGATGTAGCAACGCCTTTTCCGCCCTTGAACTTCAGCCACGGCGGAAAGGAATGGCCGATAACGCTGCACAAAGCCGCCAGAATTCCAAACATCTCAGGTGAAGCCCAGTCCGGCTGCGCAGGCGTCGCGATCAACATCGACAGTTTGACTGCACCTAAGCCCTTTAAGAAGTCCAAAGCAAATACCGGGTAGCCATATCTCTTTCCGAGAACACGCACGACGTTGGTCGCGCCAATATTACCGCTGCCGGTCTTTCGGACGTCGATTCCTGCGATTTGGCCAGCCAGATAGCCGAAGGGAATCGATCCCAGTAGGTAACTTCCAGCCATCGCGGCAGCCAAGGTGAACATGGACGGGGCCGTTGTTGTGAGCTGCTAACTTTCCAAATATGGCATTCAATTATATAAGTTGTTCTTCATTAGCCATATAGAGATAATGGCAATATCCGCCGGAGTGATTCCGCTGATACGTGCCGCTTGGCCAAGCGACGTCGGCCGCAATGCTGAGAGCTTCTGTCTCGTCTCAGAACGAAGACCCGCGATCTTGTTGTAATCTAAGCCGTCGGGAATGATTTGCCGACCCCGGCGTTCGAGCTGTCGGTTCTGCTCGGACTGCCGAGCTGCATAGCCCTCATATTTAAAATCCGTCTCAACGAGCTCCCAAACCGAAGGCGGTGCCGAAGAAACAATCTCATGAGGCAGATCCATTACGCTGAAGTCAGGCCGCTTAAGCAATTGGGCGATCGGAATGCCTCGAACCTTTGTTTCAATGGCCGTCAGGCGAGCTTGGTTAAGCAGGCCCATTTTTTCCTGAAAAGAAGCCCAACGCGCCTGGTTGACTAATCCTACCCCAAACGCACGGTTGGTCAAGCGTTGATCAGCGTTGTCGTGCCGCAGAAAGAGTCGATGCTCAGCGCGGCTTGTAAACATGCGATAAGGCTCTTCTGTTCCCTTCGTGACCAGATCGTCAATCAGGACGCCGATGTACGCTTCTTGCCTCTCCAGGATAAACCGCGAGCGGCCTTGAACTTTCAAAGCGGCATTGGCTCCAGCGACCAAGCCTTGAGCTGCTGCTTCTTCGTACCCCGAGGTTCCATTAACTTGGCCAGCAAAATAAAGTCCACCGATTAATCTGGTTTCTAAGGTGGGAAGGAGCTGGGTTGGCGGGAAATAATCATATTCGACCGCATAGCCTGGCCGCATGATCTCTGCATGTTCGAGGGCTGGGATCGAACGCAGAAATTCCAGCTGTATTTCATACGGCAAACTGGTCGAGACCCCGTTTACATAATACTCGCTTGTGTGGCGTCCTTCTGGTTCGAGAAAGATTTGATGGGATGCCCTATCCGAAAACTTCACGACTTTGTCTTCGATGGATGGGCAATATCGCGGGCCAGTCCCCTTAATCCGTCCGGCATAGAGCGGCGATCGGTTGAGGTTTGCCCGAATGATTTCGTGCGTCTGCGAGGTTGTGTGGGTAATCCAACATGGCATTTGTTCCACGTGGAACCTGCCGTTCGGAAAAAAATTTAGCGTAAAAATTTCGTCATCCAAACAGGTAGCGATTTCTTCAGGCTGAAATGCGAATGTCGGCGGAGGTTCTTCTCCTACCTGAATTTGACATCTCGAAAAGTCGATCGACCGCGCATTTAGCCGGCATGGGGTCCCCGTCTTAAAGCGACCCACTTTGAAGCCAAGCTGCTGGAGATTCGCGCTCAGCGTTGAGTTCGAATCGGCCATACGGCCGCCGGGCTTGCTACTTTCGCCTACATGCAGCAGACCTCGTAAGAATGTCCCCGAGGTGATAACAACACTTCGAGCAGCGATTGCCAATCCAAAATCCGTCTCGACGCCAACCGCAATTCCATTATCGACAAGAATACGGGACACATTGGCTTGCTTTATATCGAGATCATCTGTGCGCTCCAAAATCGCTTTCATACGAAATTGGTAGGCCTTTTTGTCGCACTGGACTCGTGGCGCTCGAACAGACGGGCCTTTCGTTCGGTTTAGCATTCGAAATTGGATCCCTGTTGCATCCGCATTAGCGCCCATCGCACCACCCATCGCATCGATCTCTCGAACAATATGTCCCTTGGCCAACCCTCCAATCGCCGGGTTGCAAGACATCTGCCCGATCGTGTCCAGATTCTGCGTCAACATCAACGTGCGGCAACCGATTCGAGCGGCGGCCAACGCCGCTTCGATTCCGCCATGCCCACTGCCAACCACTACTACGTCGTATTCCGTTGGTAGCTTAAACATTATATCATAAGTTACTGAAAGATAGTGGCTTATCTAAATAATATTCTGCGCAGGACGTCCTGTTCCTGTCCCTGCGCTCCTGAAACTGGCCGATGCTTGTGATGTTTGAATGGCTCGATACGCCAAGCGGCCTAGCAGAACCAAGAGTAACGCAGTTGTAACGAACGCTCCACCCCAGACCCAATATTCGATCATTCGGGGGTAACTTTTGCC
>WNEW01001790.1_pt1 | contig 10472 bp, 5 predicted proteins | sample 5399891 | NCBI WGS metagenome assembly WNEW01 (sample SAMN13153336, study PRJNA577476) | soil metagenome | isolation source: 40 cm grassland meadow soil pre-rain plot 5 | place: USA:California | collected 2015-09-08 | reverse complement strand
TCGAAGATCGTGCTCTGCGTGGAGTCCACGCGCGGCAGGTGGACGATCGTCATCCCACCCACTGCAGGCTCGCCACCAGTTTTTCGCGCAGCGCCTCCTGCGCGGCGACCTTCTCGCGCTCTTTCTCGACGATGTCGGCGGGCGCGCGCTGCGCGAACGCCGGACGCGAGAGCTTGGCCCGGCCGAAGGCGATGGCCTCCTCGGCCCGGCGGATCTCCTTCTCCAGCCGCTGGCGCTCGGCCGCGAGATCCACCACGCCCTCGAGCGCGACGTAGAGCTCGGTGCCGCCGACCACGCCGAGCGCCGACGCGCGCGGGCGGGTCGCGCGCGGATCGACCGTGAGCGTCGCGCGCGCGAGCGACTGCGCCAGCGGCGCGTGCTCGCGCAGCAGCGCGGTGTGCGCGCCCGCCGTCTTGGCGGTGGCGGCCAGGGTGACGGCCGGCGGCACGCGCATCTCGCCGCGGATGTTGCGGATCGCGGTCACCGCGCCCATGACGACGGCCAGGTCGCGCTCGGCGGCCGCGTCGATCTGCCGGCGCGTCGCCGACGGATACGCCGCGATCATGATGGAGTCGCCCTCGTGCGGCAGCCGCTGCCAGATCTCTTCGGTGATGAACGGCATGAACGGGTGCAGCAGGCGCAGCGTCGTCTCCAGCGTGGTGATGAGCGCGTGCTGCGTGGCCAGGCGCCGCGCGGGGTCGTCGGCACGGTAGAGATCGAGCTTGGCGATCTCGAGATACCAGTCGCAGAGCTCGCTCCACACGAACTGGTAGAGCGTCGCCGTCGCGTCGCTGAAGCGGTAGCTCGCGAGCGCGGCGCGGATGTCGAGCGTCGTCGCGGCCAGCCGGCTCGCGATCCACCGCGCCGCGAGGTCGGGCCGACTCCGGCGCGCGGCGCGGGCGTCGTAGCCGTCGAGGTTCGAGAGCACCAGCCGCGAGGCGTTCCAGAGCTTGTTCGCGAAGTTTCGCGAGGCCTCCAGCCGGTCCTCGGTGATGCGCACGTCGCGCACGCTCGGCGCGGCCAGTCCGGCCATCGTGAAGCGCAGGGCGTCGGTGCCGTACTTGTCCATGAGGACGAGCGGGTCCACGACGTTGCCCTTCGTCTTCGACATCTTCTGGCCTTCGGGATCGCGCACGAGCGTGTGGATGTAGACGTCCCGAAACGGAACCTGGCGCATCACGTGGACGCCGAACATCGCCATGCGCGCGACCCAGAAGAAGATGATGTCGTAGCCGGTGACGAGGAGCGAGGTCGGGTAGAAGATCTTCAGCTCGGGCGTCTTGTCGGGCCAGCCCAGCGTCGAGAACGGCCACAGGCCGGACGAGAACCACGTGTCGAGCACGTCGGGATCCTGGCGCACCGGTCCCTTGCACGTCGGACACTTCGTGAGATCGGTCGTCGAGACGTGCACCGAGCCGTCACGCTCGCAGTACCAGGCGGGGATGCGGTGACCCCACCAGAGCTGCCGGGAGATGCACCAGGGCCGGATGTTGTTCATCCAGTGGTCGTACGTCTTCGTCCAGCTGCGCGGGATGATGCGGATCTTCCCGGTTCGCACCGCGGCCACGGCCTTGCGCGCGAGCGGCTTGACGTTCACGTACCACTGCTTGGAGACGAGCGGCTCGACCACGGTCTTGCAGCGGTAGCAGACGCCCACCGCGTGGCGGTACGGCTCGATGCGCTCGATGAGACCGAGGGCCTGCATGTCCTCGACGATCTTCCTGCGCGTCTCGAACCGGTCCAGGCCTGCGTACTTGCCCGCGGCCTCGGTCATCTTGCCGTCGAAGCCGATGACGGTGCGGATCGGCAGCTTGTGGCGGCGGCCGATCTCGAAGTCGGTGGGATCGTGGCCGGGCGTGACCTTGATGACGCCCGTGCCGAACTTCGGGTCGACGGCGGCATCGGCCACGACCTTGACGCGGATGGTGCCGTCCACGGACGGGATGTCGAGCGTCTTGCCGACGTACTTCTTGTAGCGCTTGTCTTTCGGGTGGACGGCGAGGCCGGTGTCGCCCAGCTTCGTCTCGGGCCGCACGGTGCCGAGCGTGAGCGGACCGTACTTGATGTAGACGAACTCGGCGTCACGCTCCTCGCGCTCGACCTCGAGGTCGGAAAGCACCGTCTGGCAGCGCGGGCACCAGTTCACGATGTAGTCGTCGCGGTAGATCAGTTTTCCCTTGTAGAGACGCACGAAGACTTCGCGCACGGCGCGCGAGAGCCCGGCGTCCATCGTGAAGCGCTCGCGCGACCAGTCGCACGAGGCGCCCAGACGCTTCAGCTGGTGGACGATCGCGCCGCCCGACTCTTCTTTCCACCGCCAGACGCGACGCAGAAATTCTTCGCGGCCGACGTCGTCCTTGGTCTTCCCCTCGGCCGCCAATTGACGCTCGACGACGACCTGGGTGGCGATGCCTGCGTGATCGGTCCCCGGCTGCCAGAGCGTGTTGAACCCATCCATCCGTTTCATGCGGGTCATCACGTCCTGGAGGGTCATGTCGAGGGCGTGGCCCATGTGGAGCGAGCCGGTGACATTCGGCGGCGGCATGACGATCGAGAACGGCCTCTTCCTCGACGGCAGCTCGTACCGGAAGTAGCCGTTCTTTTCCCAGACCGGATACCAGCGCGCCTCGACGGCGGCGGGCTCGTAGCGGTCAGAGATCGGGGCGGTGTCGTCGGTCATGCGCGGTGTGCGTGATTGTAAACGGAGCGCGAGGCCGGCGCCAACCGTGGGTGGCCGCTTCAAGACGCACGGGGCTCCGCTCAGCGGCGCCTATCGATGGCGGGGCTCCGCTCAGCTGCGCGTCCAGCGAGCCTCGTCTGCGTCGGCAACGTGCTGCGTCGGTGCGCTTTGTCGTTATTGCAGGACGGGGGTGGCGGCGGCGAGGCGCCAGCGGACGCCGGTGCGACGGAACGTCAGGCTCCACGGGCGGCGCTCGGCGTCGGTGGCCGCGATCGACACGGTCTCCCGCACCCCGTCGGCGGCGTCGCACGCGGGCTCGGGAACCAGGCCGGCCAGCCGCGCGCGCAGCGCCGCATCCGGCACGACCGCGGCCACCGCGGACTCGTCGCCCTCGGCCAGCGCGGTGAACAGCCGCTCGACCGCCGCGCGGAGCTCGCGGTGCCACGCGTTGTGCTGCTGCCGGCTCACGCGCGCGAGCGTGCCCTGTGCGGCGACCAGCCGATAGACGTCCTCCTGCTCCGTCTGGCCGTCGCAGCCGGGCGTCCACCCCGGATAGTGCAGCTCGTAGCGCAGCCGCACCTCGCCGCCGCGCACGACCCAGGCGCTCGCGTAAAGACCCTCGGGAAAGAGCGTGGCCGTCGACCAGGTCACCCGCACGCCGTCGGCGTGAGCGCGCACGAGATCGACCCGCAGCGGGCGCGTGCCGCGGCCGGAGGACGCGCCCTCCCACGTGGCGAGGAACTGGGGCTCGCCGGCGCCGGTGAGCGGCGTGATGCTCGGACGGCCGTCGCGATAGAGCGTGGCCAGCAGCGCCGCCTCGTCGCGCAGCGGGCCGTACACGCGCACGCTGTTGCCGCCCCCCGCCTCGGTCAGGCGGAAGGCGCCGACCACGAGGCGGCCGAGCCGCGTCAGCCGGAACTGCGCACCGCCCCACGCGTCGCCGAACGCGTCGAGGCGATCCTGCAGGAACTCGGACGAGGCGAAGACGCCGCCGGAGGCCAGACTCTCGACGATCTCGTCGTCGAGCAGCGCGTAGATGTCGCGGTAGGCCTCGGTGGGGTTGTCGGGATCGAGGTCGCCCAGCGCCAGGCGTGACGAGGCGAGCTCGCGAAAACGCTCCAGACGGTCCGAGGCGCCGCCCGTCCCGGCCCGCGTCGCCGCGAGCGTGGACGTCGCGCCGAGCGTCACGAGGAGGGCGGCGAGGACGAGCAGCATCCGGCGCCGGAGTCGCATCACGGGGGTATGGTACAACAGTCGGGTGAAGTGGCCAGCGGTGCGGGTCCTCGACCGCTATGTCATCGCCGAGCTGATCTCCCCGTTCTGCTTCGGCCTGGCCCTGTTCACCTTCTTCCTCATCATCGACCGCATCTATCACCTGACCGAGCTCGTCATCACCAAGGGCGTGCCCTTCCACCTGGTGCTCCAGCTCCTCGTCTTCATGATGCCGTCGTTCCTCGCCCACACGCTGCCCATGGCCCTGCTGGTGGCGGTGCTCCTCGCGGGTGGGCGCATGGCCGGCGACCTCGAGATCATCGCCTTCAAGGCCGCCGGCGTCAGCGTGCTCCGCCTGTTTCGCCCGGTCGTGCTGGCGGCCGTGCTGGTCACCGCGGCCACCGCGCTGCTGACGCTCGTGCTGAACCCGTTGACCAACGAGGAATTCCAGCGCCAGCTCTTCCGCATCCTCCAGACCCGCGCCGTGAGCGGTATCCAGGAGCGCATCTTCAACGCGACGTTCGGCGACGTCATCATCTACGTCGAGGACGTGAGCGCCTCCCAGGTGGCGCTGCGCGGCCTGCTCGTCTCCGACGAGCGCGACTCGAAGATCTCGCGCATCATCACCGCGCGCGAGGGACGGCTGCTGACCGACGAGCCCAACCGGCGCATCACGCTGCGGCTCATCAACGGCGCCGTGAACGAGGCCGACGTGCTGCCCGCCTCGCCGCCGCCCCTGCCCGGCGTCGAGCAGAATCGGACGGGCGGCGCCGCGGCGCCGTCGCGCTACCGCTACACCAACTTCGCGATCTACGACATGAGCCTGTCGGTCGACACGCCGCTGCGCAGCGCGGGGCGCGGGGACAAGCCGGAGAAGGACCTGCGGCTCGGCGCGCTGCTCGGGCGCATCGAGGAGTTGGCGGGGGACGCCCACGGCCGGGCCCCCTACCAGGTGGAGCTGCATAAGCGCTTCGCCTTCCCGGTCGCCGCGCTCGTCTTCGCGCTCATCGCCTTTCCGCTCGCGGTGCGCTCGCACCGTGGCGGCCGCTCGATCGCGCTCGCCGGCAGCCTCGTGATCCTCGTCTCCTATTACATGGTGATGACTTCGCTCGAGGGGTTCGCGATGCGCGATCGCATCCCGCCCTGGGTCGCCATCTGGACGCCGAACATCGCGTTCGCGGTGATCGGTCTGATGGTGCTCGTGGTCACCGCGCGCGAGTGGCGGGCGCCGCGCCTGACCCTCGCGTGGCGCGCGCTGGAGTCCCTCCGGCGGCTGCTGCCGGGCGGCGCGGCGGCGGCCGAGGAGCCGGCGGTCGTGGGGCGCGGCCCGACGGATTCGACGCACATCCTCGATCGGTACCTGATCCGCGAGTTCCTGGCCTTCGCGGGGATCGGCCTCGCGGTGGCGGCCGCGCTGTACGTCATCGTCGACCTCGGCGACACGCTCAACCGCTTCCTTCGCGTGAAGCCGCCGCTCACCTACATCCTCGAGCACTTCCTCTACCGGCTGCCGGCGGCGCTGCACCAGGGCCTGCCCGTGATCATGCTGGTGGCGACGATCTTCCTCTTCCTGTCGCTCAGCCGCTTCCACGAGCTGACCGCGATGAAGTCCGCCGGCATCAGCCTCTACCGCGTCAGCGCGCCGGTGCTGCTCATGGGCCTGTCGGTCGCGGTGAGCGCGATGCTCTTCCAGGAGCTGTTCCTGCCGCGCCTCAAGGAGCTGGCCGAGGAGGTGGACCGCGTGAAGATCCGCGGCCAGCTCCCGCGCCACCTGCAATCGCGGCAGCGGTTGTGGGTGCGGAGCGCGGACAGCCGCTTCTACCGCGTGGAGCTGCTGAGCCCGCGGACGAACGACCTCTACGGCGTGACGATTCTCGAGGTGGATCGCCAGTTCCGGCTCCTCAACCGGCTCGACGCGCGGCAGGCGCACTGGACGGAATCGGGCTGGGACCTGCGGGACGGCGCCTTCCGCGAGATCGAGCCCGGCGGCACCGTGCAGACGGTGCCGTTCACGCTGACCGCGCTCGAGCTCGCCGAGGACATCGAGGAGTTCACGCGGATCCACAAGGACTTCGAGTCGATGAGCTACTGGGAGCTGCGTGAGTACGTCACTCGGCTCGAGGCGGCGGGCTTCCAGGCCAAGAAGTACCTCGTCGCCCTCTACTCCAAGCTCTCCTTCCCGCTCGTCAACCTCGTGATGGTCCTCGTCGCCATTCCCTTCGCGCTGCAGTCACCCCGCGGCGGCCGTCTCTTCGGCGTCGGCCTCGCCATCGCGATCATGGCCGGCTACCTCGTCGTCCACTACGTCGCGCTGGCCTTTGCGCGCGCCGATCTCCTGCCGCCGTTCGTGGCCGCGTGGACCGCGAACGTGATTTTTCTGGGGATCGGCACGTCGCTGTTTCTTCGCGCGCGGACGTAACGCGTCGGCGGGCGCAGCGGGCCCGGCGGGGCGGCCGGTGCCCTGCGAGACCACGCAAATCGACACTGGTTTGGCGCCTGTCATGGTGCACCGATGATCAGCCGTGTCCGACGCCCTGCCCGAAACACGGGTCTCGCAGGGCACCGGCCGCCCCGCCGGCGCCACTGCACCCGCTCTCCGCGTGGCGTCAGCGCGAAGAACGCACGGCCTCAGGCCTCAGGCCTCGGCCCCAGCCGGCGGGCGACGCGCGGCGTGCGCGCGCACAGAATCAGGACCGCGCCTCGAAGCTTTTTGGCGCGGGGCGTGGGCGTGTGAGGAGCCAGGCGGTGGCGGCGAAGATGGCAGAGGGGAGCCAGAGGTAGAGGGCTTCGTTGGTGAGGACGCTGAGGCCGCGGGGGCTGAGGAAGCGGCGGATACCCAGCGGGGAGACGGCGATCGGCCGCCACGGCAAATAGTATCTTCCGGCGTCGAAGGGCGCGAAGAGGGCGACGCCGATGCCGCCGTCCGTCATCGCGTCGAGGACGCCGTGCGATGCCGTCGCGAGGAACAGATACACCCAGAGCCGGAGCCGGGTGCCGCGCGGCACGAGCAGGGGCGCGAGGACGGCGGCCAGGACGACGGCGAACGCGAGCGAATGCGTCAGGCCGCGATGGCCGAAGAGCGAGCCGAGCGGCACGCCGACGAAGACGCCGAGCACGTCGGCGTCGGGGACGACGGCGCAGAGGGCGCCGGCCCACCACACGCGCGCGGGCCAGCGGGCGCGGCGGAACGCGGGGCCGAGCGCGAGCGCGGCCACCGCGTGGGACATCACGGTCGGCATCGCGGCGAGCGGCGCCGGCTCAGCGCGCGCCGGACAGCGTGCGCAGCGCGTCTTCCAGGCGCTTCTGCTCGGCGCCGTAGGCCGCCCAGTCGCCGCGCCGCAGCGCTTCCTGCGAGCGCGTCCACGCCTCCCACGCGCGATGCGCGGCCGCGCGGTCCGCGCCGCCGGCGGTCGGCGGGCCGGGCGCGGCGCCGGCGGGCGTCGACGCCGCGGCCACGGTCGGCGCGACGCGCCCGGCGAAGACCCGCGAGAGCGACTGCTCCAGCGTCGGCTCCATGGCGATCTGGTTGCCGTAGGCCACGATCACGCGGCGCAGCTCGGGCAGCGCGCCCTGCTCGGCGGCCAGGTAGAGCGGCTGAACGTAGATGAGCGACTGCTCGATGGGAATGGCGAGCAGCGAGCCGCGGATGACCGTCGAGCCGCGCTGGTTCCAGAGCGACAGCTGCTGCGAGATGACGGGATCCTGGTCGATGCGCGCGTCGACGAGCCGCGGTCCGTAGACGTTTTTCTGCTTCGGAAAGTTGTAGACGATGAGGCGGCCGTAGTTCGGCGGATCGGATCGCGCGGCGAGCCACGCGATCATGTTGTCGCGGCGGCTCGGGTTGAAGAGCGTGAGCAGGATGAACTCCTCCTTCGCCTCGCCGGGCAGCCGCATGATCGTGAAGTAGGGCTCCATCTCCCGGTCGCGGCCGTCGATGGTCCGCCGCGGCACCGCCCACAGGTCCTCCTTGTTGTAGAAGACCTGGGGAGTCTCCATGTGGTAGACGGCGTACTTGCGCGCCTGGATGGCGAAGAAGTCTTCCGGATAGCGGATGTGTCGCCGCAGGTCGGTCGGCATCGTGTCGAGCGGCTGGAGCAGGCCCGGGAAGGCCGCCGCGTAGGCGCGCACGATGGGATCGCTCGCATCGGCGATGTAGAAGCGCACGCTGCCGTGGTAGGCGTCGACGGTGACCTTCACGGAGTTGCGGATGTAGTTGCCGATGCCGCGCACGGGATCCGAGTAGGGATAGCGCTCGGTGGTCGTGTAGCCGTCGAGCATCCAGACGAGCCGCCCGTCGTCGGTCACGACCATGTACGGGTCGCGGTCGAAGCGGAAGAACGGCGCGACGAGGCGGATGCGCTCGCTGATCGTGCGATAGATCAGGATCCGGCTCTCGGCCGTGAGGTCGTCCGAGAGGACGATCTTCGGCTCGCCGAAGCGGGCCGCGAAGAGCACGCGCCGGCCCAACGCACCGATCGGGATGCCGCCGTCGCCCTGGTAGCGCGTGTAGACGTTCTGGTCGCCGGCCGGGTAGTCGAGCTCCTGCGAGCGGGTGCGCACCAGCGCGTAGTCGTTCGACATCTCCGCGTAGTAGATCTCCGGTCGCGTCACCCTCGGGAAACCGTCGGAGGAGCGCGGCGGGATGTCCTTCACGAAGAACTCGGGGAGACCCTCGGGGGTGATCCGGTTGACGGGGCCGACGACGACGCCGTAGCCGTGCGTGTAGGTCAGGTGCTCGTTGATCCAGTTGCGCCCGCCCTGCAGGTGCTGGTGCGAGAGCTCGCGCGGCGACAGCATCAGCTGGCGGTACTCGCCGTTGACGACGTAGCGGTCGTTGTCGACGTCCTGGAACTTGTAGTACGTCCGGATTTCCTGCAGCTGGGCGAACGTCCGCAGCAGCGGGCGGTAGTCCCACAGCCGGATGTTCTTCAGCGTCACCTCGTTGCGCGCCAGCGCAGGCGCGTCGAGCGTCTCGTCGGCGGGGAACTCCTTTTCCTGAATGCGGTCCAGGCCGTAGGCGGCGCGCGTCATCCGGATGTTCGCCTCGATGTACGGCCGCTCGGCGGCCAGCTCGTTGGGCGCCACCCGCAGCCGCTGCAGGAAGGCCGGATACATGCCGAGGCCGACCACCCACACCACCAGCAGCGCGGCGCCGGCGCCCGCGAGCAGCCGCAGACCGGGGCGCATGATCTGCGCGGCGCACGCGACGGCGGTGAGCGCGGCCAGCACGGCGAGCGCGCCGAGCATCGGCAGCGTGGCGTGGATGTCGGTGTAGGAGGCGCCGAACACGATGCCGCGCGCGGACAACACGATCTCGTACCGGTCGAGCCAGAAGCCGACGGCCTTGAGCGCCAGCAGCGCCGCGCCGAGCAGCAGCAGGTGCGTGCGCGCCCCGCCGGCCAGCCTCGGCCCCCGCGTGGTCAGCACGAAGCTGCGCTGCAGCACGTAGACGGCCAGCGTCAGCACCACGGTGCCGGCCACCAGCGCCATCGCCCACGCGTGCACGAGCCGCCAGAACGGCAGGACGAAGACGAAGAACCCGAGATCGAAGCCGAACACGGGATCCTTGCTGCCGAACGGCGGCCCGTTGAGATAGCCGAGCACCGTCTCCCAGTGCGCGCTCCCGCGCAGTCCCGACACGATCGCGATCAGCAGCAGCACGATCGGCAGGAAGCGGCGGATGAGCGGCTCGATCACCACGCGCCCGGGCAGGCCGAGCTGGTCCTCGAGCTCCCACAGCACGTCGGGGGCGGCCGTGCGCGCGGCCACCGTCAGATTCACCCACAGGAAGAGCGCGACCGCGAGGGCGACGGCCCCGAAGAGGCTGCCGCGCAGCGACAGCGTGGTCAGAAAGACCTGAGGGTAGCCGACCTCCTGGAACCACAGCCAGTCCGTGTAGAGGGGAACGAGCTGCAGCACCACCGCCAGCACCACCAGCGCGACGACCAGCAACGCCAGCGGCTGCGGAGAGCGCATGGGTCGTGCCCGGCGGGCGGCGCTACGTCCCGTGCCGCCAGGAGGCGAGGTACGACTCCTGATCCGGCGTGAGATCGTCGATCTCGACGCCCATCGAGGCGAGCTTGAGCCGGGCGATCTCCAGGTCGATCTCGCGCGGAACGACGTAGACACGGCGCTCGAGCGTCGTGGACTTCTTCGCCACGAACTCGGCCGAGAGCGCCTGGTTGGCGAAGCTCATGTCCATGACCGCGGCGGGGTGGCCCTCGGCCGCGGCGAGGTTGATCAGCCGTCCCTCGCCGAGCACGAACACGCGGCGCCCGCCCGCGAGCTGGAACTCCTCGACGAACGGCCGGACGACGCGCCGGCCCTGCGACAGCTGCGCCAGGGCCTCGAGGTCGATCTCGACGTTGAAGTGACCGGAGTTGGCCAGGATCGCGCCGTCCTTCATGCGCGCGAAGTGCTCCTTGCGGATGACCGAGGTGTTGCCGGTCACCGTGACGAAGACGTCGCCGACGGCGACGGCGTCGGGCATCTTCATCACCGAGAAGCCGTCCATCACCGCCTCGAGCGCGCGCATCGGCTCGACCTCGGTGACGATCACGTGGGCGCCCATGCCCTTGGC
>WNEW01001904.1_pt1 | contig 10474 bp, 7 predicted proteins | sample 5399891 | NCBI WGS metagenome assembly WNEW01 (sample SAMN13153336, study PRJNA577476) | soil metagenome | isolation source: 40 cm grassland meadow soil pre-rain plot 5 | place: USA:California | collected 2015-09-08 | reverse complement strand
TCCATCGGTGTTGTTAAACATTGCAAACGTGCCGATAGCACAGTTGTACAAGCCGACGTTGTTGAAGAGAAGCGCATGGCTTCCGTTAGCGGTGTTTCGGAAGCCGGCCCCATTAAGCAATAATGCTCCAGCGCCAGTCGCTGTGTTGTTGCGACCAGTGGTAAGGTCCAGCGTTCCTGCACCGACGCCGGTATTGAAGCTGGCGGTGGTGACAAGCATTTGTGATTCCCAGCCCAGCGCCGTGTTGAATTGACCGCCTGTGAGACTTCCCAGAGCGTTGAACCCCTCCGCTGTGTTGCCGTTCCCATAATCTCCATCGGGCGTCGGACTGACTACCGGAGCCTGTGCCTGAAGCTGCGGCAAGAACGCAAAGCACACCAAAGCAACCGGGAGCAACTTTGTGAATTTCATCAGTGAATACATTTGAGTGTTCTTTCTTTTTCCCGGTTGTGTTTTTCTAATTCACCGGGTTCCAAACAGACAAAAATTTACCGGGTGAAAATTCTTCTCTGTTGTGGAGCCATTCGCGTTGATACCAAATTTGAAGTTCGACTGTCAACGTTTTTTTTTAAGGGGCCGTGCTAGACAGATTATCCTTGGGAAAAGGGCAATTGGATGTCATTTCAGGCTGGCTGAAATCCAATCGCTGCACCGCCGCTGGGATTGTTGTTTGCGTTGATAAAGCTGTTCCGTTAGCCTGAGGCGCATGGCACGGTCTGGTCTGGGTAAAGGTCTTGGCGCGCTAATTGGCACGCCTGCCGTGGCCGCGCGCATGGATGTGGGAGAGTCCGGCGAGAGAGTGCACCAGATCAGCCTGGCAAGCATCATGCCGAGCGCGTTGCAGCCGCGGAAGGATTTTGGGCGCGAAGCATTGCAAGAATTAATCGATTCGATTCGCCAGCACGGCATCATCCAACCACTGATCGTTCGGCAGGCTGGCACGCGATTTGAACTTATTGCAGGCGAACGCAGATGGCGCGCCGCCCAGGAAGTCGGGCTCGCGAGCGTACCCGCGATAGTTCGGACCGCCAACGACTTGGAAGTGCTTGAGTTGTCATTGATCGAGAATCTTCAGCGTGCGGACCTCAATCCAATCGAAGAGGCTCAGGGCTACGCCAGATTAGTTAATGAATTTGGAATGCGACAGGAGGACGTCGCGCTCAAAGTCGGGCGTAGCCGTGCCGCGGTGGCGAACGCGCTGCGGCTTTTGGACCTGCATCCGCAGGTGCAAGTCTGGCTAGCTCAGAATTTAATTTCGGTCGGTCACGCTAAAGTGCTGCTGGCACTAAAAGCCCACGAGGAGCAACTGCTGGCGGCGGAAACGGTTTTGCGACGGAATGCTACTGTGCGCTCCACCGAGCGCCTGGTTGCGCGTCTGCTTGGGATCGGACGGTCACGGCGAAAGTCCCGGCGTGTAACGAGCGAATCGAGCGCCACCGGGACGGCAGTAGAAGATCTACAGAACCGATTGCAACAACACCTGGCGACGCACGTCATCATCCATCACGGCGATAAGCGCGGGCGGATTGAAATTGAGTACTACGGAACGGACGATCTCCAGCGGATCGTTACTGCTCTGGGGCTGCCAGTGGCTGGGGATTAACTGAATCAATGGAAATTGTAGGGCGTCTGTGCCAGACGCCAAGGCAAAAACAGCGGTTCGTTACGGCGTTTGACAGAAACGCCCTGCGCAACACGACTATCGTGTTTTTAATTTCGCTTCTTCAGACCGGTCCTGTGCGCGCAGCGGAAGCAAAGATTTGGGAGGAATTCTCCGGTGACAAAGCGTTTGCTCATGTTCAACGGCTTGTCGATTTCGGGCCGCGGCCGGCCGGTTCCGATGCTCTCGAGAAATCAAGGACGTACATTGAGGAGCAACTTCGTCTCTATGGTTGGAACACACGGCGTCAGGCATACACCGAAGACACTCCGCGCGGCAAAACTCACTTCGTAAATTTGATTGCCCAATTTGGGACGCAGAAAAAGGCGGCCTCCCCAGTGTTTTTGTTGTGCACTCACTACGACACAAAGGTATTCGACACGATTAGGTTTGTCGGAGCCAATGACGGCGGCTCAAGCACAGGTCTGGTATTGGAATTGGCCCGCGTCATTGGGCAGCATCCGACGCTGGCTAGCAAGATTGAGCTGGTATTTTTTGATGGCGAAGAAGCCTTCGAGCAGTTTTCTGATACTGATGGTTTGTACGGGAGCCGCTATTTTGCCAGGCAACTTCAAGGCAGCGGGGCGAAACAATTTCGTGGCGGGCTGTTGTTCGACATGGTTGGCGATCGGTCCCTCGGCATCACGCTTCCAAACGATTCCCCTGCCGATATGGCGCGGGATATTTTTGCCGCTGCGGAAGCGCTAAAGTTGCGAAGTTATTTTACTTACCTCGGCCGGGATCTTATCGACGATCACGTACCGCTGAACCACATCGGGATTCCGACACTCGACGTCATTGATTTTGATTATCCGTGGTGGCACACAGCCGATGATACAACCGACAAGATCAGCGGCAGCAGTCTGCAGATCGTCGGCTCCATCGCGTTGTATTATCTCTCTGAAATTGCGCTAAAATGAATGAGCCGCTCCGCACATATGCGCGGCCTCCTTTTTTCAACTTCCGCATTGCGTTAACCCCGTTTTCCCGGCAATCTGAACGTGAATCGTCGCCCGAATGGAGCGTCTCGCATCAATGTCCGATCCAGCCCATAAAGATATTGGTGTGATCGGCCTTGGGATAATCGGGCGCGCCATTGCCGCGCACCTTCGCCGCAAAGGCTTTTCAGTTTTCGTATGGAACCGCTCGCCACAGCCCGTCCCAAATTTTGTTGGCTCGCCTGGTGAATTGGCGGAGCTCTGCAATTACATCCAGATCTTTGTCTCCGATGACGAAGCGCTGCTGCAAACTGTTGAGCAGTTAAGCGAAAGCCTCACGCCACGTCACCTCATCCTTGCGCATTCAACGGTCGCGCCCGATTCGATGCGTGCCGCGGCGGAAATTGTCGAGCGCCGGGGAGCGCGATTTGTCGAGGCGTGTTTTACGGGAAGCAAACCCGCAGCCGAAAAAGGCGAATTGGTTTATTATGTCGGCGGGGCCGATGCGGTATTGCGAGAAGCGCGTCCCATCCTCGAGGCCAGCAGCAAAGAGATCATTCATATTGGGGAGATTGGCCAGGCGAGCGCTATCAAGATTGCGACCAACATGATCACTGCCGCAAGCGTGCAGGCGGCGGCGGAGGCTCTGGCGCTCGTTCAAGCCTTAGGGGTACCTCTGGAAAAATTTGTCGAAGCGGTACGTGTTAATGCGAGTCATTCCGGAACTCTGGCCATGAAACTGCCGAAAATGCTCGACCGCGATTTTGCGGCGCAATTTTCGGTAAAACACATGCTGAAAGACATGCAGATCGCCAATCAGATCGCCTTATCGCATTATCTGGACTTGGGAGTCACCTCTGCCGCTCGCGATCAATTGTTCGAGCAAATGCAATGGGGTCACGGGGACAATGATTATTCGGTCGTTGCACGCAAATATTTGCAGGAAGTCGGTCCAAAGTCTCACGAAGAGCCGCCGCCGGAACATCCGGATCAGGAATCGATCGCGAATGAACCGATTATTGCCTCACCAGAATCACACACGGAACAATGAAAACCAGAAGATGCAGCTGTACCGAGTTCACAGCAGCCTTTACTCGCGTTCACCGAGACAGGAGGCGCAACAGCTAATGAAACGACACGATTGCGCCGTGGTTTTTTCAAACAGCTGCTGAGCCGGCTTTCGTCTGGACAATAATGACGCAGGCGTCGCCAGCCGGGCAGGGCGCTTTTCTCGATCTCTCGGCGCGTGCGAAGTTTCGTGTCACGCGGGCGGATAGGTTTCGATTCCTCAACGGGCAGATCACAAACGATTTGCGCAAGGCCAGCGAGACAGTGGCCGTCGAGGCGTGTGTGCTTAATGCAAAAGGCAAAATGGATGCGCACATTTTCGTTTGCGCACCCGGAGAATGCTTTTTGGTGGATGCGGCGCCAAATCTTCGAGAGAAACTCCGCGCGCGGTTGGAACGCTATGTGATTGCGGACGACGTTGAAGTCGAGGACGTCACGGATCAATTCTCGCTGTTTCACGTCCTCTCGCCGGAATTACAACGGGTAGAAGATGGTCGAGTTGTTTCTGTACAGCGTTTTGTTGAGCCAGGGTGTGACATTTGGAGCGATGCCGCGCATCGTGACGCTTTATCTCAACGATTGTCCTCGCACTTTGAGTTCCTTGATCCTGTCGCTGCAGAAGTGATGCGAATTGAGCAAGGTATTCCACGCTGGGGCTCTGAATTGACAGAGGAGATCATTCCAGTCGAAGCGAATCTGGAACAAAGGACGATCGATTACCAAAAGGGCTGCTACATTGGCCAGGAAGTGATCTCGCGAATAAAGATGTCTGGCCAAACAAACAAACGATTGTGCGGGTTGATTTCGCTGAACAACGTCCCGCTGCAACCGCGAATGAACCTTGCGGGTCCTTCAGTGCCGGGGAAAGAAGTCGGCTGGATCACTAGCGCAACGCATAGCGAAGAGCTCGGAAAAGAAATCGCACTCGGGTATGTGAAACGCGGTTTCAACAGCGTCGGCACGAAGTTGGATGCGCTCGCGCCCGGAGACGCCAGAAACTCCGTCAGGGCTATTTCGGTCGAAGTGGTTTCGCTTCCATTTCTCTGAAGCTTTTGCGTCAGCGAAGAAGGCGCGTTGATGTTTTGTCTCGTCAGCGGCTAAAAATCGATCTTCCAGGCTTGACGCTTTGCCCAAGTTCTGACGTGATCGGATATCGCCGGGCGATTTCTTAAATGGATATGAATCGCGAAATTTGTTTTGCTCTCGCGCAGCACATTTATAGAATCCGTTACCCCTCGGACGAGCGATTAACCTTAACCTTTTGCAACGTCTGAACCAGACAGTTCCTGAGCTCAGTTCTGTTCCATTCGGAGGGTGGCGACCCACCTCCGCCCGCCCTCTCGTCGGTTAGTTATCATGGCAAATTTTTTTCCTCGCTGGACGAATTGGGTGCCAATCAAAGTTCTGGTCTGCGGCATCGTTCTCGCGGGTGGTCTGACGGCCGCCACGTGGTATTACGTCACGCCGAAGTACACTAAAGTCGGATATGAACCGATCCAGCCGGTGCCATTTCCGCACGATATTCATGTGACACAGCTCGGCATGGATTGCCGTTATTGTCACAGCTTTGTTGAAATGGCGGCGCACTCAAATGTGCCGAACACGCAAACGTGCATGAACTGCCATACCCAGGTGCAGAAAGACAACCCCAAGTTGGAGCCCGTGCGCGAAAGTTCCAAGACGGGCGATCCAGTGGAGTGGGTCTGGATCTATCGGACCGTCGATTACGTTTATTACAATCATGCGGCGCATGTGAACCGCGGCATCAGTTGTTTCAGTTGCCATGGCCCTGTCAATCACATGTCGACGGTGTATTTAGGGAAGCCGCATAGCATGGCGTGGTGCCTCGAATGCCATCGGCATCCGGAAAATTTTCTGCGGCCGGAAGAGCAAGTCTTCAATCTCGATTGGAAACCTGGAGACGTGAAGCCGGCTGAGTTTGTCGCGAAATACGGGCAACCAAGCAACGGGCACGGAGATTTTTCCAAGAAGAAAAAACTCACGCAGACGGAGATCGGCGAGACGTTGAAGCAGCGCTGGAATATTACTCCGCCAACAAATTGCCAGGGGTGCCACCGATGAAACGCGTCTTCCAACATCCGCCCGAACCGGCAAACGGGAAGCATTACTGGCGCGGCTTGGGTGAGTTGAACGATACCGCTGAATTTCGGCAATGGTTGGAACGCGAATTTCCCCCAGGCTCGGCGGAGCTGAACGGCGACGAATGGTCGCGCCGCGACTTTTTGAAATTGATGGGTGCATCGATGGCGCTGGCCGGGATTGGTCTCACGAGTTGTCGTCGGCCGGAACTGCATCTGGTTCCTTTTACCAAAAACGTGGAGTGGACGATCCCGGGCAAATTTCTTTACTACTCCACGACAATGCCCCGGCGCACCGGCGCAATTCCACTGATCGCCACGACCGTGGACGGGCGCCCGATAAAATTAGAAGGTAACCCGTTGCATCCCGCCAGCGGAGGCGCGACGGACACGTTTGTTCAAGCATCAATTCTTGATCTGTACGATCCGTCACGCTCACGGCGGTTTGTTCACAAGGGAAAAACGAGCAATCGCGCCGACTTTGATGCTTACATCGGAACTCTTCGCAACGCGCTCACCAGTAAAGGTGGAGATGGCCTTGCGTTCCTCGTCGATGAAACAAATTCTCCTACACGCGAACGGTTACGCACTGAACTGGAAAAAATTTTCCCGAGCATGCGCTGGTGCGTGTACGAACCGCTCCTAAGCCAGGAGCAAACGGCCGCGACGCAAAGCGCATTCGGCCCCGGAGTGCGGCTGATCCCGAAATTCGATCGGGCAGATGTGATTCTTGCTCTGGACAGCGACTTTCTCGATTGCGGTCAGGGCGATCTCGAATCGGTCCGCGCATTCACGTCACGTCGAAGAGTGAAGTCGCCGGCAGACAGCATGAATCGACTCTATGTAGTCGAGAATCGCTTCACGCTTACGGGTGCAATGGCCGACCACCGGCTCCGTTGTCCCGCGAGCCAGATTGGGGCGTTCGCACACGCGCTTGCGAAAAAAATCCTCGCGGGAATAAACGATGCAGGACTAGGCGGACTCGTTAATAATCTGCAGGCTCCGGCAGGCGGCGCAGCCTTCGATGAGCAGTGGCTTAGCGAGGCCGCAAATGACCTTCTGACAAAACCGGGCGCGAGCTTGGTAATCGTCGGTGCAAATCAGCCGGGCCCAGTGCAATTGCTTGTTTATGGAATTAATGCTGCGCTGAAGAATATCGGCCAAACCCTGGTCGTCCGACAGCTTCCGCAGAACCCGCGCACGATCGATATTTCACGGCTGGCCTCAGACATAAACGATGGGCGAATCAAGCAACTTTTCATTCTCGGCGGCGATCCTGTTTACAACGCACAGCGCGGACTTGTAGCGGATCCGCAAACAAAGCTCCCGCTCGACTGGGCTGATCTGCAAAAGAAGGTACCCGAGATTGTGCGGCTCGGTTATCACGAGGACGCGACATCAGCGCTCAGTCACTGGCATGTTCCGCTTGCGCATTATCTGGAATCATGGGGCGACGCGCTCACATCGGGTGGCGATTACTTGTCGATTCAACCGATGATCCTGCCGCTCTTTGGCGGACTTTCGGAAATCGACCTGCTCAACGCGCTGCTTGGCGGTCCAAAAACAGAAGGTCCCGAACTTGTGCAGGAAACTTTTCGCGGCACCAATCCGCCGGGAGATTTTGAAAGTGCGTGGTCTCGTTTTCTTCACGACGGCTTTGCTTCGCACGTTCGGCCGCGTGATCAGACTTCTGCATTCAATGCAAGCGCACCTGGAGCGACTCAAAGTTCTTGGGCGCTGCCGCCGCCACCGACGGCAGATTCGCCAGAGATTGTCCTAACAGCGAGTTGCGAAATGGACGATGGCCGGTACGCCAACAACGGCTGGCTTCAGGAAATGCCGGACCCAATTACCAAGCTGACCTGGGACAATGCTGCCCTCGTCAGTCCTGCTTTTGCTGGGGCGCTTGGAGTGAGTACTGGCGACCTTGTTCAAATCACAATCACAGAAAAAAGCGCTACGCCGGAACCGATCAGACGTGAGTTGGTCATCGCAGCACTGGTTTCGCCCGGACACGCGGACAATTCGATCACAGTTCCGTTGGGTTGGGCGCGAAAGATGCCGCAGTTCTACGAATTGCCATACGCGGGCAGAGATCTGAAAGAAAGGCCGGGCATCGCCGAGCAGGCTGGCTTCAATGGTTATTTTCTGCGCACGGCTGCCAATCCGCACTTCGCTGTCGCAGGAGGACGGGGGATCGACAGCGTACGCGTGACCAAGGTCGGGCGCACTTACCCGTTCTCGATCATGCAGGAGCATTTCAGCATCGAGGGCCGCGGCCTTATCCGCGAAGCGACGCTCGAAGGCTATCGCGCGAACACTGAGTTCGCGAAGAAAATTCCAGGCGAAGAAGAATTGCCGCATCCGCCGCCGAGCATTTACACGCATCCGCCGCTGGACGCACCGCAGCAGTGGGGGATGAGCATTGATCTCAACGTGTGCACCGGCTGCCAGGCGTGCGTCGTCGCCTGTCAGGCGGAGAACAACGTTCCTGTCGTCGGAAAGCTACAAGTCTCGCACGGCCGCATCATGCACTGGCTGCGCATCGATCGTTATTACGCTAGTCGTAAAGCATTCAATCAAGACCGCGGCGAATGGCCGGAACACCCGGAGATGGTGTTTCAGCCGATGCCGTGTCAGCATTGCGAGAACGCGCCGTGTGAAACGGTTTGCCCTGTCAACGCGACGCTGCACAGCGAGGATGGCCTCAATGTCATGGCTTACAACCGCTGCATCGGCACTCGCTTTTGCTCGAACAACTGCCCATATAAGGTCCGGCGCTTTAATTATTTCGATTACAATCAGCGGCCGGTCGGCAAGAGAAACATCGCGGGCGCTTTCAACATTTACGAAGAGTATTTCGCGCCATTAACGACCAAGGGCGCGCCGGACACGATGAAGATGCAGAAGAACCCAAACGTCACGGTGCGGATGCGCGGCGTCATGGAGAAGTGCACCTTCTGCGTGCAACGCATCGAAGAAGCAAAGATCGCCGCGCATGCGCGCGCTGGCGCGAGCGGCAAAAATCTTCTCATCCCGCGCGACTCGTTCACAACCGCGTGCGCGCAGGCGTGTCCCACGGAAGCGATCGTTTTTGGCGATATCAAAGATCCGAAGAGTCGCGTTTCAAAAATGAAACAGCAGGACCGCGATTACCGGATCCTCGAATCTTTGAACACTGTCCCGCGAGTCAGTTATCTCGCGCGCATTCGCAATCCAAACCCGAAAATGCCGGACGCGGAGAACATCGGGGTGGCGAGTATGGAGGAGAAAACAGCGTGATGAATTTTCGATTTTCCATTTTCGATTGTCGATCGGGATTCTCGCTGACCTGTCAACCTGAGCGGAGCGAAGGATCTCGCAAAGGCTGCACACCGCACGCGAGCGTTCCTTGCGTAATCAGTCACCGAGTGGGAGATCCCTCGCCGTCTGCGCGCCTCGGGATGACCACAGATTAGAAGATATGGACGGAGCACCCGCAGCAGCACCTGAAAGGGTCAAAGAGGCTGAGCGACAAATTGCGCATGTGCCGCTTGTTCTGAACCGGCGCAATTTCAGTTGGCTGACCGAGCGCATTTCCGAAGTAGTGGAACAACCCGCGCCGCGCTGGTGGTGGGTGGCTTTCACCATTACTGCAAGCACCGCGACCTTCGGACTTTTTTGCATTGGTTATCAGATTTCCACCGGCGTCGGCACCTGGGGAAATCAGATTCCGGTCGGCTGGGCCTGGGACATTACTAATTTCGTTTTCTGGATCGGTATCGGACACGCCGGCACATTGATCTCCGCCATCTTGTTATTACTCCGGCAAAAATGGCGGACGTCGATCAATCGTTCCGCGGAAGCGATGACACTCTTTGCGGTGATTTGCGCCGCAATTTTCCCCGGTATCCACGTCGGCCGCTTCTGGATGGCGTGGTATATGGCACCGATACCGAACAACTGGGGGATCTGGCAAAATTTCCGCAGCGCATTGATGTGGGACGTGTTTGCGGTTTCGACGTATTTCACCGTCTCGGTTTTGTTTTGGTACACCGGGTTGGTTCCGGACCTGGCGACTTTGCGCGACCGCGCGACCACAAAGATCAGGAAATTTCTCTTTGGATTTTTCGCTCTTGGCTGGCGCGGCGCGAATCGGCACTGGCGTCATTACGAAATGGCGTATCTACTTTTGGCGGGGATTTCCACGCCGCTGGTTCTCTCAGTTCACAGCGTCGTATCCTTCGACTTCGCCACGACAGTCATTCCGACTTGGCACACGACAATCTTCCCGCCCTACTTCGTTGGGGGCTTCGCCATGGTGCTCACTCTGCTGTTGCCGGCACGCGCGATCTTCAAATTGCAGGACGTAATTACGCCGCAGCACATCGACAAAATGGCGAAGATCATTTTGTTGACCGGCTCTTTCGTCGCCTACGCCTACACGATGGAATTTTTCGTCGCCTGGTATAGCGGCAATTCTTTCGAACGCTTCGCGTTTTGGAACCGCGTCTTTGGTCCTTACTGGTGGTACTGGTGGCTCGGCATGCTCTTCTGCAATTGCCTTTCGCCACAACTTTTCTGGTTCAGATGGTGCCGCCGCAACATCCTTGTCGTGTTTTTCGTCGCCATGTGCGTCAACGCCGGCATGTGGTTTGAGCGCTTCATCATTATTGCCGGCGGTCTGGCCCGCGATTTCCTGCCATCGTCCTGGAGAGTTTATCATCCCA
>WNEW01001789.1_pt1 | contig 10477 bp, 12 predicted proteins | sample 5399891 | NCBI WGS metagenome assembly WNEW01 (sample SAMN13153336, study PRJNA577476) | soil metagenome | isolation source: 40 cm grassland meadow soil pre-rain plot 5 | place: USA:California | collected 2015-09-08 | reverse complement strand
AGCCACGTGTAGAACGCCGACTGGCCGCGGAAGTTGGGCAGCGCCTGCCAGGCCCGCACGAAGGCTTCCTGCGCCACGTCCCACGCTTCCTCCCGATCACGCAGCACGTTGTACGCGAGGCGCCACACGCGCTGGCGATACTTTTCGACCAGCGGCTCGAAGGCCGCGATGTCGCCGGCGCGGCATCGCTCGATGAGGGCGGCGTCGTCGGATTTCACGGGCTCTGGGCGGCGCCCGGCGGTATCAGGCCCTTAGACGCGCGGGTCGCCGTGTTTATTGTAGCGGGGGCTGTTGTAAAGATGACGCGTGCACGGGGAGCGTCTCAGCCGGCGTGAGCGAGTTTACCGGCTCCGTCTTCCGTGACTCTCGTCCGAGCCCAGGTTCAAGAGGGCGTCGAGGCCGAGCAGATAGCTCTGGGGGCCGAAGCCCGAGATCTGGCCGCGCGCGGCGGCCGCGATCACCGAGCGGCTGCGGAACTCCTCGCGCGCGTGGACGTTGGACAGGTGCACCTCGACGACCGGCACGTCGATGCCGGCCACCGCGTCGCGCAGCGCGAGCGAGTAGTGCGTGAAGGCGCCGGGGTTGAACACGACGCCCACGAACCCCTCGCCCCGGGCGCCCTGCAGCCAGTCCACGAGCTGGCCCTCGTGATTCGACTGGCGGCAGTCGACGCGCACGCCGCGCTTGCGGCCGTGCTCCTTGATCAGCCGGTCGACCGCGGCCAGCGACGTGCGGCCGTACACCGCGGGCTCTCGAGTGCCGAGCAGGTTGAGATTGACCCCGTGAAGGACGAGCACGGCGGCCGGCACGCTAGTGACCGAGGAGTTCCGAGAACGCCCAGTCGACGGCGACGAAGAAGAGCAGCCCGCCGAACACCGTGTAGGCGAGGCCCGGCGCGTTGTCCTCGCGGTTGACCTCGGGAATGAGGTCCGACGCGGCGACGTAGATCGTCACGCCGGCGGACAGCGCGAGCGCATACGCGACGTGTTGCTGCGCGATGAGGCTCGTGGCGAGCGCGCCCGCCAGCGTCAGCACGCCGAGCCCGGTGCCCGCCGCCAGCGCGGCGCCCCGCGAGTGCCCGCCCGCCAGCATGATGGACGCGATCGTGAAGCCCTCGGGCAGCTTGTGCAGCATGACGGCGATGAACAGGATGGCGCCGAGCGAGGCGCTCACCATGAAGCCGGCCGCGATGGCGACGCCGTCGAACACCGTGTGCACGCCGAGGCCGAGCACCGCCAGCCACCCCGCGGAGGGACGCAGCAGCGCCTCGCGGTGCACCTCCTCGCCGAAGTGGAAGTGCGGCGCCACGGTGTGCTCGAACAGGTGGACCCCGAAGTAGCCGAGCAGCACGAACAGAAAGGCGTGCGGCACGTGGGTGCTCTCCGGCAGCATCCGGATGAAGGCGGCGGCGAGCATGAACCCCGCCCCGCCGGCGACGAAGTACCGGAGCCGCGCGTGGCCATGCTTGTGGGCCGTGGTGACGATGGCGGCCCCCGCGACGTCCGCGGCGGCGGCCACGGCCGCGAACGCCAAGTATGCTAACATTGTCGGGAGCATAGCATGGCCATTGGAGCTCCTCCCCGTCTCCTTGGCGAGATCCTCGTTGCCGAAGGCCTGACCACCGCCGACGCCGTCGACCGCGCGCTCGCGCGGCAGCGGACCACCGGCGGGCTGATCGGCGAGTGCCTGGTCGCCATCGGCGCCTTGAGCGAGGACGACGTCGCCCGCGCGCTCGCCGTGCAGCAGGATCTGCCCTACGTCTGGCGCGAGGAGCTGCCCTCCACGGTGCCGGTGCTGAAGAACATCTCCGCCAAGTACCTGCGGCAGTACCGCGTCTGTCCCATCACCATCGAGGGCGGCGTGCTCACCGTGGCCTCGGCCGACCCGCTCAACGCGATCGTCGAGGACGACCTCCGCCAGGCCACCGGGCTCACCGTGAAGTTCGTCGTCAGCTCGGCCACGGGGATCCTCGAGACGATCGATCGCAACTACGACGGCGCCAACGCGAGCGCCCTGCAGCGGATCGTCGAGGGCATCGACGAGGAGCGCGGGCCCGAGGGCGACGAAGACGTCAACCATCTGCGCGACATGGCCTTCGAGGCGCCGGTGGTGCGGCTCGTGAACCTCCTCGTGGAGAACGCGATCACCGCCGAGGCCTCCGACATCCACATCGAGCCGTTCGAGGACACGCTGCGCATCCGGTACCGCATCGACGGCATCCTGTACGACCAGGAGGCGCCGCCCCGGCGCCTGCAGGCGGCCGTCACCTCGCGCATCAAGATCATGGCCGAGATGAACATCGCCGAGCGGCGGCTGCCGCAGGACGGGCGCATCCGCGTCAACCTGCACGGCGCGCGCGTGGACATCCGCGTCTCCACGATGCCGACCGTGCACGGCGAATCCATCGTCATGCGGCTGCTCCAGCGCTCGAGCGTGTTCCTGCCGCTGGACAAGCTCGGCTTCCCGATGGACACGCTCAAGCGGTTCGATTCGCTCATCAAGCGCCCGCACGGGATCATTCTCGTCACGGGGCCGACGGGCTCCGGCAAGACGACCACGCTCTACGGCGCCCTCGACAAGATCAACTCCCCCGACCGCAAGATCATCACCGTCGAGGACCCGGTCGAGTACCAGCTCAAGGGCGTGAACCAGATCGCGGTGAAGCCGAAGATCGGGCTGACGTTCGCGACCGGCCTGCGCCACATCGTGCGGCAGGACCCCGACGTGATCCTCGTCGGCGAGATCCGTGACCTGGAAACGGCGGAGATCGCCATCCAGGCCTCGCTCACCGGCCACCTGGTGTTCTCGACGCTGCACACCAACGACGCGCCGGCGGCCATCACGCGCCTTCAAGACATGGGCGTCGAGCCGTACCTCGTCGCCTCGGTGCTCGAGGCCGTGCTGGCCCAGCGGCTCGTGCGCCGCATCTGCGGCGCCTGCCGCGTGCCCGACGAGGTGAGCGCGGCCGACCTCGACGCGCTCGGCGTCGTGGCGCCGGACAACACGCAGCTCGTCCGCGGCAAGGGCTGCGAAGAGTGCCGCGGCACCGGCTACCGCGGCCGCATGGGGATCTACGAGCTGTTCCCCATCACGGAGGACGCGCGCAGCCTGATGCTGCGTCGCTCGTCGGCGCGCGACATCCGGCAGCACGCCATCGGGGCCGGGATGATCACCCTCCGCATGGACGGCTGGCGGCGCGCGTGCGAGGGGCTGACGACGGTCGAGGAAATCCTGCGCGTCACCCAGGAAGACGCCTGACGCGATGCCCGTCTTCGTGTACAAGGCCGCGGACCGGCGCGGCCAGACGATCGACGGAGTCATGGATGCGCCCGACGCCCGGGCCGTCGTCGAGCGCCTGCAGAAGGACGCCTACTACCCGATCAAGGTCACGGCGCACGGCGAGCGCGCGCCGCTGCTCCGTCTGGGTGGCTCGCGCGTCCGCCAGCGCGACCTCCTCGCGCTGACCCAGCAGCTGGCCACGCTGTTCGAGGCGGGGCTGCCGCTGGACCGCGCGCTCTCGATCCTCGAGGAGCTGGCGGTCAATGCGCGCGTCAAGGCGATCGTCAGCGATCTCCTGCGCAGCGTGCGCGGCGGCGCGTCGTTCAGCGAGGCGCTCGCCAAGCACCACCCGCGACCCTTCTCGCGGCTGTACATCAATATGGTTCGCGCCGGCGAGAAGGGCGGCGTGCTCGAGGTGGCGCTGCGGCGGCTCGCCGAGTTCCTGGAAGCGCGCGCCGCCTTCAACGAGGCCGTCGTCTCCGCGCTCATCTACCCGGCCGTGATCACGCTGGTGGGCGCGGGCGCCGTCGTGTTCCTGATGACCTTCGTCATCCCGCGCTTCGCGACGATCTTCAAGGACCTCAACCAGGCGATCCCCCTGCCCACGCAGATCCTCCTCGCCGTCAGCGCGGCGCTGCAGCAGTACTGGTGGGTCGGTCTGGTCGTCACGCTCGCCGGGGTCCTCGCGTGGCGCGTGTGGACGGGAACGCCCGAGGGCCGGATGTCGTGGGACCGCGCCATTCTCAAGGCGCCGATCTTCGGCGCCGTCGCGCTAAACGTGGAGACGGCGCGCTTCGCGCGCACGCTCGGCACCATGCTGCGCTCGGGGGTGCCCGTGCTCGGCGCGCTGGCGGTCGTCGGCGAGATGATGTCCAATCAGGCCGTCGGCGCCGCCGTCTCGCGCCTGTCGGACGGCGTCAAGCGCGGCGGCACGATCGCGGCGGGCATGCAGGAGCAGGGCCTGTTCCCCACGCTCGCCGTGCACATGGTGCGCGTGGGCGAAGAGACCGGCCGGATGGAGGATATGCTGCTCAAGGTCGCCGATACCTTCGAGACCGACGTGCGGGTGGAGATGAAGCGCACACTCGGCCTGCTCGAGCCGACGATCATCGTCGTGATGGGGGTACTCGTGGCATTCATCGTCGTCGCCATGCTCATGGCCATCTTCTCGATCAACGAGGTGGCGCTGTGAGGCGCCGCTGGCTCCGCAACGAGCGCGGGTTCACGCTGGTGGAGCTGCTCGTCGTCATCATCGTCCTCGGTCTGCTCGTCGGTCTCGTCGGCCCGCGACTCTTCGGTCACGTCGGCCAGTCGAAGCAGGCGGCCGCGAAGGCGCAGATCGAGCTGTTCGGGACGGCGCTCGACGCCTACCGTCTGGACGTCGGATCCTATCCGACGTCCGCGCAGGGTCTGCAGGCGCTGGTGACCAATCCCAACGCCGCGAACTGGAACGGCCCCTATCTGAAGAAGAAGGAGGTCCCGCTCGATCCGTGGGACTCGCCGTACAAGTACGCGTGCTGCCCAGGGCAGCACGACGACTACGATCTGTGGTCGGAGGGCGCCGACAAGGCCCCCGGCGGCGAAGGCGAGAACGCCGACGTCACGTCGTGGCAGTCCCTGAAGTCGCGAAAGGCGGCGCAGTAGGCGCCCCCCACCGTCGCGCACGATCCGCCGCGGGGGGCTTCACCCTCCTCGAGCTGATCGTGACGCTGATGGTCCTCATGATCGTCATCGGCCTCGCGGTGCCGGTCGTCGGTCGCAGCAGCGATGCGGTGCGCAACCGCGTCGAGATCGCCGGCTTCTCCGCGCTCCTGCGTCACGCGCGCGAGCGCGCGATCACCAGCCGCGTCTCGCACAGCGTGGTGATCGACCCGGCCAACCACACGATGACCGTGCTGGCCGGGCCCGAGGGCGAGGTGCGCGAGACGCGCCAGCTGCCCGAGCGCATGACGGTGGAGGCGACGCCGCCGCAGGCGCTCACGGTGCGCTTCGAGCCGCAGGGCACGTCCAGCGGCGCCGACTACAAAGTCAAAACGGGCGACGTCGTGTATCGCGTGACCGTCGACCCCGTCACCGGCCGAGTCAAGAACACGCGGCTATGACCAGAACGCGCCCCGCGAGCGGGCCTTCGGGATTCACGCTGCTCGAAGTTCTGGTGGCGCTCGCGATTTTGAGCCTCGCGATCGTGGTGTCGATCCAGGGCTTCGCGTCGGGGCTTCGATTGCTGAAGCTGTCGGGCGAGCACCAGGAGGCGATGCTGCTCGCCGATCTGAAGGCGCGCGAAATCACCTCGCCCACCCAGGCCGGTCGCGACAGCGGCACCGAAGGCCCCTACACGTGGGAGCGAGAGATCAAGCAGGTCGTGACGCCCGATCTGGAGGTCGACGGGCGCGCCGTGAGGTGGCGGCAGTGGGAGGTGGACGTGAACGTGCGGTGGGGCGATCACCGCCAGGTCACGGTCGCCACGCTCCGCACCGTCGCGGGCGATGGTGACAAGAAACCGACGAGCCCGAGGCCATGAGGCGCGCACGCGGCTTCACGCTGGTCGAGCTGCTCATCGCGCTGGGCATCGTCGGCCTGCTGCTCACGATCGCCTTCACCGGCCTGCGCGTCGCCATGGCCGCGTGGGCGCGCGGCGAAGACCGCGCCGAAGCCCACCAGCACGTCCGCGCGATCGCCTTCACGATGGCGCGCGCGCTCGGGGCCGCCTACCCGTATCGCGGGGCGAAGGGCGAGGCCCCCGAGGTGATCATGCTGTTCAACGGCGCCGAGCAGAAGCTGGAGTTCGTCACCCAGGCCCCGCCGCTGCCGCTGCAGGTGCCGGTCGCCTTCACGGCCGTGGTCATCTCGCTCGAGTCGGGTGAAGAACAGGGGCTCGTCGTGCGCGAGCGTGCGCTGCCCAACCGCGATCCGTTCACCAAGGGTGACATCGTCATGCGCGATCCCGCCGTCACCTCGCTGGCCTTCAAGTTCCAGAACGACGACGGCGAGTGGGTGGACACCTGGGACGGCCAGGACTTGAGGGCCATCCCGCGCGGCGTGTCGCTCACCGTCGGCACCACGCTCAACGGCCGCGCGCAGGCACTGCCGCCGATCACGGTCACGCTGCGCACGACGGGGGCCCAGCGGTGAGCCGCCAGCGAGGCTTCGCCCTCATCGCGGTGCTCCTGGTGCTCGCCATGGTCGGCGTGCTCGGCGCCGAGTTCGCCTATTCGATGCGCCTGGAGGCCACCTCCGTGCGCGCGTACAAGGACACGCTCACCGCTGCGCACCTGGCCGAGGCCGGCGTCGAGCAGGCGATTCGCGAGGTCGCCGGCGACGTCATGCACGCCGTGCTCGCGGAAGACGGCAGCCTGACCTTCTACAACCGCGAGCGTCAGGAGCTCAAGCGCCTGCCGCGCACGAAGGTCCCGCTCGGCATCGGCCACTTCTCGTACCGGATCACCGACGAGGAGGCGCGGCTGAACCTCAACACCTCGCCGCCCGACCGTGTCGAGCGGCTGCTGCAGGCGCTGGGACTCGAAAAGTCCGATCGCGACACGATCAACGACAGCCTGCAAGACTGGCGCGATCCCAACGAGGAGCACCGGCTCAACGGCGCCGAGAGCGAGGACTATTATCTGAAGCTGCCGCTGCCCTATCGCGCCAAGAACGCCAACCTCGACTCGATTACCGAGCTGCTCCAGATCAAAGGTGTGACCCCGGCGATCTACTACGGCACCGCCGGCAAGCCCGGTCTCGAGGCCTACGTCACCGTGAAGTCGCCCGGGCAGGTCAACCTCAACACCGCGTCCTGCGTCGTGCTGCGTGCGCTCACCGTCGGCGATGCCGAGTGCTCGGCCATCGAGCAGAGCCGGCGCGAAGGCCCGTACACGACCGTGCCGGGACAGTTCGGCGGGCGCGGGCTCGGTCTCACGACGCGGACGTACCGCGTGGACGCCGAGGGGATCATCGACGGACAGGTGCGCGCCCGCCTGTCCGCCATCATCCAGCGCCGCACGGAATCCGCCGGCGACACCGTGACGGTGCTCGAATGGTCGGGCATCCGGTAGCCGGAAGAGTTTTGCAGGTCGCGGGTTTATCTCGTAGATTAAGCGAATGAACTTCAAGCCCCTTCGGCTCGCCGTCGTCCTGCTCGGTGACCGGCTCGCGGTCGCCGCGCTGCAGGGCTCACGGCTCGAGGCGTTCACCGTGGAGGTCGAGAATCCGGCGGCCTCCCTGCGCGCCGAGCTGGACGCGCGCCGACTGCCGGCGCGCAAGGCGTTTCTGGCGGTGGCGCGAAGCGTCGTGACCGTGAAGCCGATCGATCTGCCGCCCGTCGCGGGCGACATGCGCCAGATGGTCGGCTTCGAGCTGGAGCGACACCTGCCGTTCTCGGCGGACGACGCGTCATACGATTTCACGCTGCTGCCCGCGGAGGCCGCCGCCGACCGGCCGGCGGGCGGCGAGCAGCGCGTGCTGATCACCGCCGCCGATCGGCGGGTGGTCGAGACGGCGGTGCGTCTGGCGGACGAGGCGCGGCTGCGCCCGCAGTCGCTCACGGTCGCCGCCCACAACCTGCCGACGCTCGCGCGCGTGCCGCGTGCCGCGCGCGTGGCGTGGGTGCATCGCGCGGCCGGCGCCACCGACGTGCTGCTGCTCGCCGGCGACACGCTCATGCTCAGCCGCAGCCTGCCGGGCATCGAGGACGCGCTCGTCGCCGACGAGCTGAAGCGCTCGCTGCTCGCGCTGCGCTGGCGCGTCTGCGACGCGGTGTGGGTCTCGGGCGACGACGCGGCGCCGCAGGGCCCGACCGAGGGTCCGCTCTCGGAGCTCGGCGCGCTGGTGACGGAGCCCGCGTGGACGCCGCGCGCCGCGCAGCAGATCGACAGCCTCCCCGTCGAGCACCGGGGCGCCCTGCAGCTCGCGCTGGCCGTCGCTTCCGGACGCGGCGTGCGCCCGCACGAGCTGCTGCCTGCGAAAGATCGCCCGCGGCGGCTCACGCGCCCGCAGACGTTCACCGTCGGCATGGCGGCGGCCGCGGCCGTGCTCGGCATCCTCGCGCTGCTCGCGCCGGCCTGGCGCGAGCAGCGTCACCTCGGCCGCATCGACGCCGAGATCGCGCGGATGGACCCGGACGTGAAGGCGGTGGATCGCGTGCTGCGCGACCTCGAGCGCAAGCGCAAGTTGCTCGCGACCGTCGACAGCGCAGAAGCCGCGGGCATCCGTCCCCTGCTGGTGCTGCGCGAGCTGACCGAGATCCTGCCCAACGACGCCTGGCTCACGACCGTATCGCTGGACGCCAAGGGCGTGGAGCTGACCGGCGCGGCCTCGGCCGCGAGCGCGCTCATCCCGCTGCTCGAGAACTCGCCGCGTCTCGAGCGCGTGGAGTTCTCGTCGCCCGTCACGCGCGGTCGCGACAACCGCGAGCAGTTTCGCATCCGCGCGGCGTGGGAGCGCGACGGCGCCACGGCGGTCGCGACCGGCGCAGCGCCCGCGCCCGCCCCGACGCCTCCGCCGCCGGGTGTCGTCGCTCCGGCGCCGCCGCCGTCCCCCGGCGGTCCGGCGCCCGCGCCGGCCCAGCCCCGGCGGCCCGCCGGCCCACCGCCAGGAGGCGCCCGGCAGTGAGGCGATGGTGGACCCGATGGTGGAGCGAGATCTCGCCGCGCGAGCGCATGATCATCCTGGGCGGCGGCGCCATCTTCGTCATCGTGATGGCCTGGCTCTTCGTCATCACACCGCTGCGTGATCGCACGTCGGCCACCGCCGACCTCGTGCCCGAGCGCGAGCGCCTGCTGGTTCGGCGGATGGACCTGCTCGCGCGCCGCGCCCAGATCGCCGCCGAGCTCGAATCGGCCAACGCGCGCCTGGAGCGGCTCAACGCGCGCCTGCTCACCGCGGCGGCGCCGGCGGTGGCCGCGTCCGAGCTGCAGAAGCTCGTGAAGGACATGGCGGCCGAGGCCAAGACCGACATCCGCAGCGAGCGCATCCTGCCGCCCGAGGAGCGCGGCGACCTGCTGGAAATCCCGGTGGAGATCGCCGTCTCGGCCGAGATCCGTCAGCTCGTCGACCTCCTGGCGCGGGTCGAGGGCGCGCAAAAGCTATTGACGGTAAAGGACTTACGGGTCAGAGTAGTCAACGTCAGCCAGCCCAAGGAGTTGCTGGCGACGCTGACCGTTTCGGGCTTCATTCTGCCGCCCGGTAAAGCGAAGGCATGATGTCGAGAACACTCGTCGCCGTGAACCTGGCACTCGCCGCCGTGGCGGTGCTATTGGTCCTGTACATCGGCCGTCAGTTCGTCGCGCCGACGCCGCTGCCCCTCGGCGGCCGCCGCGCCGTGACGTCGGCCGGGACCACGGGTTCGGCCGACTCGCCGCGGCCGCCGGGGAGCGCGTACAACGTCGTCGCCGCCCGCAACCTGTTCAGCCCCACACGCACGGAGGCGCCCTCGAGCAGCGTGGTGACCGCCTCCCCGCTCATCAAGCCCAACCTGTTCGGCGTCGTCGTGCGCGAGCGAGGCTCCATCGCCTATCTGGAAGATCCGACGACCAAGCGCGTGGCCGGCTATCGCGTGGGCGATCGCATCATGGGCGGCACCGTGCAGGCGATCAAGGCCGACGGCGTGACGATCGACGCGCCGGGCGGCGCGATGGACGTGCGGCTGCACGATCCCGGCAAGCCCCGCGCGACGCCGGCCGCGGCCGCCGGGACGCCTCAGCCCGGCATGGCGCCGGTGCTGCCGGGCGTGATTCCGCCGGTGACACCGATGCCGCCGACGCCCATGCCGCCGCAGGCGATGCAGCCGCCGGTGCAGCACCCCGGTCAGCCGCCCGCGTTCGTGCCGGGCCAGCCGCCGCTCGTTGTTCCGGGTCAACCGCCCGCCGTCACCCCGCCGGTCGTTCCGGGCCGGCGGCCGATTCCACCGAACCTGATGCGCCGTCTGCCACCCGGCATGGGCGATGCGCCGCCACAGTAATGTAAGCGGCTTCGTCGCGAGCGCCGTCCTGCTCTCACTCGTCGCCGGCTGTGCGACGAAGACCCCGACGCCGAAGATCGCCACGCCGCCCGTCGGCCCCGTGCCGCCGCCGACCACCGTCACCGTCCAGACCGAGCCGAGCGCGCCGCCGCCCGTGTCCATCGGCCCGCGTGCGCTGCCGCCCGGAGCGCAGCAGCCCGCGCCGGTGACGCCGATGCCGACACCGCCGCCGCCGAGCATCGC
>WNEW01001787.1_pt1 | contig 10478 bp, 10 predicted proteins | sample 5399891 | NCBI WGS metagenome assembly WNEW01 (sample SAMN13153336, study PRJNA577476) | soil metagenome | isolation source: 40 cm grassland meadow soil pre-rain plot 5 | place: USA:California | collected 2015-09-08 | reverse complement strand
ATAATAATGGAGGGAAAACGATGTTCATTGATCGCTTTGGATTCTTCCACACTTCTGGCGAAGTGAACCCGCTGTGTATAGAGCGGATTCCGTCCATCCTTTTCTAGTTGAGCCATCTCGAGATCGTGCTCCTCGACGTGCTTGCGGAAGACATCCACCGCATCCACTGCCATCGGGCTATCGACGTAGACCGGTAGAATTGGGATTTTGTTTTCAACTTCGAGCTCACGCAGAATGTAGAGCAACTCTTGGGCACGCCCGATCGCGAATGACGGAATCAAAACCGTGCCGCCTCGTTTTGCTGTGGACACGACAACATCGCGAAGTTGGTCTTTGCCGATCGTTCCTTCGTTACCGGCGTGAAGGCGGTTCCCATACGTGGACTCCAGAATCAAGTAATCCGCAGCATCGACCGATGCGGGATCGAAAATAATCGGCTGGTCGTATCGACCGATATCACCGGTAAAGAGCACAGTCTTTTGCGTTTCGCCGCTGCCTTCGCGAAATCTGACAAATGCGGAACCCAGAATGTGGCCTGCGTGCATCATGTCAAACCCGAGGCTGCTGGAGAGAGATACCGCTTCTCCATACTTGACTGGCCGCAGCAGCTCGAGCGAAGCCATCGCATCGCGGACGGTGTATAGCGGCAATGCCGGTTTGTGCTTTGTCAGGTGATGCTTGTTTCGATAGTTGGCTTCTTCTTCCTGAAGGTGTCCGGCATCGGGCAACAAAATTCGGGCCAGGTCAACAGTCGCGGATGTTGCGAGGACGGGACCTTTATAACCCTGCGCGACGAACCGCGGCAGATAACCGGTGTGATCGATGTGCGCGTGTGTGAGTACGACCGCGTCGATCGATTTTGGATCGACCGGCGGCGCTTCCCAGTTCCTCAATCGCAGCTCTTTCGAACCCTGAAAAAGACCGCAATCAAGAAGAATCCGGCGGTCCTTCGTCTCCATCAGAAATTTGGAACCGGTGACGGTCTGAGTAGCGCCCAGAAAAGTAAGCTTCATAAAATCAGTTCCATACTGGATTATGTCGACTTGTGAGGCTGCGCGCTAGCGCTTGCGCTGTGCGGGAACCGGCCTCGTGGACTCGACATTATCCTCAGCGGGACTTGAAAAGGCTAGGATACGTGAGCGTCGTCCCTTCGGCCTTCACAAATTTGGTGAATGTGTGCTGCTCGATCTTTGTTGCCGTCAAGATGTGACCGACGCGATAGCTGCGAGCTAAGAGCGCATCCGATACGAGCTGGCGATGGCAACGCCAGAACACCGCCTCAGTACAGCAATAGACTGTCGTCTTTTCCTGTAGAAGCCGGATGAGTTCGTTGAGCGCTGCGTCGAATTCCTGTGTTTGCATGTAGTCCGCATAGCCGCGGAAAGCATCATTTCTCCATGCCGCATTCAGAACCGAGTCCCTGCGCGGCTTGCGCAAACCGCCGAGAGCTTTCAGGTGAACATATTCGATTCCGGCTCGCGGAAGCGCCACCTGCAGATGTTCAAGATTGAATTGCGGTGTGTGCTTCGAGCCCGGCAGTGTGCGAATATCCGCAAGCCGCCGGATCTTGTAACCTGACAGGATGGCGAGGGTCTCTTCCCATGTCCGGTTCGAGAAGCCCATGGAATAGACGTCGAAGTTCATCAATGCCGCTCTTTTAGTCCCGCTGAGGGATCATGCTGACGTCATCAAATACTCCGAGTGGTGATAGACAGAGCCCTCTGATTATCGGGAAACGTCACGTAAGCTGACCGCCCGGGACCTTATCAGAAAATTAGTTCGACTTTTGCTGCGCGATGAGTTGCGCGACGGGAGAATCTTTGCCAAGCGGTTCCACGAACAACGATTCGCAGGCGTGTCGGGCGAGGGAGGAGTTTGTCGGCAAATAAATCCTGATCAACGTCTCTTGGTGGGAAATGCAGTCGAGACGTATAAATCCCCGACTTTCTTCAACGATATTCCGAATGGCCTGAACCATGGCTCCGCCAAGGGGCATCGGGCCTGAATGATTTCCAGATATCTCGCATGCCGTGTATTTGAAGCTCAGCATGACGTACGGCACGTCGCCGTCGGCGGAGTCGCAACAGCAATTCAATGGAATGGTGGAACATGCCGTCTGTAACAGAATGTTCCCACCCGATCGCATTTCTTCTCGTGCCTTGACGAAAAGGCGGCCCACAATGTCCTCAATCCGCGTCGGGGAAATGACAACGGGAAACAAACCCGATGAACAGAACGACCGCACACGAATTTGCTCACCTAGAAGTGGCAGCAGCCTTTCGGCCGACTGTTTGATCAAAGCGTTGAGATCACAGTTTACCGGATCGAACACTCCCGGATATGGAAGGTTGCAGTTTTTCACGTCTGCGTTCGGCACGACGAATTCCTCCCTCGCCCTGGACGGAAACTAGCGATTAACGGCCATGCCGGTGGAAGGGCAATGGCAAAACTGTCTCTCCGCCGTCGGGCGCGATTTTGGATTCCAGTTCTTCGATCTGGATCTCAAGGTCGATTGTTTTTTGCGTCATGTCAGTTTGCATTTCAATTCTCTTTCTGAAGAAATGCCGGTTTCAATCAACTGGTTGTGGCATTTCTCGGCTGCTTCGGTCCTGGCATGGCGCTTACCATTAGCTCTGCACTGATTCCATTAGGCTAAATGGGGTTAGTACCCCTGTTTCACGTCAAAACTCTGACGCAGAGTCGGACGACACCGTCAGAAACTTGACGCAACGCGCCCCGCCAGATCATGCGTCTTCAGCAGAATTCCATCCAAGTGGAAACTCGGCCCACCTTTATGGTAACTACGACTTATCGGATGGCGACGATAAGTTTGTGAAAGGAAGGTCCGGATGCGCAAGCTTTACCGATTGCGTAGGGAGTCAGCTAAGCGTTGTTTCGTGATTCAGTGGACAGTACTTGAGATCGTACTGGCGAGCACTTTGAGTTGGCCTCGGTCGGTATTCGCTCAGTGGATCCGGTATCCGACCGTTGGGGTGCCTACTACCTCTGACGGCCGACCCAATTTGTCAGCCCCGGCACCGCGGACGTCTGACGGTAAGCCGGACTTCTCGGGCATCTGGCTGACCGGCAATCCCAACTGTCCACGGGGCCTCGACCCTGTCTCCCTGAATTGCGGGACCGAGCTGCCGATGGGTCGCGAAGGCATCAACTTTGGCGTGAGCCTGCCCGGGGGTCTGCCCTATCAGCCCTGGCTCGCAGACCTGGTGAAGAAACGAACCGCCGACGACGCGAAAGACGATCCGCACATCCGCTGTCTGCCAGACACGTTCCTACGCGCTTACAGCCTGCCACACCTGCTGAAGTTCGTGCACACGCCCACCCTGTTGGTCATGCTCGACGAGATGAATGCGAACTATCGACAAGTCTTCATCGACGGACGGCCGGTACCGGCGGACCCGACGCCTTCGTGGCAAGGCTACTCGACGGCGACATGGCAGGGCGACACCCTTGTCATCACGTCGAAAGGCTTCCGTGATGATATCTGGATCGACTGGAACGGCAGCGTGATTACGCAGGCGGCCACCGTAATCGAGCGAATCCGCCGCCCTGACTATGGGCACCTCGAAATAGAAGTGACGGTGGACGACCCAAAGGCTTACACGAAGCCGTGGGCCGTCACACTACGGCAACAGGTCGCTCTCAATACCGAACTTACGGACGAGATCTGCCTGGAAAACGAAAAGTTCGCGGAACGGGTGAAGTGAAGCGACCCTTAAAAATTCGTATTCGATCTTGATCGGCGCAGGCACGCAATGTACACTGACCACGTTAAAAAAGCAGAAAATTGATGTGCCGAAGCTGTGTTCACGGCTGGCATTTCAGGCATCCGACGCATCGAGTGAGGTTTTTCGTTCTCAATAATGTCGCCTCCCCTGGCCCTTATCACTGGATCCTGCGGATTAATCGGATCTGAAGTATGTGTCTACTTTCATCGGTTCGGATTTCGAATCACTGGGATCGACAACAATCAGCGTGCTGTATTTTTTGGCCCGGAAGGAGACACAAGGTGGGTTCTCAAGCGCCTCGTATCCGACATCGACACGTATAGTCACCATCATGTCGACATCCGCGATCGGGAAGCAATTCGACGCCTCATCTGTGAATTAAAGCCGGCAGTGATCATTCATACCGCGGCACAGCCTTCTCACGATCGGGCAGCCGACATCCCGTTTGACGATTTCGAAGTGAATGCCGTGGGAACCCTGAACCTGCTGGAAGCCGCGCGACACGTTTGCCCGGATTCGCCGTTCATCCACATGTCCACGAATAAAGTGTATGGTGATGCGCCCAACCGGGTGCGTCTGCGGGAGCTCGAAACGCGCTGGGACTTCGATGATCCGGAACTCGCACAGGGTATCCCAGAAACGTTTTCTATCGATCAATCCAAGCATTCATTATTCGGCGCTTCGAAGGCGGCCTCTGATTTACTTGTCCAGGAATATGGGCGTTACTTCGGAATGCCCACGTGCTGTCTACGCGCCGGTTGTCTGACTGGACCCAACCATTCGGGGGTGGAACTCCACGGTTTTCTCAGCTACTTGATCAAGTGCAATCTGCAGGGTCGCGAGTATAGGATCTGCGGGTACAAAGGAAAGCAGGTTCGCGACAATATTCATGCCGAAGATGTAGCGCGGTTCATGTATGAGTTTTACAAGGCGCCGCGGATAGCTGAAGTTTACAATCTAGGCGGCGGCAAGAGTAACTCCTGCTCGATTATCGAATCTTTTCGCATGATCGAAGAGATCACGGGCCGCCGGATGAAGTCACGATACATCGATCAAAACAGAATTGGCGACCATATCTGTTATTACAGCGACTTGCGCAAGATCAAGTCTCATTATCCGTCGTGGAGCGTTGCAAAAGACTTGCCGCACATTTTCGATGAGATCAGCTCGGCCTGGACGAGCCGGTCTATGGAGACCACCGCGTGAGAGTCCTGATCACCGGCGTTTGCGGTTTTGCCGGCAGCACTCTGGCCAGGTGTCTGCTCGAGCGTATGGACGACGTGTCCGTATGGGGTATCGACAACCTCATGCGGCCAGGATCTGAGACCAACCGCGGAGTCCTTAAACAGCTCGGCGTGACCGTTTTTCACGGCGATATCCGTAACGCGAGCGATTTTGAAGTAGTTCCGAACGTCGACTGGGTGATTGACGCGGCTGCAAATCCAAGCGTATTGGCGGGCATAAACGGTTCCGGAACGAGCCGGCAACTGTTTGAGCACAATCTCGCGAGCATGGTCAACATCCTGGAATACTGCAAAACCCACGGCGCCGGATTGTTGCTCCTGAGCACGAGCCGTGTGTACTCGATCAGCGCGTTGGCGCACCTCCCGCTGAAAACCGTGGACGGCGCTTTCTGTCTGGACTGTTCGAAGGTGTTGCCGCACGGAGTGTCCGCCTGTGGCATTGATCCAGGTTTCTCCACTGAAGCCCCCATTTCGCTCTACGGCGGCACGAAGCTGGCGTCGGAAATGCTCGTCCTGGAGTACGGGCTCGCGTTTGGGTTTCCAGTATGGATCAATCGTTGCGGTGTGCTGGCCGGCGCGGGCCAATTCGGAACACCCGATCAAGGAATCTTTTCATATTGGATTAATGCTCATCTTCAGCGCCGGCCGATGCGCTACATCGGATTTGGAGGAACGGGATACCAGGTGCGGGATGCGTTTCATCCTCGAGATCTTGCGGGCTTGCTGCACGCGCAAATTGTAACTGGGCGCAACGGAGGAAGACGGATCTACACCGTTGGAGGCGGCCCAGAAAATGCGATGTCACTGGCGCAACTCACTGCATGGTGCAATTCAAGATTCGGCAAACATCAGCCCCAAGCAGACGATCGCCCGCGAAAATATGATGTCCCGTGGATCGTTATGGATTCAACACATGCGACGAAGGAGTTTGAGTGGCGGCGCAGTGTTGACTTAATCACAATACTGGAAGAAATCTCCTGCCACGCACAGCGTAACCCCCGATGGCTGGAAGTGAGTGGACTATGAAAAAGAACCAACGTGAGTCCCTTGGCCAAGAACCGCTGCGAATGCTGTCCATAATCATTCCCGCCCGAAATGAGCAATCATGTATTGCTTCCACCGTGGAACATTTGTATGTCGAGCTTCGCATTCAGGGCATCGAGCACGAAATCGTTGTCGTCGATGACGGCAGCACGGACGAAACCTGGAGAGTACTCAATGCCACAGCGACGCGAGTACCGACGCTGCGGCCCATTCAAAATACAGGACAGCATGGCTTCGGCCGCGCTCTTTCCTTCGGTTTCGATCACATGCACGGCGATGCGGCCGTGATCATGATGGGTGATGAAAGCGATGACTGTCGCGACGTGGTGTCGTATTGGCAGCTTTTAAACGAAGGATGGGATGCTGTCTTCGGCTCTCGGTTCATTCGTGGCGGGGGCTTGATTGACTATCCGTTTCACAAATTGATTCTCAACCGCATGGCCAATTGGTTCTTGCGAATCTTGTTTCAAACGGGCGTTAACGACACCACCAACGCGTTTAAAGCCTATCGGCGCACGGTCATCGACGGGTGTCGTCCATTTCTGTCACCGCATTTCAATCTGACCATTGAACTTCCGCTGAAGACAATCGTTCGCGGTTATACGTACACGGTCACACCCATCACGTGGAGGAACCGGCGTACTGGGTTGTCTAAACTAAAAATAAAGGAAATGGGAAGCCGCTATCTTTTCATAGCGCTATATTGCTGGCTCGAAAAATACTTCAGCTGCGGAGATTACCGGAAGGAAGTCGTGAAAACCGAAACATCCGGCGTCACCGCCAGATCTGCGACAACCAGCGGATCGCGGTCATAAGGAAAGCTCCGATCGGTGACATCAAAGTTTCGTAATAGCCAGCACCGCTGTTCACATGTGGTCATCGGACTACGGTGTTGAACGCCAGCCTATTTTGGAATCGAGTGATCACGGAATGAGTCGAGCGCCGCATCCTGGCCTTCGGTCTTACTCTGTTCGAGAGCAGCCAGCAGCATCGAGGGAGTGAGTCCAGGAAAGAAGCGGCTCTCGGAAATTTCGCGGAATCTCTCACCGGTGAGTTCGTAGAATTGAACTTTCTTGCTGTCGTAGCGCCAGATTTCGGGAACTGAAAGCGCGGCATAGATCGGAAACTTGCTCAACGACTCGTTTGTGATATCGATCTCGACAACGATATCCGGGGGTGGATCGATTTCCAGATCAAGCCTGCGCTTGCCGATCACTCGAAGCGCATTTGCAGCGTAATAACCACAGTCCGGCTCCACTCCTCTTTGCAGCCGCTGTTGTTTCCATGTCGCCGCGCCGTAGTTTTGAACCTTGATTTTGTGTGCCTGCCCAAAAACGCGTACCAGAAGATCGATAAATCTCCCGTACTCCTCGTGCTCTGGTAGTGGACTCATGATTTCCAGCTTTCCTCGATCGTAAGTGACACGCAGGTGGGGCCGGTCCCGCAAGTCCTCCAGCAGCCGCTCGTATTCATCCCAACTGGTTTGCTGAATTATCAGAGTTGCACCTTCGGGCAGGTGCTCGATGGCATCCAGGTAATCTGCGGTGCGAGCACTCATGCTTGCATTATAGTTCGCTTTCTCTTTGTTTATGACCGCGCCAATTTTGCCGACTCTTCCCACAGCCGTTTCGCCGCCTCGTGGTCTTGTGCTTCTATCGACGAGGTTTTCGGCCGGCATTGATAGAAGTACTGGCCTGTCGTTCCAGAGACCTCTTTCGAGGATGCGAGAAATACAATAGTGTCGGCGCCGTTTTCCGGGGAGATGGCGAATTTCTTAGCAATCCGGAAGAGGAGGGATAGCGGCCCCTTGCTTTCGTCGCCAAAGCGGGTATTCACGAAACCGGGATGAAGGCAATTGACGGTGACGCCCGTGCCGCTCAACTGCCGCGCCAGTTCGCGCGTGAACAAAATATTGCATAGCTTCGAGCGCCCGTACGCGCGGAAGGGCTGATACCTGCGGGCTCCTTGCAGGTCCCCGAAGTCGATTTTCATCCCACGGTGGGCTTCCGAAGAGGTGTTGATCACACGAGCGGGAGCGGATGCGAGCAACCGTTGGCGTAATTGTTCGGTCACTACAAAATACGACATGTGATTGGTGGCGAACGTACGCTCCAATCCTTCGCCGGTCATTTCCCGTTTGCCGAATAACGCCCCGGCGTTATTGATCAAGACGTCGATCCGCGATTCCGCGGCTGCGATTTCGTCCCCCACGCGCTTCATTTCCTTAACGATGGAGAGGTCCGCGTAGTAGACGCGGTGATCAATTTCCGGCGCCGTCGCACTCAATCGCTTCAACGTTGCTTCTCCGCGAGTTCGACTGCGAGCGATGACGAGCATACGCGCTCCCATGGCGGCCAGTTTCTCCGCAGCTACTTTCCCAATGCCCGACGTCGCTCCGGTAATAACCACAACCTTGCCCTGCATACCGTCATTCTACTAGCGTGTTCCCCTACTCGCAGAGGGCGTTAACATACTTGACGCATCCACTGCGATTGTCCGTTGTAAGTTGAATTGTTGTGCGATGTTTAATGTACTTGTTGCGCTGTTAGGTGGTCGGATGATCGGATGTCCGGTTGCTGCCGCTCGATCGGCTCGATATCGTCATACCCGATCGCCTCGATCTGACCTCGAATGTAGTGCAGACTAAGCGGTGCGATGAACTAATCTAAAAGACTTAACCTTCCTTTACCGCGTACTCCGCTCTCTCCCTGGATTATTATGCATTCGTTTTAGAAATAGCAGTCAGGGGCTTATCTTGACGCCTGATCATGATCCGAAGAATGGACTGTTCGAGAAGGTGGAAGGTAGCGAACTCCTCCAGATTGAAGTAAAGCGAGTCCGCATCCTTATTTTCCGGCGAATGGTTATAGAGGTCAAAACGGCAGTATCGAAGAAATAAAGACGCAACCGCCTCTCGATGCTACGGTCGTGCCGAGGGTAATTAAACCCCGGACGCGCCCGCGAACTGTGCGTGATGGCGTCCTATAAAAAAGAAAATGGGACTCAAAGAGATAGCTTGTCAAAATGTCTAGCGCACCGATGCCCCTTAGACTATCCGAGTTCAGTACCGCAAGAGAAACGGCTTGGTATGCGATAAACGTCCGATCGCGGTCGGAGTGGATGGTTGCGGAGGGCCTTCGAGCAAAAGGCTACGATCCTTTTCTACCCACTTACAAAAGTAGGCGACATTGGTCTGATCGAATTAAGGTGTCGGAGTTACCACTTTTCTCAGGTTATCTATTTTGTCAGTTTGATATCCAACAGCGACTCCCTATTTTAAAAACGCCTGGCGTTAAGTCGATCGTTGGGAGCGGTAGGAATCCTGAAAGCATCCAGCGTACGGAAATCGAAGCGATCCAAAACCTCGTCAAAAGTGGATTGTCCTATAAGCCTTATCCATACGTAACCGTTGGTCAATTGGTGCGCGTTGAACAGGGCTCACTTTGTGGGTTGGTTGGGCTAATCAAGGTAGTGAAACATGAAACGCGTTTGATCATTTCTGTGAGTTTGCTCATGCGGTCCGTTTTAGTTGAAATCGATCGCAGCTGGGTTGAACCACTACGGAGTTCAGCCGTTTTCGATACATCCATCCTGAGAAGGCCGCTTCCTGAAGAAGGCAGCCCATTACGGCATAACTGAGAGGGATCATGCTCGATGGTTTTCAAGGCAAAAAGGCACTTAATCGGATCAGGACTTCCCGGAGCGGAAGGTTCACCATGAAATTCCGCCACCGCCCTGCTCACCGGGTGTCCAGGTACTTGATGGAAATCCGCCAGTGGAAAAGATGAGAAATGGCGTTCCCGCCTGGTGGTTTTGGTTCAGCTAGCTCCTTTTTGTTTGTTTCTCCGGCAGTCGTGATTCGAGGATCTCAGCCGTCACGTGGACCGTGTTGGGCTTTGAAGGCGCTTACCTTGGCGATTCGTCGGGCGCAAGGGAGTGTGCCCGTCTGTAAAAAGTGCCGCGAGGTGAATCTTCATGCTGACGAGTTCAAGGACGCTATTCTTCTCATTCGTAATCTTAGTCGGACTAATCGCCATCTCATCCCGTACAGCTAACGGACAATCTCGCTCACTGTACATTCCGGTGTTAACCGGGGATTCTGCAGATTCTGTGTTGACACTGATGAATGCCTCGTTGGAACCCGCAACCGTGACGCTCACAGCGAGAAGTTATGGAGGCGCTGTCCTTAACGGCTACGGAATCATCAATCCCGTAACGATTACTCTGCCGGCTTCCAGCAGCAGAGCATTGAAGGCCAAAGAACTCTTCGGCCAGGGGCTGATTGCAGGGTGGGCAGAGCTGCAGAGCGCCTCTCCTTCGATTTCGGGGGCTTTCTTTCTTTTGGATTCGAATCAAAACGCGTTCGACGGTGCAGCAATCAACACAGCACCGGCAAGCCGTCTGATTTTTCCAAAAGCCACAACGGATCCGCTAGCGGCAAATA
>WNEW01001785.1_pt1 | contig 10492 bp, 7 predicted proteins | sample 5399891 | NCBI WGS metagenome assembly WNEW01 (sample SAMN13153336, study PRJNA577476) | soil metagenome | isolation source: 40 cm grassland meadow soil pre-rain plot 5 | place: USA:California | collected 2015-09-08 | reverse complement strand
TCTCGCCATTGCGGGGGTTGCCCGTTGCAGGCCTGATTGCTGCCGATGCGCCGATGCAATGCTCCCCGTAGAGGCGAACAGGCCTCTAGTACGACAGAGAAGGCCGTGCGGCACCAACGCATAATGGTGAGATGGAGGCCGTGAGCCGTCCGCCAGCCGACACTCCTGCTCCCCCCCTATCACCAGCACGCCGGCACCCTTGATGCGCCCCGCTTTCAACGCCTGAAGCGCGCGATTGGCCTCTTCCAGTCGGAAGGGCTCCACGTGCGGCCGGATCGGGATCTCGGCCGCCACCTTCAAGAGCTCCTTCGCATCCTCCCGCGTGTTCGCCGTCACGCTGCGGAGCGAGCGCTCCCCGAACAGGTCACGCGTGTAATCCAACGCCGGGACCGCGCTCATGTGAATTCCGGCCAGGGCCAACGTGCCGCCCCGCTCGAGCGCCTGCAGAGCCGGGGGAACGAGCTCTCCGGCCGGCGCAAAGAGAATCGCCCCATGGAGCTTGACCGGCGGCGCGTCGGTGGCGCCGCCCACCCAGGCCGCGCCTAGTTCTCGCGCGAGCGCTCGGTGGGAGGCCTCCCGCGTGCAGACATAGACTTCGCATCCCCAGTGCCGGGCCACCTGAATGGCGATGTGGGCCGACCCGCCGAAGCCATACAGGCCGAGACGCTCGCCGGGCCGGACGCCGCTGAGCTTGAGCGCCCGGTAGCCGATGATGCCGGCACAGAGCAACGGGGTCGCTTCCTGATCTCCAAAGACCTCCGGGACGCGATAGGCGAACGATTCGGGGACCACCGCATACTCCGCATACCCGCCGTCCACGTGGAGCCCCGTGAATTGCGCCGACTCGCACAGGTTTTCGCGTCCGCTCCGGCAGAACCCACACTCCCCGCACACCCCTCGGAGCCATGCCACGCCGACCCGATCCCCCTTGGCGACCAGCGTCACTCCGGGGCCGACCGCATCCACTCGGCCCACCACCTGATGTCCCGGCACGATCGGAAGCCTCACGGCCTCCAGTTCGCCCTCCACGATATGCAGATCAGTCCTGCAGACGCCGCAGGCCTGCACCCGTACCCGCACTTCCCCGGCGCCGGGCTGCGGCACCGCCCGCTGCTCCAGGGACAACGGAGCCTTCTCCACCGGCCCGCACCGCGTCAGGACCATGGCTCGCATATCCCCTTACGACTTTCCGCTCTCCAACGAGCTGGCCGGAGTTGCCCGCTGAGGCGTCCTCACGCCGGCCGAGACCACCGCGGTTTTCGAATTGGGCTCCGAGATAGCCCATCTTGAAAACCTGTGGTATAGTGCCTCCCACATATCAAAACCAACGCATTATGCCACGAAAGAAACTGAAGAACTCATTCCCGCGACGATTGTCGGCCTGATTCGACCGAGACGGACCGGCGAGACGCACGAGAAAGGAGACAGGTATGGACATGACCCAACTGCTGTCGTTCGGCGTCCAGCAGGGGGCCTCGGATTGCCACCTCAGTTCGGGCGAGCCCCCCATGCTCCGCGTCAGTGGGGAATTGAAAAAGCTGGACCACCCGGTCTTGTCGAGGGATGAAGTCCACAACATGATCTTCGACATGATGAACGACGTCCAGCGAAAGGTCTTTCAAGAGCACCACGAGTGCGACTTCTCCTTCGAAATGGGAGACATCGCCCGCTTCCGCGTGAATGTGTTCGTGCACCGCCGAGGCGAAGGGGCCGTGTTCCGGACCATCCCCACGAAGATCATTCCGCTCGAGCAACTGGGAATGCCCCCCGTGCTGCGGCAGCTGTGCGACAAGGAGAAGGGCCTCGTCCTGGTGACCGGGCCGACGGGATGCGGAAAATCCACCACGCTGGCCGCCATGCTCGACTATCTGAACGAAACCTTCGAAGGTCATATCCTCACCATCGAGGACCCGATCGAGTTCGTGCACAAATCCAAGAAATGTCTCGTCAACCAGCGGGAGTTGGGGGCCCATACCCATTCATTCGCCAATGCCTTGAAGTCAGCCCTGCGTGAGGACCCGGACTTTATCCTGGTCGGGGAGATGCGCGACCTGGACACGATCCAACTGGCTCTGACGGCAGCGGAGACCGGGCACCTGGTCTTTGGGACCCTGCATACCTCCAGCGCACCAAAGACCGTGGACCGTGTCATCGACGTGTTCCCACCGAACCAGCAGTCCCAGATCCGGGCCCAGTTAGCCGAATCCATCGAAGGGGTTATCACCCAGACCCTCGTCAAGAGAAAAGGGGGCGGCCGGGTGGCTGCCCTGGAGATCATGGTCGGCACCACCGCGGTGCGCAACCTCATCCGCGAGACGAAGCTTCACCAGATCCCTGGCATCATGCAGGCGAGCAAAAAGGACGGGATGCAGACGATGGATATGGCCTTAGTCGAGCTGGTCACGCGGGGACTCGTGGCCAGGGGGGAGGCCCAATCCAGGAGCATGACGCCCAATCTGTTCGGCCCTCCTACAAGCAAAGTGGCCGGTGCCGGCGCGGCGGCTGTCGGGGTGACCTCCTAGGGGAGAAGAAAGACCGAGTGACCCGGTCACGACCTGGTGTCATGCTCGGAGGATATCTATGGACATTCGTTACCTCCTGAGAGTGATGGTGGAACGGGATGCCTCGGACATCTACCTGACGGTGGACCTTCCCCCGATCTATCGCATCCAGGGGATCACCCATCCCATCGGGGACACGGCGTCCACGAATGAACAGCTCGAGAAGCTGGCCAATGACATCATGCGGGAGAAGCAGCGGAAGGAGTTCGAAGAAAAGATGGAGATGAACCTGGCCCTGTACTACCCGGAGCTAGGCCGCTTCCGCGTCAACATCTTTCGCCAGCGGGGCAACGTCGGGTTTGTCATCCGCCAGATCAAAGTTGAAATCGTGCCCATCGACAAGCTCGGCCTGCCTCCCATCGTCAAGGACATCGCGTTGACCAAGAGAGGCCTCGTCCTCTTCACCGGGGCCACGGGGTCGGGGAAATCAACCTCGCTGGCGGCCATCATCGACCATCGGAACGCGAACGCTCCCGGTCATATCGTCAGCGTCGAGGATCCGATCGAGTTCGTCCACCGCCATAAAAAATCCGTGATCACCCAGCGCGAGATCGGGTTCGACACCCATACCTACGAGGCGGCGCTGAAAAACACCCTGCGTCAAGCTCCCGACGTGATCCTCATCGGGGAGATCCGCGACGCTGAGACCATGGAAGCGGCGATCACCTTTGCCGAAACCGGCCACCTCTGCCTGTCCACCCTCCACGCCAATAACGCGAACCAGGCGATCGAGCGGATCATGAACTTCTTTCCTACCGAGCGCCATCCCCAGATTTACCTGCAGCTCTCCATGAATCTTCGAGCGATCATCTCCCAGCGTCTGATCCCGAGCGTGGACGGCAGACGCGTCGCCGCCTTGGAAATTCTCATGGATACCCCTCGCGCCAAGGATCTCATCAAGAAAGGGGCCATCGACGAGCTCAAAGACGCCATGGAGCAGGGGGTGCAGGAAGGCTGCCAGACCTTCGATTATATCCTGTTCAGCCTGTACAAGGCAGGGAAGATCAGCCTCGATCAAGCCCTGATCAATGCGGACAGTGCCAACAACCTGCGCCTGAAGATCAAGCTGGCAGGCATGAAGGGCGAAGACACAATGGCCAAGCCTCTGAGAAAGGACGAGCAGGCAGGCGGCTTTCAGATTAAGGGTACGACGGGCAGTCCCGCGCGCAAAGCCTAACTCGCCACGCTCCCACGCTCAGCCTCGCGCAACCCGTTGAGGGGCATCCCGGTCTCGCTCATGGTTGCACTCCCGCGGTCTGCTTTCCCTCCTTTGAGACATCCATCGCGCAGCGAACACCGAGGGTGCGGTCCTGGTACTGCGGCTCAGCCGCAACTCGGGCCGTGGTCCGGATGCCGACTGGAGGGTCGTTCCACGACCCTCCCCGAATCACGCGTCGTTCCCCTTCCTTCGGACCGGTGGGGCTCTTCTCAGGGCTTTTCTGGTAATACTCCCGGTCGTACCAGTCCGCGACCCATTCCGCTGCATTGCCGGCCATGTGAAAGAGGCCGTATGGACTTTTGCCTCCCTCTTTGGTTCCATGTCGAACGCTCATGCCTTCAACACCGCTGCTGACCGGAGCCAAGGTGATGGCATTGCTCACCCACACGCCGCGATTATAGTTCGCGATATCAACAAACGGCTGCATGTGCCCCCAGGGATAGCGTCGGCCGTCGGTCCCGTGGGCCGCCTTTTCCCACTCGGCCTCCGTGGGCAGCCGTTTTCCCGCCCACTTGCAATACGCCTCGGCGTCATACCAGGTCAATCCCACCACGGGCCGGTCTGATGCCATCGTCACCGAATCCTCATCCCAGGTGGGAGGGGGGCTGTGTCCGGTGGCTTGCAGGAACTTGGCGTACAACCCGATCGTCACCTCGAATTGGTCGATCGCGTAGGCAGGCACCGACACCGTGTGGACGGGACGTTCGTTCCCAATCCCGTCATTGCTCCCCATCGGAAACGGGCCCTCGGGGATCAGCACCATCGGCGCGCCGTCCTTCCCCACTGGCGCCGCTGATCCCGCCGGCGGTTGATCCGCCCCCACAGTCAGAAGGGTGGACACGACCAATCCGCCTAGCAGGCCCAGGTTCTGTACTCGTGTCATCGCAGGAGATCAACCAGAAAATGGCGTCCCCAACGGGATTTGAACCCGTGTTGCCGGCTTGAAAGGCCGGCGTCCTAGGCCAGGCTAGACGATGGGGACGAACATCGAAATGTTGTGCTGGCTTGAAGCGTGACGGAAGCGGGATTTTAACAGAGGGCTGATCGGGAGTCAAACCGGGGGTGAGACTCGACGCGAGACTTTACGTAGGGGCTCCGGGTTTCAGCGGGCGGTCCGAGGGCTCATGCCGGACTGCGCGGGCGGATGCTGGTCCTCTTCACCGTCCCAACGAGTCCCGGGGTCATCACCTTGGAGGGGTTGACCTGTCAGAGCCTTGTAGGCCTCGCTGACCGTGCCGACCGCTGACACCTGCATGAGGAACGGGGTCTGCCAGTCACCGTCAGCGATGTGCTGCTCTTCCGGGACGAGGACACGATGCATATGTGCCTCATGCGCCGCCTCCACCTTGAGGGGCACTCCACCGACGGTCCCGATGTGGCCGTCGCGGGTCACGGTCCCTGTAATCACCCGATCGGACGGAATGAAGTCGCCTTTGGCAAGGGCCACCACCGTGATCCCCACCATGGCTGACAGACTCTCCCCATACACCGTCACGCCGGGGGACGGGACCGCCACGAAGACACTCCAGGAGTCGCTCTCCAGGTGAGCGGCTCGAGCCGTACGGTCGATGGCGAGCAGGACCGCCGCCTGAGACGTGTATGAGAAGCGCCCCGGCTCAGTTTCAAAGGTGATCTCGATCCCTCGCCGATCGTTCCGCTTGACGAACGTCACGACGATTTCGGCCACCACCCCGACGGGATTCTGGTCCTGGTTAAGGGTTGTGCCAAGAATCCGAACCAGTTGTTCTCGCCATGGAAGGTCCGGCCGGATGTGTTTGGCCTCGGCCGCCGGGGCAGCGATAGCCGCCGCCAGGACCATCCACCCCGCACTCTTCAAAACCCGGATGGCCAGGCTCTGGCTTCCACCGCAGCCGCTGCCTCCCGACGGGAGCTTGCCAGCTGGTCCCAAGGTTCTCGACCGTTGAGGGTTGTAGCAATCTGACTTCATAAAAATAGTATAGACGACCATAACCTGTTGAAAAGACGCCTCGGTCATCCGGTTTCGGGCTCAAGACCTCATTTACCTCGGGTTTCTCAGGTATATAATCAATGGACAAAGGCCCCTTCGAGCAGTTCTTGCCCGTGGTATGAGCAGGGTCACCTGGTCGGGTACGGACCCTGCCCATCGGTTCTGTTGGCATCTCTAGCTCGGCATCACGTTCCACCAGCGAGCATGCCACCATGAAGACTGACCCCGCGACAGGTGCCCCGCTTTCATCCGAAGCACCACGGAGCGAGGCCCACCCCGCCTTGGTGCGATTTACGCTCGCCTTGATCAAGACCATGCTCCGAGCCAGTTATTACGCCCCGGGACATCCTGAGGCTAAGAAAGGTCTCACGGACCTGCACTCGGAATTTGTCCTGCTCATGGGGGACCGGGCCGAACTGACGTATATGGTCACGGTCACCGCGGACGATCGGGCCATTACCATCGACGGGTACGATGACGCGCCGCTGCCCCTGGAGCGCGTGATGAAGCAGGACGCGACGTCCCTGTTCGTCCCGAAGTTTCTCGAGTTTTTCGACCGGTGGAACCTCCTGAGCTTTTCCCTCAAAGCCACGATCAGCCCGGAGGAATTTCACACGTTTCTCGTCCTGATGAGTCAGCCACCGGAAGCCAGCCAAGGGACCACCGACGCAGCCAAACGCCTGACGCAGGCGTTCCTGGATCAGCACATCATCCATGTCTCCACCGTGTTCAACGACGACATCGTGGGCAAGGAACGGCGCCTTCCCTGGCGGCTGAAGATGGCGTTGAGCCGGTTGCGGCGCGATCTCCGCATGCTGCCGCTCTACAAGGGAGCCAGTCCGGAGGAGATCCAGCGGATCAAGACGCAGATCATTGATGATGTCGTCCGCCCCATACGCCAAGCCGGGTTTGTCAAAGATTTCCTGGTCAACTGTGACCTCGTCGCAGCAGACGTGGATTTGATGGATGAGCGCCAGGTCCAGGAGGCAATCCTGACCAGCCTGCCCGAAGAGAGGCTCGTGCAGACCACCTGGGATCTCGTCAAAGACCTGGAGCAGTCGCAGATGACGCCCGGCCAGACGCCGGCCGAAGGGACTTCCGTGGAAGCGACCCGGCGGATGGACGTGCTCCGCCAGATCGCCGACCACGTGTGCCGCAAGGGCAGCACCCCCGGCCATGAGCTGCTGGAATCACTCTTCAAGCACCAAGCGCTGTCCCTGGAAGACCTGCCGCCTGAGGTCCGGCAGAATGTGGAGACGCGAAGACTCGCAGACAGCGTGCTGGCCCGTGAAGACGAGCACGTGACGGCCCTTCGCCGACTCACGGCAGATGGAGACGGGAGGGAGCTCGTGGAAACCGTGCAGCGCGTTGTGCCGGAGCTGCTGCGCCGGGGCGCCTACGGAACAGTCGCAAAAATCCTGCGAGCCACGAACGAACAGCGGCAAGTCCCGGGCGCACCGACGGTCTTCTCGGAACTCGCCGGGCAGCTCTCCCAACTCGCGGCGTCGAAAGACACGATCGAGCAGCTCCTGGCGGATCTCCACAGCTCGGACAAGGACCGGCGCACGCAGGTGGTGGAGATTTTGGCGGCCGCCGGTGAGCCGGCCGTCGCAGGACTGATCAAGGCGTACGCCAACGGTGACAACCAATCAGTTCGACTGAGCGTCTTTGACGCGATGAAGCGCATCGGGCCCATCGCGCTGGACCCCTTTCTCTCGCGCCTGGCGACCATCGAGCGCAACGCGCAGCTCATCTGTCATATTCTCACGGCGGTGGGTGATCACGGTGAGGTGGCGCTGGCGCGTTCGCTCAACCGGTTCCTTCACCACAGCAGCGCCCCGGTCCGCGAGGCCGTGCTCCGGGCTCTCGTGAAGCTGCAAGGCCCCGCCGCCGAGAGCTCCCTCCTCCGGGCCCTGCGGGATCAGGAAACCGCGGTTCGACAGTCGGCGCTCGGCCACCTCGCGCGCATCACGAGCTCGCACTCGGAGGCCCTGGAAGCGTTTGGCCGGGCCCTGCGAGCCGACGACCCGACCGCACCGCGAGAGAACGACACGACGCTCCTTCAGGTCTGTCAAGCCCTGGCCCGCTTCGCGAGCCTTCCGACGGAGCACCACAGCCGAGCGGAGGCTATCCTGCTACAGGCCCTCGAGTCCGTCAGGCCGAAGGGTGTCCTGAGCTGGGTCAACAAGCCGTCCCCGCGACACAGCGAGGGGGTGCGAGCCGCGATCTGCGACGCGTTAGCTGCGGTCGGAGGGCCGGCCGCGACTGGCCCCATGCGCCAGATCGAGAAGACCGACGCAGCCCCCGTGGCGGCGAAGGCCGGTGCCGCCGCCGACCAGATCGAGCGGCGCCGTGGCGAGAGACGGTGAGCTGCACGCGGCGCGTACCCCGCCTCCTTGTTCTCGTCCCTACTCCACATCGTGCTCGTCGTCCGGTCGCTTCAGGCGGATGATCCGCTTGACGAGGCGGATGCCGCTGGCTCGGGCGTCGGCCAGGATGGCTTGGCGCGTCTTGGCCGGCAACGCTTCCGGTGGATGGACCCCGGCCAGTTCGCGCGGAAGATGCTTGACGAAGAGCGCAGCCAGGTGAGCGGTGGCCCAGGAGATCGGTGAGGCAGGCATCCCGCGGCGGCGGATCTGGGAGAGCGTGGGGAAGGTGGCATCCCACCGGATTACCGTGCGCTGGCCGTCTTGCAGGCCTTGAACCAGCACCGCCGCGGCGAAGCGCGCGCTCCGCAGCACGCCGCGGCGGATCAGCTTGGCCACCAGGCGCGGGGACGGAGTCTTGGGGAAGCGTTTCGCCACCAGGCCGCGTGACTTCACGAGCTTGCCCTCCCGGTGCCAGCGGCGCAACCGCTCGATCTCGTTCCCCCCGATCTTCACATCCAGCTCGCGCATGCGAAGGAAGTGAGGGAGCGTGCCGACTTCATCCTGCGCCGCCAGCACGACGGCGACTCGACCGATAGGAGGGGGGAAGCGGAACACCTCCCGCTCCCCAAACCGCTTGCCGAAGTGGAAGCGGCCATCGCGGTAGATGCGGGGCCGCGCTACGGCTTCGTCAAATGACCCTTCATGGGACCACTGTGAAACCGGGTCGTCGCTTGTGGTGCTCTCGTAGAGCCGCACCTGGACAGCCTCGATGGCGTCGAGCATCTCCGCGCTGCGGGCCACTAACAGATTGGTGAGGCCTGGAGCTGCGCCGGCGTTGATCACGGCGGCGCGGTGTTTCTCCAGGAAGCGCCGGTCGAAGCGGAGCTGCTCGGCCTTGAACGGATGGCGCGTCAGGTGCGAGGAGGTGTCGAGATAGTGCGAGCGCAGGCGGAGGGCGGCGCGCAGAATGATCTCGTTGAAGACGGCCGGGGCCGCGTTGACGATCAGGTGGTGGCCCCTGGCAGCCTTGACGATGCTCCACAGGTTGCGGGCGTTCACCTGCCGGACAGGAATCTGAGCTTGCTCACCGAGAAAACGATGGGCGCGATCGGGATCCTTATCCCCACACGAGACCTGGTGGCCCTGGCGTACGAGGAGTCGCGCGAGCAACGAGCCGGTGGCTCCGGTCCCGAGGACGAAGATCCGCATGGGACGGCAACTCTACCATAAGCGCTCGGAGATTCAAGAATGTCGCCTCGAAACCCCGTTTACAGAGGGGCGAGGGTCTTGCCCGCACGCGTCACCATCGTTCCTGGGGCCACCCGTACAACCGGATGACCGCCGGGGCGTACTTGACGCGGGCCCGCGAGGCGGCCGCCGAGTAGGTGACCGCATAGGTGGCGATCGTCCAAACCCTTGGGCATGACTGCACCTCCCTTCTCGCGAGATGAGCCGTCTGTCCGCACCTCGCTTACCGAGAAGTCAAAGAGAAGTCAAGTGATGAGTCAAGCTCACCTCGTGTTCCTTGCGGATGATGACAGAAATCAGAAAACAGGTATTTGCTTGGCACTGCGCGAATGTTTGATATACTTGTCCCCGACGATCAGGGAGGTCTCCCGTGTCCGGCAGCTCAGCGTTCGTGATTTCCAACATACTGCCCTACCTGTGCGGGATCCTCGCGCTGCTCCTCCTCTGGCAGTACCACCAAAAGCAGGTCCTCACCGGTCGTATCCAGTCCATTGATATTTTCGATCGCTCCGGCATCCGGATGTACGTATTCGCCACGCCGGATGACGGCCAGATCTGCAAAGCCTGCTGGGAGGCCAACGGCATGGTCTACCTGCCCAGCCAGGTGGCGAATAAGGACTTCGTACCTCGTGGCAGCTCATGTGCCAACTCGGGCCGGTGCACGATCGTGATGGCGGGGATGTATGGTGCCTGGCTCGAGGCGAGAAACGTGGTCCACCGGCTCCGGGCAGCCGGGAGAACAGGTTCTCTAAAGCTATCGGCTCAGGAGCTGTCGGAGCTGCTCAAAGGAAACTGGGAACAGAGTGTGAGCGCCGCGACGGACCGCCTGGCCGTGCTCATGCTGGCGGCCTTGAGCGGCGAGAAGAAGAATCCCGAAGCCGCGATCAACGCCTACCGGTTGGCCATTCGCGAGGCCAAGGAGGTTCACGATCTCCCACTCGTGGTGCCGGCCTACCTCCGACTGGCGGAGGTCCTGGTGAATATGAGTCGGACGGACGAAGCCCTGGCGCTGGTCCAGGAATTTGAAGAGCGCTATCCGCGTGAAGGCAGGACCCGGCCCTACGATCCTACGGAGACCCAGCGCGGGCTCATGGCGATCAAGAAATCCAGACTCAAGACCGCCTCC
>WNEW01001784.1_pt1 | contig 10493 bp, 12 predicted proteins | sample 5399891 | NCBI WGS metagenome assembly WNEW01 (sample SAMN13153336, study PRJNA577476) | soil metagenome | isolation source: 40 cm grassland meadow soil pre-rain plot 5 | place: USA:California | collected 2015-09-08 | reverse complement strand
CGTTCCAGTATTGTAAATTAATTTAAATATGGCTGGCTCGTCCGTTTCTCTCGAGATTATCATGGAATATCTTGTAATGCTCCCCGGTCCGACCAATGTGCCAAACAGGGTCATGAACGCAATGCTTGCGCCTGTGATAAACCACAGGAGCGATGATTTCCGGACGTTATACAAGTCGATAGTTGAAAAGACACAGAAAGTCTTCCAGACTTCAAACGACATTGTGCTGCTTACCACTTCAGGCACCGGCGCTGTCGAAGCATCGGTCGTCAACCTTATCAAGAAAGGTGATAAGGCCGTGATTCCGGTGAATGGCGAGTTCAGTACAAGGCTTGCGGATTTGATTGACAGCTGGGGCGGCCAGGCTATCCGGATAAACGCGCCGCCAGGTGAAAACCCTCCTTATGACAAGTTTGAAGAAGCGTTTGAAAACCATAAGGACATCAAGGCGCTTTATGCTGTCTACAACGAAACGTCTACCGGCACGACTATCCGGTACATGGACAAGCTGGGACAGCTCGCGTCAAGGAAGGGCGCGTATTTCATTGCTGATGCCGTTTCGATACTTGGCGGCGACGAGCTACCAGTCGACAAGTGGAATGTTGACATCTGTGTCACGGCATCGCAAAAGGCACTCGCAGCGCCGCCGGGAGTTTCGCCGTTATCGGTTAGCAAGCGCGCTAAGAAGTACATGCAGGAAAACCCGCCTCCAACTCAATACCTCAATTTGAAGCGCTACTTCAAGTATTATGAGGAACACTTTGAGACGCCTTTCACGCCTGCCCTGCCGCTCTACTACGCATTCAGGGAGGCACTCGACATGGTGCTTGAAGAAGGCATGGAGAACAGGATACGGCGTCACAGGGTATGCGCGGAAGCATTCTACGCAGGACTGAGCTCGCTTGGTCTGACTCCGTTTGCAAAGCCTGACGCAAGAAGCAACATGATCATCGCAGTTAACTATCTTCATGGAATGGACGACAAGAAATTCCGTGGGCTACTATCAAGCGAGTTCAAGGTATTGATAGCAGGCGGCTTTGGAGACCTGAAAGGCAAGGTGTTCAGAATAGGCTCGTTGGGCGAGGTTGGCCGCTACCACGTAATGAGGACGATATCATCGATAGCCTCCGCGATGAACATGCTTGGGATCAAGACCAACCCAGAGGCTACATCAATAGCTATGGACAGGCTAAAAGCGCTTGACTGATAGTCTCCACACTTTTTCAATTTCTGTGAAACTTAATATAAGGTAAAACAGAAGCCGATTTCTATGCCTTTCGAAAAGGGTTCTCTCGTGTTAGTGGATTATACTGCTAGAGTTAAAGATACTAACGAAATTTTCGAGACTACTCGCGAGGAAGACGCGAAAAAGACGGCCGAGCTTTACGACCCTTCGCACAAGTACGAGCCGCGGCTCGTTTCGGTGGGCGAAAGCTGGGTGCTGAAAGGGCTTGACGATGCGCTTGCAAAGGCAAGCGTGGGTGACAAGCTCACCGTTGAAGTCACGCCAGACAAGGGCTTTGGCGAACGCGACCCGAGCAAGGTAAGAATGATCCCGCAACGCAAACTCGGCGACAAGGCCGACGAAGTTGGAGTTGGAGACGTCATTGAAGTTGACAACAGAACGGGCATCATTCGTTATGTAGGCTCTGGCAGGATCCAGATCGACTTTAACCACAGGTTTGCCGGCAGGACATTGCTATATGATGTCAATGTGATGAAAAAGCTGGAAAATGACAGCGAAAAGGCGAGTGCTGTCATAAAAAGGAGGACGGGCCTTGAAGACAGCAAGGTCAAGATCACTCTGGTGGCGCCAACCTTGGAAATCGAGCTTCCAGAAGAGTCATTTCTTGCGGAAGGACTGCAGGTGATCAAGCGAGCGATTGCAAACGACGTTTTCAAATTCGTGCCTTCCGTCAGGACCGTCAGGTTCGTGGAGAACTACACTGCCCCTGTAGAGCAAAAGAAGGAACAGCCAAAGGCGGAAGCTACCCCCGAAGCCCAGAGGTAGAAAGAGGCAAAAGTTTATTATATTAAAACCGCCAACTTAACCCGTATGGAAAGCGTTCAGGAGCAACCAGTAACAATAACCTCCAAGGCAGCCGAGAAGGTTGCGGAGTTCATGAAGCAGGAGGGCAACTCTGGCCTTTACTTGAGAGTATATGTCTCGGGCGGAGGATGCGCAGGATTGTCCTACGGCATGGGGTTTGAGGAAAAGCCAGACGAGGACGACAAGATCATTGAGCAAAATGGAGTAAGGGTGGTGCTCGATAGCTACAGCCAGAGATACCTAAGGGGAGCTAACATTGATTACATCGAGAGCTTGATGGGTTCCGGCTTCAAGATCAACAACCCCAACGTCACAAAGAGCTGCTCGTGTGGACATTCGTTCAGCACTGAGTAAACCTTTTCTTCTTTTCAATTCTCATTAACCTAGCGGGTGCTTTATGCCAAAAATCAATCAAAGTAATTTGTTAACAGCATACTGTAAAGATGGCTTTGATAGCCACCGTTTTGCCGATAACATTATGTTAAGAAAACTGCGTTCTGTCAATAGCTTTAGAAAAATGAAAAAAAGAGGACCGTCTTAAGGCCAGAGTCCTCTTAGCTGCACTGCTTCGACTACCCTGTTTACTGCAAGAACGGTACTTGCCTTGCGCAAGTTGACGCCGTACTTTTCAGATGTTGCGAAGGTGTCCAAGAATGATTTCGTAATGTTCCTATCAAGCCTTTCGTTGACCTCAGCCTCTGTCCAATACTCCCTGCGCAGGTTCTGCAGCCACTCAAAGTACGATACGGTGACTCCACCTCCGTTTGCAAGAATATCAGGAATATTCAGGATTTTGTTTTTGTAGAGTATGTCATCTGCTTCTGGGGTTGTAGGGCCGTTGGCTGCTTCTGCAACAAGTTTTGCCTTCACCTTGCCCGCGTTCTTGCCGGTTATCTGATTTTCAAGAGCGGCCGGTATCAGTATCGTGCACTCTGTTTCCAACAGCTCGTCATTGCTTATCGATTTGGCGCCAGGAAATCCGACCACTGAGCCGGTTTTATCCTTGTGCCTGCGTAACGCGGCGACTTGCATGCCGCTCTTGTTGTAGATGCCGCCCCTCGAATCGGACGCCGCGATAACTGTAGCGCCCTGCTCTTCTACTAATTGCGATGCAAATTGGCCGGCGTTGCCAAATCCCTGCACTGCGACGGTTGCAGCCTTCATGTTTAGCTTTAATTTCTTTGCCGCTTCCCTTACCGTGAACGCAAGCCCGCGTCCTGTAGCTTCGTTCCTGCCAAGGGAGCCTCCAATTGCAATCGGCTTGCCCGTGATGACTTCTGGCTGGACAAAATTGCCCTTGAGAGCAGAATAGGTGTCCATTATCCACGCCATTTCCTTGCCCCCGGTGTAGACGTCTGGCGCGGGAATGTCGGTGTGCGGGCCAATGATGTCAGCTATTGCGTAAGCGTAGCGCCTTGTCATTCGCTCGAGCTCGCCAATTGACATTTCCTTCGGGTTGCAGATGATGCCACCCTTTCCTCCTCCATAAGGAATGTCTGCCACTGCGCATTTCCATGTCATCCACATTGAAAGGGCCTTGACCTCGTCGATCGTGACCTGCGGGTGGTAGCGTATACCGCCCTTGTAAGGGCCGCGGGCGTCGTTATGCTGCGAGCGAAATCCTGTGAAAACGCGGATCTCGCCGTTGTCCATTTTGACTGGCAACGAAACCGTAAGAACGCGCTTTGGGTTTGCTAAAACTTGGTGTAAACCCTTGTCTAGTTTTATCAGCTTTGCTGCTTCGTCAAGCTGTTTCAAAGCAACCTCAAACGGGTTGATCGATGCCGTAGAGCTTTTTGCTGTCTCTAGCATGCCATTGTTCAGGAAAAGTTAATGTTATAAGTCTTGTGTGCAAATTGTGACGAGGATGCCTTACATCAAAGCGAATTTTGCCTCTTATATAGAGACAATGTCATTCAGCTTGTCATTCTCTTTGATATGAGCATACGCAGTTGTTCATCAGTTAGGTTAGCATGATCGTCTATGCCAAGCGAATTGGCTATTGTTTCAAGCTTTTCCCTCTCGGTAGCCACGGGGCCCGTGATCTTGGGGATCATCCTGGCGCTCTTTGCGGGATCTGCAGCTTCCTCCATTTCGCGCCTGAACATGGTCCTTGCCTTTTCAAATTCGCCCACCGCCTTGCCTATGCTGCGCGAGAACTGAGGTAGTTTTTTAGTGCCAAAGACCAGGACTAGACCCAGCAGGATTATTATTATCCACTCTGAACCGGCGATATTCATTAGCAGAGCAAACGGTCCCATCTGAATGGTATAACCTCTTAACCAGAATTAAAGATTTCCACGGGGTTGGGAAGGTTGATCTTCTTTGCCTTTAAACCGTGACATGAGAAACGGCTGGTCTAGCTTCATTACGTTGGCAAGCACTACACACACCATCCCTCCTAGCAAGAACCCGCCAATAATGTCAGTAGGGTAGTGCTGCATGACGTAGAGACGCGTAACACCAATGATGACAGGAAAGGCCCATAGGGCATAGCTTATCTTTCTGGACTTGTTGTAGATCGCAAAGCCCATGATAAAGGCAAGTGCAGTTGCGCGCGCAGCATGCCCTGACGGGTATGAAAGGCCGGCGGCAAAAGGCGCAAGGCTGTCATTCTCAAGACTGAAATTTTCCGGCAGCTGAAGCGTAGGCTCGAACCTGTAGGGGGGGATCTCTCTTCCTATAAGCGGCTTCATGTACATCACAAGGACGACTATGACTACAAGCGCGATGAGAAAGATCATGCCGCTCTTCCTTGTGCGCCGGATTATCGTCAGTATGATGCCAAGGATGAACAGGGTGGTGACATCACCCATCGACGTGACCACTATCATTAATGCGTCGAGGGCGACATTGCCGTGCGTCGACTTAAAGTAGCGGCTTGCAGCGTCGTCGGCTCCAAATGTCACGCCGGAGGCAACCAGCCCGCTGAAAACGATAAACGCGACCACTAGCGCTACAAAGTGCATTGAACGCGTCCTTATCATCCAGGGCGGCCTAAGTGCGGTTGACAAGCATCAAAAAGATCGCGCCCGTTGGCGTTTAACTGTTTTCCTACATCTTGGCGCCGCACTGAGGGCAGGCCTCGCCTTCTTCGTTTGGCGCAAAATACGTAGAGAAACCGCATGCCTTGCAGGTAGCCTGCTCAAGCGTGTTCCACAGTCGGTAGTAGCGCGTGTTAAAGTTCTGCGCTATCGGCCGGAGCATGCCGGACTTTTCCATCTCCAGCAGCGCGTCCCCAAAGTCTAACACGTCGTCCAGTTCCTTGTACTTGTCAATTTGGTTCAGGTACCCGAGTATCTCGTCATTTGAGAACCTGACATCGGTGTCATTGAAATTGTCAAATATTATTTTCCGGATATCATGGCTGCCGACATTGGGCATTTACAGACCCTTTGAATCGTCATGAAGTTTTTTTGCAGAAGCAGGGTCTCTGTCAGAATAGTATTTCACCATGCCGAGCTTTAGCACCTTGAGCGACAGCAGCGCGCACTTGATCCTAGCCGGCCCCAAATTCATGAGCCCGATATTTTCTAAAATGTCGTCCTTGCTCAGGTCCTTGACAGAAGTCAGCGGCTTGCCCTGTACCATTTCAGTGAGCATCGAAGCGCTCGCCTGGCTAATCGCGCAACCCCTGCCCTCGAACTTGATGTCCTTTATCTTGTCCCCGTCCACCTTAAGATGTATGTCGATCTCGTCGCCGCACAGCGGGTTGCTGTCATGTATACTCACGTCTGCCTCCGGCAGCTTGCCCTTATTCCTAGGGTTGCGGTAGTGATCGAGGATTATTTCGCGGTAAATGTCATCACTCAAATCTTGAACAGCCTCCTTGCTTCTTCAAGCGCGCCAATGAAAGTGTCGATTTCTTCTTTTGTGTTGTAGATATAAAAACTTGCCCTAGACGTTGCGGCAACATCGAGCCTCTCCATGAGTACTTGCGCACAGTGATGACCAGACCTTATTGCTACACCGTGGTCGTTCATTATCGTTGCAAGGTCGTGCGGATGTATGTCGCCAATGTTGAATGACACCACGCCGCCCCTGTCCTTTGTATTGCGCGGTCCGTAGAGCGTTACGCCCTTTACTCCGGAAATTCTGTCAATCGCGTATTTCGTTAGTTCTATTTCATGCTCCCTGACCCTGTCCATGCCTAGATCCGTCAGGTAGTCGATTGCAGCTGCAAAGCCAATGACGTCTGCGATGTTTGGTGTCCCTCCTTCGAACTTGAATGGGAGGTCGTTATACCTAGTCTCGTACTTGTGAACTTCCTTTATCATATCTCCTCCTCCAATGAACGGCGGCATCTTTTCTAGGATATCTCTCTTGACATAGAGTATGCCTACCCCTGTCGGGCCCAGCATCTTGTGAGCAGAGAAGGCCATAAAGTCACAGTCCATCTTTTGCACGTCTACTGTCATGTGCGGGACTGACTGCGCGCCGTCGATCAAAACAGGAATTCCTTTTTCATGCGACATCTTGATAATGTCATTTACTGGGACAATGGTGCCAAGCACATTTGACATGTGCGTCACTGACACCAGTTTCACTTTGTTGCTATCAAGGTGACTCTTGTACTCGTGTATCTTTAGGTATCCGTCGTCGTCAACTCCAATGTATTCTAATTTAGCGCCTTTTTCAGATGCCAGGATCTGCCACGGCACGATGTTGCTATGGTGCTCCATTTCCGTGATAACAATCTTGTCGCCCTTTTTCACGTTTGTGCGGCCCCACGAGTAAGCGATTAGGTTGAGCGCCTCGGTGGCGTTGCGCGTGAAAATGATCTCCTCTGTCGACCTGGCGTTGATGAATTTCGCCACCTTTTCCCTCGTCCTTTCAAACGCAATCGTGGCCTCTTCTCCAAGCTGGTGCACCGCGCGGTGAATATTAGAGTTGTAATTCATATAATAATCATGGATGGCATCGATGACTGCAAGGGGCTTTTGCGAGGTCGCAGCATTGTCAAGGTAGACAAGAGGCTTGCCTCCGCTCATCTTGCGGTTTAGGATCGGAAAATCCGCTCTTATCTTTTCGACACTGAGAGCACCCTTTTGCATCATTTAGTTACCCTAACTGAATGTAAATTGCGTTGTCCCGTATTTTAACCTTGTAAGTTTTAAGCGGTTGTTCTGCCGGCAAGTTCTGCGGCGCGCCCGTGTCGAGCTTGAACACGGAAAGATGCAGCGGGCAAGTGACAGTTTTTTCTTCTTCGTTCATGATGCCCATTGCAAGGTCTGCATAGGCATGTGTGCAAATCCTGTCAGTGGCAAATACTTGGCCGCCAACCCTTGCCAGCAGGATCTTTTTGTCGCCATGATCAAAGTCCAACAAGTCACCATTCTTTAGCACCTTTTCGTCGCATACTTTAACCCATTCTTCTGGCATGGTCTCTACCTGTACTTGTAATGCTTCTCAAAGATGTCCTGCGTCTCGCGGTAGCGTGACTTCTCCACTTCTAAGATCTGCTCCATCGCCTCGTCCGTCCTGAGCATCAGCTGCCTGCCTTGCCACTTATTCTCGATAAGGTAATTGACCCACGCCCTGATGGTTGGGCCCATCTTCCGCGACAGCGGCTCCAAGAAGCCTGATACGATCTCGCGCTTTGCTCCCTCCCTGGTCAGACCCCTAGTTGAAAGGTAGTATATCTGGTTCTCGTCGATCTGGGCGACAGACGCCGAGTGTGTCGCCTTGACTTCATTGGTTTCAATTTCAAGGCCAGGTATCGAGTCTGATTTGGAGCCCTTGTCAAGTAGGATGGCGTGCCCTGCCAAATATGACTCTGTTCCTTTGCCGTCCTTGCCTATCTTGATCATGCCTTTGAATAGCGACTTTGAAGTGTCCTTGAGCACCGACTTTACTAGAACCCTTCCTCTAGAGTACTGGCCGTGGTGTATGAGGTTTGACATCACGTCAAAAGATTGGTTGCCCACGCCGAAAATGATCTCCACGTCTTCGGCCGACGCGCCGGCGTCCTTCATTATGCTGTCTGTCTTGTAGCGCGATAGAAGCGATCCAAACATGCCAATGTACCATGACATCTTGGCGTCCCTTTCAACAAACGCCTTTCTGTTCGACACGTTGACAGTGTCTGCACCCATCGCCTGCAAAGTGACCATTTCAAGGTGCGCGTTTGGGTTGACGTGCGTTTCCATCAATTCGAAATAGCCCTGCTGGACATCTTGTCTGCCTGACGAGCCGGATGCATATAGCTCCTGCACAACCGTTGCCTTTGAGCCCGTGTCTGCGACTACTATGTTTCTCGATATCAGTGAGGTGCCGTCGACTGCAAGCGATGTAATAAGTCTTATTGGGTCTTCAAGCGCGACATTCTTTGGAATGTAGACGAAAACTCCTGACTGGAAGGCCGCCGCTTCAAGCGCGAGGAACTTGTCGTCCGCATAGTTGAGCTGGTTTGCTTCCATGAGGGATTTGATCAGGTCGCCGTGCTTTGACACAGCTTCCTGTATGCCCGACACTATAACACCCTGCTTGGCGACGCTGTCTCGGACAAATATCTTGTTTATCTCCTGACCCACCTGCAGAACGCCTGTATCCCCTTCCAGTTCCTTCAGTCTGTCTGAAAGGTCCTTGCCAAGCGCCGCCTGCGTCGTTGCACCAAAATGAACATTCTGCGGCTTGATCTTGTTGATGTCGGAATACTTGGAATACAGAGGTGAAACTTCGGCTGGGAGCAACTGGTATTGCGAAAATGCCTGCTTGCGCATTGCTGCCAGCCAGCCAGGCTCGGTGCCCGCTAACGAATCGACATATCCGCTGTCTATTGAGGATAGTGAAGTAGCCATTGTGCGGTCACAAAGATCGACTAGCCGACAGAGCCTTCCATTTCAAGCTTGATTAGTCGCGTAAGCTCTACGGCATATTCCATTGGCAGCTCTTTTGTGAATGGATCCATAAATCCACCGACGATAAGCGACAGTGCATCAGATTCGGAGTAGCCTCTGCTCATCAGGTAGAATATCTGGTCCTCACCTATCTTGCCTACCGTCGCTTCGTGCGTGATCGTGGCATCGTCCTCGTTGACCTCAATGTATGGGTAGGTGTCAGTTCTGGAGCGTTCGTCCAGCAGTAATGCATCGCACCTGACGTTTGACTTTACCCCGGTTGCGCCCTTTGCCACATGCAGTAGGCCACGATACGTGGTCCTTCCAGAGTCCTTGCTGACGGACTTGCTAGTGATCCTCGAAGTGGTGTTTGGCGCAAGGTGAACAGCCTTCGCTCCTGCATCCTGATGCATTCCTGCTCCCGCAAAGGCCACCGATACCACTTCAGCATGAGCTCCCTTACCAAGCATGTAGACACCAGGATACTTCATTGTTAATTTGCTTCCAATGTTGCCGTCAATCCACTCGACTCTGGCGTTTTCATAAGCATAAGCCCTTTTGGTCACAAGGTTGTAGACATCCTTGCTCCAGTTCTGGATGGTGGTGTACCGTATCTTTGCGCCCTTCTTTGCGATCAGTTCAACGACTGCAGAGTGTAGTGATTCCGTGGTATAGACCGGTGCCGTGCACCCTTCGATGTAATGGACTTCGGCGCCTTCGTCTGCGATGATGAGGGTCCTTTCAAACTGGCCAATGTTTTCCGCATTGATTCTGAAGTACGCCTGCAGCGGAAGATCGATTTTGACGTTTGGTGGGACGTAAATGAAAGAGCCGCCAGACCACACTGCGCTGTTAAGAGCGGCAAATTTGTTGTCTTCCGGAGGAATTACCTTGCCAAAGTGCTTCTTGACGATTTCAGGGTACTCTTTTACTGCCGTGTCTGTGTCAGAGAAAATTACACCTTGCTTTTGCAGGTCTTCCCTTAAATTGTGATAAACAGTTTCAGATTCGTACTGGGCTCCGACTCCAGCGAGAAACTTTCTCTCGGCTTCCGGGATGCCGAGCTTTTCAAACGTATTCCTTACTGATTCAGGAACGTCATCCCAATTCTTGCTGGTTTTTTCCGATGCCTTGGCATAGTAGTAGATGTTCTGGAAGTCGATCTTGGACAGATCTCCACCCCAGTTTGGCATTGGCTTGCTCATGAAGACATCGTACGATCTCAGCCTGAATTCCCTCATCCAGTCCGGCTCGCCTTTCAGCTTGCTGATTTCTTCGACTGTGCCCCTTGAGAGCCCCTTCTTGCTGAGGTATACGTAAAGCTCTGTAGAATCTTTAAAGTCATACTTGCTATAATCCATGCTCATGTCTTCTTTTGTCGTCATACGCGTGATATAACGCTGTTATGTTTTATATATATTTTGCACATTGCGAGCGTTCCTCGGTGAATTTGTACAAGCTAATAAATCGGAAATGTGGGAGTAAGAACTTGATATAAACACTAAGTTCTCATATGAACGCAACGGTCATTCTATCGGAATTAGGTCATTTTCAAAGAACCTCACAGTACTAATAGTTTAGCTACTCATGAACTAGGTTTTCTG
>WNEW01003095.1_pt1 | contig 10502 bp, 9 predicted proteins | sample 5399891 | NCBI WGS metagenome assembly WNEW01 (sample SAMN13153336, study PRJNA577476) | soil metagenome | isolation source: 40 cm grassland meadow soil pre-rain plot 5 | place: USA:California | collected 2015-09-08 | reverse complement strand
CTATTCGGAAACGCTGGCCGACAGGACGCACCGCTATCTGACGCGCATGGGCGTCGAGATTCGCACCGGCGCCCGCGTGGAGCATGTGGACCACGACGGGGTCGTCGTGAACCGCCAGCGCGTCGGAAGCCGCTGCGTCTTCTGGACGGCGGGCGTGCACGCATCACCGGCGGGCGCCTGGCTGGAGGCCGAGACCGATCATGCCGGCCGCGTGAAGGTCCTGCCCAACCTCACGGTGCCCGGTCATCCGGAGATCTTCGTGGTTGGTGACGCCGCGTCCATCCCGCACGACGGGCGACCGTTGCCAGGCCTGGCCCAGGTGGCAATCCAGAGCGGGCACTACGCGGGCCAGACGATCCGGCGCAGCCTCGCCGGCGAGTCCGGGTTGCCGCCGTTCAGGTATCTCGACAAGGGGAATCTCGCCACCGTCAGCCCGACCTTCGCCATCTTCGAGAAGGGGCGCTGGCGGTTGAGTGGGTGGTTGGCCGAGGGAGTGTGGGCGTTCGTCCACATCCTGTATCTCTCCGGCTTCGAGAACCGGCTCCTCGTGCTCATCACCTGGACGTGGGCGATCCTGGCCCGGCGGGGTGGCGCCCGCGTGATCGAGGATCCGAGTTACGCGCGCCTCGAATCGGCGGGCACACGATCATGAATTTGGGCTCGAATCCTGAGCAACAGCGCCTCGACGAGATCGACACCGCCGGGAAGCCCTGGCGGCGGTGGGGAACCTATCTGAGCGAGCGCCAGTGGGGAACGGTCCGCGAAGACTACAGCGCGAACGGCAAGGCGTGGGACTACCTGCCCCACGACCACGCGCGCAGCCGCGCCTACCGCTGGGGCGAGGACGGCATCGGCGGCTTCTCCGACGACCAGCAGTTGTTGTGTCTCTCGGTCGCGCTCTGGAACGGGAAGGATCCGATCCTCAAGGAGCGGCTGTTCGGCCTCACCAACGCCCAGGGCAACCACGGCGAGGACGTCAAGGAGCTCTACTACTACCTGGATGCGACCCCGACCTGCTCGTACGCGCGGATGCTCTACAAGTATCCGCAGGCCGCGTATCCCTACCAGCAGCTCATCGACGAGAACGCGCGCCGCGGCCGTCAGAACCCGGAGTTCGAGCTGATCGACACCGGGCTCTTCGACGACGACCGCTACTTCGACGTCGAGATCGAGTACGCGAAAGCGGACGTCGAGGACGTGCTGTGGCGCATCACCGTCGTCAACCGGGGTCCGGTGGCGGCGCGCCTCCACGTGCTGCCGCAGGTGTGGTTCCGCAACACCTGGACCTGGTTCAAAGACGCCCGCAAGCCTTCGCTCGCCGCCGACGGTCAGAGCGGCGTCGTCATATCGCACGCTGAGCTGGGCGCCTACCAGCTTCAGTTCGAGGGGCCGCGTGAGCTCCTCTTCTGCGACAACGAGACCAACGCTCGACGGCTGTTCGGCGAGCGAGACGCGACGGGATTCTTCAAAGACGCCTTCGACGACTATGTCGTCCACGGCCGAGCAGACGCCGTGAACCCTGCGCGGACCGGAACCAAGGCCGCGGGGCTGTACACCGTCGACGTCGCCGCCGGGGGCCGTGCCGTGATCCGTGTCCGCCTGCGCGTCGGGCGCACCGGTGGACCGTCGTTCTCCGATTTCGACACGGTGATCGCGGCGCGGCGGCAGGAAGCCGATCGCTTCTACGCTCAGATCCATGCAGGCGTCGCCGACCAGGAGTGCCGGCGTGTTCAGCGGCAAGCGCTGGCCGGGATGATCTGGAACAAGCAGTTCTACCGCTACGACGTCTCACAGTGGCTGGACGGCGACCCCACCGAGCCGCCACCGCCGCCCGAGCGACGGCACGGCCGCAACAGCGACTGGCGTCTGCTCGACAGCGCCGATATCTTGACGATGCCCGACAACTGGGAGTACCCGTGGTTCGCCGCCTGGGACCTGGCCTTCCATTGCGTCGCTTCGGCCCTGATCGATCCTCGCTTCGCCAAGCGCCAGCTCATCCAGCTCGGGCGCGAGTGGTACATGCATCCCAACGGCCAGTTCCCCGCGTACGAGTGGAACTTCGGCGCCGTGAACCCTCCCGTCCATGCCTGGGCGGCGCTGAAGATCTACCACCTCGAGCAGCGCCAGGCTGGCCGTGGCGACCGCGCGTTTCTCGAGCGCGTCTTTCACAAGCTGATGCTCAACTTCACCTGGTGGGTCAACCGGCGCGATGCCCAGGGGCGGAACGTCTTCCAGGGTGGCTTCCTCGGGCTCGACAACATCGGCGTCTTCGACCGCTCCGCCCCGCTGCCGACCGGTGGCTTCATCGACCAGGCAGACGGCACCGCCTGGATGGCGATGTACAGCCTGAACCTCATGCGGATCGCGCTCGAGCTGGCCGAGGACGATCACGCCTACGAAGACATCGCCACCAAGTTCTTCGAGCACTTCCTCTACATCGCGCAGGCCATGACCAACATCGGCGGTGGGGGCATCGGGCTCTGGGATGACAAGGACGCGTTCTATTACGACGTTCAGTGCATGCCCGACGGCACCACGAGGCCGATGCGACTGCGCTCGATGGTCGGGTTGATCCCGCTGTTCGCCGTCGAGGTTCTCGAGGCCGACCACCTCGAGCGCTGGCCCGGCTTTCGAGCGCGGCTCGATTGGATTCTCGATCATCGGCCCCAGCTGGCGGCGCTCGTGTCGCGCTGGGCCGAGCCCGGCCAGAAGGAGCGGCGCCTCTTGTCGCTGGCCCGCGCGTTCCGCATGAAGAAGATCCTGGCCCGCATGCTCGATCCCGACGAGTTCCTGTCGGACTACGGCGTCCGGGCCCTTTCGCGACACTACCTCGAGCATCCCTACGTCTTTGAGTGGGGAACCCAGCGCTCCCAGGTGACCTACACGCCCGGCGAGTCGGACTCCGGGCTCTTCGGTGGCAATTCGAACTGGCGCGGGCCCATCTGGATGCCGGTCAACTACTTGTTGATCGAGAGCCTCCGACGCTTCGACGACTACTACGGGCCGGGCTTCAAGGTCGAGTGCCCGACCGGTTCAGGAAAGTTGCTGTCGCTCGGCGAGGTGGCCAACGAGCTATCCCGGCGTCTCCTGCGTATCTTCGTGCCGGGGCCGGACGGCGACCGGCCGCTCTTCGGCGCCTCTCAGAAGATGCGGAAGGATCCCAACTTTCGCGATCACATCCTCTTCTACGAGTACTTCCACGGCGACACCGGTCGCGGGTTGGGCGCGTCGCACCAGACGGGCTGGACTGGGCTGATCGCCACCGTGATCGACGAGCTCAAGTGAAGGGCGGATCCGCATGAGCACCATCTACGACGTGATCATCATCGGAAGCGGCGCCGGCGGCGGCACCCTGGCCCGTCACCTGGCGCCTTCCGGCAAACGCATCCTGCTCCTCGAGCGGGGTGGCTGGCTGCCTCGCGAGCCCGAGAACTGGATGGCCGAAGAGGTCTTCGTGAAGAACCGCTACGTCTCCACGGAGACGTGGTACGACAGGCACGGCGAGCCCTTCCAGCCCGGCGTCCACTACTTCGTCGGCGGCGCCACCAAGATGTACGGCGCTGCGCTCTACCGCCTGCGCCGGGAAGACTTCGGCGAGATTCGGCACTACGACGGTGTCTCGCCGGCCTGGCCCCTCGCGTACGAAGAGATGGAGCCCTACTACACCAAGGCCGAGCAGATGTACCACGTACACGGCGCACGCGGGGAAGACCCGACCGAGCCGCCGGCCAGCGCGCCGTATCCCCACCCGGCGGTCTCGCACGAGCCGCGCATGCAGCGGCTTCACGACGACCTGGCGCGCGCGGGTTATCGCCCGTTCCACGCACCCTGCGGCATCATGCTCGACGAGAAGCGAATGCCGTTCAGCCGCTGCATTCGCTGCAAGGACTGCGACGGGTTCCCGTGCCTGGTCCACGCGAAATCGGATGCCGAGGTGCTCGCCGTGCGCCCGGCCATCGAGTTTCCGACCGTCACCCTGCTCACCCATGCCCTCGTCCGCACGCTCAAGACGAACGCGGCCGGCACCGCCGTGACCGAGGTCGTCGTCGAGCGCGAGGGCGAAACCGAGAGCTATCGCGGTGGCATCGTCGTCGTCTCCTGCGGCGCGGCCAACTCGGCCAAGCTCCTGCTGCAGTCGGCCAACGACCGCCATCCGCGTGGGCTCGCCAACGGGTCGGATCAGGTCGGGCGCCATTACATGTTTCACAACAGCATGGCGGTGCTGGCGATCTCGCGTGAGCCGAATCCGACCAGGTACCAGAAGACGCTGGGGCTCAACGATTTCTACTTCGGCATGGACGGCTTCGAATACCCCATGGGCAACATCCAGATGGTCGGCAAGTCCCAGGGCCCGATGTACCGGGGAGAGAAGCCGATCGAGGCCGGGCTCGTCCCCGGCTGGACACTGGACAAGGTGGCCGAGCACGCCGTCGATTTCTGGCTCTCGACCGAGGACCTGCCCTCGCCCGACAACCGGATCACGCTGGCCAGGGACGGTCGCATTCAGCTCAACTACATTCCCAACAACCAGGTGCCCAAGCAGAGGCTCTTCGACAAGCTCCGCTCGATGCTCGACCACCTCGACCTGCACGAGCACCTCATCCCGCGCAACCTGTACATGAAGAACGAGATCGGGATCGCCGGCGTGGCGCATCAGGCGGGTACCTGTCGCTTCGGGACCGACCCCGGGACGTCCGTCCTGGACACGCATTGCAAGGCCCACGAGCTGGACAACCTGTACGTGGTCGACACCAGCTTCTTCCCGAGCATCGGCGCCGTGAACCCGGCACTGACCGCGATGGCGAACGCGCTGCGCGTCGGTGATCACCTGCTCGAGCGCCTCGGGTAAGCGATCGCCGGGACCGGAACATTGCACGCGCAGAAGATGATCGACCAGTGGGCGCCTCCGCCCGCGCTTGACGGCGTCGCCATCAGCGAAGCAAGATCGTCCCCGATGGGAGCGCCCTCAACCGAGTCCGGACGGAACTTGGCGCTGGGCATCCTCCTGATCGTCGCCGCGTTCTTGTGCGTCGCCGTCATGAGCGCCTTCGGCAAGGCGGCCGCCGCGATGCCGACGGCCGTGATCAGCTTTTCCCAGAGCTTCATCAGCCTCGTCGTGTTTTTGCCGTGGGTCCTGCGCGGAGGACGGAGCCAGGTGCGCACGGGGCGATTGCCCATCCACGTCCTGCGCGCGCTGGCGGGATTGCTGTCGCAGGTCTTGTATTTCTGGTCCGTCAAGGACATGTCGCTCGTCGACGCGGTGCTGCTGGTGAACGCGGCGCCGCTGTTCATTCCGGTCATTGCGCTGCTGTGGTTGCGAACGCCGATCGCGCCGGCGGTGCTCGCCAGCCTGGTGATCGGCTTTGTCGGCGTCGCCCTCATCATCAAGCCGGGGCCGAGCCTGCTCGCGAATCCCTCGTCGCTGATCGCCTTGCTGGCCGCGGTCTTCTCGGCGATCGCCCTGGTCACGGTGAACACGCTGGCCCGCACCGACCGGCCCGATACGATTCTCTTTTACTATTTCCTCATCGCCTCGCTGGCGACCGCGCCCTTCGCGGTGCTCCAGTGGAAAACGCCCGAGCCCGCGCAGTGGGGATTGCTGATCGGCGTGGGGGTATTCATGGCCCTGGCGCAGCTGCTCATCATCCTCGCGTATGAACACGCGACCGCGTCGCAAATCGCCCCGTTCAACTATTCCGTCGTGCTCTTTTCCGTCGCCATCGGCTGGATCGTCTGGCACGACGTGCTCGATTGGATCGCGGTGCTCGGCATCCTGCTCGTCTGCGCGGGCGGCATCTGCAGCGTCGTGCTTGCGCGCCCGCGCCAGATCGGGCACGGGTTCTGGCTCTCCCACGGGCACGGCGGTCAGAGGCTTCCCGATCCCGTTCCCTCGAAGCCATGAAGACGCTCACCGCCGCCTGCGTGCTGAGGGCGCCGTCCATCGTGGGAGAGTCTCCCGACTGGCACGCGGAAGAACGGCGGCTCTACTGGATCGATATCCGCCGCCAGCTCGTCAACCGGTTCGATCCGCGGACGGCAGCGAATGAACAGTTCGCCGTCGACGACATCGTCACCTCCCTCAACTTTCGCCGGGCCGGCGGGCTCATTCTCACGCTGCGGAAGGCGTTCGCATTCTTCGATCCCTCGACCGGGCGGCTGGATCGGCTCTCGGATCCCGAGCCGGACCTGCCCGGGAATCGCTTCAACGACTCCGAGTGCGATCCGCCGGGTCGGTTGTGGGCGGGAACGATGTCCGAGCGCGACTGGGACTCCCCGAGCGGCAGCCTCTATCGACTGGACGCGGCACTCCGGTCCGCGCGGATGCGCTGCGACGTCGTGTGCTCGAATGGCACCGGGTGGAGCCCGGACGGCCGGACGATGTACCACACCGAGAGCTTTCGCTACGCGGTCTTCGCCTACGATTTCGACGGCGCCACGGGGGAGATCGTCAACCGCCGCCCGTTCATCCAACTCGACCCCGCGGGCGGCGAATTCCCCGATGGCCTGACCGTGGACGCGGAGGGGTGCGTGTGGAGCGCCCATGTTGGCAAGGGGCGAATCGTCCGCTACGACCCTGACGGCGGGGCGGAGCGCCAGATCCAGTTGCCGGTCACGCGGGGCACGAGTTGCACGTTCGGCGGCGATGACCTTCGCACGCTCTACATCACGAGCGCGCGCGAGACGTTGACGGCCGCGATGCTGCGCCGCGAACCGCTCGCGGGAAGTCTGTTCGCCTGCGAGGCCGGCGTTGCCGGCCGACCCACGCATCGCTTCGGCGGCTAGCCTGGACTATTCAGCGCGCCGTGACAAGGCGCTGTGTCACTTGCAGGTGAACGTCCTGCCCTGGCTCGGCGTGTTCGCCGCTTCTCTCGCCGGCCTGGGCTGCTCGGCCCTCCTGCCGTTGACGATCAGCTTCGGACAGAAGGAGCTGACCACAATCGCGGCCTCGGTGGCTGGCGGCCTGATCGCCTTCTATCAAATAGGCTGTGGCGTCGCCGTGTTCGGCGCCACCGCCGTCGTGGCGCTGGCCACGGCGGCGCTGGCCCGTGTGGTCGTCCGTCGTCTTGAAGGAGATCCATCATGACGCTGAAGGGAAAAGTCGCCGTCGTCACCGGAGGCAACAGTGGCATCGGCAAGGCCGTGGTACTGGAGCTGGCCCGGCAGGGCGCCAACATCGTCATCGACTACGTCGTCCATCCGGAGGCCACCGAGGAGCTGGAGAAGCAGATCGCCGCGCTCGGCGACCAGTCCATCGGCGTCCTCGCCGACGTCAGCAAGGTGGCGGACCTGGAGAAGCTGATCGGCGCCGCCGTCAGGGCCTTCGGCCGTGTCGACATCATGGTCAACAACGCAGGCGTGGAAACGCGCACGTCGGTGCTCGACACGACCGAGGCCCAGTACGACAAGGTGATGCAGATCAATCTCAAGTCCGCGTTCTTCGGCACTCAGTTTGCCGCCCGGCAAATGATCAAGCAGGGCGGCGGCGGGCGGATCATCAACATCACCTCGGTGCACGAGGACTGGCCCATGCCCGGCAATACCGCGTATTGCCTCTCCAAGGGGGGCATGCGGATGCTCACTCGCACCGCGGGCGTCGAGCTGGCGCCCCACAACATCCGTGTGGTCGCAGTAGGCCCGGGGGCGGTGGCGACACCCATCAACCTGGTCACCATGAAAGACCCCGCCCTGATGCAAAAGCTGGATGCCGCCATCCCGATGGGACGCATGGCCACGCCCGAGGAGATCGGCAGCGTCGTGGCGTTCCTCGCGGGCGACGGCGCCAGCTACATCACCGCCACCACCGTCTTCGCCGACGGCGGCATGTCCCCATCTCTTTCTTACTCGGGGCCGCGAGCCGTCTGGACGTCGACGACCCTGGCGAGCTCAACGTTCGAGTCGGGCTCGCGATAGCTTCCGGTGTAGCCGATAGTCCCGACCACCGGCCCCGTCCTGTAGGGGTTCTCGCGCGCCGGCGGCCGATCCTCTCCTTCAGCGGCCGCATTCAAGAGCTTGAGCAGCGCGTCGAGGTCGATCCGGTTGAGCGCTGCGTACTTCTCGAGCGTCAATTCTTCGTACCGCAGGTAGAGCTCGCCGGGCTTCACGGTGAACATCGGACCGTGTTGCAGGAAGATCGGTCCCGTGGCCGGATAGCGCGTGAGCACGTCGCGAACCGTCTGACCGGCGCTGACACTTGGCTTGCCTCGCTCACGTTCGATCACCTCGGCGCTGCTGATCATTCTCGGAATCCCCTCCATGAATAAGCGTTGACGTCGGGGACCCTCAGCACGCCGCTCATCAACGCGAGGCCCTACCTGGGGGCCTCGCGTTATGGCGACCTGAAAGGGCCGATTCCCGGGACTTCACGTCAGGCAGCCACCGCCGGCCGGATCGCGATGTCCTTCTCCAGGCGACGCTCCACCATTTCCCAGTCGATGTTCCTGAAGAACGCATCGATGTAGAGGGCTCGTTCCGTCGCTCGGTAGTCACGCATGAAGGCGTGCTCCCAGACGTCCATGACGAGCAGTGGTTTGAAGCCCGCCGGCACCCCATTCTGGTGCAGCGAGATCCAGTGGTCAGAAAGCTGCTTCGTGACTGGGTCCTGAAAGAGGATCACCCACCCCACCCCGCGCATCGCGGCGATGGCCTTGAAGGCGATCTGCCACTGATCGACGGACCCGAACGCCTCGGTCAGGGCGTTGGCGAGCTTCGAATCCTGCGGTGGCATTACGTCCGCCGCCGGGCGAAGGCCCGAGAAGTAGTACTCGTGCAAGATCATCCCGTTGTACTCGAAACCGAGCCGCCGCGTCAGCTCGGCGAATTCGGGGTGACTCGCATTCCCTCTGCCTCGGAGCCGAAGCTCGGCAAGCTCTTCGTTGAGCCTGTTCACTTGTCGTACGTAGCCGGCATACAGCGCGAGGTGCTCGGCGATCTGCCTGTCCGAGATCCCCGCCAGTCCCTTGAGATGACCGAACGACTGCTCCCGGTACATCCTCACCTTCGGGTTCGCCATGTCTCGATTCCTTTCCCCATAAGAACGCGGGCTATCCATTCGCTGGCCGCACGATCTGCACTGAGACAGCATTTCGCTGATGACCGGCCCGCTCGATCGTCACCGTCGCATAGTCACCAGGTCTCACAGCGGAAGGGTCGAGCGGCGACTCCGTGAATTCACCGTTCCAGCCGTCAGCGCCGGTCGCCTTGGCCCTCGTGACCAGTTCGAATCTCGTCGACGGGCCGATCTCGACCGACCGCTTCACGAGCGTGCTGTGCTGTGAGGTCCACGGCCCCACTTCCTCTAACGTGACCGTGTGCTTCGCCGGGTTCACCGCAACAATGCTGCCCGAGTACTTGGCCATGTTCGCAGCAACGGCGGGACTGGTCATCAGGAAAACAACCAGCGCGGGGGTAAGGGCTCGGTATGACATATCTTCCTCCTCACGACGCGACGGCGGCGCATCGGTCCTCACCGTCGCGCTGAAGGGTATCGCCTGGATACTCTCTCCGTATCTCCGCGCGGCGAACATTGTCATGGTGTATCTGCTGGGGATCATCATCGTGGCGATGCGCTTGGGGCGTGGAGCCTCGATCATGACCGCGGCGCTGAGCGTGGCCGCGTTCAACTTTCTCTTCCTCCCGCCCGTCGGCACGTTCGTCCTCCGAGACGCAGAGTTCCTGCTCAGCTTTGCCGTGATGCTCTGCCTCTCGCTCATCGTGAGCGACCGGACCTCACGGATCCGCGCCCAGGCCGCTGTCCGGGCCGCTCACGCGAGCCAGCTTCAAAAGCTCGCGTCGGCGTCACTCGCCATCGGCTCGACGCTCTCGACCGACGAGATCTCCAGGATGCTGACGGAGAAGGCTCGTGACATCGTGGGCGCACACGTGGCCGTCACGGGCCTCAACGAGAATCAGAGGCCGCCTGGAGGTGCATATGGTTGGACGACGATTGGTCGCAGCGTGGCGAGGGCTGTTCGCCCCACCCCGACCGTCGCCGGCTATGGAGAACTTCTTGGCTGGCTCGCCGAGACGCCGCATCAGTGGTACATCGACTCCTGCGGGAAGATTCGAGCGCGCGCGCAGGAGACCGAAGTCTGCGCGGTCACGGGCGTCGCACACAATCGCACCGGCGTGACCTTCAGCATCGGCGACTGGCTGAGGGCGGCCGAGATGATCGGACTCTCGTATAGGGAGGCGGCGCTGATCGTGGCGGCAGCAGACGCAGCCGGGTCGTCAGGTACCAGGAGGAATCGTCTTCGCGCGCAGCTTCTTGTCGCGGCGCGTATCCAGTCGTCATCCGCGCCAGCCCTGGCAGGGCCCGTTCGATGGACCGCGCACGCGCTGACTTCTTCGCGGCGCGCGCTTGTGCTGATCACCTTTGTCGGCCGCTGGCCGACCCCGAGGAGGAGGAGCTGATTGCCGCCTGAGACTCCGGCTCCCGCGCCAGCCCCTTAGTTCCTGCCTGGCGCGGAGTCAGCGCCCACAAGGGCCTGACGCGACACCAGGCG
>WNEW01001779.1_pt1 | contig 10508 bp, 5 predicted proteins | sample 5399891 | NCBI WGS metagenome assembly WNEW01 (sample SAMN13153336, study PRJNA577476) | soil metagenome | isolation source: 40 cm grassland meadow soil pre-rain plot 5 | place: USA:California | collected 2015-09-08 | reverse complement strand
CCTGTGAAGCGGGTTGAGGACGTCATCGGAATCTTCGCGCTCGTCCGCAAACATCGAAGGGCGCGCCTGCTGATGGTCGGTGACGGACCCGAGCGGCCAAAGGCAGAGTGGCTTGCCAATACTCATGGAGTCGCCCAGGATGTCCTGTTCGTGGGCAAGCGAAACGATATGAGTGAGCTGTTGGCGATTTCCGACGTCCTTTTGCTGCCCAGCGAATTGGAATCGTTTGGGCTCGTTGCTCTGGAGGCGATGGCATGCGAGGTCCCTGTCATTGCCACCCGGGTCGGTGGAGTTCCAGAAGTAGTTCAAGACGGCGTCGATGGATATTTGTACGAGGTCGGCGATGTCCAAGCTATGGCCGATGGTTGTCTCGCGATTCTGAATAACCCAAAACTCCGCGACAACTTAGGGAAAGCGGCGCGAGAGCACGCAACACGCAACTTCTGCGCAAGCAAGATTGTATTGGAATACGAGGATCTTTACGCCCGGACGATCGAGGAAGTCCGGTCCCGCCGCTAAAGCGCGTAAGTCCAATTGCCGATAAGACGTTATGAGAACGGCAATTCCACCAAAAGGGAGGAACTGACGTCAAAAGATATGGATAGAGGCTGACGATTGGCAGACGATTTGCACAGTAACCAGTGGAAGCTGATTCCAATGGCTGTCCTGGCATCGCCCGGGAGAGACGGGCACGAGGTACGAAGCAATGGTTAAACCATATATTTCAGAAGAAGTACTCCTCGATCCCGAAATGAGAAGTGCTGAAGTCCTCGACTTTGAACGCCGGCTGCTAGGCAAAATTGTGGGGCAAGATCGAGCCGTGCGCAGAATCGTCAATATGTACCAGATCTATCTGGCGGGAATGGCCATGCCCAACCGCCCGATCGGGAACCTTCTGTTTCTGGGCCCAACGGGTTCGGGGAAGACCCGAATCGTCGAAGCCTCCGCTGAGATCCTGTTTGGCAGCCCTCGTGCCTTCATCAAGATCGACTGTGCGGAATTTCAGCACAGTCACGAGATTGCCAAGCTGATCGGTTCCCCCCCGGGTTATCTCGGACACCGCGAAACACCGCCTTTGCTAACCCAGGAAGCTCTTGACCAGTATCAGACCGAGCGTGCTCGCTTTAGCTTTATCCTTTTTGACGAAATCGAGAAAGCAAATGACGCTTTATGGCAACTTTTGTTGGGAATCCTAGATAAAGCGACACTTACGCTAGGCGACAACCGCAAAGTGGACTTGTCTCGCTGTGTCATCTTTATGACGTCCAATTTGGGCGCAGCCGAGATGTGCGAAATGTTGAACGGCGGTATCGGTTTCACCTCAGGCGTCCGGCCAGACGAGGCAAATCTGGCGGATATTGACCGGAAGCTGTACCACACCGCCCTGGACGTTGCAAAAAGGAAGTTTTCTCCTGAGTTCATGAACAGGATCGACAAGGTCGTTGTGTTCAGGACCCTCAGTCAAACCAATCTGCGACAAGTGTTGGACATCGAATTAAACGACGTCCAGAACAGGATTATGGCGTCGCAGTCGGACAGGCAGTTCATCTTCCGATGCACTTCGGAAGCGAAGGAATTTTTGCTTCGCGAAGGTACGGACCTGAAATACGGTGCGCGCCATCTGAAACGCGCCATCGAGCGGCATCTTGTTTATCCGATCTCGAATTTGATTGCGACCGGCCAAATCGCTTTGGGCGACGTGGTCAAGATCGATCTCGCTCCATCCAGTACCAAACTCACCTTCTCGAAGGAACGCGCCACACCCGGATTCCCCGTACCGGAATCCGGGAATGTGGCGGAATTTCCCAGCCGACGAGCGTCGCAAGCTGGCGCACGATTGCAGCTCCTGGAGACAGAAGCGGCAAGTTGCGAACGCCGCTAAAACTTAATCTTCAATCCGAACTGAATCTGACGGTTCTCGAGAAGAGTGCTGGTAATCGTTCCAAACGCTGTGGCGTCGAGAAATTTGTTTGGTTGGTTGAACGACGGATGATTGAACGCATTAAAGAATTCCGTCCGGAACTCGACGTTTAAGCCTTCCTTCCGAAAATTTTTCGCCAGCATTAAATCCCAATTGTTCGTTCCAGGACCGTCGAAATAATTGCGGGGCACATTTCCAAATGTGCCCCTTGGCGGGATGTCAAATGCTGCGGCATTCAGGTAGACCGTTTTATCGCTGCGATCTAAATTCCAATGCTGCGTATACGCATCGCGAAAATTCGGATCTATCGATGGAGCATCAAAGATCGGCGAAGCCGACAGCCGAGCTGAGGGGAACGGGTCGGAAAGCGTCAGGTCTGCTGCAACAGTACCTGCCTCGAAAGTTTGTGGACGTTGAAACGGAGGGCCGGTGCGCGTGACGAACAGATTCCTGCCGATGATCGCCAGGTCATAAAAAATCCCGTATCCTCCGCGGACCACTCTTTGTCCGCTGGCATCGGGTCTGAATGCGAAACCAAACCTCGGCCCAAAGTTGTTCTTATCCGGCCTGTATAAAGCCCGGGGTGCTCCATTTTGCCCGGCGATTTCATAATTCATCGTCTCGATGTTGAGTTGTGCGAGACGATTTTGTTTTTCCACGTCGGGCGAATTGTATTCGTAGCGCAAGCCCGGGTTCAGCGTGAGCCGGCTTGAGACGGCGTAGTCGTCCTGCACAAACCAGTTATATGAATTCACGGTGTGATACCGAAAACTGTCCGTTGGATCCCGCGTCGTTCTACTGGGTAAGCCCAGCAAGAAGTCCGCGAAGGAGTTACCGGTCCAGACACCGCTGAAATCAATGGTTTCGCGAGCGTTGGAGCCCGCAAAAAACAAGATTCTGCGTACATCCACGCCCGCGCGTAAGGAATGGCGCAGGGGCGTGTAGTTCAGGCTGGCTGCAATCTGCCCCGTCGTGCCGGCGCGATCTTGGTAACCGCGGTCGCCGATTGTGGCCAGGCCTGTGATCGAGATCAATGGATGGCCGAAGTCTTTCGGATCATGTGAGGCAGGAATACCTAATTGAGAGGAGATGTCACTTTTGCCCGATGTCAGTGCGATGCGCGATTGTAGCTGACGATTGAATCCCGCACGTGTCTCCATGACGAGTTTCGGCGAAAAGATGTGTGTATCGGTTAGAGAAAGGGAATGCGCGCGGGTGATGTCATTATGCGCAAAACCAGGTACGCAGGAAGTTTGACCGGCGCTTGCGCACGGTACCAACAACGCATCCTGCGCATGCGCGTAATGTCCGAACAAGCTGTTGCTTTGGCTGAGGCGGTGGTCAAGCCGTACGCTGTACTGGTTCGTATTTTGGGGCAGCGGATTCACCGCCGCGAAATTATTAGGCAGCGCAAGCCCCGCGCTTGGCGGCGGAAACGCACCGCGATCCAGTATCTTTCGCGCGATCGGATCGATGCGGTTTGGCGGAATGATATTGCCCGGAAACGCCGCGCCTCCACGCTCCGGATCACGCACCGGTACGGTTGCCGCGGAAAAATCGCCTTTACGGAAAGCGTCGGTCGGAACGGTTTGCAAAGTGGTGAAGATTTGCCGCCGCCTGCCGCCCTCGTATGCCACGAAGAAGAAACTTCGATTGCGTACCAGAGACCCGCCTGCTGTCCCGCCGAACTGATTACGGTGAAATGGAGGTTTTGCCGCCGATTCCTCTTTATTGAAAAAGTCACGTGCATCCAGCTTGTCGTTCCGCAGAAATTCCCACGCCGATGCGTGCAGATCGTTCGTTCCGGACTTCATACTCACGATCACTTGCGCGCCACCTCGCCCGTACTCCGCAGAATAGGAACTGGCAAGGACCTTGAATTCCTGGATGGCGTCGACATAGGACGCAGCGTAAAATTATTGATTGCCGGATCGTTGTTATCGATGCCATCGAGCAGGTTGCTATTTGCGCTTTCTCGAGCACCGACGGCATTGAAGCCTCCACGGAAACTGCGCGCCGATCCCGGAGCGGGGAGAGGGAACCCGGCGCAAGTTGCGCCAGAGAGGCAAATTCACGACCGTTCAATGGAAGTTCAACAACTTTTTGGTTGTCGATGACAGTTCCGACCGACGACGCTTCCGATTGCACGAGCGGCACCGTCGCTGTGACAATGAGCTTTTCGGCAACTTCGCCAATCTGCAAGGTGAAGTCGATACGGAGGTGATCATCGACACTCAGTATTACATTCTCTCGAATGGCAATCTTTCGTGGGCTGAGGCACTACATCCAGATCTAGAGCCGGCGAGCGGACTTGAACCGCTGACCTGCTGATTACGAATCAGCTGCTCTACCAACTGAGCTACGCCGGCAAAAAAATGCTCACCCTCGTCGGGTGAGCAATAGTTGTAAAGAGAAAAAGGATCGAAAAACCTCGCCGAAGCGAAGGTTCAAAGCTCCAATGCAGTTAATTTAAAGAGGGGGGTACCCCTTGTCAACGAATTATTTTCGATTGTTTTCAAGCTCTTCAGAGGGCTGTGTTTAGTTCAAACGGCGCGACGGAGGTGATCCTAATCGCCGAGTTCTTTTCTCGTAAGTCCTTGTGCTAGTTTGAGTTGGATGATTTCCATGTCCTCGGGCCGGTCGAAAACCCGATCCGGGTAGCGTGCCTTTACGAAGACCCGCAATCCTCCAAAACTCAAGCCGACAATGATGGTAAAGAGCAGCGCTATCCCAATAAAAGTGAAGATCGTCAGGATAACTTGCCGCAGGGAGAGGTCAGGGCGAGGCTGATCCCAAGTCACTTGAGATTCATAGTTTACGCCATTCAAGATCGATTTCGCGACTGACAGGTCGCGCGAACCTCGAACCATCGCGATCAACGGACCGACACGCTTTCGGAATGCCGGCTCATCATCGGACGCGCTGGCCCACTGATCTTCGTATTTTTTCGCCACGTGCTGTGTGGGATACATCAAGAGTACCAGGTGAGCGGTTTTTTCATTCACCCGATATTGAGCGGTAGCGATTTCAACACTGTCGTCAAAACCCAGGCTCCGTGGATCCAGCCCGAACTCTCGCCCAATACTCGCTTCATCGACGATGTACCGATCCGTTCCCTGAACAAAATTTTCCGGAGGAAGATGATTGGAAACGGGCGGCTTACGCGAACGTCCGAAAATGTGTTCCGCAACGATGCGCGCGAACTCGACAGCGGGAGCCGTAATCCCTTCAACTCTAACCAAATATTTGGATTGCCAAAATGTGACGCGGTTGCCGGCGCGAAAACCTTCCGTGCCGACAGCGATCACGGTAAGCCCTTGTCTTTCGTCCGTGCGTTCTAATGTAAACAGGCCATAGGCCGCGCCAGGATCCGTCATTTCATACACGGTAAGCCGGACACTGGCTTGTGGTCCTTTCCAGTTCTGCGCGGTTGCGCCTACGAAACCATACCGGCGAATCGTAGCCGCGCGTTTGCGGGCGATCGTCTCGATGTTTTTATCGTCGTATTGGATGGGCTGATCGACTGGGGACCATCCCGAAGTTTCCGCAACGGCCTTAAGAAGGGATTCCCGCGACTGGCCCTGTAGAGACGCTGTTGTAAAGAGCAGCAACAACATGCTCCAGAACCATCTTTTCGTCATTTTTAGCGTATGTCCCCGGGTTAGCTATTCCTGAACTTTCTCCTGGGTTCTTGCGGTTTTCGTGCCACTAAGGGACTCCGCATATGATTTTACACCTTCAAAGAGAGCCTCGGCAATCGTCTGGCGGTTCGCAGGAGTCTTGACAAGCTTCTCTTCCTGAGGATTGCTGATGAAACAAATCTCGGCGAGTATCGAAGGCATGTTAGCGCCGATCAGAACGACAAATGGCGCCTGCTTCACGCCACGGTCGATTGCCGGGCCTTTCCGGCCGACCATGGCGTGCTGGATGTGGCGCGCCAGTTCACGTGATTCCTCGACTTTATCGCGCAGCATGATCCTTTTCACCAGATCTTGAAGCTCGTGAATGGATCGTTCCGATGCCGCATTCTCGCGAGAAGCCGTCTCTAAGGCCTCACGAGAAGACGTAAAGTTCAGAAAGTATGTTTCAACGCCGCGGGCGGCCCGCATCCGGCTCGAGTTTGCATGTATGGAGATGAATAGATCGGCTTCCTGCTGATTTGCAATGGCCGTGCGGCTTTCCAGCGGAATGTAGGTGTCCTCAGTGCGAGTCATTACCACATCAGCGCCCAACTCCATCTGGATCAGATCCCGGAGCCGCTCCGCAACATCGAGGACCAGTTCTTTTTCGGTATAACCGCCGGGTCCGATACTGCCGGTGTCGTGCCCTCCATGTCCAGCGTCGATGACCACGCGGGAAAGTTTCAATCCCAGACTTCGAACCAGTGACCGCGGTCCGGCATTTGGCGGCTTGGCCGGCGTGATCGGTTTCCCTTCCGCGTCTGCCACCGGCCGCGACGATGCGGCGGTCAGGGGAGCGGCGTCGGCGGGTTTATCCGGAGTTTTGGTCGTGATCGCTGCTTTTGCGGGTTCCGGGAGGTGAACGGGACTCTCAGCCGGGCCAGGGGGAGAAGCTGCGTCTGATGCGGCTTCCTGGCCAAGCACATCGATCACTAAACGATCTGGATCCCGCAACGTAAAACTCGTCACGCGGCCGATCGCACCCACATCCAGCACGACTCGCACCGTCGACATGTCGTATTGTCCGACGCGGATCTGCTGCAGCAATCCTGATTTAACCGGCCACTGTCTTCCGATCAGACCGGTATTCAATCTAGCGGGGCCGATATCGATGAAAACGCGGTCGGGATCTTTGGCTTCGCCCTGATTGAAATGAATCTCGCCGCCGAGATCAACCACGACCCGGACAGAATTCGGCGCTTCCCAGTAGCGGATGTTGTCCACCGCGATAGTTTTTTGGACCGATACAGCCTTCAGACGGACGAGATCCTTCTCCGCCATATCTTTGAATGGGGTGGCGGGATACTCGCGAAGCAGAAAAGTCAGAGTGCGAGATGCATCCCCGTAGTCGTGAATTTCTTCGTAGAGACGGGCAATCGTCACCAAGGCGTTATCCGCGTAGCCGGTATGAGGTGTGATCAGATACACGCGCTGATAGGCGCGGATCACTTTCAGGTACTGTTCTCGAGTGCGTTCAGCTTCCTTTTTATCGTTTAGTTCGGATTCCAGTGCCTGGGCGGATACGTAAGCTTCTCGAGCCTTTTCCAGTAAGGCCGGGTTGTGTCCAGTCTGTGCCGCAGTAATGGACGAAACGGAAAGTAGTGCAGCAACTAAAAGTGCCTTGGGCTTCATCTTATTCGTGGCTGCGCATTTTTAAAGGCTGCGGCTTTCCTTCATCAATTCGGCGGTCCGACATTTGAGAAGTGCACGAAGCCGCGTTCGTCAACCGACCGGATTATGGCGGAAGTTTCTTTTTGCGCGTCTTTCCCAGGCTGTGGTCCAGAGGGAGGCGCGGCGGTAGACGCCGCCTTCACCGTCGGGGTCGAAACAAGCGGTGCAGTGCGCTTCACGTAGTTGGCACGTACCATTCGGACGTAATTGGTCGTTTCCGGAATTGGAGGAATACGACCCAGCTTTTCGACAAGATTTTCACCGGCGTTATACGCAGCCAACGACAAATCTAAATTTCCGTTGAACTTTTCAAGGAGGAACTTCAAATATTGCACGCCTCCTTCTACGTTTTGCTGTGGATCAAAAAAATCTCGCACGCCGTATCGCCTGCCTGTTTCCGGTATGAGTTGCATCAATCCGCGCGCGCCCTTACGCGAAACCGCCCAGCGGTTGAAATTGGACTCCGTTTTAATGACCGCCCGGACAAGCGCGGGATCGACGCCATGATTCAAAGAAATCGACTCGACAAGGGTTCGAAGCGGCTCTGGCATCGCTTCCGCAAGCACATCCTTGGTTTCTCCGATGACCGGCGGTCGTGGAGGAGGCGCGTTATCGACGACTGGCGGAGCCTTGTCCACCCGGGGCGGAGCCTTCTCGACGCGGGGTGTAGGACTATTCTCTAGAAGGTTCGTAAAAACAACCCTGCCACTGGGGGTGACAACCGCTTGAATCTTATCCTCAGCGCTCGAAGGCACGACTGCGATCAGACCAAACAGAACCACTCCTCCGAATCCGGAAAATTGACTGCCTCGCACGTCCACAACCTAAAGGGTCTCACCCAAGAAACTCAGCCACGATATTGTACACAGCTTGTAAAGCTTGTTCCAATTTTTCGGCATTCTTTCCTCCAGCCTGGGCAAAGTCCGGGCGTCCACCGCCACTCCCGCCCAGCAGAGCAGCGACCTCTTTGATAATCTTGCCCGCGTGTAGCCTTTTTTGGAGATCCTGAGACACGACCGCCACGAGCGACGCCTTACCATCCGAGGCTAAACCGAGGACAACCACACCGGAACCAATTTTTGCACCGGCGTTTTCGGCCAGGTCCCGCAGCATCGAAGCATCCACACCTTCGACCTTACGCGATAGGACGGAAATTCCTTTAACGGTTGCCGGGTTTTCGATGAGGTTTTCGATCTGCGACTTTGCGGCTCTGCGCTTTAGCGTTTCCAGTTCATTTTCAAGATTCCTCTGCTGTTCCAGCAGACGCGTGATGGCCCGTGTGAGTTCGGTTCGTGGTGCCCGCAATGTGTGTGCAATCTCCTGGAGCAGGTTTTCGTCTTCTTCCAACCGGACATAAGTTCCGAAACCGGTAAGGGCTTCAATGCGTCGAATGCCGGAAGCGATACTGGATTCGCCGACGATTTTGAACAGACCGACGTCGCCAGTCATTCTTGTATGCGTTCCCCCGCAGAGTTCCATGCTTACTTCGGGTATCGAGACTACGCGGACTTGCTGCTGATACTTCTCGCCGAAAAACGCAAGCGCCCCTCTCCCGATCGCCTGATTGATTTCCATGACTTCCGTTTGAACGGGAAGATTTCGGAAAACAATCCGGTTGATCTTTTGCTCAATTTCTTCGATTTCCCTGTCAGTCAATGGCGCAAAGTGTGTGTAATCGAAACGAAGGCGATCTGGAGCCACCAGCGATCCGGCCTGTTTTACATGTGTTCCCAGCGTTTCGCGCAATACCGCATGTAGAATGTGCGTGCCCGTGTGATTTGCTGCGATGCGCAATCGTCGCTCTTCATCGACTTGAGCCTGAACTTGATCGTTCAGGGCGAGTGTTCCAAATTCCATTTGCACTTTGTGAACAATCACACCCCGAACCGGTGAATAAGTGTCGATGACGCGCGCGACTCCGGAAGCCGAGGTCAGCGTGCCGGTATCGCCCACCTGTCCGCCGGATTCAGCATAAAACGGTGTTTCATTGAGAATAATTTCCGCGGTTTGGCTGTCGTCGAGCGAATCCACCGGCATTCCATTCACCAGGATTCCGACGATGCGGCCGGTCGATTGCACCGCTTGATACCCGAGGAACTGAGTGCCTCCCTGATCGACGAATTTTCCATAGACTGGACTGACTCCCGCCTCGTCGCCCTTCCAACTCTGGCGGGCGCGCTCGCGCTGCTTCTCCAGTTCGGCTTCGAAGCCCTTCATATCGAGCCGCATCGATTTTTCGTCTGCGATTTCTTTGGTGAAATCCAGAGGAAATCCATAGGTGTCATAGAGTTTGAAAATTTCGGAGCCGGGAATGACGTCTTTCGCGGATTTGACGAGCTGATTGATCGTTTCCTCGAGCCGCTGCAACCCAACCGTCACCATTGCGGCGAAACGTTCTTCCTCCGTCTTGATGACACGTGCCACGTACTCTCGCGTGTGGATCAGTTCCGGATAAGCCTCCTTCATCATCTCAGCGACGTAGCCGGACAGCGTGTAAAGGAAAGGCTCCTTGTAGCCGAGCAATGTCCCCTGGCGAATTCCGCGCCGCATGATTTTGCGGAGAACATAGCCACGGCCTTCGTTAGAAGGGATCACACCGTCGCTGATCAGGAATGTTGCGGCGCGGACGTGATCGGCGATGATCCGAAGCGAGACATCGGAAGAGGCGGCCCCACCATACTCAACGTTAAACAGCTGGCAGGCCTCATCGATGATCGGCCTCAGCAGATCTGTCTCATAATTGCTGATCTTTCCCTGAAGAACCGAAGCAATGCGTTCCAAACCCATTCCGGTATCGATCGATGGTTTGGGTAATGGCGAGAGGTGGCCTTGGGAATCGCGGTCGAACTGCATGAACACGAGATTCCAAATTTCTACGTAGCGCCCGCAATCGCAAGGAAATGCGCAGTTCGTGTGCCCTAGCTCGCTGGCAGCGGGACCAAGATCGTAATGAATCTCCGAACACGGTCCGCAGGGTCCGGTATCACCCATCTGCCAAAAGTTATCTTTTTCATCCAGACGGAGGATCCGGTCGCGAGCGACGGCGGGACCGGAAACCCAGAATTTTTCCGCGTCGTCGTCTTCGCGGAAAATCGTGACCCAAAGCTTGTCAATGGGCAGTCTGTACTCTCGTGTCAGCAGCGTCCACGCGTAATCGATAGCGTCTTTCTTGAAATACGCGCCGAACGAGAAATTCCCGAGCATCTCGAAAAACGTCTGGTGGCGCCGTGTATGTC
>WNEW01001777.1_pt1 | contig 10511 bp, 7 predicted proteins | sample 5399891 | NCBI WGS metagenome assembly WNEW01 (sample SAMN13153336, study PRJNA577476) | soil metagenome | isolation source: 40 cm grassland meadow soil pre-rain plot 5 | place: USA:California | collected 2015-09-08 | reverse complement strand
CTGCTGCGGAAATGCGGGGAACTTACCGTTTCCGAGTGCGCGCTTCGATATCCTGATGCAATTCACGGTCTTCACGTCCATTCTCGATCCGGCGTTACGCCAGCGGGTCGCGGACGAGATGGTCCGCGTGCTCCACCCCGGTGGGGCGATCCTCTGGTACGACTTCTGTATCGACAATCCCCGGAACCCCGACGTGCGCGCGGTTCGCGCTGCCGAAATCCGGAGGCGCTTCCCGCAGTGCACGGTCACCCTGCAACGTGTTACGCTGGCACCACCGTTGACGCGCCTCCTAGCGCCGCGTTCCCGCGCACTGTGCTCGCTCCTGAACCTGCTGACGCCGCTGCGAACTCACTACCTAGGCGTGCTGCGCCCACGCTAGCGCGTCCTCCGCAGGTTCGGGTCGTCTCGTGCCGGACAGCCTGTTGCTGCAAAAGCGGAACAACTTGCGATCAGCGCTTCCCCCGGCGCGGGGGCCGAGTCGTGCATGTATGCTATCGTCATATCCAACAGGTGGTTACACCGCACGCCATGGGTCAGGTGCGGACCGGCATCCGGTACGCTGATTGCGTTATCGGCCTCCGCGCTACCGAGCCTGGCGGCGGCAGGCACGACTCGAAAGGTTCCCAAAGTGGGCGCACAAACGGTTTCCCTGGTCACCGGCGGTGCCGGGTTCATCGGCTCGCACCTCGTGGAGCGCCTCCTGGCGCTCGGGCACCGGGTGCGTGTGGTGGACAATCTCTCGACCGGGAGCGAGCGCAATCTCGCCGCCGTGCTGCGGGACATCGAGTTTCTTCGCGGGGATCTGCGCGACCCGGCCACGTGCCGCGACGCGGTCGCCGGGGTCGAGACGGTGTTCCATGTCGCCGCGCTGCCCAGCGTCCCGCGATCGCTCGAGGATCCCTGGACGTCCCACGATTGCAACGTCAACGCCACGCTGCGGCTCCTGATCGCGTGCGCCGCCGCCCGCGTGCGCCGCGTCGTTTATTCCAGCTCGAGCTCCACCTACGGTGACACCCCCGCCCTTCCGAAAATGGAAGCGGCCGAGCCGCTGCCGCGCTCGCCATATGCGGCGGCCAAGCTGGCGGGCGAGCAGTACGTGCTCGCCTTCGCGCGGGCCGGGCGGTTCGAGGGCATGGCGCTGCGGTATTTCAACGTGTTCGGGCCGCGCCAAGACCCGCATTCGCCTTATGCGGCCGTCATCCCCGCGTTTCTCGCCGCCGCGTACGAGGGCCGCCCCGCGGTGGTCCACGGCGATGGCCGTCAGACGCGTGACTTCACCTACGTTGCGAACGTGGTGGATGCCAATGTCCTGGCCGCCGAGACCGCGGCCAGCGGCACCGTCGCGAATGTTGGGGCCGGGCAGCAGACGTCGCTGCTCACGTTACTGGCCATGATCAGCAAGATCGCGGGCCGGAGCGTCGAGTACACCTGCTCTGCGCCGCGTGCGGGCGACGTGCGTGACTCGGTCGCGAGCCTGGAGCGCGCGTCGAGCGTGCTCGGCTACCGGCCAAGCGTGACGCTGAAGGAAGGGCTGAAGCGCACCTGGGCGTGGTTCGCCAACACACAGCGCCCGCACGCCGCCTCGCGCGCGGCGGTGTCGGTCCCCGTCTGAAGCCACCGTTGCAGAACTGTGACAGGTCACCGATCGTGGACGAGCCGGTGACGTCAACCGATTGTCGCGCAGACGGTTATCACGTGATGACTGGATCGCTACCTCAGCACGCTCTTTGCCCGGAGTGCCACGTATGATGCCCACGCAGGGGCCCGCACTGCTGGAAGGGACGTCCGTCGGGCGGCGTCGCGCTTCGTTCCTCGCCTTTTCGCCCCCGCTGATCGGCGAGGAGGAGATCGCCGAAGTGGTCGACACGCTGCGCTCCGACTGGATCACCACGGGGCCCAAGGTGGCCTCCTTCGAAGCGGAGTTCGCGGCGGCGGTCTCGGCCCCGGCGGCCCTGGCGCTCAACTCGTGCACGGCCGGACTCCACACCGCGCTCGCGGTACGCGGGATCGGTCCGGGCGACGAAGTCATCACCACCCCGCTCACGTTCGCCGCCACCGCCAACGTGATCGAGCACGTGGGCGCCCGGCCGGTGTTGGTCGACGTCGAGCCCGACACGCTCACGATCGATTCCACCCAGATTGCGGCTGCGATGACGCCGCACACGCGCGCGATCATCCCGGTGCATTACGCCGGTCACCCGGCGGACATGGGGCCGATCCACGCGCTGGCTCAGGCGCACCGGCTGCTCGTGCTCGAGGATGCGGCGCATGCGCTGCCGGCCAGCTACCGCGGTCGCAAGATCGGCTCCGGCTCGAACCCTGTGGCATTCAGCTTCTACGCGACCAAGAACCTGACCACCGCCGAGGGCGGAATGCTCACGGGCGATCCCGACTTCATCGCCCGCGCCCGCATCCTGAGCCTGCACGGGTTGAGCCGGGACGCCGCCAAGCGCTACGAAGCGGGCGGGCACTGGGCGTACGAGATCCTCGCGCCGGGGTTCAAGTACAACATGACCGACATTCAGGGCGCGCTCGGTCTGTGGCAGCTGCGCAAGCTCGCGCGGTTCCAGCGGCGGCGGCGCGAAGTGGTCTCCGCGTACCAGGCGGCGTTCGCCGGCGAAGAGGCCCTCGAGCTCCCGGTCGAGCGCCCCTGGGTGGAGCACGGATGGCACCTGTACATCCTGCGCCTCCGACCGCCGGCGCTGCGCATTGGCCGCGATCGCTTCATCGAGGAGCTCGCAGCGCGCAACATCGGGACGTCGGTGCACTTCATCCCGATTCACGTGCATCCGTACTACCGCGACAAATACCGGTACGCGGCCGACGCCTTCCCGGTCGCGTACGACGCGTTCCAGCGGATGCTCAGCCTGCCGCTCAATCCACGATTGAGCGATCAGGATGTGGCCGACGTGATCGAGGCCGTGCTCGACATCGTCCGTACCCACCGGCGATGACAGTGGGAAAGCGCACGTTCGACCTGGTGGGCGCCGGCGTCGGCCTCCTGGTGCTGGCGCCACTGTTCGGGGTGATTGCGTTGGTAGTGCGCCTGGAGGACGGCGGGCCGGCGTTCTTCCGGCAGGAGCGCGTAGGCTATCGCGGCCGTCCGTTTCGAATGTGGAAGTTCCGCACCATGGTGCCTGACGCCGACTCCCTGGGACCGCTCCTCACGGCGGGCCGCGATCCGCGGGTGACGAAGGTCGGGGCGTGGCTGCGGCGCCTGAAGCTGGACGAGTTGCCGCAGCTCTTCAATGTGCTCGTCGGGGACATGAGCCTGGTGGGTCCCCGGCCGGAGGTCGCGCGCTACGTCGCGTCGTACGACGCCGCCGCGCGTCGCGTGCTCGAGCTCGTGCCGGGCGTGACCGACGAAGCGTCGATCCGCTACGTGGATGAGAGCGCGCTGCTGGCCGCCGCCGCCGATCCGGAGCGCTTCTACGTCGAGGAGATCGTCCCCGAGAAGATCCGGATCAACCTGGCCTACGCCGCCCGCGCCACCGTCTGGAGGGATGTGCTGGTGATCCTGACCACCGCGCGGCAGCTGCTCTGGCCCAGCCCGTCACTCGCACCGAGGTCCGCGCACCGATGAAACGAGTTCTGCTGCTCTGTGGGGTACTCCTGGCGGGTGGCTGCAGCGGTGCCCGGACTGCGCCGGCGACGCTGCAGCCGCTGGCGGCGCCGGATTCGCTGCTTCGTCCCGGCGACGTGTTGCGCGTCACGGTGTGGCGGCAGCCGGATTTCAGCGGCGAATTCCTGATCAACCCGGACAGCTCCGTCGCCCACCCGCTGTTGCAGGCGGTGCGGGTGGGAGGGACGTCGCTCGCCCTCGCGAAGGCGCGGGTGCGCGACTTCCTCACGACGTACGAGCAGAACCCCCGCCTGGTCGTGGAACCCCTCTACCAGGTGACCGTGGCGGGGGAAGTGCGTCAGCCCGGACTCTTCGCGCTGCCGCGCGGTACGACTCTGTCCCAGGCGGTTGCCCGGGCGGGGGGCCCGTCAGATCGGGGGCGGCTCGATCGGGTGCGTCTGGTGCGGGGAGGCACGACTCGTGTGTTCAACCTGCTGAGCGAAGACCGGAGCGTCGCCGTGATGCCGGTCGCGTCCGGGGATCAGCTGCTCGTCGGCCGCCGCTCCGACTTCAGTTTCACGCGCGACGTACTCAGTCCGGTCACGAGCATCACGGCGGCGGTCGCGGCGCTGGTAGTCGTATTCCGCAACCGATGAGCCGCGGACAACGGGATTTCGGGGAGGGTGCAGCATGACCGACAAACGACCGGTCGGCCGGCGGCCACCGCCGCCGCGCTCGCCGCTTCCCGCGGCGGCCGCGCTACCCGGGGGGCTCGAGCAGCCACCGAACCTGCGGGAGTGGCTGGTGGTGCTCCGGGCCCACCGAGGCCTGGTCGCAGGAGTCACGGCGGCCGTGGCCGTGCTGGCGGCCGGGCTCGTGTACACCTCGCCGCCCCTGTACCGCGCGAAGGCCGTGATTCGGCTGGTGGACGCGCGGCGCGCGCTGGCCGGGGCCCTGGTGGATGGGGTGGGGTCGGACGTCAATCTACGCACCGCGGACCCGGTGCTGTCACAGGTCGAGGTGCTCCGCAGTCGCGCGACCGCCGGGGCCGTGGTGGATGACATGCCGATCCTTCGGATCCGGACGCGGCACTTTCCAGCGGGAGTCGTCAAGGACCTCCGCCTGGCGCCAGAGGTGGGCCAGGACTCGCTGCAGCTCGAGTTCGGGCCGGAGCGCGTGACCGCGCATGGGCGGACGGACCAGCGCGACGGTGGCTATGGCGCTCCGATCGAGGTTGAAGGGATTCGCTTCACGATCGCTGAGGCTCCGAAACGTCCGAGCGGCACCCTGTATATCCTCAGCCGGGAACAGGTCATCGGCGGCGTGACGAGCGCCCTGCTGGTGAAGCCACGCGAGAACACGGATGTCATCGACATCGCGTTCAGCGCCGCCGAGCCGGCGCGGGCCCAGGAAGTCGCCAATCGGGTGGCGCAGGTGTTCCAGGCGGCGAGCACCCGCGGCGCGCAACAGGACGCGCGGCGTCGCCGCGAGTTCATCGAAACGCAGCTCCGCTTCAACGACTCGCTCCTGGCCGAGGCGCGGCAGGCGCGGAGCGCGTTCCGGGCTCAGGAGCCACGCCCGCTCGCCGAGCGGGCGGTAGATGCGGCGAGCGTCGGCGGGTGGCAGGGGCGCCGTGACGAGCTCGAGATGGAGCGGAACGCGTATGCCAGTATGCTGGGACGGCTGCAGGATTCGAGCGGCGGTACGCGGCGCGCGGCGCTGCGCAACCTGATCGCCGCCTCTCCGAGCATCGCCGGAAATCAGATGGTCTCGCGGCTGTACGGCCAGCTGGTGCTGTACGAGAACGTGCGAGACTCGTTGACCTCGGGCGACTGGGCCCGGGCCCCCACCAACCCCGACGTGCAGCGGCTGCGGCAGCAGATCACGTCGACCGAGGACGAGCTGGTGGGCGCGGTACAGAGCGTGGTCGCCTCACTGGACGCCCGCATCGGCGTGCTGCGCGACCTGCAGGCCCGGAGCGCGGCGACCGCGCGCCAACTCTCGGGCGCGCAGGCAACGGAGGACGCGCTGTCGGAACGGGTCGACAACGCGCGCCGCATCGCCGACCAGCTGCGGGCGGAGCACCAGAAGGCGCGGATCGCCGAGGCCGTCGCGGGCGGGCAGGTGGAGATCGTGGATCTCGCCCCTCCCGGCTCCCCGCTGGGTGTGGGACGGGCGCAGCTGCTCGCGTTCGGCCTGCTCGTCGGCCTGCTGCTGGGCGGCGGTAGCGCGTTCCTGGCGGATCACCTCAACCGCTCGGTGCACCGGCGCGAGGATGTGGTGGACCTGGGGCTGACGGTGCTAGGCATCGTCCCGCACGCGAAGCAGAACGGCGGGAGCTCGGCGGAAGAAACCGCACCCGTGGTGGAAGCGATGCGCGGCATCCGGTTCAACGTGCTGCATGCCTACGGCTCGGCAGGTCCCGCGGTGTTCACGCTCACGAGCCCGGGGAGCCGCGAGGGGAAGTCGTTCATCGCGACCAACCTCGCGCTAGCGTTCGCCGATGCCGGTCACCGCACCCTGCTGGTGGACGGGGACCTGCGGCGCGGCTCGCTGCACCGTCTCCTCAACACGCGCCGCAAGCCCGGGCTGACGGACGTGCTGCACGGCGAGACGACGCACGAGGACGTCATCCAGGTGACGCCCTATCCGCCGCTGTTCTTCGTGGCCGCCGGCACCCGCACGCCGGACGCGCCCGAGCTGCTGACCTCCGAGGCCATGACCAAGTTCCTCGCCGGCGTGCGCCAGAACTTCGAGGTGGTGATCGTGGACTCGCCGCCCCTCGGCGCAGGCGTGGACGCGTACGCGCTCGGGGCGGTGACGGGCAACGTGCTGTTGGTGTTGCGGCTGGGTACCACCAACCGCGAGATCGCGGAAGCGAAGCTGGACTTGCTCGACCGGCTGCCGGTGCGCCTCCTGGGCACGGTGCTCAATGATGTGCCCGAGCACTCGGCCTACTACCCGTACTCCTATTATCTGGAGGGGTACGCATTCGAGGCGGAGCGCGGCCGGGAGCCGCGCAGCATCGCCCCGCAGCCGGTGCACCGCGGGGGTCGCGCGCGGCGCTAAGGCGTGGGTGCGAGCGGCAAGCCAACGGTGAAGTAGAAGCGGGTTCCCCAAGTCCCGCCGGTCTCGACCCGCAGCTCCGAGGCCATCGCGGCGATCAGGTTGCGGGTGATGGCGAGCCCGAGGCCGGTTCCGGAGAACGTGAAGCCGGCCTTGCCGCGCATGCGTCGGAACGGCTGATACAGCCGGTTCAAGGCTTGGGGATCGATGCCGGCGCCGGTATCGCGCACCGAGAACTCGACCCCGGAGCCGTCCTGCTGGACGGCCGCGATCTCGACGAACCCGTGCTCGGTGAACTTCAGGGCGTTGCACGTCAGATTGAGCAGCGCCCGGCTCAACGCGACGGGGTGGCCGATGCGCAGGTCGGCCGCCACCGGCCGCAGCACCACCCGCAGGCCCTTCTCTTCGGCCATGGGGTGCACCATGTCGCGGACGGCTTCGAGCGTCTGCCGCAGCGAGAACGGGCACGGCTCGTTGTCGACCAGGCGGTCTCCGCCGCGCGCCAGCTCGATGGCGTTGCTCACGAGGCCGCTCAGGCTCAGCGCCGCGCTGTAGATCAAGGCCAGCTGGTGGCGCTGGATGGTGTTCACCTCACCGCTCTGGCCCGTCTGCAGCGTCTCGGACAGGAACAGGATGGACGTGAGCGGCGACCGGAGATCGTGCGCGATCTCCACCACGAGGTCGAGCCCGCCCGGCTCGGCGATCCGGTCGGCGAGCGGGTGCGCCGCCTCGGGCTCGATCGCCTCGCGTACCCGCTCCATCGCCTCCAGTATTCGCAGCATGGCGGCGGGGGCGAGGGCGTCGGCGTTCGCCGCCCAGCCGCAGATTACCTCGGCGCGCAGCATCTCCAGCAGGCGAGTCCCGAGCCGCGGGGAGGCCCGTCGCACGAGCTCCGTGACGAAGCGGGGATGGTGCTGGTCGACGGCGAGCGCGATGGCGGCGAGAAAGGCGGCCGGCACGTCCATGTCGGCGGGCTCGACCCCGGCGTCGCGCACGCGCTGGGCCACGCGGCGTGCCGCCGCGGCGATGACATCCGACGAGACGCCCGCCAGTGGCTCGTGCGGGGGGGTGGAATACTCGAGCGTGCTCTCGGCCGCCTGCGGCCGTCGAGCCTCTCCAGGGCGCGTCGTCATGACCAACCTTTTCTTGGCGTCCGGCCGCACGACAGGACAACCGGTCGGCGCGCTACTCGTCATCTCCCGGCTCGCTTGCCAAGAGCTTGCGCTGCAACCCGTAGCGCTCCATCAGCCGATACAGCGTGGTCCGGTTGAGTCGCGCGATACGGGCGGCGCGCGATACGTTCCCACCGGCCTGTGTCACCAGCTGTTGCAAGAAGCGACGCTCGAACCGACCCAGCAGCCGCTCGCGCGCGGTGCGATAGCCCTCCGCGATCGCGTTGTCGGCGTCTTTCATGGCGGACGCGCTTTCGTCCGCGTCCTCCGTGGGCACCGGTCCGTCGATCACCGGAATCGCCTCCGGCTGGATCTCCGCCCCCGGCCTGGTGAGCACCACCATGTGCTCGACCACGTTCTGCAGCTCGCGCACATTGCCCTTCCAGGGTCGCGAGCGGAGCTCGCGGATGCCGGTCTCCGACAACCGGGGCAGGGCCTCGCTGTCTCGGTGCCGGTGCCAATAGTACGCCAAAAAATGGTTCGCCAACAGAGCGATGTCGTCCGGTCGATCCCGCAGGGGCGGCACGTGGATCGGCACGACCCGCAAGCGGTAGTACAAGTCTTCGCGCAGCTGACCGGAGCGCAGCGCTTCCTCGGGGTTGCAGTTGGTGCACGCGATGAACCGGACGTTCACCACCGCATCGGTCCGCTCGCTCCCCACGCGCCGCACCACGCCGTCCTGAATGACGCGTAGCAGCTTGGCCTGGATGGGCTTGGACATCTCGATCAGCTCGTCCAGGAACAGCGTGCCCCCGTTCGCCATCTCGAGCAGGCCGGGCTTGTCGCAGACGGCGCCGGTGAAGGCGTCCTTCGCATGGCCGAACATCTCCGACTCGAGCAGTGCCTCGGGCAATGCCGCGCAGTTGATCGCCACGAGCGGTCGGCTCGAGCGCCGGCTGTGGAGATGGATGAACTGGGCGATCTGCTCCTTCCCGACACCGCTCTCCCCCGTGATGAACACGGAAGCGTCCGTCGTGGCGACGCGCCGTGCCAGCTCGATCGCGCGCCGGAATGCGGGCGACACACCGATGAGCGCGACCTTGTCGCTCCCATTGCCGGTACGGGCCTGCAGCTCCTTGCTCTCGTGCGCTACCGTCACGGTATGCGCGGCCCGGCCCAGCAGGATCTGCAAATGCGTCGCGGAGAACGGCTTGGGGAGGTAGTCCCAGGCCCCGGCCTGCAGCGCCTCGAGGCTCGAGGCCACCGAGGGGTTGCCGGTCATGACGATGACGATGGTCTCGGGGTGCGCTTCGAGGCAGGCCTGCAGCAGCTCCATGCCCGATACCTGGGACATGTACAGGTCGAGCATCACGATGTCGAAGCGCAGGCGCTTCACCGTGTCGAGGGCCTCGTCGCCGCGGGCGCACGCCCGCACGTTGTAGCCGTCGTGCTTGAGCATGCTGACGCAGCTCTCGCGCAACGTGCGCTCGTCGTCGATAATCAGGATTTGGAGACTGGCCTTGGTCTCGGGACTGAGGGCGAGCGCGTCTGTTGCGGCGGCGGGCACGCCGGGGGGCGTGGGGCTTCGAAGCGCGGTCATCCCGACGTCGCGTCCTGACACGTGTAACCCCGCACAGGAAGTTGGCCCCGGCGCGTCCCGCCGCACCGGCCGGCCGCAGGGTACGATGCACGGATCAGGCCGACTGGCCGGACCCCCGGGCACCCCGAGGTGACCCGATTTACCTTGCTTTGGAGCGGGTGTCAAGACGGGTTGTTGCTTTGTTGCAACACTGTTACCCGCGCAACAGGCGAGTCTGTTGCCGGTTCGTGACAGCGATCACAGCGACCTCCGGGCTACGGGGTCACGGAGGGTCCGGCGGGCTCGTCCGGGAACGCCTGGATCCAGCCGCCGGCCTGATGGGTGCGAGGTTGCCGCATGGCCGCGGCCGCGCGCAGCACGGTGGCGGCCGCATCGGCCGGCTTGAGACTCGAATCCGCCACCGCGTAGTAGCCGGCGCGTAGCTGGAATTTGGCCGCGCCGTCGCCGCCAGGCCCCGGGGCCGCGCCACCGTACACCGCCTGCGCCAGGCGCTCGGCGAGCTTGATCGATCCCGCCGCATCCGTGCCAAATGCCACTACCGCGAACTCGGTGGGCCCCACTCGGCCGATGGCGTCTGACTGGCGCCCCGCCACCTTGAAGGCCGCCGCCAGCTGCCCCACAGCCGCTTCAAGAGCCTCGTTCGGGGGCTCGGTGGCGGAGCCCTCCACCGCGAAGTCGGGCGTGAACATGACGCAGGCGAATGCCTTGCTCTGGCGGGACGCTTGCGAAGCCAGCTCCTGCGCCCGCCGGGCAAGGCCGCGCAGGTTGTAGAGACCCGTCGCCGGGTCCAGCAGCCCCTCTTCCCGCGCCCGGTCTGCCGCGAGTTTGGTGCGCGCGAACGTCTCGACCTTGAGAAGCAGGTGTTCGGCGTCGAGCGGGGCGCCGAGATGGTCCCAGGCGCCCGCGCGCAATGCTTCGATACGCTGCTGGCGGGTGACGTGGTCCGGACTGACGATGATGATCGGCGTGAAGGTGAGCAGCGGGTCGCTCCGCAGCTCCCGACACAAGCCGAAGCCGTCCTGGTCCGGCAGAATAGTGTCGAGGATGATGACGTCGGGCGGGGTGCTACGGGCCCGATCCCGGGTCTGCGCCGCGGTATAGGCCTTGACCACCCGGTAGCCCCCCGGCACGAGGATGGATTCGAGCGAGCGGCTAGAGGCTTCCTGGTGGC
>WNEW01001773.1_pt1 | contig 10520 bp, 9 predicted proteins | sample 5399891 | NCBI WGS metagenome assembly WNEW01 (sample SAMN13153336, study PRJNA577476) | soil metagenome | isolation source: 40 cm grassland meadow soil pre-rain plot 5 | place: USA:California | collected 2015-09-08 | reverse complement strand
AAATTAATGCTCAATCTTGCCTGCTTGCGAATCCAGGACTCGACGACCTGTAACCTTGCCTCTTTCTTCAGTAATAAGTTCTCCACGCATGTTGAATCATGGATAGACCATGACTTTTCTATTTAACCATTAACCGAATAAATCATGTGGTGCCCAACATGGACCACTGTATTACTATCTCTCCACGACCAGATCAGAACCTGATATTGATTTGCAAGATAGACTTAACCAGCGGATACTTTAGCGTCTGTTAATATCGTATTCTGCGCTGCGCAAGCATTTGTCACAGTATCTTTGAATTACTACTGCATCTTGCAATTGGAACAAAGCTTCCGTTGTTGCTACCGCTGCACAAATTATACAAAATCCAGGAGCCTTGTTTTTGCTCTGTGCTGCGGGCCTGGTCTCATAAGGTTTTGCCAATTTCAAATCACTTCCAGTTGCTTTGGGGCGTTTTCACTTGCCACAATCATCGTTAGACTCGACCTGATATTGGCAATCGCACGAATTTTCTTTACCAGTAATGATATTTTCTCTTTGGACTCATCGCTCAGTTTCGCTACTATATCATAGACACCTGAGACTCGCACAGCTTCTGAAACACCTGAGATAGTATTCATTTGATTTATGATAGCTCCCTCTGCACCAATGTCACAATTCAACAACACAAAAGCGTTAAACATCATGAATTATTGGCCATTTGACTACAAATGTCATAGGGCCAGAAATAGCTCCATAAAAGGATAAAAGACTGAGCAAGTCACAAAATTGGTTCAATAATCCAAATGCATCTTTCCAATGCACCACGGCAATATCAAAAGCGGGGTCTCGGGCTATTTGGTTCATTCCAGTAAGTGATTTAACACATCGAGGCACAAGTTCAGTGATACCATTGAATACCAATACGCCCCTTTAAAGGGGGGACATTGTATAGACGGGCATGCAAACTACACCAAAAAGCCGGCCTACGGGCGTCACCATAATTGGAATTCTTACGATAATTGGCGGAATTCTGATGCTTGGGTCAGGAATAACTCTTGCAGCCGTTGCTGCTGTTCTCCCAAACCTTGCCTCCATGAACGATCAATTCAATCGATTTGAATCACAAATTCCAAGCATGATTCCAGTAAGTTATCTTGGAGTCGCTTCATTGTCCATTGGTAGCGTACTCATAATCATAGGCATCATATCTCTGATTGTAGCATACGGTCTCTTCAAAGCAAAGAAATGGGCATGGACGATAAACGTTGCGTTGTCGATTATCAATATTGCAATAGGAGTCGTTTCAATAGTAACTGGAAATATCGGATCAATAGCGAGCATTGCAATCAGCGGCATAATTCTCTATTACCTATACAGACCACACGTGAAGGCATATTTCGGCAAAGCGGTGCAGGCAAAGGTAGCTACTCCATAGTCTTCCAAGCCTTTTTTCTGGAAAACCACCACCGTAACGCCGTAGGATAAGCTGTCATAGTCTGAACGTATTTGTTAGCTCTGTTAACTCTGAGATAACAGCATTGTCTTCCTGCAAAATTGAAACAAGATTGATACTACAATTTTAGCGCACACTATGAGGCAACATTGCAGTTTGTGTTACGAACGACCGGCACCGAGCTACCAATAAACAATTGTTTAAGGACCGATTATCATCGGTATCTTGCTTATTCCATTGATTATACTGGCATGATCAGCACTCACTTCGGTTGTTACATATAGAAGATGATTATCTCCCAATGGCATCGTGATACGCTTAACATTTTCGTACTCGGCCAAAACATACTTTCCTTTACCAATCTTTGGTGCGAGTTCGCTCCTTGTCTTCCAACCCTTCACTGCCATTTCAATGGATTTTCTGCTCTCTTCTGGCGTGAGTAAATTGACCACACCTGGGCGATGATGGGACAGCAATATCTGGCCATTCATATCACATATGGTAATAAGCCTAATCTGTGGATCGAGTTTCATTACTTCACGGAAGATCCTGTCAAAATTCAACTATCAAGATCTACTGCTGTCGCTTTGTAATAACCTTTTTTTATGACCATTGGCGCATGGGTTGGAAACAACTAACGCTATCAACTTGATTGCCAGCAGCAGAGTCACCGTTGTTCCTATTTGATTATCATATTTTCCTGTCTTCAATTCAAAATGCAAACGTTAGAATTTATCAATTGCAGATAATCTCAAGCTGGCCCCAAGACTCAGCGTGAAAATAACAGTTGAAAAGTTACGGTCTGAATCTCGAGGCCGACAAACCTCTCGTGGAGGGAGTGAAAGTAATTGTAGATACCCCCGCATGCAATAAGAACCTTTGTTAAATCGGAGGAGATTCCATCTAACTGAATGTAATGTTCTGAAGCCTTAATAGCCACGGATGCGATTGTAATGTATGTCAGCTATCAGCAGCAGGGTGAACATTAACACAGCATCCTGCCCCTTCTGCGGATCTGACGTGCAAAAGCAGGGGGGTTTCGAACGCCTTCTACGCGACAATGCAAGTTTTGTGGTCAACTGATCCTCTTCGTTCTACTTATCAATGGTCGTTGGCAGGTCCAGAACTTGGATAACACTCTTCATCAATGTGTCAAAGACGCATTCGGTACTCCTACACGGTTAGGTTCTGGAGCTGCATGATCGTTATTTCTTTGTGGATAAATTATTAAAGATAATTCATACAACAAACATTTGAACAGAAGTCTAAAATGCCTTTGGCAACACTTGAGTAGACCACTCCTTGATTAAAGTTTTGGAACTCCTTGCCGCACGATTTGCAATTTCTATGCACGTTTATATCAATAATTTTCCAAATAATTACTAGGCCGACCTTCTTCTGTAACCTGATTTTGACGGTGCGCTTTTCTTTGTCGAACTTTTTCTCCCCTTCTTTATCTTCCCCATTTCACAATAACATGACGAAATGCCGTATTTAAGGATGTGAAATAGTGATGATAATGATAATGCAGTTTTTTCACCTTAATACTTAGTTGAATCAGACATATTCCCCATTCAACAGAACGTATCCTTTGGATTAAACACTAATTATTACGAACACGATGATTTACGGTTACCATTTTTATGACTGAAGATATTCAGGTTTGCAATAAGTGTGGTATCATATTTGATGTCCAATATAGACTCAATGGGGGTTGTCCGCTTTGCCCCATTTAGGGTAAAAACCATTGGCGCAGAAAACCGTATATAGTAAATCTGCGAACGTAATGCACTAAATGAGCTAAAAAGGCTCGGTGGAAATGTGTCGTGCTAACCCACTTCCACCCGCCTAAGGCTTATCCGCATTTGTTTTTCATGAACTTCACACAATCTTGCCGTTGAATCACAAGCCCTACTGGCCGGCTGTTGAGCTGATACCATCCGGCTTTCGGGCCTGAATGAACAAGGCAGTTGCATGCCTCTGAAACGTCTCCGATAGTTGCCGAATTAAGCATGAGGGTGTAAATAAAGCAGACAAAAAGGTGAAGGAATGGCTAGTTCCGACACTCTTCCAGGCGGCCGCTACAATTTGAACCATTATACCTTACTTGCGTCCAGTCAAGCTGATGTATTCGTACGCCTTTACCGCGTTTTCAAACGCATACTGGACGCGCTGGAACTGCTTCCTGAACTCAGCGACATCTTTCGCTACTTTGGCAGGTTCTTGCCTGTCCACAACCACGCGCTTGATAAAGCTCGCAATCTCTTTCATCTCGCCCTCCTTCATCCCAAGGCGCGTCGTCTCTGGCACCCCTATCCTAACTCCGCCGGGGTGCATGTAGTGCCTGCCGGCCTTGATGTCGCCAGGCAGCAGTTGTCTGTTCAGTATGATGTCCGCCTTTTCCAGATCCTTTTCGATGGTGCCGCCGTCACCGAACTTGGTCACATCAACCGCGATCTGGTGCGACGCGGTGTAGCCGCGCTTTTCTCCCAGCACTCCAAAGCCGTACCCTGCAAGAGCTTCAGCCAAAGCCTTTGCGTTCCTTATCACCTGCTTTGCATACGCCTTGCCAAACTCCAGTGACTCTGCAAGCGCTATAGCCTTACCTGCCACGTGATGCAAGTGATGGCTACTTGTATTTCCAGGGAATACCGCCTTCTTGATCGCGTCGGCATGCTTTTCGTGCGACACGATGATTCCTCCTTGCGGGCCCCAGAGTGTCTTGTGGGAGCTCATCGTCATCGTATCGGCCCCTTCCCTCAATGGATCCTGGAACTCGCCCCCGGCTATCAATCCGGCAACGTGGGCACCGTCGTAATTGACGTGCATGCCATGATCGTGCATAAAGCCGGCCAACTCTTCAACGGGGTGTGGGAACAAAAACAAACTCCCGCCAAACATGCCCATCTTGGGCGCCTTGCCATCGCGCTCCATCTCCTCTATCTTTTTCTTCGCCAAATCAACGTCTATAGTCATCTCTTCCTTGGAAAATGGGTAATGCTCGATGTTCAATCCATGAACCAGACCGGCTGTGCCGGAGTGCTCCTTCTTGCCGTGGGAGATGTGACCCCCTGACGGGATTGAAGCCGCCATCATCCAGTCGCCGGGATTCGAGAATGCAGAGTAGATAGCAAGGTTCGCGACAACGCCCGAAGTCGCCCTACAGTCAGCAAACTCTGACCGGAAGACCTTACGCGCAAGGTCATTGCAGATTAATTCCACCTGGTCGATGTATATGCAACCGGCATAAACGCGCTCACCGGGCCACCCCTCCGCGTATCGGTTGCCAAAGTCGCATGTCAGGGCTTCCCTTACTGCGGGGCTTGGGACGTTTTCGCTCGCAATGAGTGGAATCGACCTGTCAAACCAATTATGATGTTCGCGCATCAACCTCAGAACATCGTCATAAGCCTTCTTGGCACTCATCGCTCCTGTTGTTAGGAATTGGTTCTTTTAAGTTATCGCTTTATCTGATTTGGATAGCGCCAGACGGACACTTGCTAACAACATCGCGAGTTTTGCTTTCGCGGGCTCCGTCCTGAATGATTACAAACTGCGTGAAAAACGTAAGGCAGGCCTTTATTCCTACTTTCGTTTGCCTTTGGATACGTTCTCTCCAATTAAGTGAGAAATACGAGGAAAATCTTTCCCTATGTGAAATGAGATAGCATGCTGCTCTATGGCGAGATCTGCCTTTGTTATGCGTTCATGTTGTCGCAAATGTTCAGTCCAAGACTCTGAAACAAACGTTTCAACATAACGACTTGGATTTTCAACATCATGGAACAATCCCCAATTGATCGCTCCATCACGCAACCTTAGAGAACGCACATCATCCATCGCACTTTCAAACTCTGGTGAACGTGCAGGATCAATATGAAACTCAATCTCTACTAGTGCAGGACCCTCTTTATGGTCGTCAATGTCGATCATGATATTCGGCATGGTCCAATGCAATGATGGACTCATGTCCACATCACTATGTGGCTCTAGTTTATAACGCGTTGAAGTGATAAGACCTATTGCTAATCCAATAGATGCAGCAAGCAATGCAGTTGGAATTCCCCAAGTTTCCGCAACAATTCCCCACATTATGCTGCCCATGGCTACACCACCCCAATACACTAGCTGATGGACTGAAACTACCCTCGTTCTTACCCATGAGGATACAGAATTGTACGCGACAAAATTCAAACTAGAATTTGTAACAACCAATGAAGTTCCAACTGCAAATACTCCAACAAATAGAGTAATGGCGTCATGTTGGAATGACAAGACAGCCATTGACACCGCAAACACAACTGTCGCAATTGTTACTCGCCTTTCTATCGAGACCATCTTTATCCGAGGAACTATGATCAAACCGCCGAGCATACCGCCTATGCCAAAGGCGCCAACAAGAATTCCAAAAAGAATTGAATTAGAACCTGCTTCATTACGAGCCAAGAGAGGCAAAAGTGATATCAATGCGCTGCCACAAATTGTAAGTGCAAAATCACGAACAAAGAGTGCGCGTACATGCAATGAATGGTGCATATACCGCAGTCCCGTGCGAATAGCTCCAATTACATGTTCAAGGGGAAGGAGTTTTTGATCTGATGGTTTGTGCCATCGATGAAGAAATACAATGATGCCAACAAAAGAAAGTGCGTTTAGCATAAACACGGCCCACGGTCCTGCTGCGGCAACTACTAAACCGCCCAGAAGAGGGCCAACTCCAAGTCCTATGTAAATTGCCACGCTAAACAGAGTCATTGCCGCCATAGCTTTGTGCTTTGGTACAAGTTCAGTTTGAACTACAATACTTACAGGTAGGCTCATAGCAAAGCCCAGGCCAAGCAAGAAAGAAAACACGAGAAGAATTGAAGAAGTTGTAAAACCGCCAAGGGTAAGGATGCTCAAGATTGCAGCTACAGCAAGTGAAAAGTATTGCGTGATAAGGAAGAGCTTGCGTCTGTCAACAATATCTGAAAGAGCTCCTGCTGGTAGTGCAAGCAGAAATATCGACAAGCTTGCAACCACTTGTAGAAGTGCCACAACAAAAGGAGACGGGGCAAGGGATGTTATCAGCCAGCTGGCTCCAACAGTTTGCATATAAGCACCAATCTCTGATGCAAACATTGTAACCCATAGAAATCGATATAGAGTGTCTTTTAGTGGGCTCTCTGACGAAGATCTTTGTTCGCCACTACTCATTGAGGATCAGGCATAAAACAATATCGCTCTAATCAAATGTATAACTATTTGGGCAGGTTCATCCTGAATGCGTCATTCACGATGTTTGTTACTTCCGTGATCCATTCGCACTGTATGTTTACCTTCTTGTGATGCTTCTCAACCGCATCCAAACTTGGAGCGTGCAGGAGGCAGAAACAAACGCTGGCTTCTTTGTTGTAAAACAAATTCACATGTGTGACCCCGAATTCGTCTGGAGGGGATTTGCAAAGCTCCCTGAGGTTATCTTCGTTAAAAGGAACCTTGTGGACGTCGAGGAATATGGGCAATAAGAATTGCCACAATATACAAACTAATATTGTTTTCCAGCGGTTCTGATTTGCACGCGACTTTATAAGCTCATGGTCACAATTATCCATGGTTGGATACCTCTGCAGCAAAACGCGAAGATGTCGAGATCGTCGCTAACCAGGACATCTTCAAGACAATGTCTAAAGTCATTTCCAATCTGCAAAAGAGTATTGACTGCTACTTTGACGCCAGGAATCTTCCGCTATTGATAAAAATTCTGTCTGCAAATCGGCTGAAGATTAGGGCTCTGAAGACTGAAGGGGCAAGGCTACGGTGCATCACCGAAATCAGCCGGGAAAACCTGCCGGATTGCAAAGAGGTAATGAATGATTTTGAACTGTTCCACACTTCCTGCCTGACAGGCAGCTTCATGATAGCCGATGAGCAGGAGTACGTTGGATACCTGACGCCCGCGAGAGGTGAAGAGAAGCTACTCCGGATAGTTAATCCGTCTTTTGTGGATGCCCAGAGATTTCTTGTCAATACCATGATCGACAAAGCCCTTCCTGCAAGACAGAGAATCATGGAAATCGGGAGGGGGACGGGAGAAGAATTCATAGAGACGATCAGGGATCCCCTCCGTGTCAAGTCTCTCATATCCGATCTTGTGAGATCTGCCGTCTATGAAATTGCAATCCTCTTTTCAACAAAGAACTCGTTTCTGATAGCAGAACATGGGGGCCTTCTTGAAGAAATCGGACAGGTATCAGCACATGGAATCAGGGTGAGGATACTCGTGATGCATGATGAAACCATGAAGGAAATATCCAATTCAAAACTAAAGGTCCCCCGCCAGAATATTCAGGTAAACTACTTACAACAACTTCTTCCAACCAGAATTACTACGCTTATAATTGACCAAGTCATAACTCTGACTTTAGAAGTGAATGACGATACTAAAGAAACCTTTCAGGAGGCTGTAGGTCTGTCAACCTATTCAAACAGCGAATCGACTGTGTTCTCCAACGTTTCGATGTTTGAATCACTATGGATCCAGTCTGAATTAGACAAGCAGAACAAGGCAAGACAGGCGTACTTCCAGCTTTTCAAAGGATTCAGACTCAAGGATGAAATCTACAGCCGTCGTTGGTCATCCAGCCGGGAAAAGGAAGAAAAAACAAAACAATAGTCCCACAACGGAAGTACCTATAATTAACGCACAATGAGAGAAACGCTATATTCTAGTTTCCTAGAGTTATGCTATGGCTGCCAAGAGCATTGCCTTTCATTCATACAAGGGTGGTACAGGCAAAACAACGATCGCATCAAATTGCGCCGCTCTCCTAGCAAAGAGGGGGTTCAAAGTGGCATTGCTGGATCTGGATGTTTATGCCCCAAGTCTTCTCGCCTATTTCCAGAGGCAGCCCAAGAAATGGCTAAATGATTACCTTCTTGCTCAAGCGGAAGTGGACGAAGTTATGACCCCTGTTACAGATAGCATACAGGATTACAGCAAAAAGTATGACAATGCAGTAGAAATTAAAGGGAAGTTATGGATAGCATTCTGCAACGTAAAGAAGGAAGAAGTATACAAGATAGAAGCCACCACCTCAGATAGCTCAAAATCGCAACTGAGAAGATTCATCCTTCTCAGGGAGAATTTAATCAGAGACTATGATCTCAATTATATCCTTATAGATACCAGCCCGGGCATCAGATACTGGTCCATAAACGCCCTTGCTGTGGCGGATACTCTTTTTCTGACCCTGAAGAGCGGTGACATCGATTTAGAGGGAACAAAAAGACTTGCGTCTGAAATCTATGGTTCCTTAACAAAATACGGAACAAGATCATTTCTCTTGTTTAACCGGGTTGCAGGTTATTGCCTTCCCAGTCACGCTGAAGCAACGGAAAGTAGGGGTCAGAATGACTTAATGACAGATAATCATGAAATCAATAGTGCTGAAAATATGCTATCAAAGGAAACAAAGATGGATGTAATTTCTGCCATACCATGCTATTGCGACATACAATTTAGCAGAAAGGAATTCCTTACCGCCCTCAGGTACCCTGCTCATCCTTTTACAAAACAACTGGAAGCGTTAGTCAACGCAATCGCAACCAAACTCTGAATTACCATGGGAAAGTGATAACTCCTGATTGAAAATAAGATGTTCATTCCAGGCCAAAACCAGCTCTTTTCAGGGTCTGGCGAAATTCCAAAATCCATTATGCTGTTGGTAGGTACTTCAGGTTCCGGCAAGACGGTTTATAGCATGCAATTTCTTAGAGACGGCATCTCTGTTGGTGACCGCTGCTTATATGTAAATTGCAGCCAAGCATTCACGCAAGAATCATTTAATTCCTATTTCACAAGATCAACGACAGCAAAAGGACCTCCGGCATTTGTGAGCCTATTCGCGATGCCAAAACCTGGTGTAATTCAAATTCGAAGTTTATCTGATTTATTGGATCGAATCACCAGTTTGATTCCTATGGATCAAGCTGAAGAATTATCGACAAGGCTAGTTCTCGATTCTCTCACAGACCTAGTCGCAAGGTTCTCAAACGATGCGGTACAAAAGTTCGTGGCAGAACTCTATGATCTTCTAAAGGTAAAGAATATAGTCGCTCTCTTTACGATTACAGGCAGTCCTTCAACACCCACAATCGAGACGCTTGGTTCGTTGGTTGATGGAATTATTCAACTGAAGATGAATGACACAAGTGATGGGGTAGAAAGGAGCGCTAGGCTTCTTTCTCTTAAAACGGCTCATGTTAACCCCAAATGGGTAAGGTTTAGCATCAAACAAGATGGTAGTCTACAATTTGTACGCGATAATAGCCTGTCTCCATCCGAGCTTGTATGCAAATTATGTAACGGGCCCATTATTGGTAATGTTGCCAATGCAGGATCAGGGTCTCCGTTCCATCCTCATTGTCTAGATACGTATCAAAAGCTCGGCGACATTTATGGCTCTCATATTCTCTATGCACTGCAGCCGGGGGTCGTAAATGCCAACTTTTTCTTTATAGACATTGTTGGATTATCCAATCCTCTTCTCTCTGTCGAAAAACAGATCGGAAAGATCGAAGACTTGAATGCACTTATTGGTTCCTGTGACGCCTACAGCAAAGTGCCAAAGGACAACAAAATAGTCCTTCCCACGGGTGATGGCATGGCCATTGGATTTTTGATAAACCCGGAGCTCCCGTTGCAGTTGAGTATACAGCTTCATCGTAAACTTCAGGCATTCAATGCAAAAACGACTTCTGATAAATCAATAGGCGTCAGAATCGGCATCAGCTCCGGTCCAGTATTCGTTGTAAGCGATGTCAACAATAATCAAAACGTGTGGGGACCGGGCATTATCCTTGCCAGAAGGGTTATGGATCTTGGAGATGATGGCCATATTCTACTGGCAGATAACATAGCAGAGGCACTCGTGAATCTAAAGGACGAATACCGGAAAGTAATAAGACCAGTAGGCAGCGGATACAAGATCAAACATGGCCAGCTGTTAACGTTGTATTCCGCTTTTTCACAGGACTTTGGCAATCCGGCAATACCTACAAGGATCTCAGAGCTAGGCTGACAACTTTCTGAAGAAATTCTTAC
>WNEW01001772.1_pt1 | contig 10522 bp, 11 predicted proteins | sample 5399891 | NCBI WGS metagenome assembly WNEW01 (sample SAMN13153336, study PRJNA577476) | soil metagenome | isolation source: 40 cm grassland meadow soil pre-rain plot 5 | place: USA:California | collected 2015-09-08 | reverse complement strand
TACAAGGGAAACGACGAGCCTATCTTTGTTGGCATACCGACGTTTCTGAAACTGCCTTGGTTAAAGAGTAACGCAGAACTGAAAAAAGTCAAACCTGATGTTGCCGTAATCGGTGAGCCGTTTGACTTTGGCACGACCATTCGCCCCGGCGCGCGCTATGGGCCAAGAGCCATTCGTGCCGCTTCGACCGTGCCCTCGCCTCCTTACGAGCACTTTAACATCGAGACAGGCGTCGACCCATTCGGAGTGTTTCGCACAGTTGACTATGGTGATGTTGTTGTTTCTCCGGGCGACGTTGTCGAGTCGCATAGGAGGATGACTGACAAGGTGAAAGAAGTGCTCGACATCGACGGCATTCCTGTAATGCTTGGAGGAGATCACTCTATCACATTTGCGAACGTTCGAGCTTTCGCCAAGAAATACAAGAACATCGGCATGATCCACATCGACACCCATGCCGATTGTGCGCCACAAGGCCTCTGTGGCTTCAAGTACGATCATGGCGCCCACATACGCAGAATAATGGAGCTTGGCTGCCTCAAGGGCAAGAACTATACCCTGATTGGACCACGCGGCTATTGGCCCGGCCCCGACCTTTACAAGTGGATGGCAGACCAGGACTTTCAGTGGTTCACGATGCTCGACGTAGAAGAGCTTGGCATCGACCAGATTGCAAAGGAAGCCGCTGATAGAGCTAACGACAATGTCGACGGTGTCTACATCAGCTGGGATATCGACACTTTTGACCCTGCCTATGCGCCCGGAACTGGCGAGCCGGAGCCAAATGGCTTGACTTCGAGAGAAGGCATGAGGCTCATGCGATTGCTATCAACCTCGTTTGACCCGGACAAGTTTGCGTTTGACCTTGTTGAAGTCGCGCCGAACTATGACGTAAGCGACGTCAACTCGTACAACGGAGGCATCACGTCAGGGCTTGCAAACAGGCTGATAGTCGAGCTCTTGGCTGGGCTTTCGCTCACAAAGAAAGGGCAGACGGAAGGCCACCCGGTGAGGCCGCACTATTACCGCGGCAAAGGGAACACGTACAGCTTTGGCGGCCCCAAGGCAAAGGTGCCAAGGCGCCGTTGATCCTACTCAAGGTAACTATCAGAGGTGAGCCCGACGTGCCGTCCTTTACAACGGTCTTTGACTATGACGAGCAGGTTTTCTTTAGTTCCGCCGCCATAATCGAAGAAAAGATCCAACAGAAAATGAAGATAAATGCAAACGAAGCTTTGATGATATACTGTGCTTATGTGGCAAAATCGATCCGCGCCGGCAAAAAAGACACTGATATCCGAAAGGGGACGTCAGAAATCCTGTCCGCAGACAATGTGATGATAGGCGTGCCAGAGACCCTGCAAACCATCACACTTGAAGCAACGTTAGATAATAGAGTTAGAAAGGTTACAATCAAAAACCCAATCTTGACGAGCAACTATATGATGGCAGAACATTACGAGGGAAAGTGATTGATAGCAGAATTATTCAACCACTTTGTAGAAGCGGTGTTTGCCCCGTTAGAAGGCAACATCAGCACAGTGGCGCCGGCGGGACTTTTACTTCTCGGCCTGATCACTGGATTACGCCATTCGTTGGAAGCTGATCACATTGCTGCCGTATCTACGATAATGGCGGCAAGCCAACGCCACAAAAAACTCCGGCATGCTCCTCTCCTTGGCGCGCTCTGGGGTCTTGGCCACACTGCATCGCTGTTTGCAGCCGGGCTCGTTGTGCTCCTTCTGGCAGTCAGCATACCGCAGAAGGTAAGCACAACTTTGGAATTTGGAGTCGGGGTAATGCTTGTGTTCCTTGGTGCTACGACGCTTACTGGCTTTAACATAGGCAAATTCGTGCGCGGAATCTTTAGCCGCCACACGCATGAACACCTGCATGTCCACGAAGACACTGGAGTTGTGCACTCACATGAGCATGACCATCATGATCACAGGCATGGTCACAAGTCCCTAGCAGTTGGCATGGTCCACGGTATGGCTGGAAGTGGGGCGCTGATGATACTGGTTCTTTCGACTATCAACTCTGTCCCGCTTGGGCTGGCATATATCGCGATCTTTGGTGCCGGTTCGGTTGCCAGCATGGCTGCAATGAGCACGCTAATCGGCCTCCCGTTTTCCAAGTCAAGACATCTCAAGCTTAACCTTGTGTTAAGATATGTTGCGGCAGTCGTTACGCTTGCAATCGGTGCCGGGCTCATTTATGAGCTAGGAATTGTAAAACAAGTATTTCTCTAGTAGTAGTGGTGCGTAGGACGCTGCTGCTTGCCCAGCCTGTCAAAGTGGTCGTGTCGGTGCTTTTTGTCGCCGCCGGCATGTGAGTGCTGGATGCCGTCTGCGTGCGAATGAGTATACATCGCGGGTTTGGCCATCAGCACGTCGTCTACCCTGACCAGCAGGTTTGTGACTTCGACTGCAGTCTTGATCACTTGTTCCTTAACCACTGAGGGGTCGATTACTGCGGGAAGCATTTCTTGCACTTTTCTTTCCATGGCGTCCACGCCGTGCGAGCTGGCCTTGCCGTTTGAATGCTGCGAGCGCAATTGTGCAAGTGTATCTATAACATCCATCCCGGCGTTCCTTGCTATCGTCAACGGGATTTCTTCAAGCGCTTCGGCAAATTTTTGAACCACTATTTGTTCGCGTCCAGAGATAAGATGTGCCTTTTCCCGCACTACCCGAGCAATGGCTGCCTCTGCCGCCCCGCCGCCGGCAATCACCGACGGCCTAACAATGAAATCTCGCAGTACAGAAATTGCGTCAATAGCGGAACGATGGCACTCGTCACGCATTTTTTTGGAATTTGCGCGAAGCAAGAGTGTGACTGCCTTAGGGTTCTTGCATCCTTCGACAAATACCATCTTGTCGTCGCCCACGTGTTTTTCGTAAACGCTTTGGGCATGTCCGAGTTTGATATCGATGTCCCCATGATGATAATGATCGTCGTGATCATGGGGATGATCGTAATGATGGTGGTGACCGTGTTCGTGATGATCATCGTGCTCGTGGTCAAGTTTTTCAGATATTGTGGCGCCTGTCGCTTTAGCAAGCCAGAGAAGATCATTCTCCTTAACCCTCCGGACCGAAATGATCCCCGCCCCTGTGAGGAGGTGCTGAGCAAGTGTATTGATCCCTTTTCGCGAGAAAATGGTATTTGCACCAGAATCAATGATGTGTTGTACCTTTGATTTTATCATGAGTGCTTCGGCGTCGCCATATGACCTGATCTGGTCTGGCGAAGTTATCCGGATTTCTGCGTCAGCTCTAGTCCTCTTGCTTTCCAGCTCGTCATTTATGAGCATGATCTTGGCGTTTTCTACAGCTCTTGGCATTGCCGAGCTGTCTATTGTCTTGTCGATCACGATCCCCGTCACAAGCTGCGCGTCTAGCATGCCTTCTATTTCCTCGATCTTGATATCATCGGTATCGATAGAATTGCTGCTAAAGTTGGCAATGGTGCATACTGCGTCTACTACAAAGCCCGCGACTTTGTCATCGTATGCCAGCACCTTTGATTGAATGCAAGTGCGGACAAGCCTCTCCATTACCTGCCGGTCAGTATTGTCATATTCTTTGGAAATATCGTTGAGAGCTTTAAGCGCAATATTGAGACCATTGAGGTAGCCCTCCGAAATAGTCGAGGGAGAGATCCCAATGTCGAGCAGCTCTTCCGCTTTTTGTACGAGCGCGCCGGCCAGTACCACTACCGAAGTGGTGCCGTCACCGACTTCATTATCTACCGCGTTCGATGCTTCGATAATGACTTTGGCTGCGGGGTGCTCGACATCGATCTTGCGCAAAAGCGTGGCTCCGTCCTTAGTCACTGTAACCTCGCCCATAATGTCGACAAACATTTTTTCCAGGCCGCGCGGCCCAAGTGAATTCTTGATTAGCTCCGCGATGAGCCTCGCTGCGAGCAGGTTGTACCTCCTTGCTTGGTCGCCCTTGCTTCGCCTTGTGCCCTCGCCAAAAAGCCGGCCGTCAGTAGCCAATACCTGCTAAGGTTCGATCAGCAGTTATAAAAATGTGCAATCAGGAATTGGTCCTCACTTCAGCTGCAACCATAAGTATATGGTTCCTTGAAATATTGACCACCGTATCAGTCAAATGCCTGATTTTGTCTATCGAATCATCAAGCATCCTTATTACAAGGCCACAGTCATGCGGCAAGATAGAGGATCCAGCCAGCATTGACTGATCCTCCTCCATTGCAGCATTGATCAGTTTGTGGATGCCTTCAAAGTCAGGGGTGATGACATAGATCATGGACCATATGGTCTTGCGGCCAAACAGCCCCGCAAGATCGTCTCTGCCCGGCTCAAGCTTTGCCGCATCTGCAAACAATAGATTTCCTTTGCAATCGCGTACTGCCATTTTGAGAAAAAAAATGTCAAAGTCAAAATTTTCGCCTGATGCCGTGCGGCCGGCAGATATTGTCTCTGAATATACCATAGTTGTATTTTGTCCCACTCGAATGTCTACCTGCTGGCAGAATCGTGACGACTTGAAGGGTATTATCTGGTATGGGATGAACTCCAGATAGCTTGCGTCATGCGCAGAAATTTTGACATTTTGTGCAGCGTAACCCTTGTTCATCTTGTATATTTTGGTCGCCGCCTGGGTTGTTATGCGCGACGACGTGCCGCTCCCCGCGATGATATCTATCTCCATCCTGTCGCCCTGAAGTATCCCACCTGCCGATGACATGACGTATGCGTGAGCCATGCCAGGAAGGTTGCTGTCAGGATACAACGCCTTTTGGACCAAAAGCGGAGCCCTTGTCCGCAGCTTGCTTATGACAGTCTTGCCGGCAGTTCGGGCAAGTTCCATCCTCACCAACCCTCTTTCACCTGTTGCTGATCCGTAACAGCTAAGGGAATCCGGAACGCTCATCTTTTCCTTTTCCTCTGCACCGGCTTGTCAAAAAGGATATCCGCGATGATGTGGCCGGCCACGCGGCTCACGCCCTCGCCGTTGTGGCAGTTGACAAACTCGACTGGCTTGCCAGGCCTGACAAGTGCGGCATCGCGCTTCATAACTGCAAGGTCCGCCCCTACGTGCGGCGCGAGGTCGATCTTGTTTATTACCAACAGGTCGCAGCTTTCTATCCCAAGGCCGCGCTTTCTCGGGTACTTGTCACCGCCTGCGACGTCCACGATGTAAATGAAATAGTCTGCCAGCGCTGGACTGAAGGTAGTCATTGTGTTGTCACCGCCGCTCTCTATCATTATCAGGTCAAGCGTCGGGTCCTTTTGTTCTATTTCGTTTACAACTGCCAGATTGATTGACGGGTCTTCGCGTACGGCGGTATGAGGGCAGCCGCCGGTGGCTATCCCAATTATCATGTCTTCTGGCATGAGTTTAGCTTCTGTGGCCAGAGTTCGCTGCATCCTCTCGGCGTCCTCCTTTGACACCACGTCGTTTGATATTATGCAGCAACGGTACCCTTGTTTGCTCAATAACGGCACTATTTGTTCTATAAGCCGCGTCTTGCCAGAGCCGACTGGTCCGCCTATTCCGACCCTTGGGATTCGCCTGGCCACAGCTGAACACAGAACCAGTTTATGTAATAAACATTCTCAGGTCGGCCCGCTCGTGCTGCATCTGCATGATTTCTGCCAGTGGCGTCAGCTGCCACAGCTCGCTAATGTTCCTTCTCACCTTTGCAGAATTAACGTCGCGCGCAAGCTGCGTCAGGAGACCTTGGCCTTCAATGTGGGAAATGATGCCGAGCCGGACTGCCGCTCCAACGACGCTGACACAATATGAGTAGAGCATCATGCGAATCGCACTTTTCTTAGGAACGCCAAGCGCGTTTGCAGCCACTGCAAGGCAGGCAGGATAAGTGCCGGCGCTCCTCTTTGTTTCTACCTGCGAATACATTTTTTTTGCAAACCTGTCATTTGTCATGTGCACCAGACAGTATAGCAGCTGCCGGCCTGACCTTGTCGAGGCAGTCCTAACCTCTTTGATCAATTTTAGAGAATAACACTGATTATCGGCGGCGGCCGCGCCGGCGAAATCGCCTTTCTTTGCCGCGTTCATGACTGCTGACAGCACTGCACAGTCAAAAGGCACAAGCTGAAAGTTCATTTGGTTTCGGATAAAGCATAAAACATCATTTCTACTTCTTATCCTGCCGCTCTTGACAAACGATTCCAAGCCGCCTGACAACCCAAACATGCCTGAAGGAAAGAACGAATCTGCTAGCTGCATCAAATGAAACTCATGGTCACTCATGGGTATGAACCTCTCCGGCTGGCAGAAAAACCTCCTCTTTCAGTTCCAGTTTGACGCCCGCGGGCAAGAGCTTTCTAAAAGTGTCGAGTTCTGACTCGGCCTGTATTGGAAATGAGATGGTGTCATGATCGACGGCTATTGGCCTGTGCCTGTTTCCTATTGTGTGGCCAACCAGAGCAGCAAGGCCAACCATGTTTTCAAAATCATTCTCGCTAATGCTGATTGACAACACCTTTTCTGGCAGTTGCTCGACTACAATGAATTTTTCTGCGGCAAGTACGTCGCCGTGATGGAGCCTTTTGCCTGACTCCAGGACAAGACCGATGTCTGTATCCCGGTCTGTCCTGCGCCTCAGCCTGAGCCGCTCCATCTCCATTCTTGAGACAAGTAGTCGTTCGCATGTCCCGGCGGCCTTTACGCGTCGGTATTTTTCCGCCAAGCTCATGTCAGCAAAGATGTTGCCGAAGACGGAGGTGACGGTGAGCATGATCTAGCATTATGTGTTGTTGAAATTATGCCTTTCGTACATCAATTATAAATACGAGAATTAGTAACTCAACCGCATGATGCTCAGTCCAAGGGAGATCGACAAGATGTACATTTTCATCGCTGCCGAAGTCGCCCGGCGGCGACAGAAAAAGGGGTTAAAGCTAAACTACGTGGAAGCCATGGCACTTATTTCAGATCACATTGTCGAGGGTGCAAGAGAGGGCAGATCGGTGTCCGAGCTGATGAGCTCTGGGAGAAAAGTGCTGTCGAGAAAGGACGTGCTGCCCGGCGTGCCCGAGCTTGCCAAGACAGTGCAGGTAGAGGCCACCTTTGAAGATGGTACAAAGCTCGTGACAGTGCATGACCCGATAGTGTGATTGGATGATCCCAGGCGAATATTTCCTGTCAAATAAGCCAGTCATGGCAAACAAGGGCAAGAAGACAGTGAAAATCACGATAAGCAATACCGGAGACCGGCCGGTGCAGGTCGGCTCGCACACTCATTTTTTTGAAGTGAACAAGGCGCTGCTCTTCCCGAGGGCAAAAGCATATGGCTACCATCTCAGCATCCCGTCTGGAACCTCGGTAAGGTTTGAGCCTGGAGAAACAAGGCAGGTCGAGCTGACAGAATATGGCGGCAAGAAAATTGTCTATGGCTTTAGCGGGCTTGTAAACGGTAGACTTACGAGCAAGAAGACATCAGCGCTTGCAAAAGCCAGAAAACGGGGGTTCAAAGGTGCTTAGGATCCCGCGCAAGCGCTACGCCGACCTCTTTGGCCCGACAGTGGGCGACAGAGTAAGGCTTGCAGACACTGATCTGATTATAGAAATTGAAAAGGACTTGTTGATCTATGGCGACGAGCTTGTCTTTGGCGGTGGCAAGAGCACCCGGGACGGCATGGGCCAGATGAGCGGCGTGACAAGCAAGAACGCGCTTGACCTGGTGATAACAAACACAATCGTCATGGATCCCGTCCTTGGCATAATCAAGGCCGATATTGGCATCAAGAACGGCCTGATAGCAGGCGTGGGCAAGGCTGGCAACCCAAATGTGATGGATGGCGTCGACATGATAGTTGGGTCAGGCACAGAGGTCATTTCAGGCGAGCACACGATTTGTACGCCTGGGACTATTGACACCCACATACACTTCATCTCGCCCCAGCAAACAATTGAAGCGATCTGCAGTGGCACGACTACAATGATAGGAGGCGGCACCGGCCCTGCTGACGGCACCAATGCAACCACATGCACGCCCGGCCCTTGGAACATTCATAGGATGCTTGAAGCGGCGGAAGAGTTCCCGCTGAACTTTGGCTTCCTTGGCAAGGGTAATGACTCGCTAGAGCCATCGCTTCTTGAGCAGATAGCAGCTGGCGCATGTGGATTGAAGCTGCACGAGGACTGGGGCACCACTCCCGCGACGATAGATGCGGCATTGCGAGTGGCCGACAAGACTGACACGCAAGTAGCCATCCACACGGATACGCTCAACGAATGTGGCTTTGTCGACGACACCATCGAGGCGATCGGGGGCAGGACGATCCACACCTACCACACAGAAGGTGCCGGTGGCGGACACGCGCCAGATATCATGAAAATAGCTGGAGAAAAGAACATCCTTCCATCCTCTACGAACCCTACCCGGCCGTTCACGGTCAATACCCTTGAAGAACATCTCGACATGATGATGGTATGCCACCACCTGAACCCTTCTGTTCAGGAAGACGTGGCGTTTGCTGAATCTAGGATAAGGCGCGAGACTATAGCGGCCGAAGACGTGCTCCACGACATCGGGGCGCTAAGCATGTATTCCTCAGATAGCCAGGCGATGGGAAGAGTAGGCGAAGTCGCGACGAGGGCATGGCAAACAGCAGATAAGATGAAAAGGATTGCCGGCCGGCTGAGAGGTGAGAAGGGCGATAACGACAACCTGCGCGTCAAGCGCTACCTGGCAAAGCTTACCATCAACCCTGCTATAACGCACGGGATTTCAGATTATGTCGGGTCGATTGAGCCGGGAAAAATAGCAGATGTTGTCATCTGGACTTCGCAGTTTTTTGGCGCCAAGCCCAAGATGGTTGTCAAAGGCGGCTTTATTGCGTATTCGCTAATGGGAGACCCGAACGCGTCAATTCCGACGCCTGAGCCGGTATACTACAGGCCTATGTTTGGCGCGCTTGGCAGAGCGAAATACTCCATATCGTTTACGTTCACTTCAAAACTCGCGATCAGAAACCGGATTGGAAAAAAGTTGGTCCTGCAAAAGAAGCTTTTGCCAGTCAAGAATTGTCGCAAAATAGGCAAGCGCGACATGATCTACAATAACCTTACGCCCGCGATAAAGATCGATCCAGAGACCTACGAAGTGAAGGTGGACGGCACGCTTGCAACTGTGCCTCCCGCAGAGAAAGTTTCACTTGCACGGTTGTACAATTTGTTCTAATTCGTCAGCCGAATAGTATATGTTTTTATAGTTACTAAATATATGAAAAATTATGCCTGCGATAAAAACAAAGAGTGAAATCGAAAAAGCCTCTAGAAATGCTGTAGGGGCGCTTTACGGGAACGACCTCCGCGATTTTAAGATAAGGGTTTTGTTTCCTTTCCCGAGCGAGCTAAAGCATGATTCATGGGACGTACAGGTTACCTTCTTGCAGGGCAAGCTACAATATACGGTCGACTTGATAATCCAGGAAAGCGACGGTAAAGTCACAAATGCCAGACTGATCGACACGATGGTGCCCTTATAGCACCAATTTTTTCTCATCGTTGCACGCGTGACGTGATAATGACAGTACCTTAAAAAAGGGTAAAATGTACCCAAAACGTCGATGTTTGAAGGTACCAGGCCTTTGTTTAGAGCAGGTTCTTTCGAGTTCCAGACAAAGCACCTACTGGTTATTGGGGTTCTTGTACTTGCGTTCACCTCTGCACTGATTATTAGGTTCTACCCTGTAAAGTATGGCTTTTACCTAAACGAGTTCGACCCTTACTTTGACTATCGCGCTACCAAATTTATCATAGACAATGGTCTTGAAGCGTACTGGCAATGGCACGATACAATGTCATGGTACCCTGAAGGGCGCGATATCCCTAGCACATCCCAAGTGGCCTTGCATATCACTAGTGCATATTTGTATTCTATCTTTGGTGCGGGCAGCTCGTTGCTCGACTTTACAATAGTATTGCCCGCCGTACTCGGAGCTCTTACAGTAATTGTAGTTTTTGCTCTAGTTAGAGTGCTTGGCGGGACAACAGCGGGAATGTTTGCAGCATTGCTATTTGCATTTACTCCAGCGATTATACAGAGAGGAAATCTTGGCTGGTTCAAATCAGAACCTATGGGCCTGTTCTTTGCCCTTCTGGCTGTTTATTTGTTCATCTCGGCCATTAGGCACAAAGAGATCAAGTATGCGATACCAAAAGCAGTACTTGGTGGATTGCTTCTTGCTTGGGCAAATGCAGCATGGGGAGGAATCTACTACTTTAGCATTCCAATTTCCTTGTTTTTCATTGCGCTCCCATTCTTTAGGAGGGACACGCAAATTCCGATGTATGTTGCCATTGCTTTTACAGTTGTCACACTGCTGAGCGTGGCCGCGACCCCGAGGCCAGGTATGTCATTTGTTATGGGTTTGCCAGGTCTTGCGATGGTCGGAAGCACAATCTTTCTGATCGCTGCTCACTTCCTTAAACGATTCAGTACTCCACAGAAACAACAACGCAATATTTCATTTCTCTTGATTGCATTTGTAGCAGGCGCAATTGGAATTCTC
>WNEW01004681.1_pt1 | contig 10523 bp, 10 predicted proteins | sample 5399891 | NCBI WGS metagenome assembly WNEW01 (sample SAMN13153336, study PRJNA577476) | soil metagenome | isolation source: 40 cm grassland meadow soil pre-rain plot 5 | place: USA:California | collected 2015-09-08 | reverse complement strand
AAGCTCATCGATTTTCTCTTCGAGGCTGAGTTTCTTCTCTTGCTCCGTCATGATTTTTCCCACTTGAGATATTCAATAGTCGAGACTCGAAGGAGGGCACAGTGTAACCGAGGAACCTTCGATAAGGTGACTGGATTTAGGGGATTGAATGGTTGAACCCTAGGACAAACGCATAAATCGAATGTACGGAATTGTCAGTTGAAAGGGTGAGCGTCATGACCGGTTCCAATTACGATGTTATCGTTGTCGGCGGTGGTCCCGGGGGTCTTGCCGCTGCCGTGCATATGGCTCAAAAAGGGTTGAAGGTCAAAGTTTTCGAGAAGAAAAAGGTCCTTGGAAAACCTGTAAGATGTGGCGAATTCTTCCCATACAAGGACGAGATGGCCAAACTACTTCCCCGAGTGAAAGATCTCGACGTGTTGGACGTTCCCTCTAATGCGGCGGATAACAAGTGCAGTAAGATACGAGTTGTCAGTCCCAGAGGGAAAGTTTTCGAGTTCCCGTTCAACTCGTTCATACTCGACAGGCACATCTTCGAAAGCCACCTGGCAGATGTTGCAAGAAGTTACGGGGCTGAGGTTGATGTTGGCATTCAAGTTCACTATTATCCCGACAAGAACGGTGTTGGACCATCGCCTGAAAAAATCGTGACCAGTGATCTTATCATTGCATCGGATGGATTTCCGAGCGAGACTGCAGCCGCAGCCGGATTGCCAGAGAAGGAATATGCGAATCCGTACTCGGTAGCGACGAACATGCAATATCTCATGACAGATCTCGAAGTAGAGCAGGATGTCGCGGAGCTGTACATGGACCCGAGATACTCACCTGGTGGCTATGGATGGATTATTCCGAAAGGTGAGAAAAGCGCGAACGTTGGGATCGGGATCCGAGAACCATATGTGAAGAGGGAATGGACGATACGAGACTTGCTAGTAGGATTCATCGAGAAGAACAAAGTCGCGTCCGACCGCTTGAAAGGCGGCAAGAGAGGGTCAATGGTCGCAGATAGTCTCCCCGTCGACGGACCGTTAAAAAGAACTTACACCGACAAAGTAATGGCAGTGGGAGACGCTGCGGGAATGGTTATGCCAACGAACGGCGGCGGCATTCCCACGGCCCTCATAACTGGAAGATTGGCTGGGGAAGCAGCGGTTCGATATTTCGAGAGCAAGGTGCCCTTGTCGAGTTATGAGGACGCCTGGAAGGAACAGATGGGCACGGAGATGGAGAACAGTCGGATAATGCGGGTGGTCTCGGACCGGTTTATGGGCCACGGGTTTATGTTCCATCTGATGCTCCGACTGATTGGAACGGAGCGGATTTCGGACGTGATAATGTGTCAGATGCCCAGCAACATGGACAAGATCTTCCACTTGCTCGCCTAGATAGAATCAGTGTAGGGCCGCGTCGACTATCATTCCAAGGAATAGAAGAAACAGATAGGGACTGGAGAGTTTGAACATTCTCCACGCGTTCGTCTCGGTCGGACGATACAATACGAGCGCACTCCCGACTAGATTCGCGATCCCCGTTGCTAAAGCAATCGCTCCATAGACGAGGCTGAAACGTCCCAAAGACCACACTGCGATCGAGAATGGGAATAGGATGATTGATGCGAGCATTATCACTCGCAACGCTGATTCTTTCCCTATTACGACTGGCAGCATCGGCACTCCCACCCTTTCGTAATCGGTTCGATAGGACACTGCGAGAAACCATATGTGGACTGGTATCCATAGGAAGACGAGGCCTGCCATGGCAACTGCAAGCAAACTGAAACTGCCCACCGGCCCTGTTGTGACCACGGACCACCCGAACATGACAGGAAGTCCACCGCTGAAGCCACCGAGCAATATGTTCAGCCAGGTCCTTCTCTTCAAGAGCATACTGTAGACAACAACATTGTCAATAACGCCTAGGGCCATCCACACAAATGAGAGAATGTTGAATGCCGCTGAAAGCGCCAGTGAGATCGTGACAAGTGTTAGTCCAAAGAGGAGCCCGTTTCTTGCAATGATTCGACCAGAGGGTAGTGGACGATGACGTGTGCGCAGCATCACTGCGTCAATGTCACGATCAATGTAACTAGTTAGAACATCGCATCCCGCACATCCCGCAGTAATCGCGATCCCGGCCAAGATCCATTGAACCGGAGAGAACGGGAGGCGAAGAACTCTCGTGGCAACGAAAGTGGATGAGAGCGCGGTGAACACTAGTAAAGAGACGATTTTGGGCTTTGTTAGTTCGTAGTAGTTTCTCGCCCGTTGAGCAACACTCTGGATTACAACTTCGTATTGCTGGAGTTGCACAATCTATCCGCCACAGCCCGCTCTGAGGTCACCGTTCATTTGCGGATGTTCATTGCTACAGGTCTGTGTACAACGATATTTCGTTGTTCCCTGGCCTACTATCTGAAATGACACGGTGTACCAATTACCGAAGTTGATGAGGTTGCTTTTTGGAATAGTGCTGTTTGTAATCGAGATGAAGGACTTGCTGTCGATATCGTATCCATGGCCTTGTAGACCTGGAAGCTGGACCGTGCTTTCGTTAGTGCTTACAGGGTGGATGTAGAGTGTTATCGTATCGCCGACGCTGCCAAAAACCAAGGAGGGATCAGGGAGAGGCGCTAGTTGAGTTGCATTTCGACTGGTGATTTTGGGGCCCGTTACGTTGCTGAACGGAGGTAAGGGAGCTGCGGTTGAGTTGAGTTTGTAAACGGCTTGTACCTGAAACCCTCCGCGCTCATGAATGATTGCCTGCATAACGTAGAGCCGATGTTCGGGTACGACTAAGCATGCCGTACTGTGAGAGACGACAAATTGCGTGTAGTAAACGGAGCCGAGGGCGGCAGCAATTAGGACAAGGCCAATAATCCCAACGGCAGGCATATGCTTCTTGGGACTGGGTGTTTGAGGATTGGTTGGTGTGGACATGGTTATCCTAGACGAGCTTCGATTGGACAGAAACCCGGTATATATGAAACGTTGCGGCAAACGCAACTAGGACGAGTCCGATCTCGAATAGGGCATAGTTCTTCAATCCACTGAGTACTGCCTGGAATATCGAGACGTCTAGGAATACTTGGAGGAGTAGCAGCCCACCGATTAGAGCGTACACCTCGCTCTTTGAGAAAATGTAAGGTGGAAGTTTTCGGAATGGCAAGGGTTTTCGCGCCGCTCTCAATGCATCGATCTTGGCCTTCCGCCATCGGACGAATGCATAGACAAAACCGTAGGCAAGGGCGGTTGCGACAATCAAGGATGCGAAGAATAACGAGGAGTCGATCACAAGCTGGTTGGGGTTGCTCAAAGGTAGGAGAGGATTGTCTGCTCGGAATCCCCAGACAGTTACTATCGCCATCTGCCCAAGCGACGCCACACCGAGGGCGATCCAGAAGGGACGATCGATCATAGCAATTCTCTTGCCACGATCGAGGAGTGGAACAACGAGGAAGATGACAACGAATATGGCCGGGACTATTGCTCCCGCGATGAAGGGATCCAAGCCCTTGACCCTGATGAAGGCGTAGAGGCTTGTAAAGTACCATTCTGGAAATGTGATCTCAGTTCTTAACCGTGGATCGTATTGGACGCCGAGCTCGACGGGGAAGAGGCCTCCCATCACGAAGATGATCCCGATTATGGCAGATGATACTGGAATGTCGAGGACGAGATTCTTGGGCAAATGTACGCCCATTAGCGCAAGCATTACTATTGGTATGATGAAGACGTGAAGTGCATAGAACCTGAGTACTATATCGTTAAACGAAAAGCCGAAAATCACCTGTGCCAAAAAGGTTCCTAGTATCTGACGCGGCGGACTTAGCAGGGTCAATGTTCTCCCGATGTTGATGGCCAACTGTCCTCTAATGTTGAGGATCAGGTCATACCCTGTGTAGGCCTCAACGACAGTAACGACGCCCAGGATTACTCCTGTTATCCAAAGCATTTCGTATCTGAGCTTGTAACGTCCCGAAAAGAACTGGTAGAACATGTGCATAACCGCAAGAAGAACCATCGCATTCGATGCGTGATAGTGAATATTCCGCATCATCAATCCCCAGTTTACCTGGTCATTGATCGATTGAACGCTTTGAAAGGCTTGATTGCAACTTGTCGCTGTCGCACTGGGTGAGCAGTCACCGAAATTCGGAGTATAGTGAAACATGAGGACCGCTCCGCTGATGCCAAGGAGTACGAAGACGACGAAGGTGAGCATCCCGAGAAAACCCAGGGGACTAATGAACCTAGAAGGGAAGACGATCTTGAAAGCAAGGAGAACTGTCCTTTCTAGTCTGTACCATGCCCATCGCAGCAGGGCGATGATCGGGTCTAAGACCCGTTTCCTCGTGGCACGACTAGTGGAGGCCAATTCCTGGCACACCCTCTAAATTGTCAGACGGATCCCAAGGTTCTGCAATAATATTTCCGTTATTATCAACCGTCAGCCTAATCCTTGGAAGTCTTCCAAGGTTCAAATCAAACGCTGGGCCACGTTGAGGCACAGCGTCGGTTATCTCGTACTGGCTTCCGTGACATGGACACTGCAGACGGTACTGGCTATCCGCATAGCCGGGATTAACTAAGCATTGGAGATGAACACATGTAGTGTTGTACGCAACATATTTCCCGTTACTTGTCTGAACTGACCCATCTGTTGTTGGTAAAGAGTCGGGGACCCGAGCCAAGACATTCCTATAATATGGGCTAACGGATGGATCGTAGGGCCAGTAGAAGAATTTGTACGGCATCCGTCCCAACGGGCCTTCGACGAAGTTCGTTGCCTTCGCAGGATCAAGTTCAGCATCGTAGATATTCGCGATCGTTGCGGGTCCTTTTGCCGGTGGAACCAAGGGCCCTAGGATGCCACCGGATGTGGCGAGCGACGCGGCAACGAGTACTGCTGAGCCTCCTACTGCGGCTTGGAGGAACATTCTCCGTGATATCATGGGTCCGCGAGATGCGGGAGGAGCGGATGGAGGAACTTGCGAGCTGGCAGGCGGAGAAGGGGGAATGGTTTGCCCTGGATTAGGCTGAGGCTTCTTCTCGGTGGTAGACATACAAGCTACCGAAGACTATTTCGAAGCCTTGATGAAAGTCTATAAAACCCTTCTTCTGATGCGAAAAACAACCGCAGCAAGAAACTCGGAAGTTCGACAACAAACAGATAAAGCAAGCCAAACGTCCAACTAAAAATTCGATAAACAAGAAAGCTAGGAGATTAGAGATCGTAAGTGAACAGGGTAATCTCGTCAATAATATTGGTCCTAGGCCTCGCCACCATGATGATCGGGGTGTACGCCGAGCAATGGAACACGATCAAGGACCTTGTAGTCAAATTCGTTCCTCTGTTCCCATAGATTATCGGTAAACAAGGAGAGATTGAAGGTAGCACAAGAAACAGAGAGTACAGTTGAGGCGAAACAGTCGTCTCCCGGGTTTTTGACTAGATTTCGAGGAAGACTGCGAGGTCGAAAGGCTCGCATCTATTACTGGCCTATCAGAACCGTAGTCCAACTCGCGTTTTTCCTTCTTTTCGCTGGATTAGCATTGACTCGGTTGGTCCCGTCCTTTGTTGCAAACAGAGGTTGGATCGTCCTTCCCGTTCTAGCGAGCATAAAGGCCCCTGGTGCGTACACAGGGGCATTTGATGCCACAACTCTTCTCCTATCGCAACCCATCTTTCCATGGTTGCCTATTGGAATATTCCTGGTCGTGGGAGCGGTCCTTGGACGGTTCATGTGCGGCTGGATATGTCCGGTTGGATTCATTCAGGACGTTGTGACCGGTATCAAGGGAAGAGTCACGCAGGTTCAGAGGAGAACCCAGAACTATTGGGTCCGACTAAAATACGTCCTGGTTCTTTTTGCCTTCATCCTTAGTGGTTCATTGTCACTCGCGTTGTACTACGGGTCAGGAAACGAGTACAGGACCGGTCTGGGCGATTTTGCACCAGGCCTCTTTGTGGCAATCACGCCTGAGGGAACACTCTTCGGCACATTACCAGCCATGATTGCCGGGTTAGCCAAGGCGACGAATCCTCAATCCTATCTCTCAAGTGTATCTGTCCTGACATGGGTGGACATCATCATCCTGGCAGGATTCTTTTTCGCAGCCTGGCAGATTCCACGCTTCTGGTGTAGGTATGTCTGTCCAGTCGGAGCGATAATGGCGGTGTTTCAAAAGAATAGCTTGCTGGGCATGCACAGGGACCCGGTTAAGTGCGCCGATTGTAAGGAATGTCAGGACGCATGTCCGATGCAAGTATCTCGACGCGCAAACCGTTCCTGCGACGGCAAGATCACAGTAACGAAATATCCTAGTTCCTCAGCATCATTGTCCCTGGCCGATCAGGATTGCGATTCACGCCAACCGATGGACCAGCACTCATCTTTCTCGGCATGTTCGTCCTCTCAATATCATTGACAGCAGCGTTCGTCGGCCTAGATACACTCGCACGCATTGTGGCGATAGTGGGCCTAGTCCTTAGCGGGTTTGGTCTATGGCCAGAGCTATCGTATCAGAGCAACCAAAGGCAAGGTCAACCGACGAGGTAATCCTTCCTCGCCTCAGATCGAGATTTTTGATGGCCGACTTGCTATTCTGATTCCGAGTCGCCATTGAGATATCTTCGGACTAGCATCTCGAAGAAGATGCTGACAGCGCCCTGTTTGCTCTGATAGACTCTTTGAATCTCTTTTCTCACCTCCAGTTCCAAATCGTTGCTAAGTGAGACAACCATTCTTCCCAAGAACACTCTACAAGTATCGGCTACTCTCACCGATGGTGCTTAAGGGATTATCCTTTTCTGATGAAACTACAGCAGAAATTTTGTTAACAGTGGGTTCGAGCCGCGATGGAGTGCTTCTTTCTAAAGTAGGACGTTAGGGCTATCAGACTAATCACGAGCGCACCTATTATCGCATAGGTTGGTGGAATTGAGAATTGAAATGGATCGGTCGAGGGAAGCGATGACGATGTGTTCGTTGGAGTGAAGTTCAAAGTCACTTGAACTGTGTGAATCAAGCGGCCGAATGATGTTGTGGCTGTCCCTTTGAGATAGAGAGTGTAACTAACCACGTTGTCGCCACTCGTACAGCTGAATGTCCAAGTAGCGTTAGGATTTGGCGTGACTGTTTTCGGTTGGTCTAGGTCTGGACAGCTGGGCCCATAATCCGAGCTTATGGGCTGTGTGAGCTCTAGCACAACAGGTCCGTCAAATCCGCCCACAGCGTGTACCTGGATAGTTACGTTCGCAATGCGGTCGAGAGGGAGAGTTGCATTGAAAGGGGCTGCTCGTAACTCGAAGTCAGGGGATGCCGGTGAAGCCAGAACGCTCACAGTTGAAGGATCTCGGCTAAGGAGAGTGGGGTGGGCAGACGAGAGAGAGGTCAAAAGGAAAACGCCTAGCAGGAGAAGTACAAAGACGCTTTTGGACAGAGCTAGTTCACGGCTGTGTTTGGTCTTGATTGGTGGGCAGCTGCCAATTGATTAGTAAAGATCACGTTGTAGTCTGGTTTCACTTTTGTGAGGAATCGCCAAGTTTCTTGGTGAGGCGTTCTGTAGCCGTGAAGTTGATCCAGGGTCCTGCGGAGAGGGTATTGTTGCTGATTATTGCTATGGTCCCGTCATTTATCTGTACCCAAGTAGTTCTCAACCAGACCCTGATGACTCTGCCTCTAATACTGCCATAGAGAATATCATCACCAATCCTGAGTGTGTTATCCTGGAAGAGCAGTATTCCTGCAATCATGTTAGAAAAAGTCGTTTGCAATGCGAGGGACACGGCTAGTGTCACCAATCCGGAAATTGTGAGAGCACCGGAAAGGTACGGTGCAAGGCTGGAAATGCTGAGGACAGAGGTTACGGCCACGACGATCCAGGCAGCATTGAGTGCGACCCGGATGTAGCTGATGACTCTCGGGGAAACGCCAGCCCGTCGTGCTCCATGCGTTATTACTCTACTGAGGAGTTGGCTTACGAACCAGGCGATCGTAATTATGATCGCGACTTCTGCTAGTGTGAGGATTGTATCCGTGGGTAAGTTGAACATTGAATTGTTTCAATGTTGCTCGCGAAATAACGATGATAAAATAGCTTGGTCTTCAAAGGTGTGGCTCCTTGGTGGAGCGGATGGCTGGTTCCTCGGTTTTGAAGCGCCTACGTCTTCGGTGTCGAGGGCGGGGTTGAAGGAGAGGATGTCGAAGTTGAGATGCTGGGCTTTTTGCGTAGCAACGTTACCGAGGCTAAGCCGAGTGCCGCGATGGCGATGACGAAGCCGTAGAGAGCGAGGCTGAGCTGTATGGGATCTTGCTGACTTTGGAGCGTGACCGCGTTCGAGGTGCTTGACGCCATGGACGATGAACCTGCCCATGAGGCGGAGACTGTCCATCTGCCCGATTGATCCACAGTGTACGTGTCGGAGAATGCTCCTGTTGCGTCAGAGTTCACTGTATGGGTGGCTGTTCCTGATGGTCCTTTGTAAGTCAAGGTTATCGCTGCCGAGGTTGCTGGATAGAGATATCCACTGAGTGTGATCACGTCGCCGGGTTTCGCGTTTAGTTCTGAGGATGAGAGAACTATACCGGTTGGAGCTTGTGAGACCGTGAGGGTTGAGGTGCTGGATTGACCGATATGATTTTCATCGCCTGAGTAGGTGGCGCGTAGAGTGTATGCTCCTGTATTGGGTGGAGTGAAACTTGTTGCGAAGCGGCCTTGGGAGTCAGTTGTTGTCGTGGAGATGATGCTGTACGAGCCGCCACTAGTAGTGTATTCTAGTAGGATCATTGCAGCTGCAAACGGTGTCCTATCTGTCTGGTTTGTTAGTGTGCCTGAGACAGTGACTGACTGGCTGGATGTAGAAGGCGAGGGGTTGACGGTTAGATTGATCGTTGTGTTGACAAATGTGACATCTTTGACTTCCACCGTGCCCTTGCTGCTCTGTTGACCACCAAGGATGATGTCCTGTTTGCCCACTTTGTCCACGTCTCCTATCGTGATGGCCGCGAGTGCTGACGAAGCGTTCTGATACATGATCGATTTTTGAAGTGTTATCGAAGGACCTGTCCATGTCCACGTTCTGATGGTTGCATAGAATGCGTCTGTTGAGCCTACGGGCACGTTGGTGTAACCGGCTGTTACGATCTCGGTGATGCCGTCACCGTTTACATCGCCCGTTGCGACGCGGACTATGTCGATGCTGCTTTGGCTAGATGTTTGCCAGTTGGTCTCGGCGAGCTGTGTAAGTGAGCCTGTCCAGTCGGACCAAACGCTCAACTCACCCTTCCAAAATGGGTAGGTGAGTAGTTGGCCGCCTACGACAATCTCTTTCTTCCCGTCCCCGGCAAGGTCTCGTATAGCGACCGATGTTGCGACCGAGCCTTGCCCGGTTGTCAGGAAGTCTCTGTACTGTTTCAGTAACGGATTTCCACTTCCTGTCCAGCCCCAAACTCGGACCTGGCTCTGGACTGTGGTTCCATTGCTGCTTGATCCTACTGTAACGATGTCTGGGACGCCATCGCTATCGACGTCTCCGGTTGCGACGGAGTAGCCTTGGGCGCCGGCGGTGGATGAGCCGGAGGTTGTCCAGTTCCACAATGCGTTCCTCGTGAATGTTGCTCCGTCAAATGACCATATTCCGAGTTGTGCGGATGTTGAGCTGCCTGTTGGGTAGTAGCCGAGTGTGACTATTTGGTGGACTCCGCCGTAGGTCCATATTGCTATGCTTCGTGTCTCCACTAGATTGTTGGGTCCGGTGAAGTTGAATAGTTTCAGTCTGGTCAGGGATGATCCTGTCCAGCGGTAGATTCCGATCTGGGATTGGGTGGGTGGGACGTTTTGGAGGGGTTGGTTGTTTGCGATGAATATTGTTTTGTTGAGGCCGCTGCCGTCGATGTCGGTGACTTCTACTCCGGAGATATAGTAACTGTAGGGGTTGCCGTTGTGTGTGAATAATTGGTTCTGGTCGAGGACTAATGCCGCTCCGTTCTTGTGGTAGAAGCGTAGTTGGGCGAACGAAGTGCCGTTGTTGAAGGTGCCTCCAGAAATTATCTCGTTTGTCCCAGTGCCTGCGGCATCGGCTAGTTTGAGAGAATCGGAGATTGCAGATCCTCCGGCGTTGGTTGATGGCCATGAATCGGAGGCGCTGGAGCCTATTCGATAATTCGCGTGGGAGAGAGGGATTCCGGCTAGGAGGATCATGGGGATGAGGGTTAGCGGGATTATTAATCGTTTCAAAGACGGGTCTTGGCAGACCGGCCCTCGAATGGACGAAATGGGTTCTGATACTCCAAGTGCGATGGGAGAGTGACATTCAAGCGTGTTTCGACAGCGTTGGAATGAGTGTGTGAGAGACAGGGTCTCGCGGGGTTCTGGCTGGAGAAAAATAATGAGGGGTGGGGATCAATAACAATTCTTAGGGTAATTTGAAGAATGCCCCGTAAATTTTTTTTCTAGTGGATTTTTATCGTTTGGTGGTCCAGGGAGATGAGCGGGTTTCCCTTGTCAAAGGATGATTCG
>WNEW01002072.1_pt1 | contig 10524 bp, 10 predicted proteins | sample 5399891 | NCBI WGS metagenome assembly WNEW01 (sample SAMN13153336, study PRJNA577476) | soil metagenome | isolation source: 40 cm grassland meadow soil pre-rain plot 5 | place: USA:California | collected 2015-09-08 | reverse complement strand
GGTCGCGGCGAGGGGCCTCGCGTTCCTCGACTGCCCGATCAGCGGGACCAGCGCCATGGTGGCGCAGGGGGAGGGGATCATCTTCGTCGGCGGCGAACGCAGCGTCTTCGCGCGCTGGCGCCCGGTGCTCGAGATCATCCTGCCGCGCGCCGTCTTCATCGGCGCCGCCGGCCAGGCGATGGTCCTCAAGCTCGTGGCGAACCTTCTGGTCGCGCTCCACAGCGCGGCCGCTGCCGAGGCGCTCCTGCTGGCTCGCCGGGCCGGGCTCGACCTTGGGCTCGTGCTCGACGTGCTCACCAAGAGCGCGGCGTCGTCGCGCATGCTCGAAGTCCGCGGCCCGCTGATTGCGCGGGACGAGTTCCCGCCCCAGATGAAGCTCGACCTCTTCATGAAGGACCTGCACCTCATCCAGGAGGCCGCGCGGAGTGTCGGCGCCCCCCTCCCGCTCACCGACGTCGCCGAGCGGCTCTACGCCGCCGCGATGGAGGCTGGACACGGCGGCGCGGATCTCAGCGTGGTCGTGAAAGCGATCGAGGGGATCAGGCGGATCTGACGGCGAGATCGCGCGTGAGCCGAAGCTCGCCGAGATGGAGCGCGGCGTGCCTGACACTCTCGACGAGAGCGTCGCGCCGGGAGATCTCATGAGGCTGCCCCGTGCCCCAGAGCTCTTGCGGCGGCAGGACCCGCCGGTCGAGCTCTGACGGCGCCAGGGTGGCGAGCGCCGCGGTGGTCTCCCGCGACAGCTGCTGGAGCGTGGCGACGAGTGTGCCCGCATCGGCTCCGGAGGCGGCGAACTCTGCCGGCCGGTCACGCTGAACCTGCCGGCCACATCCGAACCCGAGCGCGTACACTCGCGTGCTTCCCGCCACGTGGCTGGCAATGGCGTAGATACTGTTCGCTGCCCCCGTCGACGGACGCCAGTTGAGCTGCGCCGCCGTGAGCCCGTTCAGCGCGGCGCCGATCTGGTCGAGAATCCAGCCCAGCTCGCGCGCGTAGGTTTCGAGCTCGGCCCGTGTCTCGATCAGCGGATGAGTTGTCCTACCTTGGACGTTCAGCGCGGCCTCAGAAGGAAGACAGCCCGGCGGTTCTTCGACCAGCATTCTTCGGTCGCTTCCGTGCAGACCGGGCGCTCCGCCCCAAAGCTCACGATCGATATACGCTCGGCCGCCATGCCATTCGAGATCAGGTAGTCGCGGGCCGCGCGCGCGCGACGCTCGCCGAGGGCGAGATTGTACTCGATGGTACCGCGCTCGTCGCAGTGCCCCTCGATCAGCACGAGCATCGCCGCGCTCTTCCTGAGCCACTCGGCGTTCGCCTCGAGGATCCTCGCGTCGCCGGGCCGGATGGCGTACTTGTTGAAGTCGAAGTAGATCGGCTTCACCGCGGCGCTCCCTGTGAACTCGTTCGGGCCGGGCCGGGCCGGCTCGGCTGGCGTGGGCTCCGGAGGCGACGCTGGTGCGGCGGCGATGGGCGGCTCCGTCGTTGACGGCTCGGAATCGGCGGGTTCCAGCGTGGGGCCCGGCGGAGACGAGGGAGGCGGCGGAGGCTCGGGGGCGCCGGACCCGGGGGGCGCTGTGGCGACGGACCCGCCCGGCGCGGCGGCGACCGACGGCCTGACACGCGTCAGCACGATCCTCACCTCGGGCTCGGCGCCGCGGACGCGGCCGAGCATGCGGTCACCCTCGACCTCGAAGTCGGCGGCGAAGAGACGGGAGCCGAGCTCGTGGCGCATGGCGACCCTGCTGCCCGATACCTCGAACTGCACGGGCAGGCCGGTGAGCCCGGCGTTACGCACCTCAATCGGCATCCCGGCGGCGACGCCGGTCGTGTGCAGCACGAACCGTCCGGTGCCGCGCGAGCCCTGCTGGCGGAGGTCGGCTGTCGCGTCCTCGTTGCGCACGACGCCCATGACGTCGTAGCCGCGCCACGATCCGCTCCACTTGCCGGAGATATCCGCGACCGGCCGCGGCCGCCTCGCTGGCGGGCGCATGGAGGCGCCATGAGAGCCCACAAAAACGCCCGACTCAGGGGGGCCGGCTGGTGTGTCGGCCATCCATAATCCGCAGCCGGGTGCCACGAGCGCGATGACCATTAACACAAGCCCGACCCGTCGCATGCCGCTCTCCTTCGTGGAACCAGGCTGCAAAGAGCTTCTCAGTGACAAATCAGCCATCGGACTCGACAAATTATCGCTCGATCCGCCCGAGAATCTGCCCAAAGAAACTCCGTGTCAACTGACTTTCGTCACGCGACGCCAAGAAAGCGGGACTTGACCTCTTCGTTCGCCATCAACTCTGCCGGGCGTGACGAGTGCACGATCTGACCCCGGCTCAGGATGTGGACCCCGTCTGCCACGGAGAGCGCCAGCGGCAGATTCTGCTCGACGAGCAGGATGGAGAGCCCCTCGCGCTTGAGCTCGGCGATCACGCGACCCACCTCGCGCACCAGCAGGGGCGCGAGCCCCTCGGTCGGCTCGTCCATCAGGAGGAGATCGGGGTCGGTCATCAGCGCGCGTCCGATGGCGAGCATCTGCTGCTCGCCGCCGGAGAGCTTGTTCCCGCGGTTCTGGACCCGGTCGCCGAGGCGGGGGAACAGCTCGAGGACGCGCGGGAGCGTCCAGCGCCCGCGCTGCCCGTGGCGAGCCACCTCGAGGTTCTCACGGACGGTCAGCGACGCGAAGACCCGTCGCCCCTGGGGCACGAGGGCCATGCCGCGCTCGACCATGCGGTAGGGCGGCCAGCGCGTGATGTCGTCACCCTTGAAGCGCACCCGGCCGCGCCGAGGCGGCGTGAAGCCGATGATCGAGCGCATGAGGGTGGTCTTGCCCATTCCGTTCCGGCCGAGGATCGTGACGACCTCGCCCGGGCTCACCGAGAGCGTGATGCCCTGGAGCACGTGGCTCTCGCCGTAGTACGTGTGGACGTCGCTCAGCGCGAGCATCGCCGCCTCATGCGCCGAGGTAGATCTCGCGCACCAGCGGGTTCGCCCGCACGTCCTCGCGCGTGCCGTCGGCGATCACGCGCCCGTAGTGGAGCACGGTGACATGCCGGACGATCTCGAGGGCGATGTCCATGTCGTGCTCGATCACGAGCACCGTCATCGCGGGGTCCAGGCGCTTGATGAGGCCCGCCATCATCTGCGACTCGGCGGGGGAGAGGCCGGCGGTGGGCTCGTCGAGGAGGAGGACGCGTGGGCGGCCGGCGAGCGCGAGCGCGATCTCGAGCTGGCGCTGCTCGCCGTGCGAGAGGTGCTTCACGACGGCGCCCGCGCGATCGGCGAGGCCGACGGCCTCGAGGGTCGCGCGCGCGTGGGTGTGGAGGACGGGGTAGCGGCCGAGCGAGCGGTGCATCGCGAGCTTCACCGGCGAGAGCGCCTGCACCGCGAGCAGACAGTTCTCGAGCACGGTGAGGCTCGGGAAGACGTTGGTGATCTGGAAGGTCCGGGCGAGCCCGAGCGCCGCGCGCCGGTGGGCGGCCGCGCGCGTCACGTCGCGGCCGAAGAGGGTGATGGACCCCGCCGAGGCGGACAGCTCGCCCGAGATCAGATTGAAGAGCGTCGTCTTGCCCGCGCCGTTGGGGCCGATGAGCGCGCGGCGCTCGCCCGCCCGTACGGCGAGCGTCACGTCGTCCACAGCGAGGAGCCCGCCGAACGCCTTCGAGACGCCCCGGAGCTCGAGCGCGTATGGGTCAACCAGCGCGCAGCCTCTCACCTCGCGCTGTGGGGTTCCCGGCTGAACGCGCCCAGCACGCCGCGGGGTGCGAACAGGATGACGCCGATATAGACGGCGCCCAGGATCAAGAGCCACCGCTTCGTGTACACGCTGACGAAATTTTTCAGAAAGACGATGGCCGCGGCGCCGAGCGCCGGGCCGGCCAGCGTGCCCGGCCCGCCGAGCGCGACCATCAGAAGGGTCTCCACCGAGGTCACGAGCTGGACGTCCACAGGCCCCACGAAGCCGTTGTAGTACGCCCAGAGCACGCCGGCGAACGCGGCGAAGAAACCCGAGATGACGAACGCGAGGTACTTGTGGAGCCACACGTTGTAGCCGAGCGCCCGCATGCGCGACTCGCTCTCGCGGATGCCCTTGAGCCCGAGCCCGAACGGCGAGCGCACGAGCACGCCCATCGCCGCCCACGCGAGGGCCGCCGCCAGGAGCGCGAAGTAGAAGAACGGCAGCGGCGCCGCGAGGCTCCACGGCAGCCCGAGCTCCGGTCGCGGCACGCCCGCGATGCCGTTGTCGCCCTTGGTCATCGAGACCCAGCGGAAGGCGAGCCCCCAGACGACCATGCCGAGCGCGAGCGTGATCATCAGGAAGTAGGTCCCGGTCGCGCGGATCGCGAGGAAGCCGAAGACCGCCGCCGTCGCCGTCGCGAGCAGGAGCGCGGCGACGAGGCACCCCGCGAGGCCGGTCTGGCGCTCGGTCGCCAGGATGCCGACCGTGTACGCGGCGATCCCGAAGTACGCCGCGTGGCCGAGCGAGGGAAGGCCCGTGTAGCCGAGGAGCACGTCGAGGCTCATCGCCAGGACCGCGACGATCACCGCTTGCGTGAGCAGCGTGAGCGGGTAGGCCGGGAGCACCGGCGCGACAGCGCCGGCGAGCGCCAGGACCACGGCTCCGGCGACGACCTTGCGGTCGAGTGTCGCGGGAGCCGTGAGCCCGGAGCTCGCCGCGGCGGGCCCGGGCGAGCTCCGCGGGGCGCCGTTCGTCACGCGCGGCCGAAGAGCCCCGTGGGCCGGAGCGCCAGGATCAGCGCCATCGGAGCGAAGAGGGTGAAGTACGAGAGCTCGGGGAAGAGCGCCTTGCCGAAGTTGTCGAGGAGGCCGACGAGGAGGCTCCCGACCATCGCCCCGGGGAGACTCCCGAGCCCGCCGACGATCACGACGACGAACGCGTAGGGGAGGACCTCGAAGTCTGCCCCGGGATAGACGCCGAGAAACCCGCCGCCGATCACGCCACCGAGCGCGGCCAACGCGGCCCCGAGAGCGAACACGCCGAGCGAGACCACCGGCACGTGGATGCCGACGCCCTGCGCCATCTCGCGGTCGTCCACCGCGGCGCGGATCATCGCGCCCACGCGCGTGCGGTCGAGGACGACCCAGAGCCCGGCACCGACCAGGACCGCCACGACGATGATGAAGATGCGGTAGGCGGGGAAGCGGAGCGTCCCCGCGGTGACGATCCCCTGGAGCGCAGCGGGCACGGGGATCGTGTACGGATCGCCGCCCCAGACCAGGAGGGCCACGTCCTGGAACATGAGCGCGAAGCCGACCGTCATCAGCACCTGGCCGAGCGTCTGGCCGGGGAGCCGCCTGAGGAACAGGCGCTCCATCCCGATGCCGATCAGCGCAATCGCCACCGCGCCCGCGACGAGCGCGGCCAGGAAGCTCCCCGTCCGCCACACGACGGAGAGCCCGACGTAGCCACCGAGCATGAAGTACGACCCGTGGGCCAGGTTGACGATGCGCATGACGCCGAAGATCAGCGAGAGCCCGCTCGCGAGCAGGAACAGGAGCGCGCCGTACGAGATGCCGTTGAAGGCCTGCGTGATCCAGAACTCGGCGCTCACGAGAGCCGGAGGAGCCGGAGGGCGTTGCCCCCGAGGACGCGCGCCTGGTCCGCCTTCGACAGCCGCGCGTGCTTCGTGATGATCTCGCGCGGGCGCGCGTAGCCCATGTCGAAGCAGAAGTCGCTCCCCAGCATGACACGATCCGCCCCGACCGTGGCGATCAGGTACCTCAGCGCCTCCGGGGAGTGGCTGATGGTGTCGTACGTGAAGCGCCGGAGGTAGCGCTCGAAGGGCTGGCGCGCGCGGGCGCGCGTCTCGGGCCTCACGCGCTGGCCGTGGCGGAGCCGGCCGAAGAGATAGGGGAGCGCGCCGCCCGCGTGGGGCAGGCACACCTGGAGCTTCGGGTGGCGATCGAGGACGCCGCCGAAAACGAGGTGCGCAGCCGCGATCGCCGTGTCGAACGGGTTGCCGAGGAGGTTCTGCAGGTAGAAGGGCCTGAGGCGCTCGGCGCCCACGACCGCGATCGGGTGGAGCAGCACCGGGAGCCCCAGCCCTTCGCAGCGCGCGAAGATCGGCGCGAACGCGGGGTCGGAGAGCTCGCGCCCGTTCACGTTGGTCCCGAGGTACACGGCGCGGAGCCCCTTCAGGGTCGTGACGCGCTCCAGCTCGGCCTGGGCGAGGCCGGGCTCCGGCATCGGGAGCGTCGCGCACCCGACGAACCGGTCGGGGTAGACGCGATGGGCCTCCGCCATGGCGTCGTTGACGGCCTCCGCCGCGCGCCGGGCGACGTCGCCCTGGGCCCAGTGGACCATCGGGACCGTCAGGGAAAGGGCGTGGACCCGGACGCCCGCCTTGTCCATCGCGCGCACGCGGCGGTCGAGGTCCCAGTAGGTGGCGTCGAGCGGGGGTCCCGTGACCCCGCCGGTGGCGATCGCCGGACCCTTCGGGTTCGACCGGTCCACGCGCGCGCCGAAGGGTTCGCCGTGCTCCTCGATGACGCGGAGGAAGCTCTCGGGGAAAAAGTGCGCGTGGATGTCGACCGCCGGCGGCTGCGCCACGGCTCGTGATTGTACTATAGGCCCACCCTGCGTTCGCACCAGGCACAAGGAGGCCCGCGTGAGATTGCCGCACGAGCGCTTCGACTACTCGCCCATCGCCACCCGGCGCGCCTGGAGGCTCCCCAAGGGCGCGCGGATCGCCGTGTGGACCATCGTCAACATCGAGGAATGGGACATCGAGAAGCCGATGGCCCGCCAGTACCTCACGGCGCCCCAGGGGGTGACGACCGTGCCCGACGTCCCCAACTGGGCGTGGCACGAGTACGGCATGCGCGTCGGTTTCTGGCGGATGCTCGAGGCGCTCGGCCGACGCAAGATCCGCGCGACGACGGCCATCAACGCCAACGTGGTCCGCTCGTACGAGCCGGTGGCGCGCGCGATGCTGGACGCGGGCTGGGAGTTCATGGGGCACGGCGTCAAGCAAGGCGCGATGCACCTCCTCCCCGACCAGCGCGCCGCCGTCCGCGAGTCGCTCAAGCTCCTCCACGACTTCACCGGCAGGAAGCCGAAGGGCTGGCTCGGCCCCGGGCTCACGGAGACGTGGGAGACGCTCGACATCCTCGCCGAGGAGGGGATCGCGTACGTCTCGGACTGGGTCAACGACGACCAGCCCTACGAGATTCGAACGACGGCGGGGACGCTCGTGTCGGTGCCGTACACCCTCGAGTTGAACGACATCCCGATGATGGTCATCCAGCACCATGAGTCGAGCTACTGGCTCCAGCGCGTGAAGGACCAGTTCGACCGGCTCTACCTGGAGGGCGCCAGGAGCCCGCGCGTGATGGCGATCGCCGTTCATCCGTACATCCACGGCGTCCCGCACCGCATCAAGTACTTCGAGGCGGCGTACGACTACGTCAAGAAGCACAAGGGCGTATGGCTGACGACGGGCGAGGAGATCTACGAGTGGTACAAGAGCACCGCTACGTAACGCGCGCCTGGACCCAGTCCCACAACCGCCCCGCGTGCTCGACGATGGCGTCGAGGTCTTCGGCGAGCATGTGCCGCGCCGCCACCAGCGCCAGCGCCGCGGTGCGGACCTTCTCGAGGTACGCCGCGCGCGAGGGGTAGCGCTCCTCGACCGAGCGCCGCGGATCACCCTTCGCGAGTCGCTCGGCGCGCGTCCTCGGGAAGGGGAGCGTCGAGCCCATCATGCTCATGAGATCGCCGGGCGCGCCCTGGTCGGGGTGGCGCGGGTTCCAGCCCGTGAAGGTCGCGAGCGGCGCCAGCAGCTCGACGGGCCGCACGCCCGCGATCTCGTTGCCGTCGGCGTCCACCGCCGACACGAACGTGACGAACGGCGCGCCGACCTTCGGCGGCAGCTCGGTGACGATGCCGCGCGCCAGCTCGGGACCGAAGTCGAGACGCACCGGCCGGTCGATCCGATCCGGGAAGCGGACGCCGGGAATCTTCGTGAAGACCGGCGCGGTCACCTCGGCGGGCACCGCGGTCCCGTCGGCCAGGCGCGGCACGTTGCTCGCCGGAGGCTCGACGCCCTCGGTGACCCACCGGTCGAGACTCACGAGCGCCGCACGCAGGAGCGGCGCGTAGTCGACGACGTTGAACGGCTCGCGTCCCCGGCCGCCCGTGTTCGGGTCGGCGTCGGGCGGCGGCACGGTCCCCGGCGTGTGCTGGGTGCCGGCGAAGAGGTAGCCGCGGGTTGCCCGATGCGGCTCGACGTCGCGCTTGCCCGCGACATCGGTGTGGACGAGGGAGGCGTCGCCGCGCCAGTACTCCGCCGACGTGTTGATCGTCAGGATCTTCGGGAGCGCGCCGCGCGCCTCGAGGCGCGCCAGGAGCGCCCCGCGCTCGCCCGTCACCGGGTCGGTCTCGACGGTGTCGGCGAACGGGAAGAGGCTCCCGACGGCGTGCGTCGCGTTGAGCGACGGCTGCCCGAACCGGTGGTTGAACTCGCCGCGCCGGGCTCCCGCCACGTGAGGGATGACGGCGTCGAACACGGGGTGTCCGCTCTCGGCCTCGGTCAGGCCGAGATAGAGGAGGTGGCGGAGGAAGCGCCCGCTTTGCGAGACGCCGAACGCGTACGCGCGCTCGAGGACTCCCGCGCAGGGGTTCCCCTCGGCGGCGGACGCGAACCTGAGCCACGCCGCGGTGTCGCGCACCGCGAGGAAGCCCAGGCCCACGAGCGGCGGGTTCGCCGAGCGATAGACGAGCTCATAGATCTTCCCGGGCTCGAAGCCGCCCTCGACGGTGATGCTGGAAGCGTCCGGGAACCGCCAGGCGCCGCGAGCCACTTCGACGGCCGCAGCGTCCCGGTGCTCGCGCACGATGAGGCGGGCGCGGGGGTCCTTGAGGTCCACCGTGGGATGCGGAACGTGGTAGCGGTCGGCGAGCGGCAGGGTCTCGGCGCGGGTGTTCGGCCGCCACTCGCAGCGGACCAGCCCGGTGATCGCCCCGCCGTTCCTCCGCGCCGCGGGCACCGTGAGGGCCATGAGACCGTCGCGGCGCGGCACGTCGTGCTGCCAGCCGCACCAGGCGACGGTGTAGCCGTGGCGCATGAGGAAACCGTTGCCGAAATCCTCCGGCGTGGACGGGTCCGGCACGCGCGGCGTGCTGTTGAACATCCCGAGCGCCACCTTGCGGCCGCGGTTTGGAACGTCGAGGAGGAGGCGGTGGTTACCGCGCGCCGGGTCCGCCGGCAGGAGCAGGTAGAAGTCGGCCCAGCTTTCGACGTAGCCCGAGGCGTTCCTCGGGGCGAGGTCGAGGTCGGTGACGGACTGATTCGCAGGATGCGCCGGATCCGTGGCGAACCGGAGGATACCCGCGAGCTTCTCGTAGGCGCCCGCGGCGCCGAACGGGCGGCCGTCGAGCACCGTGGAGCGCTGCTGGAGCTCGAGGGCGACGACCGCCACCGGCTGCTCCTACGTGAGGGGGGCGACCACGACGTCGGTCGGCCGCCCGGCGAGGAAGTTCTCGACGTTCTCGACGGCGCGCAAGAGCCCGTCGCGGATCACCTCGGGCGTCTGGCCCGCGTTGTGTGGCGACAGCACGACGTTCGGGAGCGCCAGCAGCGGATCGCCGGGCTTGAGCGGCTCGTCGTGGAAGACGTCCAGGCCCGCTGCCGTGATCTTGGCGTTGCTGAGGGCGTCGAGCAGGGCCGCAGGGCCGCGCGCTCGACGAGCGCGCCCCGTCCCGTGTTGACCAGGATCGCCGTCCGCTTCATGAGGGCGAACTCGCGGCGCGAGAGGAACGCCCGCGTGTCGGGTGCCAGGCGCAGGTGGAGGCTCACGAAGTCGGCGGCGCGGAGGATCTCGTCCTTGACGGACGCGGCCCCGCTCCGGGCGCTCCACGTCCTGACGTCCATGCCGAAGGCGCGGCCCAGCTCGGCGACGCGCGCCCCGATCCTGCCGGTGCCGAACACGCCGAGCGTCTTGCCGAGGAGCTGCGTGAGCAGCTCGCGCGGCCAGGCGCCCCCGCGCATCTCGTGGTCGACTCGCGGGATCTTCCGCGCCGCGGCGAGCATGAGCGCCAGCGTGTGCTCGGCGACGGCGAAGGCGTTCACGCCGGGGGTGTTGCACACGGTCACGCCCCGGCGGCCGGCGGCGTCCAGGTCGACGTTGTCCGTGCCGGTGCCCCAGATCGACACGAGCTTGACGTTGCGGCACGCGGCGAACACCCCGTCGGTGAAGCGGGCGTGGGCACGGATGTTGATGATCGCGCGCGCGCCATCGATCCGACGGATCAGCTCGGCTTCGTCCTCGGCACCCCGCGCGGTGTAGACGCGCGCCTCGCCGAGCTTCTTCAAGCGCTCGTGGGCCGACGTGCCCTCGAAGACGCTTGGAAAGTCGTCGGGGACGACGACGAGCGGCTCGGGCACGGGCGGTTACGCCGCGTCGGCGAACGCGGCTTGCGCGGCGGCGACGCCGGCGCCGGGCTCGCACTTGTACCCGAGGTCGCGCAGCGCCAGCTCGAGCGCCGAGAGCGTCGGCAGCACGTACTGC
>WNEW01001770.1_pt1 | contig 10525 bp, 10 predicted proteins | sample 5399891 | NCBI WGS metagenome assembly WNEW01 (sample SAMN13153336, study PRJNA577476) | soil metagenome | isolation source: 40 cm grassland meadow soil pre-rain plot 5 | place: USA:California | collected 2015-09-08 | reverse complement strand
AGGCGGCGGGGCCGACGTTCCCCAAGAGCTTCGTCAGGGACAGCGAGGCCGATCTCACGACGTGGGGCAAGAGCGCGCCGCTCGGCGAGAAGATGGTGCTCGTCGGCCGCGTGCTCGACGACGCCGGCCGGCCGGTGCGGCGCTCGCTCGTGGAAGTGTGGCAGGCCAACGCGTCAGGAAAATATCCGCACCCGGTGGACGACCACGACGCGCCGATGGATCCGAACTTCCTCGGCAAGGGTCAGGTGCTCACGGACGACGAGGGCCGTTACCGCGTCGTGACGATCAAGCCCGGCGCCTACCCGTGGCAGAACCACGCCTTCGCGTGGCGCCCGGCCCACATCCACCTGTCGCTCTTCGGCAACGCCTACGCCCAGCGGCTCATCACGCAGATGTTCTTCCCGGGCGATCCGTTGCTCGCCATCGATCCGATCTTCAACAGCGTCCCCGAGGCCGGCCGCCGGCTGCTGATCGCGGACCTCGACCTCGAGCACGGCGTCGAGGGCGTCGCGCTCGGGTACAGGTTCGACATCGTGCTGCGCGGGCCGCGCGCCACGCCGATGGGGGTGTGACCGTGGCGAAGCCCACGCCCTCGCAGACCGTCGGACCATTCTTCGCCCGCGAGCTGGTCTGGAATGACGGCGGCACGGTGCTGTTCCCCGGCCACGGAGATCGCATCACGCTGAAAGGACGCGTGGTCGACGGCGCCGGCGCTCCCGTCGTCGATGCGCTCTTCGAGACCTGGCAGGCCGACGCCTCCGGCAAGCTTCCCGCGGGCGGCGAGGGAACCCGGCCCTACGGTTACGGCCGCGTCTCGACGGGCGCCGATGGCGGATATGCGATCGACACGGTCATGCCCGGGTCGTTCCGGGGGCCCGGCGGCGAGACGTACGCGCCGCAGATCAGCGTCACCATCTTCGCGCGAGGCCTCCTGAAGGCCGTGCAGACCCGCGTGTTCCTCGCCCCGCTCGATGCGATCAAGGACGACCCGCTGGCCCGAGGCATCGGCAATCCCGAACGACTCCGCACGCTGGTCGCGACGCGTGATCCTGGCAATCCGAAGATCTATCGGTGGGACGTTCGGCTCCGGGGAGACGGCGAAGCGGTCTTCATCGAGCTCTAACGCGCGAGCGCGGGTCGCCGTGAACATCGTCGCTCGGAGCTTCGCTCGCGATTCGTTCGCTCGGGCGCTGTCGGCCGAAGCGTTCGTGAGGGCGATGCTCGATTTCGAGCGCGCGCTCGCCGAGGCCGAAGCCGACGCCGGCGTCATTCCCGCCGAGGCCGCGCGAGTCATCGCGAAAGCGTGCGCGGATCTGAGGCCGGCGCCAGAAGCGATCGCGAGCGAGAGCAAGCGGTCGGGCTCGCTGGCGGTGCCGTTGGTCAAGGCCCTCACGGAGCAGGTCGCGCGGGCCGACGCACGCTCGGCAGCCTGCGTGCACTACGGGTCGACGAGCCAGGACGTCCTCGATACCGCCCTGGTCCTCTGCGTGAAGCCGTGTCTCGCCGACGCCGACAGCGTTCTCGCCACGGCCGTCAGTCGGCTCAGCGATCATGCCCGGCGCCACGCGGGCGTCGTGATGCTGGGCCGAACGCTCATGCAACCCGCCACGCCGATCACGGCCGGGCTCAAGATCGCGCGCTGGGCGGCGGCGCTCCATCGCTGCCGGCTCCGCCTCGGCGTCGCGCGCGACCGGGCGCTGTACGTCCAGCTCGGCGGGGCCGTCGGCACCCTGGACGCCCTCGGCGACAAGCGCACGGCCGTGCGCCGCGGCGTGGCCGAGCGGCTGGGGCTTGGCGAAGCGCGCGCGTGGCACGACCATCGCGACGAGCTGCTGCGCCTGATGGCCGAGCTGGCGATCGTCACGATCACGGGGGGCAAGATCGCGCGCGACGTCGCGTTGCTCTCGCAGGCCGAGGTCGGCGAGATGCTGGAGTCGGCGCCGACGAAGGGCGTCGGTGGCTCGAGCGCGATGCCGCACAAGCGCAACCCCGTGGCCTGTCTTCAGGCGCTCGCCGCCGCCGAACGCGTGCCGGGTCTGATGGCCACGCTGCTCTCCGGCGCGGTCGGCGAGCACGAGCGCGCGCTCGGCGGCTGGCAGGCCGAGCTGGTGACGATTCCGGAGCTGGTGGACGCCGCGGGCGGCGCGCTCGACGCGCTCGAGCGAATCGCCGGCGGCCTCGTCGTGAATGCCGAGCGGATGAGGGCCAATCTCGAATCGCTCCAGGGACTCGTGTTCTCCGAGCGCCTGGCCCGCCGGCTCTCCCGCGACACCGATCGCGCCAGCGCTCAGGCACTCGTCGATGACTGGTCGGCCATCGCGGTCAAGGAGCGCCGGCATCTCAAGGACGTCGCGGTCGCCGCCCGGCCGTCGCTCGCCGGACAGATCGACGACGTGTTCTCTCTCGACGCGATCGTGGGCGAGCTGGCGCCGGTCCTCGAGGAGACGCTGGCAGGAATCGCGGAGGGCTGAGCCGCCTACGGCAAGAGATCGCGGACGGGGATGTCGGCAGACGGCGCGGCCAGCGGCGCGATCGTGGCGTTCGCGGCCAGCGTCTCGATCGCCGTGTAACCCCAGTGCCGTCGGGCCGGACCTGGTCTCACCGGCTCGCGATGAACTTCGAGCACTCGACCGATGAGGTTGACGATCCAGTAGTCGGCGATCCGCGCGCGGGCGTATGCCACGGCCTTCCGTCCTCGGGCGAGCCGCAACCCCGACTGCGCGATCTCAACGATGAGCGCGGGGTGCGTCGGATGTATATCGACGTAATCGCGCGGCGAGCCACGGATGACGGCGACGTCCGGCTCGGGCTCCGACCGGTCGTCCAGAATGATCGGGCTTTGGGTCTGAACGAACCAGCCGTCTCCGAACGCCCGCTCCAGGGCCTTGGCGACCAGCAGCACCGCTGTCCTGTGGGGACTATGCTGTGGCTCCTTCACGAGCAACAGCCCGTCGAGCAGCTCGATCGGGTCGTCCTCGTCGAGGAAGCCGTGATCGATCAGTCGCTCGTACTCGTGGCGGGTCCAGCGATGCAGGACAGGGCGTTCGGCTTGCTTCATGGGACGAAGCTAGCCGCGGTCTACGCCCACGTCAACGTCTTCGAAGCAAGACGGCTCCTCAGGCGTTCGTCTTCAACTTGAAGCTTCGCAGCACCGTCTCGAAGGTTTTCAGATCCTTGTCGAAGTAATGGCGTTGGGCCGCGGAGTAGCGAATGCCGTAGAACCACTCGCCGTCGAGGACTCCGCAGTAGACGACCTTGAGCTTGAGCTCATCCTTCGTCTTGTACGTGAACACCGTCCAGAAGCCGGGCTTTCCGCTGATCGTGGTGGGCCGGTTGTCCTTGACCTCCAGGCCGGAGATGTCCTTGTTCGAGCTGAAGTTGTCGAGCACGACTTCGGCGGCCTCCTGCGGCATCATGCCCCTGGCCAGCTGCTTCTTGGTGTGCTTGAGTGGCTCGCCGACCCGAAAACGCTCGATCATGATGACCTGGAGCAGGACGCCGTCTCGCGTCACGACGAGGCGACCGTCCTCGCCCTGGGTCCACCGCATCCAACCCTGGGGCAGATCGATGGCGTAGCGATCGACGGGTGAGGTGTAGGCGCCATCGGTCGGCACCCACGGCGCCGTGACGCACCCGGTGGCCACGAAGAGCGTGGCCAGGAGCAGCGTGATCGTCGCGCGGGTCACCGCGGGCATTGCCGGATGTACCCGTCGATGTACGCGCGATCGGAGGCCGTCGGAGCCAGCGCGAGGTACGACTGCAGCGACTTCTTCGCCTGGCACGCCTCCCCGCGCTTGAGCTGGATGAGGCCGACGCCCTTGTACGGATCCGGATAGGCCGGGTCCAGGGCGATGGCTTTCTGATAGTGCTGCCCCGCTTTCTGCATGTCTCCGTCTCCCGCTTTTTGCCGAAGCACTTCGCCGAGAATGTAGTACGCCTTCGGGTCGTTCGGGCGTGTCGCGATGGCTTTTTCGGCGCCCCACTGGGCCGTCCTGAAGCGTCCGGCCTTCAGGTCGAGCTGGGCGTTCTCGACCACGGCCCTCTGAGTCTTCTTCAGGAAGACGTCGGCGTTCCTGGCGCCGCCCTGCCGGTCGCGGTACGTGGTCCTCATCGAGGACTCGAAGCTCTCGATGCGCTCCTGCAGGCGCGGATGGCTCGAATAGAAGAAGGGCTCCTTGATCTTCTGCTCATCGAGCTCCTTCTTCATTTCCTCGAATGCCTTGAGCGTCTCCGCGGGGTCATAGCCGGCGCGGACCATGAGGTCGAGACCCTCAGAATCGGCTTCCCGCTCCTGGTCTCGGGCGTATCCGGTGATGGCCGCGGTGGTGCCGAACGCGCCGACCAGGTCGGCGATGCCCCCCAGGACCGGAACCCCACCAAAGGTCACGTTCATCGTCGCGAGGAAGGCCGTCTTGTTCTGGGCGCTCCGGAAGTCCCGGATGCCGTGCCGGTGCGTGACGTGCACCATCTCGTGCCCGAGCACGGCCGCCAGCTGAGCCTCGTTGTCCAGGCGCGCGAGGAGACCCGAGTGGATGTACAGCGCGCCGTTCGGCATGGCGAACGCGTTGAGCCAGGGATTCTTCACGACCGCGACCCGAAAGGGGATGACCTGCAGCACCGCGGGCGGCTGAAGCTTGCGGGCAACGCCGGTCAGATACGCGTCCAACTCGGCGTCCCGGTAGAGCGCGCCACTCGCGTCGAACTTCTTCTGCTCCTGCTCCACTCGCGCCCACATCCGCTGCTCGTCCTCTTCCAGGCGCACGTTCGCGTCCCGGATCGGCGGGAGCGAGCTCGTCGCGCAGGCGACGAGGACGAGGCCGAGAAGACCCGTGACGAAGGGGCGCTTCATTTCTCGACCCGCGGGAAATTCACGAGGGTGACCTTGACGAAGTTCGAAGCCCCCTGAGGCTCTCGCAGATCGTAGCCGCCGGCCCGCGTTTCGATGTTGTACCAGAGGATCGTGCCGGCCGGGTCCACGAGCGCTGCGCACAGCCCGGTGACCCCCGCGCTCACTCTGGGGACGAAGGGCAGGACGGTACCGACGGCGTGCAGCGCCTTTCGGCCGCCGGTGGAGATCTCATCGAACCCGTAGGACAGCAGCACCGCGTCGGCATTGGCCTTCTGGGCGATCCTCTGGACGGAGCCGACCGAGTACTCGAACCGTTCCAGCTTGCTCAAGAACGGGTTCGGCGAGTAGGTGTGCTGCAGCACGCTGACGCTCACCGCCCGGAACAGGGGCCGGATCTCGGCCAGCGTGTCCCGGACCTCCGGATCGACGGCGACGACCTTGATCACGACCGGCTGGTCCTTGAAGTGCGTCTGCAGTGCCCTGACGACGTTGTCCCGGCCGGTGGTGCTCCAGTCGTCCCGAAGCTCTTCGACGCCGCCCGCCGAGAGCGAGGAGATTCGAATATCGGGTGGAAGGACGGCGATCGTCCGGATCTTGCGCGCTCGCTGCTCCACGTCCGGGTGCGCCCGGTGGGGTGCCTGATACGCCTGCATGGCCGGTGAGGTGGCGCAGCCGGAAGCGAGGGTTGCCACGAGCAAAGAAGAGACAAGGGCACGCTGATGCATATGCATTCCTCCGCTCGGAGGCACAGCGAGGGGCAAAATGCGTGCCTCTCCGGGCGGAAGGCGAAAACTCAAAAATTGAGAGGGACTTGTGCGAACTCAGCGGCACCCGGCGAGACCGGGCTCGTGACAACTATTGTTCTCGCCGTGCCAGCGGGGCAAGTGCGCGGGCCCATCCCCCTCCCTGGGCTCAGGAAAACATAGAAAAGTCCTCGGCCTTCTCCGTGATGAACTCGAGCAGCGTGGGCACGCCCTCGCGGGTCTTGGCGATCCCACGCTTGATCGCCGGAACGATCTCGTCCGGCTCGGTGATCCGCTCGCCATAGCATCCGAGCGCCCTGGCGAAGTCGGCGTAGTGGCCGCTGATGTCGGTGCTCCGGTACTTCTGCGTGGCGACCTTCATGATCTTGAGCTCGATCGCCATCGAGAAGTTGTTGGAGAGGACGGACAGGATCGGGATGCGCTCGCGCGCGGCCGTCTCGAAGTCCATGCCGGTGAAGCCGATGGCGGCGTCGCCCCAGAAGTTGACGCAGAGCTTGTTCGGGTTGGCGAGCTTGGCGCCCATCGCGAGGCCGAGGCCGTAGCCGAGCTGCGTCGTCTTGCCCCAGCCGATGTAGCTGAGCGGGGTGACGGACTCCCAGAACGGGGAGATCTGATCCCGCGGGCTCCCCGCGTCGTGCGTGATGATGGTGTTGGCGACGTCGACCGTGTGCATGAGATCCCAGAGCACGCGATAGGGCGAGAGCGGCGTGGTCTTCGCCGTGAGGCGGGGCATCCACTGAGCGAGCCACTCGGCCTTGAGCGTCGCGATCTCCTTCGTCACCGCGGCCAGGCGGCCGCGCGGCTTGCCCTTCAGGCGGTCCTTCACCTCGGCCAGCAGGGCGCCCAGCGTCAGCGCGGCATCGCCGGCCAGCACCTGCTCGGCGGCCACGTCCTTGTTGAAGTCGGTCGGGTCGAGCGTGGCGTGGATGATCTTCTTGCCCTTCGGCATGCTGACGCCGTAGTTCGTGATCGCGAAGCTGCAGCCGATGCCGAAGATGAGATCGGCGTTGGTCAGGAAGTGATGGAGCTGCTTGCTGATCGACCGGCCGCCCGAGCCGAGCGACAGCGGATGGTTCTCGGGGAACGCGCTCTTGCCCTGCAGGCTCGTCGTCACCGGCGCCTCGAGCAGCTCGGCCAGCTCGCGAAGCTCCTTCCACGCCTTCCCGTAGTGCACGCCCTGGCCGGCATAGATCACCGGCCGCTGGGCGGCCACGAGCGCCTCGGCCACGCGGCTCACGTCGCGCGGATCTGGGCCCACCCGCGTGCGCGGCGCGGGGGTGTAATCGAAGTCGCCGATCTCTTCGCGCAGCACGTCCACCGGAAACTCGACGAGCACCGGCCGCGGCCGTCCGTTCTTCACCTGGGTGAATGCGCGCCGCATCGCCTCCGGCGCGGCGTCGGCCACGATGACTTGCTCCGACCACTTCGTCACCCGGTGATAGTTCAGGAACGAGTTGAAGTTCGGCTGAATGTTGGTGAGCCGTCGCGGATAGCCGCCGGGGAGCACGACGATCGGCACGGAATCGCCGTACGCCTGCGCCACGGCGCCGAAGGCGTTCCCGGCGCCCGGCCCGTGCTGCATCGCGAACACGCCGATCTTGTCGGCGGAGGTGACGCGGCTCACCGCGTCCGCCATGTGCAGGCCCGTCCGCTCCTGGCGCACGATGATCGTGCGGATGTCGGCCTCGGCCGCCGCCTCGATGATCTGGTTGACCGGGTACCCGATCAGGAACTCGACGCCTTCCTTCTTCAAGATCTGCGCGACGGCGTTGGCGACCTTCATTGCGTGTGTCTCCTTTGCGTTCGTCCAGGGCTCCAGAGCGGGACCGGGTCCGGCATCAGCCGCCCATCCTACACGTCCGGGCGCCAGGCGACCAGGGCGGTATTTCGAGGTATTGTGCGGGCCATGAAGGCGCCCGCGGTCTTGCGCATCGTGCGAGCGCGGCCGCGGCTCTTCATCTGCGCAGCCGTCGGCCTCGTCGTGTCCGTCCTGGTCGCCTTCTTCACGAGCTGGAGACCGGCGACGCGTCTGCTTGCCGGCTGGGACACCGGCGCGGCGCTCTATCTGGTGCTCGTCTTCCACATGATGAGGCGCTCCGACGTTCATCGCATCCGCCTCCGGGCCGCCGAGCAAGACGAGGGGCAGGTCACGATCCTTGTGCTGACGGTGGCCGCGGCGCTGGCCAGCGTCGCCGCCATCTTCGCGCAGCTGGGAAGCTCCGCGGCCGCCGACCGCGGCCGGCCGCTGACCGACATGGCTCTCCCGGCCTTCACGATCTTGCTGTCGTGGGTCTTCATCCATACGATGTTTGCGCTGCACTACGCCCACGAGTTCTACGACGACACGGCCAGCGCTGGCCTCGCCTTTCCCGGTGATGATCGGGAGCCCGACTACTGGGACTTCGTCTATTTTTCTTTCGTCATCGGCATGACGTCGCAGGTGTCCGACGTCGGCGTCACGAGCAAGCGGATCCGCCGTACCGTCGCCGCGCACGGCGTCGTCTCGTTCGTGTTCAATGTGGCGTTGCTGGCGTTGACGGTCAACCTCGTCGCCGGCGCCATCTAGGCGTGGACATCTTGCGACCCGGCACGGCGGTACGCGTCGCGCCGGACCGCGAGCGCGCCGATGAGTGGGCCGTTGTGCTCGCAGCGACCAACATCCCGCACCGGGTTCGCCGGCGCCTGGATGGCTGGGCCCTGATCGTTCCGGCGTCCGATATGACCGCCGCCCTCGAGACCCTCGACGCCTACGATCGCGAGAACGCTGGAGAGGAAGCCCGCCGTCGCGACGCGGCGCCTCCGTCGTCTCCTCCGACGATGGTCGGCGTGTACGTCGCCCTCGTCCTCATCGGATTCTTTGCGATCACCGGCTCACGCGCGGACCACAGTGAGTGGTTCCAGCACGGCAGCGCCGACGCGACACGCATGATGGCCGGCGAGTGGTGGCGTGCCGTGACCGCGCTGACGCTGCACGCCGACGCGCCGCATCTGCTCGGCAATGCGCTGGCGAGCGCACTGCTCGTGACGGCCGTGTGCCAGCAGCTTGGGCCGGGCGTCGGGCTGTGGCTGCTCCTGCTCGCCGGCGCAGGGGGCAACGCCCTCACGGCGACCGTCCACGGTCCCGGTCACGTCTCCGTCGGCGCGTCGACGGCCATCTTCGGAGCCGTCGGCATCCTTGCCGGGTTGCGGATCGTCACGCCAGGCCGGGTGGGCTCGACGCCGCGCAAGTGGTGGATCGTTGCCGCCGCCGCACTGGCGCTCCTGGCGTTGCTCGGCACCGGGCCGACGTCAGATCTCCTCGCTCACCTGTTCGGTCTTCTCGTCGGCGGTGCGCTCGGGTTGGTCGCCGCGTTCACGATTCGCGGGCTGCCGACCGCACCGGTCCAGTGGCTGCTCGTGGCCGCCGCCGCGGCCGCTATCGCAGGCGCCTGGCGCCGGGCGTTCTGAGTGCTCAGAGCATGTACTTGACGTCCGAGCCGTTCGTCGGATACGCGAAGATCACGTCCTTCAGCTGAGCCGCCGGGATGCCGAGTCGGACCGCGACAGCGAACACGTTGATCACCTCGTCGGCGTGCGGCCCGAGCAGGTGCGCGCCGAGGATCCGCCCCGTGTCTTCCGCGATCAGCACCTTGAACCCCGACGTCGTCTCCCCGACCCGCCGCGTGTTGAACCATCCGGACGTGTCCTGCCAGTTCGTGCGGAACTTCAGATTCCTGGCGCGCGCGGCGTCCTCGGTCAGGCCGGTCGCCGCCAGCGGTGGAAGCGTGAAGACCGCCGAGGCGATGCCGTCATAGTTCGGCGTGCGGCGATTGCCCTCGAGGAGATTGGTGGTCAGCACCTCGGCGTCGTGACTGGCTTTCGGCGTCAGCGGTGGGCCACTCGCCGCGGCGTCGCCCCCCGCGTAGACCAGTGGGTTCGAGACGCTCTGGAGAAACTCGTTCACGCGGACGCCACGCTTCTCGCGCTCGACGCCGGCGGCGGCGAGATCGAGGTCGTCGATCTCCGGCACTCGTCCGGCGCTATGAACGGCCATGTCGACTTCGAACCGTCGTTCCGTGCCGCGCTGGGTGGCGCGCACCACGAGCCCCTTGGCGTCCACCGTGATGCCGCCGACCTCGGCGTCCAGCTCGACGCCGATCCCGACGTCTCGCGTGCGCTTCACGAGCATGTCGACCAGGTCCGGGTCGAAGGCTTCCAGTGGACGGCTGCCGCGATGGATGATCGTGACGCGCGCGCCGGCGCGCGCGGCGACGTGAGCGAACTCGAACGCGATGTAGCCACCGCCGACGAACGCCACCCGTCGCGGCAGTGAGTCGAGGTTCAAGAATTGCTCGCTCGTCGTGAGCCGCTCGGCGCCGGGGAACTTCAGGGGCACGGGCATCGCGCCGGCGGCGATGAGGACGCGCCGGCCCACGAGCCGATCATCGCCGACCGACAGCGTGGTCGGCGCCACGAAGCGCGCCCGGCCGTGGAATCGGTCGACGCCGATCTTCGCCCAGCTCTGCTCGGTGCGCTCGGGCGTTGGATCGACGAGCGAACGCTTGAACTTCATCAACTGCGGCCAATCGATCGCGAGCGCGCCGGCGGGCACGCCGATACCGTTCATGTCGCGGGCGGCGTGAACGGCTTCTGCCGCGCTGACCAGGATCTTCTTCGGCACGCAACCGCGGAGGGCGCACGTCCCACCGAACGGACGCGAGTCGACCACTGCGACGGTCCAGCCCGCCTCACGGCACCGAGACGCCACGCCGGACGCGATGCCGGTCCCGATAACGACGAGATCGTAATGTCGTTCCATCGCCGCCTCCTCCTGCAGTTACGGCGGACCGCCCCTCCTGAGCGTCCGGCGCGCTGCGACCGCCTCAGTCACTTCCCGGCCCTTAGCCTCGATCAGGTCTAGCAACTCTTCCGG
>WNEW01001767.1_pt1 | contig 10530 bp, 9 predicted proteins | sample 5399891 | NCBI WGS metagenome assembly WNEW01 (sample SAMN13153336, study PRJNA577476) | soil metagenome | isolation source: 40 cm grassland meadow soil pre-rain plot 5 | place: USA:California | collected 2015-09-08 | reverse complement strand
CTGCCTCGGCCACGGCCTGCGCCACGGCGAGGCTGTGGCCGCGGATCACCTCGTGTAGCTCTTGGCGGTTGCCGCCCGCCTTCACGCCCCGCACGAGCCACCGCTCCGTCGCGAGGAAGGGCATCGCTTCCTGTACCCGCCGGGCGATCACGGCCTCCCGCACTTCGAGCCCGGCGGCGACATTGGTCGCGAGCACCAGGATCCCGTCCGTCGCGAGAAAGGCCTCGGGGAGAACGATGCGCCGGTTGGCGCTGTCGTCGAGCGTGCGCTCGAGCCACTGACTGGCGGCGGTGTGCCAGGCGTTGCCCTCGAGCTCGATCACGAAGCGGCCCAGGCTCGTCATCCGCTCGGCCCGCATCGGGTTGCGCTTGTAGGGCATGGCGGAGGAGCCGACCTGCTCGCTCTCGAACGGCTCCAGCATCTCGCCTTCGTGCTGCAACAGCCGCAGGTCGGTGGCGAACTTGGCGGCGGAGGCGGCGACCCCGGACAACGCGGCGAGGATCTGGGCATCCACCTTGCGAGTGTAGGTCTGGCCGGTGACCGGGAACACGCGCGTGAATGCCATCTTCTTTGCCACCCGGGCGTCGAGCTCGCGCGCCTTCTCGACGTCGCCGTCGAACAGTTCGACGAAGCTCGCCTGGGTGCCGGTCGTACCTTTCACGCCGCGGAACTGCAGCGTCCCCAGACGGTGCAGCAGCTCCTCGGCGTCCAGTAGAAACTCCTGCATCCACAGCGTGACCCGCTTGCCGACGGTGGTGAGCTGCGCCGGCTGGAAGTGGGTGTAGGCGAGGCAGGGGAGGGCGCGGTGGCGGCGTGCCGGCTTGGAGAGCGCCACCAGCACGGCGGCGATCCGTCCCAGCAGCAGCTGCATCCCCTCCCGCATCAGCAGCAGGTCGGCGTTGTCCGTGACGTAGGCGCTCGTGGCGCCGAGGTGCAGGAACGGCCGCGCCGCCGGCGCCTGCTCGCCCAGGTGATGGATGTGCGCCATCACGTCGTGGCGCAGGCGCTTCTCGTGCTCCGCCGCGCGGTCCGGATCCGCGTCGTCGAGGTGAGCGCGCAGCTGGCGGAGGGCGTCGTCCGGGATGGCGAGCCCCAGCTCGCGCTGACCCTCCATCAGGGCGAGCCAGAGGCGGCGCCACAGACCGATGCGGCGTCGCTCGCCCCACAACGCCTGCATCGCCGGCGAGGCATAGCGCAGGGAGAGCGGCGACAGGTACGTCACACCTCGGCCTTCGCGCGCGCGACCAGCTTGCTCCAGTCGGCGAGGAACTGGTCGAGGCCACGGTCCGTGAGCGGGTGCAGCAGCAGCTTGCGCAGCACGTCGGGCGGCAGCGTTGCCACGTCCGCGCCGATCATCGCCGCCTCCACGACGTGGCGGGGATGGCGGATCGACGCGGCGAGGATCTCGGTCTCGATGCCGTAATTGTCGAAGATCACCCTGGCCTCGCGAATCACGTCCATCCCTTCCTGGCCCACGTCGTCGATCCGGCCGATGAAGGGGCTGACGTAGGCGGCGCCCGCCTTCGCCGCGATCAGGCATTGCACGCTGGAGAAGCACAGCGTGACGTTGGTCTTGATGCCGTCGGTGGCGAGCCGCCGCACCGCGATCATCCCCGCCTCGATCATCGGGATCTTGACCACGATGTTCTCGGCGATCTTGGCGAGCTCTTTCCCCTCCTTCAGCATGCCCTCGAGGTCCACGGCCACCACCTCGGCGGAGACCGGGCCCTCGACGAGCGAGCAGATCTCCTTGAGCACGTCCTTGGGGTCGAGGTCCCCCGCCTGCTTAGCGAGCAGGGAGGGGTTCGTGGTGATGCCGTCGATCAGGCCCGCCTGCGCGGCCCAGCTGATGTCCTTGAGACTGGCGGTGTCGAGGAAAAACTTCATGGCTCAGTCCTCGGCGTAGAGGTCAGGGGGATAACGCACGGCCTCCAGATACAGGCCCTGGGGTGGGGCGGGCGGGCCGGCCGCCTGATTGTCCGTCGCGTCGAGCAAGCGGGGGAGGTCGGACGGCGGCCGCCGCCCCAGGGCGATGTCCACCATCACGCCCACGAGGAAGCGCACCATGCGGTGCAGGAATCGGTCGGCCTCGATCGTGAAATTCACCCCCGCCCCGTCCGAACGCGGCGCCCAGCGTGCGAGCGCCACGCGGCATCGGTGGTGGGGTTTCGCCGCGTCCCGGGCGGCGAGACCGCGAAAGTCGTGCTCGCCGGGGAGCGCTGCGGCCGCGCGCGCGAGCGTCTCCACATCGAGCGGCCGGCCCAGGGCCCATTCGTACGGCCGGCGAAACGGGGACCCGGCGGCGGCGTCCGTTCCGATCACGTAGCGGTAGCGCCGCGCGGTGGCGCTCTTGCGGGCGTGAAACCCGGGCCGCATTGGGCTTACCCGCTCGACCCACACATCCCGCGGCGAGAGCGCGTTCAGGGCGCGGCGCAACCCGGCAACATCGGCGGCCCATCGCTCGCTCGCCGTGAAGCCGACGCCCTGGCCGACCGCGTGAACCCCCGTATCGGTCCGACCAGCGCCGATGGCCGTCGTCCGCCTGCCCATCAGGCGCTCGAGCACGGCTTCGAACTCCGCCTGTACCGTGCGCCCTTCCCGCTGCCGCTGCCAGCCCACGAACCGCGCCCCATCGTAGTGCACCACGGCGAGGTAGGGCCGGCTGGTCACGGGCGAAAGATAGAGAAAACGGGGGGGTCAATCAAGCCACGCAACCCGTTGTCCCATTTGACAAAAGACGATTTTTCGGGGTAGCTTTGGCGAGCCGCGAACCCATGCCCGACCACGCCGCCGCCATCCCCGCTACCCCCACCGCCGCCCAGCCTGCGCCGCTCCAGCGGGCGCTCGTGGCGCTCGCCAACCGCCAGTCCCTGAGCGAGCAGGAAGCGAGCGACGTCTTCGGCATCGTGATGCGCGGCGAAGCGACCCCGGCGCAGCTCGGCGGGCTCCTCCTGGCGCTGCGCGTCAAGGGCGAGACGGCCGAAGAGGTGGCGGGCGCCGCGCGGGCGCTGCGCGCCGCGATGATCCGCGTCCCCGCGGTGGGGTCCCACCTCGTCGATACCTGCGGCACGGGCGGCGGCGCGGTCACGACCTTCAACATCTCCACGGCGGCCGCCTTCGTCGCGGCGGGCGCCGGCGCGTCCGTGGCGAAGCACGGCAACCGTTCCTTCACGTCGCAATGCGGGTCGGCGGATGTGATCGAAGCGCTGGGAGTGCGCATCCCCCTCGACGCGACGCAGGCCGCGCACGCGCTCCAGGAAGCCTGCATCACGTTCCTGTTCGCTCCGCATTTCCATCCGGCGATGAAGCACGCGGCTCCCGTGCGGCGGGAGCTGGGCGTGCCGTCCGTAATGAACCTGCTCGGGCCGCTCGCGAATCCCGCGGGCGTGCGCCGCCAGGTGGTCGGCGTCGCCGATCGCGAGCGCGCCCCGCTCATGGCGGAGGCCCTCGCCCGGTTGGGCACGGAGCACGCGCTGGTGGTGCACGGGGAGGTCGGCATGGACGAGATCTCACCCACGGGGGCCACCGCCGTGTGGGAGGTGCGGGGCGGCGCCGTCACGAGCTGGCGGCTCGATCCTGCCCGCTACGGGCTCGCGATCGCGGACGTGGCGGCGTTGCGTGGGGGAAAACCCGGCGTCAACGCGGAACGCGTGGAAGGCCTGCTCCGGAACGGGGCGGGGGACTCGGCGGGCGCCGCGGCGGTGCTCCTGAACGCCGCCGCCGCGATCTACGTGGCGGGCCTCGCCCGCACCTACGACGACGGCCTTGCGCGGGCTCGCGAGGCCCTCGGCTCGGGCTCCGCGCGCCGGGCGCTCGAGCGGCTGCGGGCCGCTAGTACTTCCGGATGACCCCCACCACGATCCCCTGCACGAGGATGTCGCGCTCGTTCACGCGCAGCGGGGTCATCGCGGGGTTCGCGGGCTCGAGCCGGATCCAGCCGCCCGGCTCGCGATAGAATTTCTTCACGGTGGCGTTCTGGCCGTGCACCAGTGCGATGACCGTCTGCCCGTTGTCGGCGGCGTTGCGCTCGTGCACGACGATGAAGTCGCCGTCCTTGATGTGCTCGTCGATCATGGAGGTGCCTCGGACCTTGAGCACGTAGCTCCGGCCGCGGCGCGGGATGAGCTCGTCGGGGACCGCGATGGCGTCGTCGCCCGTGATCGCCTCGATGGGTGCGCCGGCCGCCACGAGCCCGAGCAGGGGCAGCTCCGTCGCGCCGGTCTGTCCCTTCGGTGGCACGACCTCGATCGCCCGGCTCTCGTTGTGGGCGCGCCGGATGTAGCCCTTGCGCTCGAGGTTGGTGAGATGCTCGTGGACCGTGGCGAGCGACTGGAACCCGAACTGGCGGGCGATCTCCTCGAAGCTCGGGGCGTAGCCCTTGGACTCGATGTGCGTCGAGATGAAGTCGAGGATTTCGCGCTGGCGGCGTGTGAGCGGCATCAGGAGTCCCGAAAATAACCCGAAGCTAATCTACCCGAAAATCACCCGAACGCAAGCATGCCCCCGGCTACGCTGGATGAGATCCTGAGCGTCACGCGGGCGCGCGTGGCCCAGCTGCGGCCGCGGGCGCGAGATCTGGAGCGCCGGGCGTCCGCCGCCCCGCCGCCGCGTCCCTTCCAACAGGCGCTCCTAGGCAGCACGCTTGGGGTCATCGCCGAGGTGAAGCGGCGCTCCCCGTCCGCGGGAACGATCCGTGAAGACCTCGATCCCGTGGAGCACGCGCGGGCCTACGCGCGCGGCGGCGCGGTCGCGGTGTCGGTGCTGACGGACGAAGCGCACTTCGGCGGCTCGCTCGACGACCTGGCGCGCGTGGCGCAGCAGGTGGCGTTGCCCACCCTGCGCAAGGACTTCATCCTCGACGAGCTGCAGCTGCTCGAGGCGCGGGCGGCGGGCGCGAGCGCGGTGCTCCTCATCGTGCGGGCGCTCGCGGGTCGGCGGCTCGGCTCACTGGCGGCCGCGGCGCGGGGTCAGGGGCTCGGAATCCTGATCGAGGTGCACACCGAAGCGGAGCTCGAGCGGGCGGCGGCGGCCTCCCCGACGGCGATCGGCGTAAACAGTCGGGACCTGGCGAGCTTCACCGTCGACCTCGAGGGGGCCGTACGGCTCCTGGCGCGAGTGCCCGAGGGCATTCCCGCGGTGGCCGAGAGCGGGATCGAAACGCGGGCGGACGTGGAGCGGGTCGCGGCGGCGGGCGCGGACCTGGTGCTCGTGGGGACGTCGGTGGCCCGGCGAGACGATCCGGCCGCCGCGGTGCGGGCCCTGACGGGCGTGCGGAGAATTGGGAGGAGGCGGTAATGCGAATGCGGAGTGCGGAGTGCGAAACGCGGAGTTTTCAGCGGGAGGGTCGTGGCCCGAAGGACTCCCTGGTCAAACTCCGCATTCCGCATTCCGCATTCCGCACTTTGGAGGACCCATGAGCATCCCCAACCTCGTCGAACGGGCGGTGGATGGCCGCTTCGGCCCCTACGGCGGCCGCTACGTCCCCGAGACGCTGATGGCCGCGCTGGAGGAGCTGGCGCGTGTCCACGACGAGGCGAAGCGCGACGCCACCTTCTGGGCCGAGCTCGACGCCCTGCTGCGGGACTACGTGGGGCGGCCGACGCCGCTGACCGAGGCACCGCGGCTCGCGGCCGAGGCGGGAGTGGGCGGGGGGGTGGGAGGGGAGGTGCGCGTGCTGCTCAAGCGCGAGGACCTGAACCACACGGGCGCTCACAAGATCAACAACACGCTCGGTCAGGCGCTGTTGGCGCGCCGCATGGGGAAGCGACGCATCATCGCCGAGACCGGCGCGGGGCAGCACGGCGTCGCCACGGCGACCGTGTGCGCGAAGTTCGGCCTGGAGTGCGTCGTGTACATGGGCGAGGAGGACATGCGCCGCCAGCGGCTCAATGTGTACCGCATGGAGCTGATGGGGGCGCGCGTCGTGCCGGTCACGGCGGGGACGCGCACCCTCAAGGATGCGACCAACGAAGCGCTGCGCGACTGGGTGACCAACGTCACGAGCACGCATTACATCATCGGGTCCGTGGTGGGGCCCGATCCCTTCCCGCGTGTCGTGCGGGACTTCCAGTCGGTGATCGGGCGCGAGGCGCGCGCGCAGGTGCTGGAGCGCTACGGCCGGCTTCCCACGACCGTGGCGGCGTGCGTGGGAGGCGGATCGAACGCGCTCGGGATCTTCCACGCCTTTCTCGACGACCGGGAGGTGGAGCTCGTGGGTGTAGAGGCGGCGGGGGAGGGGCTGCCCTCGGGGCGCCACGCGGCCTCGCTCGCGCGCGGGCGTCCCGGCGTGTTCCATGGGAGCCTCAGCTACCTGCTTCAGGACGGCGACGGCCAAGTGCAGCCCGCCCACAGTGTTTCCGCGGGGCTCGACTATCCGGGAGTGGGCCCCGAGCATGCTTACCTGAAAGATACCGGCCGGGTATTGTATGTTGCGGTCACGGACCAGGAGGCGCTCGCGGCCTTCGCGGCGCTGTCCCGGCTCGAGGGCATCCTGCCGGCCCTGGAGAGTGCGCACGCCGTGGCGTGGGTGCTCGGGCGGCGGGGGAACTGGCGTGCGGGCGACCTCGTGCTCATCAACCTGAGCGGTCGGGGCGACAAGGACGTCGCTATGGTTGCAGAACTGACTGGAGCGAAGCTCTGACCGGGGTGAGCCGGGTCCCGCCCAGTGAGCCCCCGGCCGAGCTGGCGCTGCCTCCCGCCCAGGTCGAGGAGCTGATGCAGGTCGTCGTCAAGGGTCTGCGCGCCACCCAGTTGTATCTCCCGAACAATCCGGTCTACCAGCGCGCCGTGGACAACATCAAGGGAGCCTTCCGGCAGGTGTGGCAGGCGACCGACGACCTGCATTTCGACATCGGGGAGACCGAGCTCCGCTGGGAGGACGCGGTCGTCTACAGCCAGGACAACCGCAGCGAGAGTATCGCGTGGACGCTGTACAAGGACGGCGTCCGCTCACTCACCTTCAAGCGGGGAGTGGAGGACGGCGAGATCGTCAAGTTCTTGGGCGTGCTGCAGCAGGCCAAGAACCTCCTGGCGGACGCCCCTGAGGACCTGCTCACGCTGCTCTGGACGCAGGACTTTCAGTTCGTGAGCTACACGTTCCGCGAGCTCGTCAGCGAGGACGCGGTGCCGATCGAGGCCGGGGAGACGATCCCGGCCACCCCGCCGACGGCCGTGCGCCAGCAGGTAGAGGAAGAGGCGCCTCCCAAGCGGGAGGGGCTCGTCTCGATCGACGACTTCGATACCACGCTCTACTTCCTGGATGAGAAGGAGGTCGAGTACCTCAAGAGCGAGGCGGAGCGGGAGTACCAGCAGGACCTGCGGCGCAACGTGCTGTCGATGCTGTTCGACCTGCTGGAGCTCCAGACCTACGCCACGGTGCGGGGCGAGCTGATCTCGATCCTCGAGAACTTCATTCCCTATCTGCTCGGCGCCGGCGATTTTCGCTCGGTGGCCTTCATCCTGCGCGAGACGCACGTCATCCTGCAGCGCGCCCGCGAACTGACCCCCGAGCACCGCCAGACGCTCGAGAACCTGCCGACGCGCCTGTCGCAGGCCGACGCGCTGTCGCAGCTGGTGCAGTCGCTGGACGAAGCGTCCGTGCATCCGACAGAGGAAGAGCTGTCGGAACTGTTCCAGGAGCTGCGGCCCGAGGCGTTGGCGACGCTGATGGGATGGGTCCCGAAGCTCACGAACGAGCGCGTCAAGGAGCTGGTCCAGAAAGCGGCGGAGCGGTTGGCGCTCGCCAACGCGGCGGAGGTGCTCAAGGCCCTGGCCAGCCAGGACGGCGCGGCGAAGCTCGAGATGGTGCGGCTCGCCGGGCGGCTGAAGCTGCCCGGGGCCCCGGAGGGGATGGGCCCGCTGCTCGAAGGCGGGGACCGAACGCTCAAGCTCGCGGTCGTGGAGGCGTTGACCGCGATCGCGAGTCCCGGCGCGATGCGCCTGCTGGAGCAGGCGGTGGACGACGGGGATCGCGACGTGCGGATCGCCGGCGTGCGCTTCCTGGCGCAGCGCGGGCACCGCAACGCGTTGGCGCGCGTGGAAGCGGCCGTGACGGGTGGCAAGCTCAAGCACGCCGACCTCACGGAGAAGATGACGTTCTTCGAAGCCTACGGATCGCTGGCGGGGGCGAAGGGGATCGCCGTGCTCGAGAAGATGCTGCTCGCCAAAGGCCTGCTCTCGAAGAAGGAGGACCCCGAGACGCGTGCCTGCGCGGCGATGGCGCTGGGGAAGATCCGCAGCGCCGAGGCCCGCGGCGTGCTGGAGAAGGCGGCGCAGGACAAGGAGGCCCTGGTGCGGAATGCCGTGAGCCGCGCCTTGCGGGAGGTCGGCGCGTGACGGCCCCGGAGGGCGGCGCGCGGCGCGCCTCGATGGTGGAGACCGTCCAGACGACGGACGGTTTCCTGCGCCACGCGGGGCGGGAGTTCCTGGTGGTGCTCTACACCGCCTTCCGCTCCCTGAAGCTGTATCCGCTCGAGAACAATCAGGTGCAGAAGGCGCTGGACGACCTCTGGGCGACGACGAAGCACCTGCTGGAGGTCGAGAAGGAGCTCGAGGTGCGGCTGCAGGGCGAGTTCATCTTCGTGAACTCGACGCGGCTGCGGCTCGACCTCGACAACTACGCCTCGTTTTCCCACATCCTGAGCGTGCTGCACCAGTGCGGCATCGGCGCGGTGCGGGTCGACGAAGGCGTGGACCGCAAGCAGCTGCAGCAATTCGTGTCGCTGCTCCTCTCCTACGGCGCGAAGGAAGCCACGCCCAACAAGGTCCACGAGCTGAGTCAGAAACTGGGGGACTCCGGCGTGTCGCACATCGGCGTGGAGGCGCCGCTTGAGAGCGACGAGGACGTCGAGGACGTCGAGCGGCAGAAGGAGGCGGCCAAACGGACCTACGCCCGGTCGGTCGCCGTGACGAAGGAGGTCATCAACAGCATCCGCATGGGCCGCACGGCCAACGTCAAGAAGGTGAAGCGGGCGGTGCAGGGGATCGTGGATCAGGTGCTGAACAACGAGGGCTCGCTGGTCGGGCTCACGACCCTGCGCGACTACGACGAGTACACGTTCACCCACTCGGTGAACGTGTGCATCTTCTCCGTCGCCCTCGGCCGCAAGCTCGGCCTCTCCAAGCTGCAGCTGTACGACCTCGGGATGGCGGCGCTGTTCCACGACGTCGGCAAATCGCGGGTGCCCCTGGAGGTGCTCAACAAGGAGGGCGGGCTGACCGAAGAGGAGTGGCGCATCATGCAGGCGCACCCCTGGCTCGGGGTGCTGACGCTGTTCGGATTGCGCGGCTACGGGGAGATCCCCTATCGCGGGATGGTCGTGGCCTACGAGCACCACATGAAAAACGACCTCACGGGCTACCCGAAGTCGCTCCGCGACCGCACCCTGTCCATCTACTCGAAGATCGTGGCCGTCGCGGACGGGTTCGATGCCGCGACGAGCCGCCGCGTGTACCAGACCACGCCGATCCAGCCCGACCAGGTGCTGAAGGAGATGTGGGAGAACCCGCGGCGCGGCTACGACCCCGTGGTCGTGAAGGCGTTCGTCAACCTGATCGGCATCTACCCCGTGGGCACGTGCGTCATCCTCGATACCTACGAGGTGGCCATCGTCCACAGCGCCAACGCGGACGTGAGCCACGTGCACCGGCCGGTCGTGCGGATCGTGACCGCGCCGGACGGCGCGCTGCGCCAGCCCACGTTCCTCGCCGATCTCGCGCACCGTGATGAGCAGGGCAACTTCCCGCGTACCATCGTCAAGGTCACCGACCCCGCGAAGTACGGCATCAACGTCAGCGACCATTTTGTCTGACCACCCCATCGCCGCGCGCTGGCGCGAGGTTCGGGGCGAGGGGCGGGCGGCGTTGATTCCGTATCTCACGGCGGGCTTTCCCACACCCGGCGCCTCGCTCGACGCGCTGCGCCTGGCGGAAGCGGCCGGGGCGGACGTCGTGGAGGTGGGCGTGCCGTTCAGCGACCCCCTCGCCGACGGGCCCACGATTCAGCGATCCGCGCAGGCCGCCCTCGAGCAGGGGATGACCACGGGGGGCGTGTTGCAGCAGATCCACGACGCGGGGCTGCGCGTGCCGGTCGTCATCATGACCTACCTCAACCCGGTGCTCGCCTACGGCCTGGAGCGCTTCCTGCGGGACGCCCACGCGGCCGGGGCGTCCGGCCTCCTCCTCACCGACTTCCCGGCAGGGGCCGATCCCACCCTCGAGCGCGCGGTGGCGGCGAGTCCGGTCGCGCTGATCCGGCTCATCGCGCCCACGACGACGGACGAGCGGCTCGCGGGCGCGGTGCGGGGCGCGAGCGGCTTCATCTACCTCATCTCCCGCCTCGGCGTCACCGGAGCGCGCGACCGCATCCCGCCCGATCTCGCCGAGCAGGTGGCGCGCGTCCGGGCCGTCACTGCGCTCCCCATCGCCGCGGGCTTCGGCATCAGCACCGCGGCGCAGGTGCGCGCCGCCGCCCGAGCGGCGGACGGTGTGGTGGTGGGCAGCGCCCTGGTGGACGTGCTCGCCACGGCGGGG
>WNEW01001765.1_pt1 | contig 10533 bp, 8 predicted proteins | sample 5399891 | NCBI WGS metagenome assembly WNEW01 (sample SAMN13153336, study PRJNA577476) | soil metagenome | isolation source: 40 cm grassland meadow soil pre-rain plot 5 | place: USA:California | collected 2015-09-08 | reverse complement strand
GGCGGCGCATCGACGTCAACGACGTGGTCCGCGACGTCTTGCAACTGCACGGCCCGGACCTCGCCCTCAGGCGTGTGCGGGTCGTCACCGACCTCGGCACGACCCTGCCGAAGATCGCGGCGGACCCGTACCAGCTCCAGCAGGTGCTCCTCAACCTCTTCACGAACGCCGCCCACGCCATGAGCGCGAAGGGCCGCGACGGCGTGCTCCTCGTGCGCACGGCGGGGAGCGCGCAGGGCGTGAGCATCGTGGTGGAGGACAATGGCCCCGGCATCCCGCCCGAGCACCTGCGCCAGGTGTTTGACCCGTTCTTCACGACCAAGCCCGCCGGCGAAGGCACCGGACTGGGCCTCAGTCTCTGCATCGGCATCATCGAAGCCCACGACGGGCGCATGACGGTCGAGAACGCGCCGGGGTCGGGCGCGCGCTTCACCATCCGGCTGCCGATCGGGCAGCACGTCGAGGCGATCGAGGACGCGCCGGGCGCCGGCGGCCCGCCGCGCTCCGCAGACATCCTGGTGATCGAGGACGAGCCCGCCCTGCGCTCGGTCTTCGTCGAGGTCCTCACGCTACACGGACATCGCACGGTGGCGGCGGCGACCGGACACGCGGCCGTGGAGTCGCTCGCGCGCGACAGCTACGACGTCGTGATCCTGGACCTGCGGCTGCCCGACATCGACGGCAAGGCGGTCTGGCAGTGGATCACGCGTCATCGCCCGGCGCTCGCCGGACGCGTGGTGTTCATGACGGGCGACACGCTGAGTCCGGGCTCGCACCGCTTCCTGAAGGAAGCCGGGCGGCCGGTGCTCCCGAAGCCCGTCGCGATGGATCAGCTCCATCGCATGGTCGACACGGTTCTCCAGTCACACGCCGGCGAGGTCGCCGGAGCAACAGCCAGCTGAAGGAGACAACATGCGGCTCACCAGACGCTCGATGACACGCGCGTTCGCCATCGTCGCGATGGCGCTCTTCTTGACGGTCACCCCCGTCGGGCCCGCGGCGGCCGGGCTCCTCGGCGGCCTGCTCGACGTCGTGGGCGGCGTGGTGGGCGGCGTGGTGGGTATTCTGGCCCCGCCGGTCAGCGGGCCAGGCCCATACACGCTGCGCTTCGAGCCCACGCAGATGGTGTACAAGACGCCGAACGGCTCTCAGCCGGTGATGCGCCCGGGCAGCGTGACCGGCACGATGGCGCTCGGCGTCTCCAACGGGCAGACGGATCTGCAGTTCTCGGTGAGGAACCTGCGGCCGAACACGGTCTACACCATCTGGACGGTCTTCTACCCGCTGCAGTGGCCGCTCTACTTCGCGACGGGCAGCGCCAGGCCCGCGCTCGATCCGAACTTTCCGAATGGACCGGCCGGCTACTACGTGGACGGCGGCGCCGTCGCCCCGGCGGCCTCCCTGTCCGCGGAGTTCACCAACGGCATGGGACTGGACCCGGGCGTGACCTTCATCACCGACAGCTGGGGCAATGGCTCGATCCGTCTGACGCTCGACTACAACATCCTCGGCAACACGTATGACGATGGCCCGCCCGTCGGCAACAAGTCGCTGGTGACCCAGTGCGTGGTCGACAGCCCCGGGCCTCAGCGTGGTCCGTGCCCGTCGGGCGGCCTGCAGCGAGTCACGACGACGTGGCTACGCAAGTACATCGCGCAGGTGCCGGCGGCCGATCGCGCCGAGCAGTGCGCCAACTACAACACGTCCGATCCCGGCACCATCTTCTGGCAGTGCGTCGACCCGGCCACGGTCGATCCCGCCACGGGCCTCGGCCTGCCGCGCGTCTGGCGGTTCCCGTTCGACCACTTCCGGCTGGCCGCCCATCCCGATGGCCTGACGCACGGGTTCATCGGCGGCAACGAGAGCGAGCACGTGATCGACATGGTGGGCCGGCGCTGCAAGCTCACCAACACCTGTCCGTAGGCGACCGCCGACGTCGCCGGGCATCCCGCGATGCCCGGCGCGTCACGCCGGCCCGCTGAAGCCGTACGTCTGCACCGCCCACGCCTTCTGCTTGAACTTCTGCACCTTGCCCGAGCCGGTGAGCGGAAACTCGGCGACGATCTCGACGTACCTGGGGATCTTGAAGTTGGCGATCTGATCCCTCGCGAAGTCGCGCAGCTCCTGGGGCGCGAGCGTGGCGCCGGCCTTCGGAATCACGAAGGCCATGACGACTTCGCCGAGCACGGGATCGGGCACGCCGACGATCGACACGTCGAGAATCTTGGGGTGCCGCAGGTAGAAGTTCTCGATCTCGGCCGGATACGTGTTGAAGCCGCCGACGATGATCATGTCGCTGAGCCGGCCCGTGATGCGCAGGTAGCCCTCGGTGTCCTTCACGCCCATGTCACCGGTGTGCAGCCAGCCCTCGCGCAGCTTCTCGGCGGACGCCTCCGGCTGCTTGTAGTAGCCGAGCATGAGGCTCGGGCCCTTCACGCAGACCTCGCCCTCCTCACCGGCGGCGCACTCGCGGGCGGTCGCCGGATCGACGACGCGGTCCATCATCTCCGGCGTGACCCGCCCCACGGTCGACACGCGCTTGTCGAGCGGATCGCCCAGCCGCGTGAAGTGCGTTCCGCCCGTGGCCTCGGTGAGGCCGTACACGACGGTGGCGTCCATGCCGAGGCCGCGCTCGCGGTCGAGGATCCTGCGCATCATCTCCACGGGCACCGGCGCCGCGCCGATGGTGCCCGTGCGCAGCGAGCGCAGGTCGTACTCGCCAAAGCGCGGGTGGCCGAGCACGGTGATGAACATCGTCGGCACGCCCGAGAAGATCGTCACGCGCTCGCGCTCGATCAGGCGCATCGCCTCCTCCGGCTCGAACGCCTCCATGAGGATCTGCGTCGAGCCCGCCAGCGCGTTGGCGGCGACGCAGCCCAGCGCGCCGAAGATGTGGAAGTACGGCACCGCCACCAGGCAGCGATCCTCGGCCGTCCACGCGTGCAGCTCGAGGTACTCGCGCGCCTTGGACCAGAAGTTGCCGTGCGAGAGCAGGCAGCCCTTGGGCGCTCCCGTCGTTCCCGACGTGTAGAGCATCGCGGCCGGCATCCCGGGCGTCACGCGGATCTTCGCCAGCTCCGCGGGCGCGATCCTGCCTCCGCGCCGCACGACGGCGTCCGCGCCGAGGCAGCCGGGATCGTGCTCGGCGCCGAAGACGATGACGTGGCGCAGCTCCGGGAACGTGCCGCTCACGAGGCGCCGGTCCTGCTGCCACAGCACGTCGGGCACCACCGCCCGGAGGATCTCGCGGTAGTCGATGCCGGCCGTCTCGAACCGGTCCATCATGACCAGCGCCTTCGCGTCGGACTGACGCAGCAGGTACTCGAGCTCGACGGCCTTGTAGCGGCTGTTGCACGTGACGGTCGCGGCGCCGATCTTCGCGATCGCGAAGTTGACGACGTTCCACTCGACCGAGTTCGGCATCCAGAGCACGACGTGGTCGCCGGGCCCGAGGCCGAGGGCCAGCAGGCCGCGCGCGAAGGCGTCGGCCCGGGCGGCGAGCTCCGCGTAGGTGACGCGCGCGCCCTTGAAGACGGCCGCCGGCGTGTCGGGCCTGCGCGCCGCGGCGGCGTCCAGCATCTCTCCGAGCGCCAGCGGATGGTGGCTCACTGCCGCTCCCGGCCGATCTCCTCGAACAGGCGGCGGGCGCGCGCGAACGCGACGCCCAGCTCGTGCTCGGAGAGTCCCTCCTGCAGCGCCGCACGCAGCCGCGTCCAGAGCTTGTCGCTGCGGACGATGGCCGCCTCGCGGTCGCCGGCGTCGGCCAGTTCGCGGATGGCGAGCGCGCAGGCTTCCGTCCAGCCCTCGAACGCCCGCACGAGCGCGCTGCGCGTGTCCGACTGCCGGTCGGGAGCCGTCCCCGCCAGGCGCAGCGCGCGCAGCAGCGGCTCGATGGCCTCCTCGAACGCGCCGGCCTCGACGCGCCGCAGGCCGAGCTTGTTGTAGCTCCACCACAGGCGGCGGTCGACCTCCTCGCGGCGCTTGGGCGGCAGCGCCTCGTCGTGGACGCTCTCGAGCAGCCGTTCCGCGCGCTCGAGGGCGCCGAGCGCCTCCGTCTCGCGCGCCTCCTGCATCGAGCGGATCGCCTGCGCGGTGAGCTGGCCGATCTCGCCGCTGAACGTCCCCGAGAAGAGCTCGCGGAACGTCTCGGCGCGCGCGGTCGGCACGCGCGGATGCTCGAGCGCCTCGCGCAGGAGGCGCCGCGCCGCGCGGAACTCCTGCCGCTGCACCAGCGCCATCACGACCTGCTCGTACGCCGGCCAGAGCCGCGTCTCCGCCGTCGCCGCCAGCTCGCGCAGCGAGGTGTCCTCCGGCGCCACGGCGCACCCGCGCTCGAGCCAGACGAGCGCGTCACGCAGGCTGCTCACGCGGCTCTCGGACTCGGGCGCGGCGTGAGCGGCGGCCGCGGCCACCAGGTCCCGGGCGACGGCGAGCGCGAGCGTCGCGAGCTGACGCCGGTACGTCGCGCGGTCGGCGTCGGGCGCGGTCTCGATCGCGGCCTCCAGCGCGCCACGCGCCGCCACGTGGTCGCCCAGCGCCTGATGCGCGAGCGCGAGGATCGACCACAGCGCCGCGGTCTCGTGCGCGCCGGCGGGCCGGCGCCCGGCCGGCGCGTCGGCGGCGAGGGCGGCGGTCGCCATGGCGACGACCTCGGTGTGGCGACGCCCCTGGTGGAGCTCGAAGCAGCGATCCACGATCGCGACTGGCGAATCCACGACGCGGTCCACGGCGATCCGCGGCTCCGGTTGCGGCGGCACCGTCGGAGGCGGCGGGTTCGACGGCGCGCTCGTGAGGGGCGCGGGCACCGCGGCGGCCGGCGCCGTGTCCGCAAGCGTCGGTCGCTTCAGATATCGCTCGCGGGCGCCCGCGGCGTGGCGTGGATGGCTCGAGCGCCAGCGTCGCCCGACCGGCGCCCGTTCCGCGGGCGGCGCCTCGGGCGATACGCTCGGCTCCGGCGGCGAAGCCGGGCGCACGGGATGCTTCGGTCGCGACCGCCACAAGAGCTCCACCGTGCCGAGGACCACCAGCGCGAGCGCGCCGAGCGCGGCGAGCACGATGAGCGCTTCTTCGGTCAGCACGCGGGACTCACCGGGCGCCCCTCGGCGATCGACCGGTAGGCGGCCAGCACCACGGCGAGATCACGGCGTCCCTCGGCGCCGTCCATCTCGCTCACGCGACCGCTGGTCATCGCGTCGTCGAAGACTCGCAGCATCGTCTCGTGGCCCCGCGTGTCGCGCCGGAAGAGGCGCAGCCGGAAACCCTCGGTGCCCCGCACGAGCGCCCACCGCCCGCGGTTGTCGACGAAGCACGTGGCGCGCGTCCCGGTCACCGACGACCATTGAAACCGGGAACGGCCGGGAGCGCCAAGAGAATTGGCGAGCAGTCCAACCACGCCGCCGTCGCACTCCGCGAGCAGGTCGACGGCGTCCTCCCCCGCCATGTCGCCGAGCGTCTGACGCGGGCGCAGCGCGAAGACGCGGCGCACCTCGCCGCCCCACCAGCGCAGCGCGTGCACGTAATGGATCCCGCCGTCGATCAGCGCGCCGCCGCCCGCGCCGGGCGTGAGCCGCCAGCCCCCGTGGCGCCGCCAGCCGCGCGCGATCAGCTGCACCTCGCGCGGCTCGCCCAGCATGCCGGCGTCGAGCGCGCGGCGCACCCAGCGCAGCGCGGGCATGAAGCGAAAGTTCTCGGCGGTCATGAGCACGCGGCCGGCACGCGTCGCCGCGTCGATCATGCGGTCGGCCTCGTCGAGCGTGCGCGCGAGCGGCTTTTCGACGAGCACGTGGCGGCCGGCGGCGAGCGCGCCCAGCACGTCGTCGAGATGCCGGTCGTGCGGCGTGCAGACGACCGCTGCCCGCGCGCGCGGATCGCGCAGCGCCTCCGCGTAGTCGCCGTAAGCGCCGACGCCGCGGAACTCGCGCGCGTACGCGCGCGCCCGGCCCACGTCGCGGCTCGCGAAGATCACCGGCAGCCGCAGCCGGCGCGCCGCCGTCGCGTGGCGGCGCGCGATCCAGCCGCAGCCGAGGACCACCAGCGCCATCGCCTCGTATTCTATTTGTTATCGATGCGTGGAGATCTGCGGTTGGCGGATGTCCCGGCCAATTCGAGGGGGCCGAGCGCGCGGTCATCTGCGCGATGCCGGCGACTGGTGGGCGTGAAGGGTCAGCCCGACGTCACATCAGGATCGGGCCAACCGTGATCGTCAGGGAGGCGCTTGCGAGGCTCGGAGCGAAGGCGCCGAGCATCGTCGCAGACTCGCAGACTTGCGGCCAGCGCCCACGCGCCGTCATCGAGCAGGTGCCGGTGGCGGGTGTCGTGCTCATCGCTTGGTCTGCCTGCCGTCTCCGCGCATCTCCTCCTGCCAGAGCCCGAAGCAGTCACGATCCAAAACGAACGTGAGTGCGGAGAACACGATCTCGTACTCGTGGGCGCCGCGCAGGATCTGTCGGGCGCAGATGTCGCACGTACTCGCGCGCGTGCTGTAGCCCGCGAACAGCTTCGGGGTCTCGTGCGGGTTCACGAGCAGCCGAACGCGCGCACGGACATGGTCTGGGTCCGGACCGTCTGCCGTTGGCACCTCTCGGATGCCGCCCGAGATCTGAGGCACCCGGTGGGACCTGTACATCAGGATCAGCTCGCGGGTCTCGACTTCGAGCCGACGCGAATGGTCCTGTGCGCGTTGGCTCTCGGCCAGCGTCCGCGCGCCCTCTTCCAGCAGCAGCTCAACCACTGTTCTGCCTCCCGAGCTTGGTGCCTTACCGTGCGGTCGAATCGGGCGCCACGACTCTACCCTGACCGGGAGGCTGGTGTCCTCAGGTTTTTCTTGAGTACTTCTTCCGGTAGACATGTCAGGTGGACCCGCTTCCGATGGAAGAGCGCCGCATCTTGCGTAGGGGTGACGTGCGGGCAAAAATCGCCCCGCCATGGCACCGCGAGACGATGAACGTGTCTTGGAACACATCCGCAGGCTGATGGACGTCGGTCTACTCCCGATCGGCGCGATCGGGGGTCGGCGGGTTGGCGTCGGCTCCATGCGCCAGCGATGCGACGGCTGCGATGAAGAGGTCGCGATCGGCGAGCCTGAGATCGAACTTACATTCTTCGGTACGCTCGTCGTGCACCTTCATCCGCACTGCGCAAATCTGTACGAAGCGGAACTTCGACGGCGCGGCGTGCCGCCGTCATGCTGATGGCAGTGCCAGGCCGGTCATCAGTCGGCGATCGGCGGCAGCGAGCAACCATGAAGCAACCATACGCGATCGGAGCGCTCCGATCCCGCGCCAAAGCCGCACGGTTTCTATTTGCTATCATTACAAGCGAGCGAGCGAGCGCACGGAGGGCTGCATGCGTCGAGTGGCGGTGATCGGGGTCGGCGTCACGAAATTCGGTCGGCACGAGCGGACGTCCGCCGAGCTGTTCGCGGAGGCGGCGGCCGATGCCCTCGCCGATGCGGAGATGCCGGCCGGCCGCGTCCAGGCGCTCTACTACGGCAACGTGGTCGGCGGCGAGACCGAGAAACAGCTGCACACGGGCCCGCAGGCCGCCTCGGTGCTCGGCATCCCGACGGTGCCGACCACGCGCTTCGAGACGGCGTGCGCGTCCTCGCACGCGGCGTTTCGTCACGCGGTCATGGAGGTCGCCTCCGGCGCCTCCGACGTCGTGCTCGTCGGCGGCGCCGAGCGCGTGCTGAACGTGCCGACCGCCGACTCGACCGAATACTTCGCCTACGCCTCCGACGCCTCGTGGGAGCAGACGCTCGGCCTCACCTTCCCCGGCGTGTTCGCGCTGGTGGCGCGCGCCCACATGCACAAGTACGGCACCACCGAGGCGCAGATGGCCGCGGTGGCCGTGAAGAACCACAAGCACGGCGTGCTCAATCCCAAGGCGCAGTTCCGCAAGGAGATCACGCTCGAGACCGTGCTGAGCTCGCCGAAGGTGGCCGATCCGCTCAAGCTCTACGACTGCTGCCCGTTCACCGACGGCGGCGCCGCGCTCGTGCTGGCCTCCGAAGAGGTCGCGCGCACCGCGCGCCGACCGATCTGGGTGCTCGCCTCGGCGGCGGCGTCCGACTGGATGCTGCTCGGCGACAAGCGCGATCTCTCGCGCGTGCCGGCCACCGAGCGCGCGGCGGCGGCGGCGTACCGCCAGGCGGGCATCGGCCCGCAAGACGTCGACGTCGTCGAGCTGCACGACTGCTTCACGATCGCCGAGATCGTCGCCACCGAGGGGCTCGGCCTCTTCGAGCCGGGCACCGGCGGGATCGCCGCCGAGAAGGGCTGGACGAGCCTCGGCGGAAAGATTCCCGTGAACCCGTCGGGCGGGCTGAAGGCCAAGGGTCACCCGATCGGCGCCACGGGCGCCGCGCAGATCTGCGAGGTGGTCACGCAGTTGCGCGGCGAGGCGGGGCCGCGGCAGGTCGAGGGCGCGCGGCGCGGCCTCACGCACACGCTCGGCGGCAACACCGCCACCGTCCTCGTGAGCCTCTTCGGCCGTGACTGATTCCACCGTCACGCTCGGCCGCTTCTTCGAGCAAGCGCGCGAAGGCACGCTGACCGGCATTCGCTGCGGCGCGTGCGGCGCGCTGGCCGTGCCGCCGAAGGAGCTGTGTCCCGCGTGCGGCGCGCGTCGCTGGGAACCGATGCCGCTGTCGGGCGAGGGCACGATCGCCAGCTACACGATCATTCGCGTGGCGCCGCGCGGTCACGCCGACGAGGCGCCTTACGCGATCGCCGCCGTGCGCCTGCGCGAGGGCGTGTCGCTCCTCGGCCGCGTCGTCGACGTCCCGCTCGACGCGCTGGCCATCGGCCTGCCCGTTCGCTTTCGTCCCATCCTCGTCAAGGAGCGTCCCGCCATCGGTTTCGGCCCGGTCTAGCCTGATATAGTCGGGGGCGGCGGCATGGCCCCGGACATTCTCGATCTCGACCTCGTCGTGCGCCGGATCGCGGGCGACGCGAAGGCGCGGGTGTCGGCCGACGCCGTCGCCGTGTGGTTGCTCGGACTGGACGGCAGCGAGCTCGAGCTGCGCGCGGCGCTCGGTTTCGCGCGCGCGTCCACCCCGCGCGCGCTCGCCCATCGCCCCTTCGGGCGCCTCGCCGATTGGCTCACGACGCGACGGCCGCCCTCGCTGGCCGCCGTCTCCGGCTCGCTGCCGCCCACGCGCGCGTGGCTGGGCGAGGAGTCGATCCGCTCGGTCCTCGTCGTGCCGCTGGTCGCGGGCGGCATCCGGCTCGGCCTCCTCGCCGCCTTCCGCCGGCGCCGGCCGTTCGCCGCCGCCCATCTCGCCGCCGCGCGCGACGTGGCCGCCGCCGGCGGTCCCGCCATCCACGCGGCGCTGCGCTTCACCGAAGAGCGCGAGCACGTGGAGCGCGCGGAGCTGTTGCTCACGGTGACCCAGACGCTGGCCTCGACGGCCGATCTGCCGGCCGCGCTCGACGAGGTGGCCAACCGCACGGCGGCCGCGCTGGGAGCCGAGCGCTGCGAGATCGAGCTGACGGAGGCGCCGGGTCCGCCGCGGCCGGCCGCGCTCGAGGGCGGCGCGGAGCTGGTGGTGCCCATCGGGCGCGAGTACGCGGCGATCGGCTCGCTGCGGCTCGTGCGCCGCGAGGGCGGCGAGTGGGCGCCGACGATCGTCGAGATGGCCACGGCCATCGCGGGGCAGATCGCGCTGGCCGCCGAGAACGCGCGGCTGGTCCGCCAGGCCGAGGCGCACGCCGGCGAGCTCGCCGCGCTCCACGACGTCACGGCCACGCTGACCTCGACGCTGGAGCTGCCGACGGTGCTGGAGGCCGTCGCCGACGCGGCGCTCGCGCTCATCGGCGCGCAGCGCTGCGGCGTCTTCGAGCTCGACGCCTCGCACCAGCTCGTGCCGCGCGCGAGCCGCGGTGTGGCCATCGAGGGGCTCCTCACGCTGAGGCCCGGCCAGGGCGCCATCGGCGCCGCCGCCCTCCGGCGCGCGCCGTTCTTCACGCCCGACTGGCGCGAGCACGAGCCGCCGGGCTACGCCACCGACCGGGTCGGCGGCGAGCTGCTGCGCGACGCCGTCCGACATCAGGGCGTCCGCGCCATTCTCGCAGTGCCGCTCGTATCCAAGGACACGCTGGTCGGCGTCATCGCCGTGGCGTGGGACGACGCGCACGCCTACGACGAGCGCGAGGTGCGACTGCTGACCGGGCTCGCGCAGCAGGCGGCCGTCGCGCTCGACCGCGCGCGCGTGCACACCGCGGCCGTGCGCCGCGCCGACGAGCTGGGCGCGCTCCTGCGCGCCGCGCGCACCGTCATGGCCGGACTCGATCGCGACGCGACGCTGCAGCAGATCGCGCACGAGGCCGCGGGCATCGCGGGCACCCCGCACGTCACGGTGCTCGTCGTCGATCCCGAGACGCGCACGCTGCGGCTGGGCGCCATCACCGGCAGCCCCGTGCCTCGCGATTTCTCCGCGCGGCTCGGCGGGAGCTATTCGGGCCGGGTGGCCGTCACCGGCGAGCCGATGTTCGTCGCCGACACGCCCAACGACCCGCAGAATTTGTTGGCGCA